>ERZ1292630.5132-Hain-H41-02um-R3-5132-length-10867-cov-4_pt1 | contig 10867 bp, 8 predicted proteins | sample MGYA00564408_ERZ1292630 | MGnify/ENA primary metagenome ERZ1292630 (study PRJEB36523, sample SAMEA6512641) | groundwater metagenome | collected 2019-01-08 | study: AquaDiva: Metagenomics assemblies of 32 groundwater samples
TTCAGCATGTTTACAAAGAAGTTCACGAATCGCTCGCCCTTGGAAAGAGAATTGTATTCTTGCTAAGTGAACACAAGATTATCCATTCATCGAGCGGCCTCATGAGTAACAATGCGAAAATGGCACCATTAACCGTCTCTTTCAAAAAGGTAAGAGCAAGAGTGTTTTGTGAAAGTACATTTTTCCCGAGAAATTTGACCCAAGCGTGGGAAGAAGCAAAAGATCTATTTAAGATAGAATGTAGTTTGGAAGCTGAAAATCTCCTGCCGTTGTTGACTGACAAAAGTGGCCTATCCGTAGTTGCTGGGTACTTGAAGTTTGAAAACGGGGCTGTCGCAATGTTTTTACCGTCAATTGATTATAGTCGCGCTCATGGAGTGGGGTGGCAATGCAAAATTTATGATTTAATTGAGAGTTTTATTTCTGAGATTGAAAAGCCTGGTATTAAGTCTGAGGCTCCTATTTGGGCAAACCATTCAGAGTATTTGATTGAATCAAGTGTCAACATTGAGCAAGAACTGATTAGAATTGAAGCGGAAATTGAAAGCAAAAAGGTGGAAATTTTCGAGTTAACATTGAGAAAAAATGAACTCGAAAGCTACAAGGCGCTGTTATATGGAAAAAGTGAAGAATTAGAAAGTAAAGTGCGAGACGCATTAGAATTGTTAGGTTTCAAAGTTGAGCACATTCAAGACAATGAAAATGAAATCGATGCTTTATTCAATTTTGGTACTTATAGGCTTTTGGGTGAAGTCGAAGGTAGAGATAATCGGGCAATTGGATTGGAGAAATTGACGAAATTGACTGGCAAAATTGTTCGGGATCAAACCAATAGAATGGCATCGGAGGACGATGAGCCACCACCAAAAGCTAAAGGTGTACTTTTTGGAAATGGGTTTAGGAATACTGAACCAAAAGGGCGTGCATCTCAATTTTCGCCTCACTGCATTTCGCATTCAAAGGATAGTTCTATCTCATTAGTGCGAACTTCTGACCTATATAGAATATGTAATTTCCTGCTTAATAATGAAGATCACAATTATGCTGAAAAGTGCCGAAACAGTATTATTAGTAACAAATTTGGAATCGTTGAATTCCCAGACGTCCCCACAAATTGACTTCCTTCCCACTTTATGCTAAGTGGGAATAATGAATAAGCAAATTATCCCACCACTTCGTCCAGATGCAAAAGGTCGTATTACGCTTGGTAAACTTGCGGAGGGTGTTTCTTCGTTTCGAGCGACAATTGGCGAAAACGGCACAATTGTCCTAGAGCCATTTGCAGAAATTCCCACGCGCGAGCTTTGGTTGTATAAAAACCCAAAGGCTCTGGCGATGGTTGAAGAAGGACTGCGGCAATCGGCACGAGGTGAAACTGTATATCGTGGCAGTTTTGCGAAATATGCAAATGACGATATTGATTGATGCCGTTTAGGATTACGCTATCAAAAACTGCGGATTCAGAGCTGACAGAGCTTGAAAACAACCCAGCTTTGAAAAAGCGATTTAAGTCGGTTGCCAAAGCATTGGCATTTCTTGAAACTAATCCACGTCATCCAAGCCTATGTACGCATGAGTTCACTTCCAAAACTGGCGAAAATGGTGAAAAAGTATTCGAAGCTTATGCCGAAAATAACACCCCACAGGCTTATCGAATATTTTGGCATAATGGCCCGAGCAAAAGTGAAATCACGATAATCGCGATAACCCCGCATCCATAATGCTTTATACCCGAATACAACGATGGATTTCGACATCGCACCTATGGTCGGGTGAGCAATCGTCCGATACATTGCAATCACGGCGGCAAAGGCCGGAAACTGGCGCGCAAACATATCCTGAATCAGCGCAATTTTCGCTTGCGCCCCAAGTATTGCGGCTAACAAATTGGCCTTCGCAATATGCTGTAACTTGGCTGCCGCCGCGCGATGTGAATTGTGCGATTTGATCACGCAATTGCGCAGTTTGCTCTTGCTCGGCCCTAAGCCTATCGCGCAACCGCGAATTATCTTGTTGGCAAGATTCCAAAGTCGGCGCTAATTGCTGTGGGTTTGGCGGCGCGACTGTGGCCGGTGGGCGGGTATAACCGCCAATATTGGGGCGGATTTGCGCAATCGCAAAACCCGCAATGAATAGAACTAAGGTTGAAAGTAACAAAGAAATATGGCGTTTCATTTTGGCCTCCATGCCATTTCGCTTCAATGGCAAATCCATATTGTAAGTGTTGGAATATATCTCATATGGCGAAAATGTCTATTATAAAATGGCCGATTTTTCGCGTCATTGCGAAGCACAAAGAACCAAGCTTTCGGCTTGCTAATATTTCTCGAAAAAGCTAACCTTAAACCATGAATTTTCAACGCTTTATCGCCTTTATCCATAAATATTTGTCGCTTATTATTGGGGTTCAAATCCTATTTTGGGTGGTCAGCGGATTATTTTTCGCGATTTTTCCTATCGAACAAGTTCGTTCAGAGCATCGCATGAAGGAAATCGCGCCAATCGCGATGAACTCAGAGGATTTTGCGGCGCTCCCCAAAGTTTTGGCCGAAAATCCAAATGCCACAAAATTACGTTTAGAGAGTGTTTTGGAAGGATCTAGAATCTTTGCTGAACTTGGGAAATCCCCAGAAGGCAAACCAATAAAAGCGCTTTTCGATGGCAGGAGCGGGGTTAAATTATCGCCAATTTCGGCGCAAACCGCGCAGGAAATCGTTTTGGCGCGGATGAAGGAAAATTCGGCAGCGGGCGGCATTAGGCCGATAACAAAAATCGAAAACGAAACCAGCGAATATCGCGGCGCATTGCCGGCTTGGAAAGTGGAATTGATAGAGCCGCAAAATATGGCAATATATGTGTCGGTTGATAGCGGCGAAATTACCGCGAGGCGATCAAATTTATGGCGGGTGTATGATACTTTATGGGCCTTGCACATTATGGATTGGCAAAATCACGAAGACTTCAACCACCCATTGATAATTATTTCGGCCATTCTGGCGCTATTATCGACAATTGCTGGTATCATATTGATTTTTTATCGGGTGAAGTTTCGAAAATTTCCGAATTGAATTCGCCTTGCACAAGTGCTGGCAAACGAATTAGGTTACAAAGTCCCAAATCCATTTCAGTAAATTAAGCATACACCAGCTAATAAAAAGCCATTGTCTATTGCGCCGAGTAAGTTATATTTAATCCTTTCGCCCATTATGTTGTGAGGGAATTATGAATATCGACGTGTATGACACCTATGCGACTTCCAAAGCTGGAAATACGATTCATTTTGACGTCTTTTTGCCCATTGGTGGCAGTAAAGAAACTGCGCTACAATATGCGAGGGTCTTTTTAGAATCTATCGGCGAGGCAGGTGATGAACTTAAATCCGAACGTTGCACTTTTTGTCACACCGAAGCCGCGCATCCTAATGTGGAAGCTGAAATCGCCCTATCAGGGCATTTTATTTTGCAAATGGAGGGTTGTCCCAAGCCCTATCGATAAGTGAAAACCGCCCTTTTGGGGCGGCATTTATTGGCTGGTGTGGGAGGATTGATAAAATATTTTGCTAAGGCAAAATATTTTCCCCCTTCGGGGCGCTTCGCTTCGCGTCCAAATTGCTACGCAATTAGTCGAACCTGCTCGGTCTAATCTAGCACACGCCACACAAACAAAAAGGCCACCCCACGGGGTGACCTTTTTATTTGGCTGGGGTGGGAGGATTCGAACCTCCGCGTGCCGGTACCAAAAACCAGTGCCTTACCGCTTGGCTACACCCCAACTATTTGAACGTCGCAGATAAAGCGCATTTGCAATTATCGCAAGCGTCATATGCGGTTTTGGCTGTAATGCAAATTGATTTATTTGGGATTAAATTGTGAAGGTGGGGATGGAATTGCTGACTCGGGAATAAGTTTGGCTGGCCATATATTGGGTTTAGACAATTTTTCCCATTTTATCGGCTTTTCAAAGCAAATTCTGATGCTCGCTATAGACGTTCTTATCGATAAATGATAAGAAATCGTGCAACTTGTATCAAAATATTTCGTGCCGCCGAATGGCGCTGTCCTCGGTTGTTATATTGCGCAATTTAGATTAGATGCAAGTTGGATTAGGAGATTTCGCGTGAAGCAGTTTTTATTCACCATCGCTGGCGTTTTTGTTGGGCTTTTGCTGTTTTTCGTAATTTTGCCATTTATTTTCATCGCGTCGGCGGGTTCGTCGAAACCAACAACACCAAGCCATAGCGTTTTGGTGGTTGATTTGCGCAATGAAATTCATGATCTTGCGCCCAATAGCCCGTTCGCGAGCCTGTCCCCCAATATTTCAGTGGTTGATATTGTGCGCAAATTGGAAGCCGCGGAAAAGGACAGCCACATCAAAGGCGTTTTGGTACGCGCGCCCGAAATGGGAATGGCGCCGGCCCATGCCGAAGAAATTCGCCAAGCATTATTAGACTTCAAAACCAGTGGGAAATTTGTCGTTGCCCATGCCCAAGGGTTTGAATTCCCTACCCTTTCAAATTATGTCGCGGTATCGGCTGCGGACGATATTTGGCTGCAAAATGGCACCGATTTTTCGGCAACTGGCATCATGAGTGAAACCACTTTCCTTGGCGGTTTGTTTTCAAGATTTGGCATTACTGCGCAATTTGAGCAATTTTATGAATTCAAAAATGCCGCCAATATTTATACCCAAAAAGATTATACCGCCGAACACCGCGAAGCCACGACTTCGCTTCTAACTGGCGTTTACAATTCATTTTTGGCCGAAATTGCGCTCGATAGAAAAATTGCGGTTGAGCCTTTGAAGGCGGTTTTGGACAATGCGCCATTATCGGCGCAACAAGCGCTTACCTCTAAATTGGTTGATCACCTTGGTATGCCCGAAGAAGCGTCCGATGTTGCATTGGAAAAAGCTGGTGGCCAAAACCGCGCGGAATTGGTTGATTTGGCGGCATATACACCAAATTATTCAACTTCTGGCCCGACCATTGCAATTGTTGGCGGTGAGGGGGGTATCGTTACTGGCCCTAATAATGTCAGCCCATTTAGCGACGAATCCGTAATGAACTCTGACAATATTGCCGCAGCAATTCGCGAAGCGACTGACGATGACGACGTTAAGGCAATTGTGTTCAGGGTTTCGTCACCCGGTGGATCCGCCATTGCGTCCGAGCAAATTTGGGCGGCGATTGAGCGCGCTAAGGCCGAAAGCAAGCCCGTGGTTATATCCATGGGCGCATATGCGGCTTCGGGCGGATATTATGTTGCGGCGCCAGCCAATAGGATTGTCGCGATGCCTTCAACTATCACAGGCTCGATCGGGGTTTTGGGTGGTAAATTGGCGGTCAATGACGCGCTAAATCGCTATACTGGCGCAAATATTAGTTCGATTGAAGTTGGTGGCCCGTTTGTTTCGGCGATGTCGGGCGCGAAGCCTATGAGTAATTCGCAACGCGAGGCTTTCCACACTGCAATGGCGCGGATTTATAGTGATTTCACTGGCAAAGTGGCGGCAGGGCGGCATTTGCCGATTGCCAGAGTGCAAGAAATTGCCAAAGGCCGCGTGTGGACCGGCAGCCAAGCCAAAAACCTTGGCCTTGTTGACGCAATTGGTGGCCTAAGAACCGCAATTGAACAAGCCAAAACACTGGCGGGAATTGAAGCCAAAAAATCGGTTCAGATCAAAATGTATCCCGAAATGGACGATCCATTCAGAGCACTTTCGGCCATGTTTGGCGCATCAGCCCAAACCGCCCGTGCAGCAGCTGTTTTTGGTATGTTGCTGGGTGATGAGCGCCTAAGCGCCGCCCTCCGAGACATCCGCGCCGCCAACCAAAACGGCGTGCAAGCAAGCGAAGCGTTGCGGGTGAGGTAGGCGCGTTAAAAATGCCAGTTGCAATAAGAGCTTTAATAGAGCGAGCTGAAAATGCTGAAAGTTTTGGACGCCTAACTGAGGCGGCTGAGCTGTGGGCTGAATTGGCTGAAATTGCGCCGAATCATCCGCGTTTATTAGTGCGCGATGCGTTGGAATTGGTAAAAAAAGGCGACTATAAAAATGCCCGCGACATGCTCGAAAATGCGAGGGCTAGCGAGTTAAGTGAAGCTTCCATTCCACTTCATTTGGGTTTAGTTCACAAATTGATGGGGGACCTCCCAAAATCATTATCAGCATTAGATGATGCATTGGCAATCGATGTTTATTTATTTATGGCGCATCTTTGGAAAGGTGCAGTGCTTGAGCAAATGGGTAATAAAAAGGCCGCCGCAGCAACATATAAAAATGCATTGAAAATTGCTCCACCGCCTGAAAAGACCGCGCCACAAATAAATGCTGCTATTGCCCAAGCGCGTAAAGTGGTTGCTGATAATGCGCGTGCGCTTCAAGAATATATGCGTGCTAAAACCGAGGGGTTGCGCAGGGGTCGCTCACAGGCGGAAATGCACCGCGCCGACGAGTGCCTTGATATTTTTGCGGGCGTGAAAAAGCAATATTTCCATGAAGGCATTTTGATGAATATGCCGCAATTGCCAGCTATTCAATTCTGGAACCGTGAATATTTTCCGTGGCTCGAAGAATTAGAAGCGGCCACGCCCATAGTGCAAGAAGAAGCGCAGGCGATTATTAAACACCGCTGGGACACTTTTTCACCCTATGTTCAGCACGGCGCTGGGGTTCCGCTTAACCAATGGGAATATCTAAACCACAACTCCGAATGGAGCACGGTTCACTTTTATCGAGATGGCAAGCGCTTTGACGAGGTTCACGAGCTTTGCCCAAGAACATCCGCCATTTTGGATAAATTACCGCTTGCCCATCAACCCAACTTCGGCCCCACTGTTGTTTTTTCGGTTTTGCAGCCGCATACGCGAATTCCAGCGCATACAGGTTCGACAAATACTCGGCTGTTGTGCCATTTGCCGCTAAAAATACCACCCAATTGCGGGTTTCGCTGTGGAAATGAAATCCGGGAATGGAAAATCGGTGAAGCATTCGTATTTGACGACAGCATCGACCACGAGGCTTGGAACGATTCAGACGAAGTTCGTTATATTATGATTGCCGACGTTTGGAACCCGCTTCTCACCCAGCTCGAGCGCGACATGGTTGACGCAATTTTGTTGGCAAAACGCGAGTATGATTTGCTTTAAATAATAGAGCGGTCTGCGTCTAGTTAGAATCATTTAACCTTGCCCTTTTGCGTAATCTTTTGCGCCAATTTCTCCGCCAATATCCCGATATTGACTGCGAAATTGCCACAAAACCTTCCGCAAAATTGCTGCGGCTAATTGAACCTAACTAAACGCAGAACGCTCTAGCCGTAACAATTTTATTCAAAAAGTCACAATAAAAAAGGCGGGCCGCAAAGCCCGCCTTTAATTTATCAACTAAGATTAAACTTAGAATTTAGCTGTAATACCAACAAATAGGTAACGACCAAGCGCGTCATACATTGTGGTGTAAGTATTACCATTACCGCCAGTACCAGCAGTTGGTGATATTGGAGGATCATTATCCATGATATTATTCATACCCGCACGGACTTCCAAATTATCTTTAACATCCCAGCTAGCTGAAAGATCCAAATAATTTTCGGCTTCAAAGTGAGTAGCAATATTTGGTGCAGTCAAAGTTGTAAAATCTGAAACTGCCCCAAAATGACGCCATGTTCCAGTTACTGTAACGTCCCAAGGAGTGGTCCATGCAGTTACGAAGCGATGACGCCACTCAGGAGTAGGTGTTCCGCATTGGCCGCCATAAAGACCGACGCAATCATATTTAGGAATACCGCTACCTGGATCAGTTTCATAAGTTGAAAGCAGAGTGCCGACTAAATTGAAGTTCAATTTACCAAGGCTCTCTAAATCTAAACGATAATTTGCGTTGAAATCAAAGCCCGAAGTCTGCAATCCACCGATATTGTTGTTTAGATCTTCAATATAGCCAGTACCAGTCCATAAGCTACCTGCTTGGTTGCGATGCACTCTTGAACAAGCAGCAGCTTGTGCCAATACATAACAACCATTTAGAGTATTTGCTGTACCGATTGTCGAAATCAAATCCAATACTTCGATGTCAAAATAGTCAACCGACATATTGAAACCTGACAAGAAGCTTGGCTGCAATACGAAACCATAAGTAATGGTAGTTGAAGTTTCAACATCCAAATTCGGGTTTCCGCCAAACAATGCTTGATATTGTTGAGCTGGCGAATCCAAAACCGTTGAATTCCCAAGATTTGCAACCGGAACTCCAGTTGCTAAACATTGATTTCGCAAAACCGAACCAACAATCAAAGCCCCAGCGGCCGAGCAAGGGTCGGTTGAGAAGTCAGCAGTTAGGCCTGGACTTTGGGTCGAAAATAGTTGGACGCCATTTGGTGCGCCAACTGCCCTTTGATATGAAGCACGGAACCGCACGTCTTCTACTGGAGCCCACTCGCCGCCAACTTTATAAGTGGTAATTTCGCCGCCATGGCTTGTGTTTGAAAAGCGATATGCAAAGTCAACACCAAGTTCTTTTGCAAACGGCTTATCAGAAACCAACGGAATATTTGCTTCAGCAAAAATATCCGTAGTGTTTACCGAACCAGCAAGGCCAATTGTCGGACCACCTTGACCAGCAAGATCACCAGATTTGAACGCTTCGTCGGGCTCACTTACAAGGCTGTCACGGCGATATTCAATACCGAAACCAATTTGGACGCCTTCTTCTGCCCACGGGCTTTGTATCCCAGCAGATTCACCTAGGTCACCTTGAACCGCAAGCGTTACAACTTGTTGCGATGTGGAGCCAGAATGAACACCAACGCTTTGAATATAATTCAACGCGGCAGCTGTCACACCACCAATTCTCCACATATTATATGGCACACAGTTTGGATCTGTTCCATCAACTACTGAACGACAAGTTGCGACACCTGTGGTCGGATGTGGAATTACATCAAATGCACGGTTAATTTTCGCAATTGAAAACTCATTGCGATATGTGCGCGATAATTGAACATGTGAATATTGACCAGCAAAATCATATGACCAACCTTTGGCAAGTTCGCCACGGACACCGATTACAGCGCGGAAAGTCTGGTAACGAAGGTCATCCTGACGTGGGCCACCTTCGACGTTGCGGCGTAGCACGTAAGCAGTCGCACCATTTGCTTCGCCTGTATTGTCGATAACTGTCCCGGCAGTGATATCAGCCGCAGTACAACCAAATGTTGTGGCCATACCAGGGCCAAGCAATGGGTTATTACATGGAATTCTTACTGGAACACCAAATACGCCTGATGGAGCGATTTGTGCGCGCGAAGAATAATCCATGAACATCAAGCTGGTGAAAACATCGGCATGTTTGTTAATTTCATAATTACCATAGGCACCAAGAACATAACGCTCATCTGGGCGTTGGTAGAAATTGGTTGGGCCATAGTTATATTGATCAGTCGCGGACGAGAAGTTACGGAATGTATTTCCAGACGCGGTATCAATTGTCTTATTGAATGCACCAAAATCGGTGATACGACCAGGGTATGAAGTCGATGAACCACCGCAAGCAAAGTTAGTGCCGCTTATACCGGTGATTGCGCATGCCGAATAATCACGATCGCGTTGCAAAACTTTTGCGTTATTGCGATAGCCGACATAAGCAGTCATATGGCCTTTTTCATCAGGTGAATCCATACCCATTGCCAATGTTATTTCAAGGCTACGACCGTCAACAACGTCATCTTTTGGAAGTGCGAATTGTGCAGGGTTAGTTGCCGCACGACCAGCGATAACATTGCGAATGTTACCAACACCATCATAATCATTTGTGTGCATGAATTGGCCGCGTTGGACATTTATCTCAACACCATTAAGGTTTTTGCGCATAATGAAGTTAACAACCCCAGCAATCGCGTCCGAACCGTAAACCGCCGATGCGCCACCAGTTAGAACTTCAACCCGCTCAACCAGCTGGCCAGGGATTTGGTTCAAATCCGCAGGTGTTGAAGTAGGCGAGCCCCAAGGAACGCGGCGACCATCAATTAGAACAAGCGTTCTTCCAGCGCCAAGGCCACGCAAACTTACTTGCGCCGTGCCTGATGCACCGTTTGATACAGTTGAGTTTTGCGAAGTAAATGCTTGTGGCAATTGGGTTACCATGTCTTCAACACGGGTCACGCCAGCAACGTCAATTGCATCGCCGCCGATTGTTGTGACTGGGCTGGTTGCAACTAGGTTCTTTTGAACAAGGCGCGAACCAGTTACGACAACTGTTTCACCAGCGCTTTGCGCAAATGCGGGTGCGGCGAATGCCACGCCTGAGATGATTGTGCCTGCAAGCAAAGCATTGCGTAGGCCTTTATTCCGATTAGTTAAATCCACTTTGGATTCCTCCTTAAAATAATCCCCTGGGTAATAATCCCCCATGCCGAAAAAACGGATTCCCCCGACACATGGAAACCACGCTATTTGAACGTAACCCGTGGGTCAATACAGAGATGACAGATTTGTAACAAATTATTGCCAGTTTACTGCAACTGTTGCGTCAATGCCGCAATTTTGTGACTTTCGACGCACAAAAAAAAGGCGACCAATTGGCCGCCCTTTGTTGATTTGATTGTCGCAGGGATTAGAAGCGACGGATAATTTGGAATGTCGCAGAACGCCCTACAAAATCATATTGTGATGCCAATGGGTGAGTACCCAAATAACCAAAATAAACACCTGCAGATACCGATGGCGGTGGCTCATTAAACAAGTTTGAAACCGCGCCAACCACAGTCCATTCATCACTTCTATAACGAATTGAGAAGTCATGGGTGATAGTGGTTTCAACATCCATTTTATATTTCAAAGCAGTTAAGCCTTGGAACGAATAGTTGGAACCA
>ERZ1292630.5133-Hain-H41-02um-R3-5133-length-10867-cov-4_pt1 | contig 10867 bp, 9 predicted proteins | sample MGYA00564408_ERZ1292630 | MGnify/ENA primary metagenome ERZ1292630 (study PRJEB36523, sample SAMEA6512641) | groundwater metagenome | collected 2019-01-08 | study: AquaDiva: Metagenomics assemblies of 32 groundwater samples
GGGAGGGCGCGTGCCCTCCCCTTGTCAAGTCGGTTTCAGGATCACGCCGCGGCCGCGGCGGCCGTCGATCTTCACCAGAAGCGGGCGTTCCAACCGAAGATGCCGGACGTGGAACGCCTCGGACATCGCCGGCTGGGCGTCGAGCCAGTCCCAGTCGAGGAAGCCGATCCCCGAGGCCGGGCTGACGGTGAAGAAGCCGACTCCGAACGACGACAGATTGTGGAAGAAGTGGCTGCCCTGCGACGGCGCCACCTCGACGTCGCGAAGGCCGGCTTCGACGATCACCGCGGCGCCCGCGACCTGATCCCAGGTCACCGGGATCCCGAGCCAGGGGTCGCGCGAGCCCCAGCGCCCGACGCCGATGAGCAGATAGGCCGTCCGCGTCGCCACGAGCTGACCGTTCAGGCGTCCGATCTCGGCGGCCGCCTCGCGACTCTGGGCGCGCTCGAAGCGCCGATAGTCGACGACGACGAGGTCGCGCAGGCCTTCGGTGGCGCCGTGGCCCAGGACGAGCGAGCTCGCGCACAACACGTTGCCGGCGGGGGTGGGGGCGTCGGCGGCGAAGGCTTCGAGCGCCAGCGTCTCGCGCTCCTTGGCGAGCGCCAACGGCCGCATCTGTAACAGACCGAACTCGGCGGGGCTCCCTGCCGATGTCGCGAGATCGACCGCGAACTCGATCTCCACCTCGGTCCCCATGCCGCGCTTTCCCGCTTCCATCAGGTCGACGAGGATCGCCGCCAGCGGGAAGAGGCCCTGCTTCAAGATCGGCGCGAAGGTCACCACCCGAATTCCCGGCCGCGAAAGACCGTCGTACAGCGCCTCGTTCTCGCGCGAGTAGGTCGAGGCCACGGCGGCGAGCGTGCCGTCGGCCTCGGCGACCTCGAGCCCGTACCAGGCCTCGCGCATGCCGCGCGCCTCGTCGCCTCGGCTGTCGTCCGGCGCTTCCGACTCGGAGCCGAGCGGCAGTCCCCAGAAGCCGCGCTGGCCCAGGTCGAGCAGCGCCTTGAAGGTCGCGTGCTGCGGGCCCGAGAGCGGATAGCGCGGACAGAAGCGCACGCAGGCGCCGCCTTCGACGACCGCCCGTCCGAGCCCCAGACCGACCGCGGCGACGCCGTCCTCGCTCTCTGCCGGCGCCGCCGGATAGAAGTTGTGCGAGCGCGAAACACCAGCGAAGTCGGGATAAAAGCGGGCGCCGTCGCCGCGGCGCCCGCCCACGACGCGCTGCACGAGGACCGCCATCTTCTCCTCCTCGAGCCGGTAGGAGGTCGCGGCGAGGTACGCCTTGGCGCCGCGGCTGAAAGTCGAGGCGTAGACCCGCTTGACCGCGGTCGCGAGCGCCGCCAGGCGCGACTCCACGCTGCCGCGGTCGTTGGCCAGCATCAGGGTGTCGTAGACCCCGGTGAACGGCAGGTGGTGCGAGTCCTCTAGGAGCGACGAAGAGCGCACCGCGAGCGGCACGCGCACCGCGGCGAGGAAGGCCGCCAGATCGCGCTCGATCTCCTCCGGCAGCCGCCCGGCCGTGAAGCGGCGCGCCAGCTCGTCGTCGTCCGCGCAGTCGATCGCGAAGCCGCGCAGATCGTTGTCGTCGAGAAAGCGGTCGAAGACGTCGGTCGCCAAGACGACCGCTTCGGGTACCGCGATCCGTACTCCGGAAAAACGGCGGCGCAGGCCGGTCTCGGCGAGCAGACGGCGCACGAACGCGAGACCCCTGGCCTTGCCGCCGAGCGAGCCGGCGCCAAGGCGCAAAAAACCCGCCGCTGACTCGAGGCTCTTGCGGTCGAAGTCCGCCACCACCAGCTGGGCGCGCTCGTCGCGATAGGCCGCGATCGTCGCGATCAGGTCGGCCCGCAGCGCCTCTATGCGCTAGTAATCTTCGGCGCGGCGCTGACGCAGCGCCCCGGCGAGAGCGAACTCGGTGCGCGCCTTCAGCCAGCGCGAGAAATGGTTGCGCGCCGCGTGGTAGGCGATCGCCTCGGCCGGCGCCGCCTGAAGCTCCACTTCGAGCTCGCGCAGGTCGCGCGCCCGGCCCACTTCGACACCGTCGGGGGTTCGGAAAACGAAGTCGCCGAAGCCGAAATCTTCGAGAATCACCCGCCGCAGCTGCTCGAGCAGCAGGCTCGAGCCTTTGAGCAGGAAGGAGGCGCCGACGCTCGCGGCGAGCACGGCGTTCTCGGCGTGGGACGAGTGCAGGATGATCGGAATGTCGGGGTGGAGCGCCCGCACCCGGCGCGCCAGCTCCACGCCGGCTTCGACCTCCTTGACGCCGCCGCGCGGAAACTCGACGTCCGAGATCAGGCCCAGAACGTCCTGGTGAAACTCGGCGAGCACCGCTTCGGCCTCCTCGGCCGAGGTCGCGAGCAGAATCTTGGGCCGCGCCCGCATGCGCAGGATCTTCTGCGACAGATTGGCGCCCTCCCCGATCAGCCGTCGCGAGTGCCGGAAGAGCTCGGAGTAGATGACCGGCAGGAAGGCGGAGTAGTTGCGCAGGCTGTCCTCGACCAGCAGGATCACTTGCACGCCGACCTCGCCGACGTCGTGCGCGGCGTTCACCCGGTCTTCGACCGCCTTGACGATCGCCACCAGGATGCGCGCGTCGCCCAGCCAGACGAAGGCGCGCTCGACGCCCGATAGATCGTGGCGCGCCGCGAGATCCCGGATCTCGCGGCTGTCCCAGGCCAGAAGGACGATCGGCGCCTCGACGCCGGCCGCGCGCATCCGCGCCGCGAGCTCGGCCGCGTTCATGTCGGCGAGCTCGGGGGTCGCCAGAATGAGATCGAAGCGGCGCTCGCCGCCGGCGAGCTCGAGCGCCTCGGCGCCGTTGGCCGCCGTCGTCAGGCCGGGCGCATAGTGGAGGTCGAGGTTGCGAAACTCACCGAGCAGCCGCTCGCCCAGCTAGCCGGCCTACTCGAGCACGAAGGCGTCGTACGGAGAGGCGACCAGCAGGATGTCCGTGATGCGGAAGCGCATCAGGTCCTGGAAGTCGAAAAAGCGCTCTTTCTCCCTCAGGGAGGGCACTCGCCCTCCCCTCGCCGCCGTACCAAGTCCGGCGGCTTCACCCCTCCGCGCCCGCGAGCCTGCAGGCTCGCTGACGAACGACTCCCGCTGAACCTTGTTCGCATGGCGCGAGGAATTCTGGGAGTCGTTCGTTCCTCTGCCTAGACGATGCCCTGGTCCATCATGGCGTCGGCGACCTTCAAGAAGCCGGCGATGTTGGCGCCGTTGACGTAGTTGCCGGGCGTGCCGAACCGTTCGGCGGTCGCCACGCAGGCCTGGTGGATGCTCTTCATGATGAGCCGCAGCCGGCCGTCCACCTCGTCGCGCGTCCAGCCGTAGCGCATCGAGTTCTGCGCCATCTCGAGCCCCGACGTGGCGACACCGCCGGCGTTGGCGGCCTTGCCTGGGCCGTAGAGGATCCCGGCCTCGACGAACCGATTGACCGCGTCCATCGTGGATGGCATGTTGGCCCCCTCGCCCACCACGTAGACGCCGTTCTCGAGCAGGTTCGCGGCGTCCCGGCCGTTGATCTCGTTCTGGGTGGCCGACGGGAACGCGCAGTCCGCCAGATGGTCCCAGAGCGGATTGAAGGCGAGCCCGGGGTCGACGGCGGTGAAGGTGGCGGAGTCGAACTTCGTCGCGTACTCGCCGATGCGGCCGCGGCGCACGTTCTTCAACTCCATCACCCAGGCGAGCTTCGCGCGGTCGATGCCGGCCTCGTCGTAGATGTAGCCGTCCGAATCCGAGAGGGTGAGCGGGGTCGCGCCGAACTCGAGGAGCTTCTCGACCGTGTACTGCGACACGTTGCCGGCGCCCGAAACCAGACAGCGTTTGCCGGCCAGGGTCTCGCCGCGCGTCGCGAGCATCTCGGCTGCGAAGTAGACGCAGCCGTAACCGGTCGCCTCCGGCCGGATGAGCGAGCCGCCCCAGTTGAGCCCCTTGCCGGTAAGGACGCCGGTGAACTCGTTCCGGAGCTTCTTGTACATGCCGAACAGATAGCCGATCTCCCGGCCGCCCACCCCGATGTCGCCCGCCGGCACGTCGGTGTCGGGGCCGATGTGGCGGTAGAGCTCGGCCATGAACGCCTGGCAGAAGCGCATCACCTCCATGTCGCTGCGCCCCTTGGGGTCGAAGTCCGAGCCGCCCTTGCCGCCGCCCATCGGCAGCGTGGTGAGCGAGTTCTTGAACACCTGCTCGAAGGCGAGGAACTTCAAGATGCCGAGGTTGACCGAGGGGTGAAAGCGCAAGCCGCCTTTGTAGGGGCCGATGGCGCTGTTCATCTGGATGCGGAATCCGCGCTGGACTTGGACCTGACCCTGATCGTCCACCCAGGGGACGCGGAAGATGATCGTGCGCTCGGGCTCGAGCAGGCGCTCGAGGACGCGCGCATGGGCGTACTCCGGGTGGCGTTCGAAGACCAGGGCCAGCGACTCGGCGACCTCCTGGACCGCCTGGTGAAACTCCGGCTCCGACGGATTCTTGGCTCTGACCGCGGTCATCAGCTCGGCGACGTAGTTACCCATCGAGTCCCCCCTGGTCGGTTTCCGGTTTCTACCCTGATCTTCTCACCAGCCAAGGGCTACGGCGGCGGGATGAAAGAAGACTCCGATCCGGCTGGGTCGGCTCTACGCCCGGCGGCGGGTGCGTGCCGGTCAGCGATCTTGGCGGGCGTCGTGGTCGATCCTGGCCGCGAGCACGAAGTCGCTCTCGGTCAGGCCGTCGATCTTGTGCGTCCAGGTCGTCACCGCGACTCTGCCCCAGCCGAGCGCGATGTCGGGGTGGTGCCCCTCGGCCTCGGCGATTTCGCCGACCCGGTTGACGAAAGCGAGCGCCCGCACGAAGTCAGGGAACCGGTACTCCTTCTCGAGATGGTGGCCGTCGATGACCCGCCAGCCGCCCCCTCCGGAGGCGTCCAGCTCGGCCAGGAGCGGCGCGCGTTCCGCTTCCGAGAGCGGTGGGACTCCGCCCCGGCAGGGCACGCAGTGCTTCGACGCGAGATCGCAGGACTCTTCCATCGCACCCTCCTTCTAAGCGCTCTTCTTTTTCAGGCGCTCGACGAGCGCGCGCATCGCGCCCTGAGTCTCGGCGCTGAACCAGTCGACGACGAAGCGCTCGTAGGTGCGCTCCTCCTGCCGCGCGAACGCCTCGACGAGATTTCGCCGGCAAAGAGCGCGCGTCGTCGCCATCGCCTTCGGCGGCAGTTTGATGAGATCGCGAGCCAGCGCCAGCGCGCGCTCGACGACCGTGCCGACCGGCACCAGCTCGTCGACCAGGCCGATGCGCAGCGCCTCGCTCGCCGAAATGAGCAGTCCACCCACTCCCAGGCGCTCCGCCTGACGCGACCCCACCACCTGCGTGAGGGCGGTGTGGATCACCTCCGGGAGCGAGAGCCCCACCTGCACCTCGTTCATGCCGATCTTGAAGTCGCCCTCGGCCATGACGCGGCCGTCGCAGAAGATCGAGATCACCGCGCCGCCGGCCGGCGCGTGGCCGGTGATCGCCGCGAGGATCGGGATCGGCGACGTCGCGAGGTTGCGCATCAAGCGGAAGAAGTCGCGCAGCGTCTGCTCCATCCCCACTTCGTCGAGCTTCAGAAGCTCCGGTACGTCGAGGCCGCCCGAGAACATGCCGGGCCGCCCGGAGATCACGATCGCGCGTCGCGCCGCGTGCGGCGCCGCTTCCACCGCGTCGGCCAGGATCTCGATCAAGTCCGGATTGAGCGCGTTCGCCGGCGGCCGCGCCAGCCGGATTTCGCGCACCTCGCCATGGTCGCTGATGTCGATCATCTGAAAGCCTCCGCCGACATCCTAGCGAAGGCCCGGCGCTGTCGCGCCGTTCGCCATCACTTCCGGGCGTCAGGAGCCTCGGTGCGAGCCTCCACCTAAGGCGAGCTCGTCAGCCACGCGACGGTAAGCGTCGCGGAAAGGGATCCCCTCCTCGAGCACCAGCCGGTGGGCGCGCTCGGCGGCGAAGAGCTCGGGCGGGAGCACGAGCCGTTCGCGCACGAAGCGCAGGCGCGGCAGCGTCGCGGCCAGGAGGCCGCTGGTGGCGCGCGCCAGGTCGCAGGCCCGGAAGAGCGGCGCCTTCAGGAGCTGCAGATCGCGGTGGTAGCCCGAAGGGAGCTTGGCGGGGATCGCCAGCGCTTCGACGAGCGCGGCGAGCGTCGTCGCCGTGCGGCCGCGGACGAGCTCGTAAAGGTCGGGATTGCGCTTCTGCGGCATGATCGAGCTGCCGGTCGTCATCTCCTCCGGGAGCTCCACGAAACCGAACTCGCGTGTCGCGAAGAGGACGAGGTCGGCGGCAAGCCGGCCGCAGTCGCCCATCAGCAGGTGCACCTCGAACAAGAGCTGCGCTTCGGCCTTGCCCCGCGAGAGCTGCACCGCCGTGACCGGCTCCTGCGTGGTCGCGAAGTCGAGCGCCGCACGCGTCGCTTCGCGGTCGACGGCCAAGCCGGGAGTGCCGTAGCCCGCGGCGGAGCCCAGCGGATTCATGTCCGCGCGGCGCCGGCACCCTTCGATGCCGAAGGCGTCGTCCTCGATCTCCGCGGCGAATCCCGCCGCCCAGAGCTCGACCGACGACGGCATCGCCGGCTGCAGATGGGTGTAGCCAGCGAGCGGCCAGCCGGCGTGCGAAGTACCGATCTCGCGCAGCGCCCCGGCGACCGCGAGCGCCCCCGCCGCGAGCGCGGCGATCTCCTCCTTCATCCAGAGCCGCAGCGCGGCGAGGACCTGGTCGTTTCTCGAGCGTCCGAGGTGGACGCGCTTTCCGGCTTCGCCGACGCGCGCGATCAGCCGCCGTTCGAGCGCCGTGTGCGCATCTTCGTCTGTCAGCTCGACCCTCCCCTCGCCGCGCGCGTGCTCTTCCGCGAGCCCGGAGAGTCCGCTCTCGATCGCGGCGAAGTCCGCCGGCTCCAGAAGCAGGCACTCGCGGAGCATCGCGGCGTGAGCGATCGAGGCGCGGACGTCGTGCCGCACCAGCCGGTCGTCGAGCGCGTGGTCCTCTCCGGCCGTGAAGGCGAGGACGCGATCGTCGAGCGCCGAACCCTTCTCCCAGAGACGGCTCATGCTCTCGCCTCCACGGCGCTCGCGGCGATCCCGGCGATCGCCAGCTCCTCGAGAAGGCGCCCGTAGAAAGCCGCGCCTGCGGCCAGCTCGTCCACGGTCACGAACTCGTCCGGCCGGTGGGAGCGGGCGCTTTCGCCGGGGCCCACCTTGATCGCCTGTCGGCCGGCGAAGAAAGTCATGTCCGAGAGGGTCGCCGAACCGTAGAGCCTGGCCTCGGGCCGCGCGCGGCGCGCGCACAGAACGAGCCCGGCGGCGGCATCCGTGGCCACCGGTCGCAGGCGTTCCGAGAGCACCACGACCTCTCCGGCGACGACGCCGGCGAGCCGCGCGCGCAGCGCCTGTGGCGGTTCGTTCGGCACGGTGCGGCAGTCGAGCACCGCGCGCGCCTCGGCGGGGACGACGTTTCGCGCCGTGCCGCCCGAGAGCATCGTCGGCTCGACGGTCGCGGCGCCGAGCAGGCGATCGACCGGACCGGACGGCCCCGCGAGCAGCGCTTCGATCGCGAGCAGGTCGCGGGCGAGCTCCGTGACCGCGTTCCTGGCCCCGAGAGTGCGCGCGTGCGCGGCGTGTGCCGCCTCACCTTTCGCCACAAGCTCGAGCACCAGGAGTCCCTTCTGCGCGATCGCGATGTCGAGGCGGGTCGGCTCGCCGACGACGACCGCCGCCGGCGCGAGACCGCGCCGCGCCAGCTCGGCCACGATCTCTTCAGTTCCGGCGCTCCGGCGCTCCTCGTCGCGAACCAGCGCCAGGCCAAGCGTGAGCTCACCGCGCGCCGCGTGAGGGAGCGCGATCGCGGAAGCGATCATCGCCGCCACCGCCGCCTTGGCGTCGTTCGCTCCGAGACCGAAGATCCGTTCTCCTTCGAGGTCGGCCGCGAATGGAGCGCGCGTCCAACCGGGACAGACCGGCACGGTGTCGAGGTGCGAATCGAAGAGCACGAACGGCAGGTCGCTGCCCACCGGCGCGCCAGCCCAGGCGAACGCGCTCCCACCGATGCGCTCGACGGCGAGACCGTGACTCTCGAGGAAGCCCGCCGCGAGGGCGATCGCGTCGCCCTCTTCGCCTGACACCGAGGGCGTGCGAACGAGATCGCGATGAAGCTGCACGAGCTCGGCCCGCGAAAGTGTCACGACACGAGCTCCGGCTCCGGTTCAAGTGCTGCCATCTTCGCCACCACCATCGTGCCGATCCCTTCGTTGGTGAAGAGCTCGACCAGAAGCGCGTCGCGGCCGGCGAACGGCACCATGTGCACGCGCGGCACACCCGCCTCGAGGGCGCGCCGGATGGCGCGCGCCTTCGGCAACATGCCCCCTGAGATCGAGCCCTGGCGCTCGAGCTCGGCGAGCCCCGCGAGGTCGGTGAGCGACACCAGCGACGCCGGATCCTCGGCCCGCTCGAGGAGGCCCGGCACGGCGAGCGCGAAGAGGAGCTTCGCCGCGCCCAGCGCCCGCGCGACCTCGGCGGCGATCGTGTCGGCGTTGACGTTGAAGACCGTGCCGGCGGCGTCGGCCGCGAGCGGCGCCACGATCGGAACGTATCCCGCCGTGAGCAGACGCTCGAGAACCAGCGCATCCACCGAATCGATGTCGCCGACAAAGCCGAAGTCGAAGGGCAAGCCCGTCGCCGAAACGATCGGCGGCCGGCGGTGCGCGACGACGAGCCCGGCGTCGACTCCCGAAACCCCGACCGCCGGGATCGAGAGCCGCCGACAGGCGGCGAGGATCGTGGTGTTGACCGTGCCCGCCGTCGCCATCACCGCGGCTTCGAGCGTCGGCGCGTCCGTCACCCGGCGGCCGTCGACCTGGGTCGTCGGCAAGCCGAGCCTGGCGGCGAGCGCCGTGGTCTGCGGTCCACCGCCGTGCACGACCACGACCCGAATGCCCAGACGGTGGACGATCTCGATCTGTTCGAGAAAGGCGTCGAGCCGCGCCGTCCCGGCGGCATCCCCGGGGGCCGGAATCGCCTCGCCCGAAAGCTTCACCACGAACGTCTTGCCCTGGAAGAGGCGAAGGTAGGGCAGCGCGTGCTTCAACCCCGCGACCTCGGCGATTCTCTGTCCCACGTCTTTCATGCCGCCTCCTGCGCTGCCAGCATGCGGTGCAGCACCGCCATCTGCGCCCACAGCCGGTTGTGCGCCTGGCGCACGACGACGCTGCGCGGCGAATCGAGCACCGCGTCGGCGACGACGACGTTCCTTCGCACCGGCAGGCAGTGCATCAGACGAGCGTCCGTCGTCGTCGAAAACCAGCTCTCGTCGACGCACCAGTCGCCGAGCCCGCGCCGGAGCTCCTGCTCCGCCGCGCCGTCGCCGTAGTGCGCCGTCGAGCTCCACGATTTGGCGTAGATCACCCGCGCGCCAGCCAGCGCCTCGCCGCGTTCGGCGCTCTCGCGAAAACCGCCGCCGCCGCGAGTCGCGGCCCGCTGGACGCGGGCGCGCAGGGCTTGCGGGAACGCGAACGGCTCCGGGCGCAGCACGACGACCTCCATGCCGCGCAGCGCCGCCATCTCGGCCGCCGCCGCGGGGACCGCGAGCGGCAGCGCCTTCGGATGGTTCGCCCAGGTGAGGACAAGCTTGCCGTGCGACGGGATGCCGAGCTCATCGAGCGTCTTCCAGTCGGCCAGCGCCTGACAGGGATGGTCGATCGCCGACTCGAGGTTGACGAACGGCACGCTCGAAAGCGCCAGCATCTCGCGGCAGGAAGCATCCGCCAGGTCCGCCGCCAGGTCGGTTCCGGAAGCGAAGGCGCGAACCGCCAGGGCGTCGCAGTAGCCCGAAAGCACGGGGACCGCCTCGCGGACATGCTCGGACCGGTCGCCGTCCATGACGACGCCCGGGCGCGTCTCGAGCTTCCATGTTCCCGCCCCCGAGCTCACCACGAAGCTCTCGCCGCCCAGACGGCTCATCGCCGCCTGCATCGAAGCAAGCGTACGCAGCGACGGGTCAAGAAAGAGGAGCCCGAGAATCTTCCCGGCGAGCGCCCGCGGCTCCGGGCGGCTCTCGAGCCGCGTCGCGAGCGCCACGAGATCGACGATCGCCTCGCGCTCGAGAAGCCCGAGCGACAGGAACTGCTTCATTCGCGGCATCCCCCTCATGCGCCGATGTCGACGAGCGCCCGCTTGAGCAGCTCGACGTGCTCGAGGCCGAGGATGAGCGGCGGAATCAAGCGCACGATCTGCGGATCGTCGCTCGTGCCGGTGAGGATGTCGCGCGACAGCAGCTCCTGCTGGATCGCTCTTGCCGGCCGGCGGGTGCGGAGGCCAAGGAGCAGGCCTTCGCCCTGCACGTCGATCACCGGGCCGACCCCTCTGAGCGCGAAGAGGGCGCGTGATACGACCTTGACGCGCGGCATCAGAGTCTCGTCGATCAGCGCCGCGAGGGTCGCCTCGATGGCCGCCGCGACCACCGGCCCGCCGCCGAAAGTCGAGCCCAGATCGCCGACCTTGAGCTCCGGCAGCGCTTCCGGCCGGGCCAGGATCGCCGCCGCCGGCAATCCGCCCGCGAGTCCCTTGCCCAACGTCACGAAGTCGGGCATGACGCCGTAGAGGCGCGCCGCGAACGGCGTGCCGAGTCGGCCGAGCCCGCACTGGACTTCATCGAAAATGAGCAGCGCGCCGCGCTCGTTCGTGATCCTGCGCGCTGCTTCCAGGAACGGCTGACCGAGCGGCACGGCGCCGGCCATGCCCTGCACCGGTTCGAGAATCACCGCCGCCGTGGTTTCGTCGACGGCCGCGGCGAGGGCCGCTGGATTTCCGCGCGGCACGAACTCGACGTCGAACGGCTGGCGCGGGAATCCGTACCAACGCTCCGA
>ERZ1292630.5135-Hain-H41-02um-R3-5135-length-10865-cov-28_pt1 | contig 10865 bp, 10 predicted proteins | sample MGYA00564408_ERZ1292630 | MGnify/ENA primary metagenome ERZ1292630 (study PRJEB36523, sample SAMEA6512641) | groundwater metagenome | collected 2019-01-08 | study: AquaDiva: Metagenomics assemblies of 32 groundwater samples
CGCCTTAGCCAGTATTTCTCACATTCAATCGCGAAAAATAGAAACAAGCTGAATGCAACAATGCGTCCCCAGGCTGCTGCATCCAGGGCTGTCGTGCCGAATAGCTGCTGCATGACAGGCGAATAGGTGAATAGTAGCTGCAATATCAACAACAGGCCGACAGCCAGTAAAACATAACGGTTACCCAGCAAACCTTGGCGCGAACATGCGGAAGCAATTAAATAACGGCAATTAAACAAATAGACGATCTCACACATCACCAGCACATTCACGACCACTGTCCGGCTCAGTTCAACACTGGAACCTTGCAGGGTTTCCCAGAAATAAAGCGCAAAACCGCCGCCAATCATCAGCAAGGAAACAAAAACAATGCGCCATACCAGAAAACCGGACAAAATCGATGCATTGGGATCATGCGGCGGGCGTGACATGACACCGCTCTCCGGCCGCTCGAATGAAAGTGAAATCGCCAGCGTCACCGTCGTCACCATATTGATCCATAAAATCTGCACCGGCGTGATGGGCAAGGCCATACCCAGAATGATGGCGAGCATCAGGATACCCGCTTCGCCGCCGCTGGTTGGAATGATATAAACAACCGTTTTGCGGATATTGTCGTAAACCGTGCGGCCTTCTTCCACAGCGTGCGTAATCGAAGCAAAATTATCGTCGGTCAACACCATTTCAGCCGCTTCCTTCGCCACCTCGGTGCCCTTCTGCCCCATCGCGACTCCGATATCGGCACGCTTTAGAGCCGGTGCATCATTCACGCCGTCACCCGTCATCGCAACAACTTCGCCGTTATCCTGTAACGCCGTCACCAAACGGAGTTTATGCTCAGGGTTGGCGCGCGCAAAAATATCGACTTCCGCCACCACTTGACGCAGTTGTGCGTCATCCAGGCCATCCAGCTCAACACCGGTGACAGCACGCCGGCCATCCCCGATACCTAATTTTGCACCAATGGTGCAGGCAGTAATCCGATGATCCCCGGTAATCATTTTGACGCGAATGCCTGCTGTATGGCATTGATCTACGGCAACAATGGCTTCCTCACGCGGCGGATCAATAATGCCAACCAGTCCGAGCAAGGTAAACCCCGATTTAATATCAGGAAAAGCCAATATCTGCTGTTCTGCCTGCGCCACACGGCTAGCCATGGCGAGGATGCGCTGCCCCTTTGCGCTGGCTTCCTGTATTCTGGCATGCCAGAAATCCGGTTGAATCGAACAATCCTCCCCCAGACTGCGTTGATGACTGCACATGGCCAGCACTTCTTCCGGGGCACCTTTCACATAAATCAGGCTATGTCCGGCGTGATCATGATGCAGCGTCGCCATAAAACGGTGTTCCGATTCAAAAGGAATCACATCCGTGCGCGGGTGTGCTTCCTGTTCAAAAACAGGATCCAATGATGCCTTTATGGCCAGGGTAATCAATGCGCCTTCAGTTGGATCGCCATGAATGACCCACGCACCGTCACGCTGATGCAACGATGCATCATTACATAACAATCCTGCCCGAAACAACTCCAGCATATCCGTGTAACCGCCAATCAGAATTTCCTCTCCATCCCGGCTAAATCCCCCGGTTGGCGCATAACCCGCGCCACTGACTTGTAACTGATCATGCGCGGTCATGACACTTTGCACCGTCATTTCATTACGCGTCAGCGTGCCGGTCTTATCGGTACAAATAACCGTCACAGCCCCCAGTGTTTCCACTGCCGGCAGTCTGCGGATTATCGCATTGCGTCGCGCCATATTCTGCACGCCAAGCGCCAGCGTAATCGTCATGATGGCAGGCAACCCCTCTGGAATCGCTGCAATAGCCATGCTGATTGCCGCCATAAAGATCTCACTGGCGGGGTAGTCATGCAGTAACAACCCATAAACAAAAATACCGGCTGCCAGCAATAAAATCAGCATTGTCAGCCAGCGCCCAAAGATCGCCATTTGCCGGAACAAAGGTGAAACAAGCTGTTCGACTTGCTCTAACATCTGGCTGATGCGCCCGATCTCGGTATGATGACTGGTGGCAACCACGACACCCAATCCCTGACCATAAACTACCAGCGTGCCCGAGTAGGCCATACAGAAACGATCCCCGATGGCCGTCACTGCATCGACGGGTTGAATTGATTTTTCGACGGCTTCAGATTCTCCGGTTAACGCCGCTTCTTCAATACGCAGGTTTTTGCAACTGAGCAACCGTAAGTCGGCGGGCACCTTATCGCCGGATTGCAGCAACACAATGTCACCGGGTACCAGCGCTTCAGCAGGAATTTGCATCCGTTGTCCATCACGCAGAACCATTGCGTTGAATGACAGCATGCGCCGGATAGCATTCAGCGCTTTTTCCGCTTTGCCTTCCTGAATAAAGCCAATGATGGCGTTGATCACGACAACGCCGAGAATAACGCCGCTATCCACCCAGTGCCCCAGAACAGCGGTCAGTACGGATGCAGCCAATAAAATATAAATCAGCACATTATGAAATTGCAGCAAAAAACGGATGATGGGGCTTTCCGGCTTGGGCGGTTTTAAGCGATTCGCGCCATATTGCTCAAGACGCAACTTCGCTTCAGTTTGCGACAACCCGGCATGCCCGGTTCTAAGCACTTCCAGCACCTTCTGAGGCGAATAACCATGCCATGCGGGTATTTGATTGGGTATCGAGGCTTGTTCATGATGCATAAAAAATCACCTTCAATTGGATCCGGGAGCCTGCGCTTCCGGTTAGAGCTGGTATGAATAGTTTGTATATAATTAAGCAGTGAAGCTACAATGGGTACTATCAATTCTTTACTTCAATTAACATTCAACACTGCAGACGAGGCCTCATATGAAATACTTTACCATCATCATGACATTAGTGGCGATCTTGCTGGCGAGCGCAGCGCAAGCCGCCAACCGGACCCCATTCGGACATCAGGTCAGCACGGTCCACAATTACTATCGAATCTCAACACAAGTTGCAACATCCGGCCTCATTGGAGATGGGGGCGCACAATTATTGGCGGCACATAACTTTAAAACGATTATTGATTTGCGTACTGCCAATGAAGGAACGGACGAGGAAAAAGCATTGGTCGATGCAGCGGGCATGACCTATATCAACATACCCATGACAGTGGCGGGCATCAGTGCCGAGCAATTGGCCAGATTTACGAAAGCAATCGAAACAGCGCAGATGCCCGTACTCATTCATTGCGGATCAGGCAATCGGGCCGGTGCCATGTGGGCCAGCTATCAAATCAGCAAAGGCGTTGATCCGGAAGCAGCGCTTGAGGAGGGCCGCAAAATAGGCATGCGCCCGCCGATGGAAGAAAAAGTCCGGGCTTCCCTGTTAAATTAAGCTCTTGACATAACCCCTGACTTTCTTCCGCATAAAATCAGGTTATCCAGAATAATCGAATAATCATCCCTACTGACACACCCATCGCAACTACAGCAAAACCTTGCTGTAGTTTTGGGCCAGCAAGACGGGCGGCAAAGATGCGTCCGATCAACATACCGGTCAGTGCACCGGCAGAGAAAGGCAAGGCGATAGCCCAGTTCATTCCACCCAAAATAGCCGCAAATGTAACGCCTATTAAAGAAATGAGCGCAATGACTGCCAATGATGTTGCAAGAATGGATTGCATTGGAAGATTGGTCGCTTTTTTCAACGCCGGCACAACGGCAAAACCTCCTCCCACACCTAGCAAACCGGACAGAAATCCGGCTGTGGCCCCCGAAAACGCTAACGCACGGGCACATGGCCAAGTCCATATTAAACGTCCCCCGGCATACTCGAGCTGACAAGGGATTGAAGAAGTCCGGGGGCGGCAATCCGGGACTTCTGCTATTGCCTGATCATTCTGCCGTTTACTCTGACGCAACATGTCAACTGCAACATAAAGTAAAATCAGTGCAAACAGGATAGTCAAAGGCACATTCGGCAGTTTCTGCGCCAGCCATATGCCGGCAGGCGCGGTCATTACACCGGTAATGGCAATAAACCCCGCAGCCCGATAACGCACTTTCCCCTGTCTATGTGCAAATAGCGCGCCCGCAGCCGACGACAAACATACGGCCAGCAAAGCAATGGGAGCGGCCTCGGCAATAACCAGATGCAGTCCAAATATCAGCAGAGGCACTGCGATAATAGTGCCACCGGCACCTGTCAGTGCCAGTATCACACCTGTAAATGCGCCCAGCAGAATACTGGTTAACAGAATTTCCACCGGTATAACTATGACTTACCCGGCCGGGCAAGCCATTCTTTGCCTTTTAGCATGACGTTCCAGTAGATCCATGGAAAAATGGTTGTCTTGAGAAACCAGTTGAGCTTTCTGGGTATCGTTGGATCCAATGGGAATGTAGGCAATAATTTCCCGCCAAAACCAAATTCAGCAAGGATTATTTTGCCATTTTCTACCGTCAATGGACAGGCCCCGTAACCATCATAGGCCGCTGTCAATTCCCGGTCTTCCTTGGCCGCCAAAAGATTCTCGGCCACTACGACAATTTGTTTTCTGGCGGCTGCCGCCGTTTTCGCATTGGGTGATGAACAGGCATCTCCTAATGAAAATATGTTGGGATAATCCGTATGCTGAAGTGTTTTTTCATTCACTTTGCAAAAACCGCTGGCATCCGCTAAAGAGCTATTGCGAAGAAAATCCGGGGCCGTTTGGGGCGGGGTCACATGCAGCATATCAAAAGGTTTCGCTTCGAGGGTTACATTCCCATTACTGTCTTTCATTTCAAAATAGGCCGTCTTGTGAATCCCGTCTACTTTGACCAGATTAGAATGGAATAACAGTTTCGCATTGTAGCGTTTGACATATTCCATCAGGGGCGGAACAAAATCAGCCACACCAAACAACACGGCGGCAGCCGTATTAAACTCAACATCCATCTTGTCTAAGCAACGCGCATGCCTCCAGTGATCACAGGCAAGGTACATGGCTTTTTGTGGCGCACCCGCACACTTGATAGGCATCGGCGGTTGAGTAAATATCGCCTTCCCGGCTTTGAGATCTTGCACCAACGACCAGGTATAAGGCGCCAGATCATAACGATAGTTTGAAGTCACGCCATTTTTACCCAATGTTTCTTCCAGTCCTTCAATCTTTTCCCATGCCAGATGAATACCCGGACAAACAATCAGTTGCTGATAACCGATGATACGGCCATCCGCCAATTGCACCTTGTTATGTTCTGGATCAAAACCGGACGCAGCCGCCTGAATCCATTCAGCATGCCTGGGAATAACATCAACCATTGGCCTCATTGTTTCTGCGATGTCATAAGCACCGCCACCCACCAGCGTCCAGGCTGGCTGGTAATAATGTTTGCTACTCGGTTCGACAATCGCAATACGCAGAGTGGACCGCCGTTTGAGCAGGCTCGCTGTGACTCCGATACCCGCCGAACCGCCTCCGATGACAACCACATCAAAAGCATCGCCCCAGTTACAGGCCGCCGCCACGGATTGTTGTTCGTCGGTTTCATCCTGCCGGGTCATTTCATGCAAAGCAGTTGCACGTCTGCCAGAACCACAGAAGGCAAGAATCGGCTTAGGCAGCTCAGCCTTGAGTTTTTGAAAAGCCTCGGCACGCTCCAGCGGATATGGCGCCTATCCTGACCGGCAAATAGACAAAGGTGATATCCAGTGATCTCGCCATGGCTTCCAGTTCCTCGCTGGCCGGTTGGGCCGCGCCGCCTTCATAATCCGGGCGGTTACAAATAATCGATTTATAACCGGCTGCGGCAATCCCGGTAAGATCATCAATGCTCACTTGGCCGGTTACAGATAATTTATGATCTAGCTTGGTGATAACAATGCCCATGTCTCTTTCCTTTATTAATCGGTTACTTTATCGTGATACTGATCATATGCATTGTTATGGGCTTTCGCTCTATGAGGCAGAGTGCTTTTTACAGTAAAGATTAAATAACGTTTCCATAATTTTAATGGCTTCCAGACTGGCTAAACTATAATAAACATATTTACCCTTACGCTCTGTTGCCACCAGATTTTCTTCACGCAGTACCGTTAGCTGCTGAGAAAGCGTGGGTTGGCGAATACCCAGCAACTCCTCTAATTCACCCACATTCAGGGCACCTTGACTCAGTTTGCATAAAATGAGCAATCGATCTTCATTCGCCAGTATTTTCAGCAAAGCGCAAGCATCAGAAGCGGATGAATGTAATGCTGCAATGTCATGTAGCGCTGGTTCTGTTTTCATAATTTATTCTTATTGAACATTTGAGCGTACCTCTCTATAACGCCTGAATAATAAATCCATTCCTGATGGGGAAGACTCAAATTCTAACTTATTTCTATCCTCTATAAGCGATCTATCCACGCGCTTGCATAGTCTCATAAACACCCATTCCAAGCAGCATTGCAATCAAGAATATAAAAGCTTCATGACTACCCGTTCCAACCAGCACCAATGCCGGCCCAGGACAAATACCGGCCATCCCCCAGCCTATCCCAAACACAAGACTTCCTAAAAGCAATCGTTGATCTATTTTTGTGGCAACAGGGATATTCATGGATGAACCCAGGTAACTCTGCTTACGCTTTTTTGCCAGCGCAAAAGCAATCAAACCTACAGCGACTGCACTTGCCATGACCCATATCAATGAAGAATCCCAGTTACCTGTGATATCAAGAAATGCCAGGACTATTTCTGGATTCACCATGCCCGACAGGATAATTCCCAAACCGAAAATAAGCCCTGATAGCAACGCCATAAAGTTAATCATTTAATCCCTCCTGATAATCATAGTCATCCAGACTGTGCGATCAATACATGCCGCACCCAATAGACTGTCGCAAAACCAGCAAACATAAACACCAGGGTCGCTGCAATTGAGCGCGGCGATAATCTTGATAACCCGCATACCCCATGACCACTGGTACAGCCCGATCCCAGACGCGTACCATAACCAACCAGCAAACCTGCAAGTGCCAGTACCGTATAGCTGGCTTCAATATGTATCTCCGGTAAAATAAAAAAGAGCTTCCAGATGACTGCCGATAGAACAAGCCCTGAAATAAAAGCCATACGCCAACTGATATCGCCTCTCTGCATTCTATATAGTCCACCGATGATGCCCGATATACCTGCGATACGTCCGTTAAATAGCAATAACAGGGTAACCGCGATACCGATCACCAAGCCGCCAGCTACTGCATGCCATGGTATTGAATCCAAATAGATATTCACACTGATACCCACGCATTAAATTTATAAATATACAATATATTTTATTGTATTATATAATAATGACAAATTCAAGGAGAATAAAATGACACCCAATATCAAGGCATTTTTTGATTCAACAACATGGACTATCAGCTATGTTGTTTTTGATGAACCGGGGGGAAACTGCGCCATTATCGATCCAGTTCTGGATTACGACCCGAAATCAGGCAGAACACGTACGCACTCGGCTGATAAACTCATTGGGTTTATTCACCAGCAACAATTATCAGTTAAGTGGATACTTGAAACACATGCTCATGCCGATCATCTGTCATCAGCGGATTATCTTAAGAATCAATTGGGTGGGAAAACTGCTATCGGCAGCGGCATTCCCGCTGTTCAAGAAACCTTCAAGAGGATTTTCAACCTAAGCGATGAATTTATTCCTGACGGCCATCATTTTGATCATCTGTTTGCTGATGGCGAGCTATTTCAGGTAGGCAAATTAACAGCGAAAGCAATCTCTGTATCCGGTCACACACCCGCTGACATGGCATATCAATTTGACAATGCCATCTTTGCCGGTGACACGCTTTTCATGCCGGATGTTGGTACTGCCCGGGCTGATTTTCCAGGTGGAGATGCACACCTGTTATTTAGATCTATTCAGAAGTTACTGGCATTTCCACCGGAAACCAGGTTATTGATGTGCCATGATTATCCACCCGCCCATCGCTCTGCAGAGTGGGAAAGCACCGTTGCACAACAACGTGCCCATAACATCCATGCGCATGACGGCATCACCGAGGAGGAATTTGTTACGATGCGTAGCCGGCGGGATGCCACGCTGGAAATGCCCACTTTATTACTGCCATCAATACAGACAAACATCAGGGCTGGGAAATTGCCGCCAGCCGAAGAAAATGGTATTGCGTATTTCAAAATACCGATTAACTTAATCTGATCTATCCCGAGATTCAAGAAAATATTAGCACTTCAACACACTCAATCTTTATGCTTGCGCCGTGACAAAGTTTCCATGGCGTTGATCAAACTTCACGGCAATAAAACGAGTTCCAACGGAAATTTCCCTGCCTTCATCGCGTTTATGCGTAACTTCGGCCACCGCTTGAAAGTTAGGCGCATCAATTTTTATAATGTCATGCGGATCAAGTGCCACCCCGGTTAAGAAACGTATTCCCGTGGGCGACAAATCTTGGAACAAACCACGATAAGGCTTACCCGGCCAGAATAAGTAAAAAGAAAACTCACCCTTTATATTGATCCGCATCATGGTCCGGCACGATGACCCAAGATTTTCTTGTTCCAGAATAAACAATGGGCTTGCACACTCCAGACAGCTTTCACTCTGATATATGCTCGTCTGTGGCACATACGGAGTTTTACAGAAAGAACAATAATGAGTGATCACCGTCCGGTAAGGTTCCACAGCAAACTGGGATGTACTTCTGATATCCACTGAAAGCCCGGTCAGATCGGCATTTACTTGAGCAGATTCTTCAGAAACATTAAATAAACTACCCGCAAATATCGCGTCATACTGTTTGCGCGTTGCAGGATTCGAAAGAACTCGATAGGCCTCATCAAGTAACACTGCATCTTGCGGCAAGCTCTTTTTCAGAACCCGATAACTTGCCGTAATTACTGCGATCGGAGCATCGGATTGAACCTGAAGTATTCGATAATAGTTACGTTGATTCAGCGTTGCAGTCCGTTTAGCCCCTTGCTTTTCCATATCTGGATTCGTATTCGAGCTAAATGCGCCCTGACTGAGTGTTTTAATATGATAGCGATTCAGCAATTCACGGTCATAAGCAGCTCGCTTAAGCGGATCCCGAAGTGTGTTATAAGCAACATTGAGTAAACTTGCGCTCCAATCCGGGCCACCCAGATCAGGATGAAGCTTAAGTTTCTGCATCAATACACGGTAATTCTCTTTAATCACCGCCATCGGAGCATCCGGTTGGACATGAAGAATTCGATAGAAATTACGCCGCTCAATCATAATAATTCAGAATTAAAAACTCATTGTTAACACAGCAATTGACAATTGGCACCATTATTGACAGAAATGTCATCGCCCCCCTTACATCAATACACAGTTAGTCACAAAACTATAGTGTAAATCAATATCCAATATTTGCCGCTTCTAATATCTATTTTCACCTGTTTGAGAATCTTCAATACGGTTAAACCGTAACAAAAAAATATTCCAATCCCCTCTGAGACAACCCCGCAAGATCGATGTTTACCTCATTGAGTGCCATATCCGCTGCCATGATTCCAATCGAGGCAACGCTATGTGCGCCTGAATCCAGCAATCCGACGAAGTAGGTCTCGTCAGCGGTAGCGGGTGCAAAACCGGCCACGTTTGCGTACAGCAAGTCGACAACCGCCGTATGATTGGTTGCATTAGCGCCAAGTGCCGCATTAATGGCTAACTGCATCAATGCTTCGTAGCTCATGCCACCATCGAGCAAACTCAGCCCAATACCGGCAAACGTCTTGTTTGAAACCGATTCCTTGCCGAATACAGCACCCAGTGTCTTTGCAGTGATGCCGGCGTTTCCATCGAGATCAAGGGCGAGTGAACTGTCAGAGAAGTTGAGGCGCTCAATATTGCTGAGAGTGTCCGTGCCATCCGATCCGCCATTATTATGTTTTATCGTCCAGATTCCATCAGCATTCTTGTTTTTATCGTAATCAGCAAAATGACTGCTATAGTTCGCAGTGTCGATATCTTCGTTCCCGTTTAAAGTGTCATTTCCTTCGAAGCCGCTCAAAACATCTTTTCCTGCGCCGCCCGTAATTATTTCCGCTTTGCTATGATCAGCAATGAAAGGTGTTTGGAAGCCTTCAAAAAATGTCATGTATTCATCGGCAGTGGTTCCGTTCCCATCAGCAGGGCTGAATATCGCGCCTGACAGCAGGTAGCCTTTTAAACCGGCAACATCTGATGATGAGCTTCCTGCGCCGATAAGATGTGACGCTGCCAGCATGCCAGAGATGGTTATTTGATGGCCATTCAGAATCTGTCCTTCGTATTTATCAATCCCCAGAAACTTTATTCTTCCCCATAAAATTTCGTGCCAATCTTGAATGATAGTTTCCTGAACCCAACCCGTATTAAGATAGTCCTGCTTACTATTGATGCCACCCTTTCCTGACCAGTTACCCGCCCAATCATTTTTAAACAAATTATGGTCACTTTTATCGACGCCATAGTAGCCCAGATCAAAAAGCGCAGCTTCACCAAATTGATACTTTCCAATAAAACCGGCGCTATTTTGCGTGTCATAGTGTTGAGTACCGCCAGGGATACTGGATGACTCTCTAAAACCCAGTGTGTCAAAATAGTCTTGATATGTTTTAGCCACAATTATCTTTCGGCGGTTGAAACAGGATGGTTTCGTCAGTTTGTTCTAAATCAGCGTTTCTCCATTGATATAAAGTATAGGCTTCCGCGCGGGTCATACTGACGCCATCCATTAAGCGGATTGCGAGGTTATGATGGCCACTCGTTACGCTGCCAAGTATCAGTATGTCGTCAGAACTGCTGCGTGCCGTTTTATACGCCAGTTTTTTATTTTCTTTATTAAATTGAAAAATGATGAGGTGACAACCACCGCTACCACACAAC
>ERZ1292630.5136-Hain-H41-02um-R3-5136-length-10864-cov-5_pt1 | contig 10864 bp, 9 predicted proteins | sample MGYA00564408_ERZ1292630 | MGnify/ENA primary metagenome ERZ1292630 (study PRJEB36523, sample SAMEA6512641) | groundwater metagenome | collected 2019-01-08 | study: AquaDiva: Metagenomics assemblies of 32 groundwater samples
CGCAGTTCATCAAAAACCCCGGCGCGCAGGTCACGCAGTCCGTCAAGCAGATCAAATCCGAGTGTCGTCTCGCGCTTACGGGCACACCGCTGGAAAATCGCCTGCTCGATCTATGGAGCATCGTGGATTTCATTCAGCCCACCTACCTCGGCACGCAGGAACACTTTTTGGAAACTTACGAGCCAAAAGGTGGAGCCGACGCCGAAAGCGCTCAACGCATCGCGCGCCGCCAGCTCTCTGCGAAGTTGCGCCCGCTTCTCTTGCGGCGCTTGAAGAAGCACGTTGCGAAAGATTTGCCGGATCGCATCGAAGAGCGCCGCGATTGTCCGCTGGGCGAAGAGCAACGCAAACTTTACCTCGCTGAACTGCGCCGCAGCCGTGACCAGATCATGCAGGCTGTCGCCGAGCAAGGACTCAACAAGAGCAAGATGCACGTCCTCGCGGCGCTCACGCGTTTGCGGCAAGTGTGCTGCCATCCGCAACTCGTGGGGAACGATTCCCCGAGCGGCAAGACCGAGACGTTGTTTGAAATCCTCGACACCCTTGTCCACGATGGCCAGAAGGTGCTCGTGTTCTCGCAGTTCGTGCAGATGCTCACGCTGCTGGAGAAGGAGTGTCTCGCGCGCAACATCAAGACTCACCTGCTCACCGGCCAGACGAAGGACCGACAGGAGGTCGTCAATGCGTTCCAGAGCGATCCCAGCCCCGGCGTGTTCCTACTGAGTTTGCGCGCAGCCGGCACGGGCTTGAATCTCACCAACGCCAGCTACGTGGTGCTGTACGATCCATGGTGGAATCCAGCGGTGGAAGCGCAGGCGATTGATCGTTCGCATCGCATCGGTCAGACGAACACCGTCAACGCCTATCGCCTGATCGCGCCCGGCACGGTCGAGGAAAAAATTTGGGAGTTGCAACAGAGCAAGGCCAAGACAATTGCCGACGTGTTGGGCGAGGAAGGTTTTGCCCGCAGCCTCACCAAGAACGAGTTGGAATACCTCTTTTCGGAAGATTGACGCGAACGCAATTTAAGCAGCGGCGAAAAACTCAAAAGGCGCGAAGTGATTTCGCGCCTTTTTGTTTTATGGTTGATCGGACTTCAACTATTCGCACGGACGCCGCCCCAGACCTGCTCGGCCAGACGGGATTTGTGCAAGATGCCCTGATTGAGTTCATCCAACGAATTCACCGGCGTGACCGGCAGATGCAGTGTGAAGGTCGTGCCTTTGCCCTCTTCGCTGGTGGCTTCGATCCGCCCGCCATGATGGTACACGATGAAGAAACAACCCATCAGGTGGATGCCGTATTCGGACGGGGCGTCGGCCCGCACCATGAACGGATCAAAGAGGCATTGCAGCTTGTCCGCTGACAAGCCCGGGCCGTTGTCGGTGATCTGCACGCGGACTTCCGGCTTGGCGGAATCACTTAGGGCCTGAGCTGTGAACGTGATCTTGCTGCCATTGGGCAGACTGGTGAGTTCTTCCTTGAGCAACAATTCAAACAACCGGTTGAACTTGTCCCGCTCCGCCGTGATGGCGGGCAGATCAACAGGAATTTCGTTCGCGATGGTGATGCCCTTGGTCGCCACTGATGACCCTAGGTTTGCGACCGTCTCCACCACGAGTTGGTGCAGATTGACGCGCTCGGTGGTTTGGGTGGCTGGCTTTTCCGAAGCCGCCCACAGATCTTTGAGCAGGTTGTTGATCTTGTCAATCTGACCCAGCACGCTCTTGTGATAATCCGTCCAGAATTCCTGGTTGCGGATGGCCTTTGGCTCGGTCTTTTCCTCCTGCATCATCGAAGGGGCGAGGTCGAGGAAGGTTTTCACGGTCACCAGCGCATTGCGGATGTGATGGCTCAACCCGGCGGTCAACATGCCGAGACTGACGAGCCGGTCCGCGACCATGAGATTGCGCAGGGCTTCGAGTTTTTCTTTGGCAAGCTGTTCGTTCTCCCGTTGGGTGAGAAAGAACTCCATCGCCCGCTTGAGTTGACCTTCCAGATGCGGAGGATCCCACGGCTTGTTGACGTAATGGAAAATCCCGCCGTCGTTGATGGCGGCCACGGCATCGGAAAAGTCAGAGTAAGCCGTCGCGAGAATCCGGATGATCCGCGGCTGGATTCGGGCGGTTTCTTGCAGCAACCAGTTGCCGTTTTCGCCGGGCATCTTCTGGTCGGTCATCAGGACCGCGATCTCGTCCTTCTTCTCCTCGATCAGCTTCGCGCCGTCCTTGGCGTTGGTGGCGGTGTAGATGCGGAACTCGTCGCCGAAGGCGCGGGCAAAGCCCTTGAGCGACTTTTCTTCGTCGTCCACGTAAAGGATGGCAAACTTCCGGTAGTCGTATTGCGCTTCCATGTGGTTTCCTATGTTTTAATTTACGGCTGTTTTGGAAATTCGAGCGTGAACTCGCAGAATTTCCCCGGCTCCGTCCGCACTGTGATCTTGCCCTTGCACTCCTGCATGATCCGGTAACAAATGCTCAATCCAAGCCCCATGCCTTCGCCGACGTCTTTAGTGGTGTAGAACGGATCAAAAATCTTGTCAACGTGTTCGCTGGAAATTCCGGGCCCATTATCACGCACAATCAGGCAACTGGCCGCCGGCTCGTCGCGCCCTTCGATCCAGATGGTCGGCTTTTCCCCATTCACAAACGGCTTGTCCTTCATGGCATCCAACGAGTTCTGGATGAGATTCACGAAGACGTGGATGAGCTTGTTCTTGTTGGCATGGACGATCTGGGTGGCCGCAAACGTCTGCTCAATCGTCACCTTGTCCTTCATCTCGTTGCTCAGGAAACGCAACGCGGATGCGACGACCTCGGCCGCATTGACCTGATCGAGGTTGTCGGTGTTCGGATGGGTGAACATGCGCAGATCGGACACGATGTTTTTCACGCGCGTGATGCCATCCTCCACGTCCTTGAGGATTTCGTTGTATTCCTCCTGTTGTTCGGTCGCGACGTGCCGAGCCTTTTTCTTCAGGGTGAAAATACCGGTGGTCGCAAAGTTCAGCGGATTGTTGATCTCGTGGATGATGCCGGCGCTCATGCGACCGAGTGACGCCATCTTTTCGGATTGGACGAGTTGCGATTCAGCCTCGGTCAATTTTTGGATGGTGTCGGCCAGTTCTTTGTTCTGGCGGTCGAGCGTGGCGTTGTTCACCTCCAACTCCTTCCGGCTGGCATCCAATTCGTAACGCAGGGAGAACTCGCGAAAACGCAGGCGATTGTAAAAGTAATTTCCGGTGACCACAATCGCCACCGTACACAGCATGAAGAAACTATTATTCGCCACCCACTTCCACTCCACAGATGATGCGCCCAACACACAAGCCGAGACATACATGGTCAGGATGATGGAAACCGCGACGATGCTTTCCTTCAAGGTCGCTTGAATCACCGAACTGACCGCGAGGATCACGAGATTCAGCCCGGCGTAGTAGGAAGACACCACGCCGCCCCCGGCGAAAATCATCCAGGAAATAAAGAACGCTGGGATGACATACCACCCGGTACATAGAATCCGATATTGCGTGTTGGACCAGCCTGATCGTCCCAGGGCAAAATAGACCATCGCCGCACACGCCGAGGTCAACAATCGCAGCTTGAAAAAATACCCCGCCAGTTCCGGATAAACATTCACGTCCATCAGATACCCGGGCGGCATCAGCAAAACGACGAGCGCGCATGCGACGCGCGAATTGCGGATGCTGTCCGCCAGCGTGTATTTGGTGTACGCGTCCCGGATGGCTTTCGGATTGAGGGTCTCCACGCTCATCAATGCGGTTTTCGGATTTCCATGAAGATATTCACGCTCGTCACATCGGCCACCACGCGCACGTGGTCGGGATCAGCGGCGGCTGGGCGCAGCCCCATCATTTCGTGGTAGCCGCGATAGATCAGATGCCACTCCAGAATGTCCCCGAGCCAGTGGCGGATCGGATTGCAGGCATCCACATTCGTGACGACCAGCAGCCCGCCCGGTCGCAGCATTTTGTAGAACGTCTCGTTGAGTTGGCGGCAGAGGGAATCGGACAGGTAATCGTAGAGTCCGGCGCAATAAACGAAGTCGTATTGATTGAAGATGGAGACGCCCGCCTTGGTTTCCTTCATGCGCAGGAGTTGGGCGGCGGATTTTTTCATGAACTCCATCTTGGCCTGCCGGCCATTACGATCCCGGGCCTGCCCCAAAATCTTCTGCGCCACATTCAAGGTTTCGTCATTGAAATCCAAGAGCATGAAATCCGCATGATCACTCAGCGGACTGTCCGCGTAGAAGCGTTGAATCTCCTGGGCCGGGCCGCAGCCGATGTTGAACACCTTGCACGCCTGCCCCGTGGCTCGGACGCGCGCGGTTTCCTCCACCAATTTTTGGGTCAGGTAGGTGATGCGATTGCGGTGCGCTTCAGCCGGAGGTTGTTTGATGAACCACCGATTCAGCACTTTGCCGTAAAGCGATTTGCCCTCGTGCGGGTCGCGCAAAATCATATCTACCAGCAAATAGTCGCCCGCGTAGCCCAGCGGCTTCTTCACAGCGCGCAGGGCAAATGGCGAGGAAAGCACGAGTGGTTGGATCAGTCGCCGACAATAAACCCGATGCGCATCAGTGGTGTTCTCCGGCAGTTTGGCCGCGACCTGTTCGTAGCGCTCGAACAAAGCCCCCACGCTGGCGACGGTGGGAGCATCCAGTTCTGCGGCGATCTCGCGTTCGGCCTTCAATCGGTCGGTGGGAGACAGGCTGCTCAGGCCCAACTCGACTTGATCGAGCCAGATGCGAAATTCACTCAGATAACTGGCAAGATCGGCGACCGCGAGTTTGTAAGCAGGTTCAATCCGATAAAAATCCTGCCAGCGTTGGAGAAAACTTTTCAGGCTCAACTGCGTCGCCTGGCGGGCTCCACCCGGTTGGAGCGAATCAAACGAGACGAAGGAATCCACCAGATCCACTTCGCAAATCGTCACCGTTCCGACATCCACCAGGCTGCGCACCACGGCCTTGCCTTGGTAAATCGCAAGTTCATCGGCCAGAATTTTGAAGTCGGCCAACACTTCCGAGAGCCGCAGTTCATTCTGCAGGGTATAAAGTTGAAAAATCGCCGCCTGCGGAAAAAGTCGGATGACTTCCGCTTCGATCACGGTGGCGCTGCCGGTCTTGAAACTGACCGTTCGCAATTTCCCCGACACCCTTTGTCCCAATTCCAACAACTCTGGCTGCATATGGTTATGAAATATAGCGCAGTAACCGTGCCCAAATTTTCAGCGGCCCCGGCCTCAACTGCTTATCGGCCCGCTCATCCAAACAGTAAAACCGCATCTCGACAAGCATGACAATTTCCCGCTAGTTTTGGTTCGGCAGCGAAAAAACCAAAATTCTTATGCTCAAATTCGTATATTGTGTCCGCCGTAATCCCCAGATGTCCGTGGAAGCTTTCCGCAAGTATTGGCTCGAAAACCACGGCCCGCTGGTCCGCAGCTATGCCAAAGCGCTCAAAGCCAAACGCTATGTCCAGAGCCACACGCTGGATCACCCACTCAACGCGGCGGCCCAACAACCCCGCGGCACCAAGCCCGCGTATGACGGTATCACTGAAGTTTGGTGGGATAGCGCCGATGATTTGATTGCCGCGTTGAGCACGCCGGAAGGCCAGCAGGCGAATATGATTCTCGCCGAAGACGAAGCGCGCTTCTGTGATTTGCCGAACTGCTCGGTGTTTTTCACCGAGGAGCATACGATTTTTAATCAATAACCCGGCATTTTCATCCGATAAGCAATCATCAGTCAGTCGGAGCCGTCTCTGGCGTGTGGCCTGCTCGATTTCTTATCAAGCCTGCCTGCCACATCCGTCAGGCTGATTTCAGGACACAACATCGGTCGAGATGACAAATGCTATGACAACAAAACTGAAACCAGAACCCCGGTTCGCCAACCTCAGCCGGCTTATCCTGCTGGGCGCCGTCTGGCTGGCCTTGATGCCGACACAAGTTTTCGCACTTGGTTTTCGGATCCCCAACCAGGATGCCGCCGCCATCGCCCGCGGCAACGCCTTTGTCGCCACTGCGGATAATCCCTCCGCCATCTATTACAATCCCGCTGGCATCACTCAATTGGAAGGGCAGCAGGTGCAGCTCGGTGTGTTGAATTATCTCGGCATCAATACCTTTTACGATGCGCCCAACGGCACCGACACCACCTCGGACTTTGAAGTCTTGCCCGTTCCGCAACTTCATTACACCTACACGCCCAAGGATTCCCCGTTGTCCTATGGCTTGGGAGTTTATGCGCCGTTCGGTCTCGGCGTGAAATGGCCGGAAACTTCCGGCTTCCGCTCCATCGCCATTGAATCCCGGATCACCTACGTGACCGTCAATCCCGTGATCGCTTGGAAGGTGCATCCGACGCTCTCGCTGGCGGTCGGTCCCAATTTGAATTATTCCGAAACCAAGTTCTCCCGTGGTCTGGCCGCTGCCAACGATAATTTCCAATTCAAAGGAGACGACATCGGGTTTGGTTTCAACGCGGGCATTCTTTGGCAACCGCATGAACAATGGTCGTTCGGGGCCAGCTATCGCAGCGCGTCACGCATTCATTACAAAGGTGAGTCCACCTATGATGTGGCGGGAGCCACAGTTGACACCAAAGCCACCTTGGATTTCCCCCAGATCATCACGGCGGGAGTTTCCTTCCGGCCCACCCCGGATTGGAACTTGGAATTCAACGTGGATTACACCGACTGGAACACGCTCAACACCGTCAATCTGGAAGGCACTTCCGCCATCTTCGGTTTCAATCTTCCACTCCAGTTCGACTGGCATGAGAGCTGGTTTTTTGAGTTCGGCGTCACGCGAAATTTTGAGGATGGCTGGTTTATCAGCGGCGGCTATTTTTATAGCACGGAGACTTGCCCGAGCCAGACCTTTACCCCCGCCGTTCCTGATACCGCCTTGCATGTGGCGAGCATCGGTATCGGTCACGAAGGCGAGAACTGGCGCTGGGTGGTCGCCACCCAACTCATTGCCGGGGAACGCCGCAACATCAACAACAGCCAGCCCAATCCTTTCACCGCAGAATCCGCCAACGGCAAATATCAACTGATTGTCCCGACCCTGTCCGTTTCCATCGCCCGCCGGTTTTGAGCGGGAGGTTCAGTCTCGGCACGAAAATGCCGATGAGTTAAGTGCGGTGTGCCAGTTTCTGCCAGGGTGTTTTTAGTTGTCGCCGCCCGCGAGCTGTTCAATCATGCGGCAAGCCTGGGAAATCAGGGGTGGACTTGACGCCATTTTCAGAACCGCTCGCCCAAGTCAGCAGTCAGCCGCAAAGTTGTACAAAATGTCTGCCCGTAGTCAACCGCCGGTCGCCAGCCCGGATGAGGCCTTGAACCTCGTCCCCGCGTTGCGCGATTGTCTCTCCCCCGGCGTGCTGGTCATCAGCCGCCGTGAGCAAATCCTTTCCTGCACCCCGGAAGCCGAGCAGTTGCTGGCGTTGCCTCCCGGAAAAACAACCGGCGCTCCGCTCTCACTCTTGCCAGCGGCGCTGCAGAACGTCGTTCATGAAGCATTCAGTCGGAAGCAGACGGTCACTGTCGCAGAACTCGCCATCACCTTCGGGGTTCAGCCTGTCCGCAAATTTCACGTCAATGTCCTGCCGTTGCCCGCTCGCGCGGATGATCTGGAAGTCGTGGTAACGTTGACCGACATCACCGGGTTCGCCCGGATGCAGCAAAGCATCGAGCGTCTGGATCGCTTGGCCACCATCGGCACCCTTTCCGCCAGCATGGCGCACGAGATCAAGAACGCTCTCGTCGCCGTCAAGACCTTCGTGGATCTGTTGCTCGAAAAGAACAAGGATGCTGAACTCGCCGCCATCGTCGGGCGCGAAATGGACCGGGTGAACACCATCGTCCGCCAGTTGTTGAAGTTTGGCGGCACGAACCGCCCCGTGCACGCCGCTGTGCGGTTGCATGACGTGCTCGAACATTCCCTCCGCATGGTGCAGCATCAGTTGGATGGAAAACTGATCTCGCTCAACCGCTCCTTCAACGCCACCTCCGATACCGTGCATGGGGACAATCACCAGTTGGAACAAGTCTTCGTGAATCTGTTTCTCAATGCCGTGGACGCCACCGGGGCTAACGGCTCGCTCACCGTGGAAACAGAATTTATTTCTGCGGCCGGCTCCGAACTGGCCGGCCAGCCACACGTGCGCATCACTGTGGCGGACACCGGCGCGGGCATCCCGCCGGAAAATCTCGATCAACTCTTCGAACCCTTCTTCACCACCAAAAATCACGGCACTGGCCTAGGGCTGCCGATCAGCCGCCGCATCGTGCAGGAACATCACGGCTTGATTACCGTGGAAAGCCAGCCGAACAAGGGCACGACCTTCAGCATCATCCTGCCCGCTGGCGCGCAAAATTCCTGAGCCGGCATGAACCGCCGTGTTCGCCTCGCGATCCTCAGCGACGTCCATTATGCCGGCCCGCGCGAACAGGCCGAGGGCGATGATTACGAATATCGCGTCATCGCGAATCCTTTGCTCCGCTTTGCCCTCCGCCAATATCGCCGCCACCTCTGGCTGCGTTATCCGCTCCAACAAAACGGCCAACTCGACCGCTTTCTTACGGAAGTTCCCGAAGTGGATTATGCCATCGCCAATGGCGATTACTCCTGCAACACCGCCGCCTACGGACTGAGCGATGATGCCGCGATGGAAAGCGCCCAGGAATGTGTCGGCAAACTGCGCGCCAAGTTTGGCGACCGACTGCGGCTCAATTTTGGCGATCACGAACTGGGCAAACTCCGGCTCATGGGCACACGCGGAGGGATGCGTCTGAAAAGCTGGCAACGCGGGGTTCAAGAATTAGGCGTGCAACCGTTCTGGAAACTGGAATTTGGCCGCTATGTCGTGTTGAACTGCACTTCCACTTTACTCGCGCTGCCGGTATTCGCTCATGACATGCTGCCGGCAGAGCGGGCGGGTTGGGAGAAACTGCGCGCCGAACATTTCACTGAAGTGCGGGCGGCGTTTGCGGCAGTGCGTAGCGACCAGCGGATTTTATTGTTCGTGCATGATCCGACGGCCCTGCCGTTTCTGGCGCGCGATGAAGTGATCCACGCGAAGATTCCCCAGATCGAGCGCACCATCATCGGCCATCTGCATTCCAATCTGTATCTGCGTTTAAGTAAGATTATGTCGGGCTTACCAGTCATTGGCCGTCGTGGCCATTCCATCCGCCGGATGAGCACGGCATTGAATGAAGCCCGGCATTGGAAACCGTTCAACGTCTTGCTGTGTCCTTCGCTGGCCGGAATTGAATTACTCAAAGACGGTGGCTACTTCACGGCGGAACTCGATCCCACCGCAAACCAGCCGCCTGCCTTTGATTTTCATCCGCTGAAGCGTTAACCGCAGAAAAAATCCCGCCGCGAACGAATTCGCGGCGGGTTCCACCCAACCTAAGCTCCCAAGGAGCTTGCCAACCACGGTCACCAAATCACCCATATTTGGCGACCGAAACCAGTTGTTCACATCCCCATGCGACAACTGAAATAAGAGACGGAGCGATTTCGATTTTATTCACGTCACAGCATCGGCTAAGTTTCCTCCGGCCTATGAAGAAGCCCCCGGCACATCGCCCCACCACGCCGCGCAAGCGATTGCCGAAGTCGTTCAAGGACCTCACGCCCTCGCAACACTTCAAGCCCGCCGCTTTTTTTCGCGAACTCGTCTGGAAAGCCCTGCTGACGCGTCGTCGCGGCGAACATCAACGGCCCGTGTTTCCCAAACTCAAACCGGGACAGATCGCGCTCACCTGGATCGGGCACGCATCGTTTCTGATCCAGTTCGATGACTTGAACGTCTTGGTGGACCCCAATTTTGCCAACTGGCTGTTCCTGCTCAAACGCATCAAACGTTCTGGGTTGAAGATCGAAGATTTGCCGCCGATTGATCTCGTCTTGCTGACACACGCGCACTTCGATCATTTCCACAAGCCCACCTTGCGCCGCCTGCCGCATCCCAAAATCGGCGTCATGCCGTGGGGCGTCGGCGATCTCGCGCACAACCTTGGATTCGCGCGCATCATCGAACTCGATTGGTGGGAGAGCTTCGGCCAAGGCGATTGGAAGGTGACGCTCACGCCCGGCAAACACTGGGGTGCCCGCACTTTGCACGATCACCATCGCGGCTATGGCGGCTTCGTGCTGGAACATCAAGGCCGGAAGATTTATCACGCCGGCGACAGCGCTTACTTCGAGGGCTTCAAGGAAATCGGCCAGCGCCTCGCGCCCGATGTGGCGTTGCTGCCGATCGGCGCGTATCACCCGGAAAGTTTCCGGCGCGTGCACATGGGGCCGGATGAAGCCGTGAAAGCCTTCCAGGATCTGCAGGCGCATTGGCTGGTTCCCATGCATTACGGGACGTTCAAACTTTCGTTCGAGGATATGGATGAACCGCCGCGCTGGTTGCGCCAGCTCGCCCAGGAAAACGGGATCAGTTCAAAGGTCCGCATCCTTGATGAGGGAATCCCCACCGTTTTCTGACATCAAACTGGCCATGGCGAAGTCGCGGACGCGGCAGCTTTAATGGTCAGCCGGATCAGAGTCTTCTCAGCGGCCCTTCGATCTCACGCGCTAAGTGTTTTGGACTTCCGCTTTGGCGCAAACTGCTGGCTACGGTCGCCGGCTCGTTGGTTCTAGCGACAAGACGAAAACCGCAGCTTCGGCAAAACTCTGACCACATCAGAAACATCGCCCTGACATGACTCGAAGAATTGATATGAAACGGAAACTCTGTTCCCTCGCGCTCGGACTCGCGGCTTGCTGCGCCGCCGTGAATTTATCTCTCGCCGCCACCAATGAAGCGGTTCGGG
>ERZ1292630.3105-Hain-H41-02um-R3-3105-length-14875-cov-4_pt1 | contig 10861 bp, 9 predicted proteins | sample MGYA00564408_ERZ1292630 | MGnify/ENA primary metagenome ERZ1292630 (study PRJEB36523, sample SAMEA6512641) | groundwater metagenome | collected 2019-01-08 | study: AquaDiva: Metagenomics assemblies of 32 groundwater samples
GAACCGGACATTTCAACTTTCGCTAAACAGGACATATCAACTTTCGTTCGACAGGGGACGAAAATGTACAGCCCTTTTTTTACGGCCTCGGTCACGCTGGGCAGGATCAGCAGCAAGGTGATCAGCACCAACCAGAGCCCCCTCTCCATGACGAAACGGGCGAACCCCATCGCTCGCCGGGAAAAAGGCACTCCCTCCAAACCCGTGTTTTTCGCCTCGAACTCATCGAGGGCGGCGTCGATTCTCAGCACGTCCGGATGGCCCATGACTCGAGACAGGCTGTCGAGCCTGAGGCGGCCGACGACTCGTGCGAAGCGGCTTCCATCGGACGCCGTTTCGATTTTTAACCCGGCCCCGGATCGCCGTTCGTCCGCGACAACGAAGCCATAATCCCGCTCCAAATCTCCCGCGACGGCCGCGACCGATTCCCCGGCGCTCGCGGGATCGGGCACCCTGATCGCGAGCACGAAATCGCCCGCGACCTCGGAGGAGACGGCGCGGCGAGAACCGCCCTCGACCGTGACGCGGCGAACGCCGGCAAGCGCGAACACGTCGCCCAAGCGAGAGCTGGGCAGCCACCCGGTCAGGCGCACGGCGTTGCCGCCGGCCAAGACGGGTTGAAACCTGTCGTCCGGATGAAAAGACGCGGCCGCGCTCAAACCGGCGACGGCGTCGCGCAACGATCCCGCCGGACCGGGATCGATATCCAGGGACACGAACAGGTTCCCTTGAGGGGAGGAGAATAGCGTGGCGTGATCCTCCGTCCCCAACCGGATCACGGGTTCGCCCAACGCGGGCCGCCTCCTTTGCTGGGTGTCTCCAAAGAGACGAAGTTCGTAGTCGTGCCTGGCACCCTCATTGATGGAATCCATAGACTCGTCGTTTTCACCGGAGGCGACGGCCGCAGGCGCCTGTTGAGCGGGCGCCAGGCGCGGGGCCGGGGAAACGGTCTCCAAGTAGCCGCCGACCGAGGAGTCGGGATGCGTGTAGCCGCCTCCCTCCCCAAAGGACTTGGTTTTGACGGGGTCTTGCTTGCGAGTCTCGGCGCGCGCGCCCTGGAACGCGAAGGACAACACCAGAACAAGCGGAATCAGGCGCTCCACGGCCCGATGGTACGAAATCCCACTCTCTAGGTCAATAGACCTGGATCCATGAGACTTTGGACCCATCTGTCGATCTGGGACCTTAGGAACGACAGGGCCAGACCCACCGCCGAGCCCAAAACGAAAGCCGCCGCGCCGTGCGCCAAAGCCAGGGACCCCGGAACGCCTCCCGCACCGGCGCTGGCGAGGGTTTGCGCGGGCGCGAAGAGCCCGAACAAAAGCCAGACCCGGGGGTCGGCGAGAAGCGTGGGAGCTCGCGGTGAGCCGCGGGGCTCGCGCGCGTCCAACAGAAGAAACGCAAGAACGAGGCTCGGCACTCCCACGAAGATCTCGCGCCAGCGCCACGGCCACCACCACATCCACGCGGACGCCGACCAGACGCGGTCCACCGCTTCCCAAAGCGAAGCGATGCCCACCACGGAACGCGGCGCCATCAAGGCCCCAAGGGCCAGGACCGCCACGGTCGCCGCCGCCAAGTCTCCGACGCGCAACGGCGATCGCCAACGCTGGATCCAGACCCGCCCCTCGCCGGCAAATAACGCCGCCGCGGCCACGACCACGGGCGCCGACACGGTCCACAAAGTCCAGGCGCCCGCGTACTCCTCGCGCGCCCCGTGAGCCGGCAGGGCGGCCGCCAGCACTCCCGCCGCCGACGCCGCGGCCCACACCGAGGCAAGACCCGCCGCGATTTCAGGCACGGGCGCGGCGATCGGCGCGCGCGCACCGATCCAGGCCGCGACCTCGCGATGAACCCTCAAACCCACCCGCACCGCCAGCAGGAGCCCGATCAAGCCGACCGCGAAATAAAGAACGAGCATGACATCGACTCGCCCAGGATCGAACTCGCCGGTCCGCGGCCCCGCGGCGGACACGCCGGCCAAGCCCGCGCGCTTGACGACCGAAATCGCCCCGCGCAAATCGCGCAGCGTGCCCTCGAGATCGGCCCCGGGACGAGGGTGAAGGATCAGCAGGCGATGGCAGCGGCCGTACACGGCGCGCAGCAGCTCCGACTCCCGCGCGGACACCGGCAACGCGCGGACCCAGAAACGCTGTCTGGAAATCGTAACGCCAGCGCCCGGCGCGCGCGCCACCGGCAACAAGCCGGCCGCCGAAAGAACCGCGACGGAGTCCGGCTCGAACCCCGCCGAAAGATCGGCTAAATTCACCCCGGGAGGAAGTTCATAGGAACGCCCGGACGCCGACGTGGAGATTTTCACCCCTTGGGATGCCAGCGCCGAAGACAGCCGCAGCGCCGCCTTGGGATCTTTGATCCATATCGAGTCGGGTTTGGGGCCCGCCCCCGACGCGACGAGTCCGAGAATCTTCAATTTTTCCGTTTCGGCGCGCGAAAAGAACACAACCTCTCCTCGAGCGGCCAAGTCGGCGGCGGAGTCCTCGCTCAGGATCACGGCCTCAACCCCCATCGCGCGCAAGCGTTCCCACAGCTGGGCGGCGCTCGAGACGGAACCCCCGGCCAAGGACGCGAACGCGTCGGCCTCGACCGCGGGCAATACGACGCGTTCGGGCGCGGGTCGCTCCCAAACCCAGTACGCCGCCGCGCACGCCGCCAAGAACCCAAGAATCGCGCGGCCGCGCGGAGCGCTCATCGGCGCGACACCTGCCGGTAAAGAGCCTGATACTCGTTGACGGATCGATTCCAGGAGTAGTCTCCCGACATCCCCGCGCCACGCCGCTCGTCCCAGGCGGGCTCTCGAACCGCGCGCAGCGCCCGGTCCAAAGCTTGCCCCAGATCGGCGCCGTCGCCCGGAGCGAATAGGAAGCCGTTGGCCCGACGATCCGGACGCGCCTCCTCGAAAACGGTGTCGATCAACCCCCCGGTCCGCGCGACCAACGGAACGGCTCCATAGCGCATCGCGATCATTTGACCCAAACCGCAGGGCTCGAAACGGGAAGGCATCAGGAAGATGTCGCACGCCGCGTAGATCCGATGCGCGAACGGCTCATTGAACGAACGGTGAAAATGAACCGATCCCCCGTGGCGGCGCTCGAGAGCCGCGCACATCTCGGTCAACGAGGGATCCCCCGTTCCAAGCAGCGCCAACTGGCAGCGATCCAGACGAGATTCCACGGCGGGCAAGGCGATATCCAGCCCTTTCTGGTAATCCAGCCGCGACACGACGCCGATCAGGGGGCGGTCGCCGCGGACCTCCAGGCCGCACTCGCGCTGAAGATCTCCCTTGCACGCGGCCTTGCCCGCGGCGACGTCGGCCATCGAGTACCGTCGCGAGATCGCCAAATCCCGCGAGGGATCCCACGCCTCCACATCGATCCCGTTCAACACTCCGCGCAGGTGGGTCCGACGTCGGCTCAGCAGGCCCTCCATCCCGAAACCTCGATCGGGCGACTCGCAAATCTCTCGCGCGTAGGAGGGGCTCACCGTGGTCAAACGATCGGCGTAGACCAGCCCGGCCTTCAAATAGCTCACCTGGCCGTAATACTCCAACCCATCCGACGTCCAATCCGCGGCGCCAAATCCCGCGATCTCGAGAGCGGCGCGCGGGAAGTTCCCTTGGTAAGCCATGTTGTGAATGGTGAACACGCAGCCCGTCCGCGCGAAATGAGCATCTCGCGCGTAGTGGCGCTTGAGATGCGCCGCGATCAAGCCTGTTTGCCAATCATGAAGATGAATCACGTCGGGCTTGAAGCCCACCGCCTTGGCGCCCTCCAGCACGGCGCGGGAAAACAGCGCGAAGCGCCGATCATTATCCTCGTGATCTTGCCCGGCAAGGCCGTAAAGGCCCTCTCGGTCGAAAAACAGCGGGTAATCCACGAAGTAGACCGACACGCCTCGGCGATGAAGAAAACTCAAAGAGACCTCGACGTCCCCTCCAGACAAAGGAACCCTCACGTGCTTGGCGATTCCCCCCTGCAGGCTGGCCGCCTGCACGGCACGGTACTTGGGCAGGAACAAACACACGTCATGGCCCAGAGCCCCCAAGCGCTGGGTGAGCGCGCCGACGACGTCGGCAAGCCCCCCCGTTTTGCAGAAGGGGACCGCTTCGCTCGCCGCGACCAGGATCTTCACGACTTCGGCCAAACCTCCCGCGCTTCGTCTAGAGCCGGGGACACGTCCTGCGGCGCAGGCTCAAGCTCCTGCGGCGGCGGAGCTTGGGTCGCGGGCGGCGTTTCAGTCGGGGTGAAGCGGTCCAACGGGGGCAAATCCTCCAGGCTTCTCAAACCGAAATGGCGCAGGAACTCCAGCGTGGTTCCATACATCAAAGGCCGCCCGACGGTTTCTTTACGGCCGACGACCTTGACCAGACGTTTCTCAAGAAGAGTCTCCAGAGCCGCGATCACCTCGACGCCGCGGATCTCCTCGATCTCGGCGCGCGTCAGAGGCTGCTTATATGAAATGATCGACAAGGTCTCTTGCGCCGCCGTCGACAGGCGCATCGTCGCCCGGTCGCTGAAAAGTTTACGAACATACGCCGACAGCTCGGGGCGAGTCGCCATCTGCCAGCCTTCGGCGACCGCGATCAGGCGATAACCCCGCCCGCTGTCCTCAAGCTCCAGGCGCAGCGCCTCCACCGCCGACACGATCAAGTCCTGGTCGCGAACATTGACCAATTTTCCGAGCTCGGCCGCCGAGAGGGGACGGTCGGTGATGAACAGCAAGCCCTCCAGGGCTTGGCGCAGCAGCGCGGGGTCATTGGCCGGAGAGGGGGTCGGCGTCGTCTGCGCGGCGGTCGCAAGGTCCTGCGTCGGCGGCGCCTCCAGAGTCTGCGGAGCGTCCTGCGTCGGCGACGCGTCCAGAATCTGCGGAGCGTCCTGCGGGGTCGAGGATTGCGTCATCGGGTGAAGCCTCCTTCATAAAGATCGTGATCTTGCCGAAATTCCCTTCCTGCCGGATGAATATCTTTTGCAGTTTGATCAGTTCAAGCATGGCCAGAAAGCACGCGATAATCCCGCGACGCTTGCGCTCGTCGGCGAAAAGCTCTTCCCAACGGATCATCGGACGCGCCGACAGCAGGAAGAGGATTTTTTCGATTTTCTCCTCGATGGGGAACTCCTCGCCTTCGACCGACTGGGAGTCGTCGTGCGCCTCGGCGAGAATGACCTGAAGATGCGTCATGAGGTCGAACAAAGAGATGTTGGGCGACTTTTCCGCCTCTTCGAAGTGAGGCGCCCCTCGGTAGAAAACGTGGGACATGTCATCGGCGCGGGACGTCAGGAACTTCGAGGCCTCCTTGAACTTCTGGTACTCCAACAGCTTGAGCGCCAATTCGGCGGCCGGATCCGGACCCTCTTCCCCCTCGACCCCCGCCCCCACGCTGGGAAGGAGCGAACGGGATTTGACGGCCATGAGCGTGGCCGCCATCACCAGAAACTCTCCGGCAACCTCCAGGTTCAGCTCCTTCATCAAGTCGAGGGTGGCGAGATACTCTTTGGTGATGTGCGCGATCGGTATATGGTGAATATCGAGATCGTCTTTCTTGACCAAAAAAAGCAGGAGGTCCAGGGGCCCTTCGAAGAGATCCAGGGTCACCTGGTAGGGCTTCTCGGTCATCTCAACCTCACCGCGCGCCGGACCGCCTCCATGGTTTTTTGCGCGACCGCGCGCGCCCGGGAGGCCCCGGCCGCGAGGATCGTCTCGACATCGGCGGCCTTGTAGGACTCGCGCCGCCGCCGGAATCCGTCGAAAATCGGAGTCATTTCCGAGATCAAATCTTTTTTACAGGCCATGCAGCCGATCTCGCCCGCGCGGCACGCCGCGCCGCGCTTGCGGAAAAACCCCTCCTCCTCGTACAACGCATGAAGGGCGTACACCGCGCAGCCGGGAGGATTCTCCGGGCACGGCTCGGGATGACCGGGATCCGTGGCCCTCTTGCGGCTGGGATCGGTGTACATGCCCTTGACCTTGGCCTCCAAGGTCGCCTGCGTCTCATTGAGGTCGATGGTGTTGCCGTAGGATTTGGACATTTTGCGCGCATCGGTGCCGGGAACTTTCGGCGCCGAACTCAACAACGGCTGCGGCTCGGCGAAGGTGTCGCCGAACGCGTTGTTGAAGCGGCGAGCGATCTCCCGCGTGAGTTCGAGATGAGGAAGCTGGTCTTGGCCGACAGGAACCCGCGTGCAGCCGTAGAGAAGGATGTCGGCCGCCTGAAGGACGGGGTAGCCCAAGAAGCCGTAGGTACGGATTTCCGGCTTGGCCAGTTCCTGCAGTTGATCCTTCCAGGTGGGATTGTTCTCAAGCCAGGCCAGAGGCGTGACCATCCCCAAAAGCAAGGCGAGTTCCGCGTGCTCCAGAACGTCCGATTGCTTAAAGATCACGCAGGCGCCGGGGTCCAGGCCCGCGGCCAGCCAGTCCAAAACCATTTCTCGGCAATCGTCTTGGAGGGCCGATGTGTCGCTGTAGCCGGTCGTGAGCATGTGCCAATCCACGACGCAAAAATAGCATGAGAAGCGAGTCTGCAAGGAGACCCAATTCCTCAAGGCCCCCCACTCATTTCCGATATGCACCCGGCCCGTGGGACGCATGCCGGAAAAAACGATGTCGGCGCGCTTCATTCCGTCGTGATTCTAACCTTTTGTCGACGACAATTCCAGGTCTTTGTGCTCCGCCGACGGGAGCGTCCGCGCGCGAGTCAAGACGAACCAAACCAGAACGGCCGCATAGAGCTTGAAGTAGCCCGCGAACATCGCCCAAGGCCCCGCGCCCAGCCACAGCGCGACGGATTTCGTCGAATTGAGGACCGCCAAAACGACGATCGCCGCGCGCAGTCCGAGGGGGGCGTCGGATTCAAGAGCCGCGAGCGCCGAGGGAATCAACAGATAGTACGCGTAATCCTTGAACCGGGGAGCCAGCAGCGCGAAGGCGGCGCAGACAAGCAGCACGCTGGCCCGTCTCTTGACCTCCTGCGTCCGCGCGACCGTCCACACGCGCCCCAGCGCGAGGCCGGTCCCCACCGCAATCACCGCCGCCCAGGGAAGGAACGCGCGCTTGGCCCAGGACGCGGCGACCATGCGCTCGAGGCCGGCGGTTTCGAGGACATGCTGGAGGAAGCCCAGAACGGAGCAGTTGTTGGGCCCCCGCTCGTAGCGCCAACCCTCCGTCGGTTCGCTCAAGCGCAGGAAAAAGCTTTTGAGCAGCCCAGGATGCAACAGTTCATTGAGCCCGAACAACAGGCAGAACAGGGCTGCGCCGAACAGGAACGACCGCCAGCCTGGCTTTGGACGCAGGAGCAACAGAATCAAAAACGCCGCGGGCTGCAATTTCAGCTGGGCGGCAAAAGCGATGGCGGCGGCGAAGGCCAGATCATATCCCCCGGCGTAGAGGGCGAACGCCGTCCAAATCAACACTTGCTCGAACGCCGCCCCGTTTCCCGCGTGCAGCGCAACCCCGAGCGGAGCGCCGAAAGAAAACAGGGCCATCATCAGCCGCGCCGCGTCGGGACCGGGGCCGAGGATGTGCCGCTTCCAAATCCACAACATGACGAGAAACACGAGGACCTGCCCGAAGTTCCAACTCCGCATCCCGACTTGAGAATTCCACTGCAGCAGCGCGGCCACGGGACGGTAGGCGTCAAACGCCAAAGGCGGATACAAACAGGGATAGTCCACGCCCTTGACGATCACGTTCCGAGCGTAGGGATCCCCGCCTTGAGCCAGCACCCGCGCGCAGGAAACGCAGACCTCCAAATCCGTCAAGACCCCGGGCCGCCAGAGCGCGCTCGCGGCCAGAGCCGCCGCCGCGACGGCAAGACACGCCGTTCGCTTCATCGCGCCTTGGCCGACAGCCAAGACAACGCGGCCGCCCTCGTCCTCAGGCGGCCGGAACGCTGACGGCGCGCGGCCTCATCGAGCATCTTATGGAAGGCCGGCCCGGGCTTGAGTCCGGCCGCGATGAGATCGGAACCCCGCAAAAAACAGCCCTTAAGCGCCGCGGGGGCAAGCCCCGGGCGCGCCCGGCGCACGGCGGCCGCGACGAAATCGGAGGGATCCGTCCGCGGAGACTTGTCGTCGAAAGCCAAATCAAGCACTTCATGCAGTTGAACGCGCAGACGATGCTCATGCGGAAACGCATCCACGAACCGGCGTCCCTTCACGGGTCCCAAGGCCGCCGCCAACGCGGCCAAACGCGGCTGCGCTCCCGAGGGCAGCCCCCGCCTCCACGACAGGTCCGGATCCAGCAAGTCGAGATACTTCCACGACGCGAGCATCGCGAACGCGGGACCGGGATCGGCCTCCTCCAGCAGGCAGACCAACTCATGAAGCAAGCGATGCGGCGACAATTTGGCGGCGTGGCCGGCCGCCAGCGCCGCTTTCGCCTCATCGACCATCCCGGGAGCGGGACGATGTTTGAAGCGGCCGAGGAAACGCGCCGCCCGGAACACGCGCGTCGGATCGTCTCGGAAGCTGGCGGGGTGAAGAACGCGAAGCACGCGGTCTTGCAAGTCCCGCCTTCCCCCGTAGGCGTCGACGAGCGCGCGGGATCCGTCGTCGAGCCTGACGGCCAGCGCGTTGATGGTAAAGTCGCGCCGAAAGAGGTCGACCTCGATGGGCACTGCCAACTCCCCGACCACGGGAAGGCAGGCGGGCTCCGGGTAGGATTCGGCCCTCGTCGCGGCGACATCGACGCGAAACGATCCTTTCGACAGGATTCGCCTCGTGGAGAACCGGCCAAACGCCTCCACCCGGCCTGAGAGCAGACGCGCCGCGGCCTTGGCGACCGGGCCGGGATCGCCCACCACGGCCAAGTCGAGGTCGAAGCAGGGGCGTTTGAGCAGCCAATCCCGGACCGCCCCCCCCACGACGTACAATTCCACCTTTCGGCGGCGCGCTTCGCCGGCCAGCGGCGCCAAAATCCTGGCCGCGGAGGCGGGAAGCGCGACGCGCGTCGTCGAGCGGCTCAATGCGTCTCCAAGGCGGCCGGCGGCAGGCCGGCGTCGGGATTCTCGAGCAACGCGCCAAGATAATCCGACCAGACCGTTAGCCGGTCGTTGGCCGCCACGAGCGTCTTGATGCCCGCGATCAGCGCTTGCCGCGTCGGCCGGGATCCCTCATAGGGCAGCCAGGAGGGCGCGGCGTTCTCTCTGGCCCAGGCCGGACTGGCGCGGTAGATCGAAAGCCCGAGCTCCTTGGCGTAGCAGGCCATCACGTCTCTTTCGTCGCGGCGCCAATCCTCGAGCTCCAGCAATTGGGCCAGGCCATCAGGACCAAAAAAAATATCCGGCTCATGATTGACCGGCAGCGCCTCCCCGAGACCGCCGCGCATCGCGCTGAAATCAGCCTTCATCTTGTCGCACCATTTCGCCTCTTCCTTCCGGTAGGACGGCGGGAAAACGAACGCCAAAATTTCGGCCTCGGGCTCGTAGTAAATCCAAGCCGCTTCGGGAAGGAAAGCCGTTTCGCAGGAGGGACAAAGCAGCATATTGCATTCCGCCGCCTTCGCCTGGTCGCGCAGGGCCGCGTCCCGGCCGCCGTTGACGAAGCTCCAAACGGGGGCGTCAAAGCCGCCGGCGCACGAAGGGCAAATCGCCTCGATGTTGCCTTGGAATGACATAAGGTCCATTATAGGACTTGGGCATTCATCGCGCCAAGCGGCGAAAATACTCTTTGATGGAGGACTCCGCGCCGGCCGGACGGGGCTCCCGCAGCGAACGCTCGAGTTCCTCGCGCAACTCGGGAGGAGGACGGTAATCATCGGCCGAGGGCAAACGCACCCGTCCGATCGCCGAGCCGCGCATTCCCCCGGCGGGAGCGCGGACCGCTCCCCCCGACAGCGACGTATTGAACGACTGGCCCATCCCCTCGCCGATCTTGCCCGCTTTGGATTCGTCGGATACCGAGCCTTGGCCGCCCGCCTGCAGAATAATCAAGGCCGCCTCGCCGCGCTGCAGTCCCGAAGCGGAGTCGCCTTGGCGCAGGGCTTGTTCGCCGGAGGTCTGCTCGGTCAGGGCGGCGTCGATGCGGCGAACGGGGCCCCCGGGAAGAAAACCGAGAATGCCCGCTGCCTCGGTCACCTCGCGACGCAGGCTCTCGGTTCGAACCCGCGCCCGCGCCTGGGCCTCGGCCGCCTGCGCCGAGGCGGCGGAATCGGGCGGCGACTCCGCGGGGCCGCGCTCGAGCGAGTCGGCGGCCGCGTCGCGCTTGGCGGAACGCAAATGTTTAATGGTCTGATCGATCTTGCCGGCCGCGAGCTGCCGGGCGGCCTCGCGCAAGTCGCGCTCGGCCTCCGGCGAAGGGGATGAGGCGAGCGCCGAATCGATATCGTCTTGAGTGCGCCGCAGCAGGTCTTTCTGAGCCCGCAGCCGCGCGGCCTGCAAGGCATTCACGAGGCCGCGAGCGGCCTCGACGGATTTTTCCTGGGCGTCGACGGCCTCCTTCCAAGCTCGGTTCACGCGGGCAGCGCTCGCCCTGGCCTTTTCGGCGTGATTTTGGGCCACGCGTTTTCCCGACTCGCGCAGACCTTGCGACAGCCGCGAGAGCTGCTGGGCGAGCTCCCGGGCGGCCTTGGCGGCCGCGGCCGCATCGCCTTTTTGCAGCGCTTGCCTCAGATCGGCCGCCGATCGCCGCGCCTCCTCCAGGGGGAGCTCCCTGACATGGCTCGTTTCTTGCGACGATTCCGGTAGGGCCTCAATCGATTTTTTCAGGTCCTCGAGGGCCTGGTCGACCTCGGCCAAAGCGTTTTTTAAATCAGCGAGCTGGGAGGGCGGCACGCTCCCTTCGCGGGAACGGGCGGCCATCTGTTCGAGGGCGGCCCCCATCTCGAAGGCCGCGCGCTCGGCCGAGCGCGC
>ERZ1292630.5140-Hain-H41-02um-R3-5140-length-10848-cov-4_pt1 | contig 10848 bp, 7 predicted proteins | sample MGYA00564408_ERZ1292630 | MGnify/ENA primary metagenome ERZ1292630 (study PRJEB36523, sample SAMEA6512641) | groundwater metagenome | collected 2019-01-08 | study: AquaDiva: Metagenomics assemblies of 32 groundwater samples
TTAATCCTGTTGAACCTGTTGCTCCAGCTGTTCCTGCTGAACCTGTTAATCCTGTCGAACCTGTATTTCCTGTTGACCCTGAATATCCAGTAGCACCTGTAGCTCCTGTAGCGCCTGTATTTCCATCAGCACCAGTAGCCCCAGCTGTTCCTGCTGAACCTGTTGCTCCTGTAGATCCAGCAGCTCCAGCTATTCCTGTAGATCCAGTGGCTCCAGCTGTTCCTGTAGCTCCAGTAGCAAGTATAGGTTTAATTGCTTTCATATCCTGAAGTCCCGTAGCATTTAAACATCCTGTGATAAGTGTTAATAGTGAATAAGCTGCTAAAACACCTAAAAATTTTCTAGGTAATAAATTCTTTGAAATAATTAGTTTCTTCATGAAAAACTTCCTTTTTTTGAAATATTAATAATTAGTGAAAAATGAATAATTTTTGAAAAATAACAGATGATGCTACTTTTTCTACTGTCATTAATTCTCCTGACATATAGTTTTTATAGTAGCTATAGTTTTGTTAGTTAAATCTATTATACATCTAAATTGATAATAAAATAATTTAAATGTAAAATCTTATTATACAAAGTAGTGTCCTATTTAATATATAGTAACAATATTAATGATGTATTAAAATAGGGCTAAAATGAAGCTATTAAATTAATAGAGTTAATTTAATAGTTGTTAAAAGTTGTCCTAATTGCACGATTTGAAACTATCGTTTTTATTGAATTTATTGAATTTATATTGATAATTGCACGATTTGAAATTTTATTTCCAGTTGAAATTGTTGTATTTATTGGCTTAATTGACTTCATATTTTGAAGTCCAGTTGAAACAGTACAGCTTATAATACTTGTAAATAAAGAAAAAACTATTAAAACACCTAAAAATTTTCTAGGCAATAAAATTTTTGAAATAATAAATTTGTGCATGAAAAATGTCCTTTTTTAAAAATGAATAATTTTTGAAAAATAACAGATGATGCTACTTTTTCTATTGTCATTACTTCTACTGACATATAGTTTTTATCATAGCTATAGTTTTGTTAGTTAAATCTATTATACATCTAAATTGATAATAAAATAATTTAAATGTAAATTAGTATTATACAATGTAGTTAATAATTTAACATAGGTTAATTTTATATTGCAATTTAATTTGTTTCCAAAGCTTTCCTTTGGCCTTAATATAAAGAGGCATAAAATTTATTTTAATTTCATTGTATTCAAAATAAACCTAAATTAACATGAGTTAGACAAATTTGTATTATAGAACTCAGGTTATTTTATTAAAATTTTACTTCTACTTTAAATAGTTTTGTATAAACGCTCAATTTTTTTAATCTTTATTCAAATCTAAAAAATCAAAAAAGTTACACAAAATGGTTGTGTAACTTTTCTTTTCTATTAAAAATAACTTTTTAGTTTATTCTATTTTTGCATCACTATAAGTATCTGAACTAAATAAAGGTAATTTTTTATCTAAAGTGTCATATATACTAAATCTTATTCTAGACTTATCTTTTCCAGCAATTAGTTTATATTTACCCATTATCTCAATAAAACCAACAGAAGAAAGCCCATCATTTATTTTTTTAGCTAATTGTTCTGGATTTAAACTAACTACTAATGTTTTAGTTTTAAAAATAGCCATATAAGGAATATTAGTTGAATAAACTTTTACTTTTTTAGTATTAATAGAGTCTGTATCAAAAGCATGTGATAGATTTGTTAAAAGACTTTCATTGACTGCTTTATCTTTTGTAAAACTTATAGAAATATTATTCCCAGCTAATAAAGTAGAAGAGATTGCATTAATAGCAATAGGAGCTAATGGTTTATTATTTAAGAAATCGTAATTAGCAATATACCCACCTTTAGAATCATTAATAGATACATAAACCTCTTTAGAATCGATAACATTATCTTTATTTACATCTAAAGCTTTTGCAATTTTATTTACTACATCTGAGCTAATATCTCCATTTGTTACAGAATTTTTTACTGATTGAGATTGAACAGTTTCTTGTAAAATTTCTGTTTGAATTGTATTAACTTCATTACTACAAGCTGAAACTGAAACTAAGCATAAAGTAAAAAGTAGTTTTTTTAACATTTTATTTTTCCATTAATTAAATTTATACAAATAAATTATATAATAATAATATTTTTTTGTACAATAGAGTTAATTGTGTAATGAATAGACTTCTTGTTTGCATAAATTATGTTTAATTTTTAATTAAACCAAAAAATAATAGAAACAGGACAATAAAATACGAATAAAATTCTAATCTTGTTAATATTTAAATCTTAAAAATCCTGATCCTGAGAATTTATTTACCCCAACTCGGAGAATAATCATCAAAAAAGTTATTTGTAACTCTATTAATATTTTTACCATCAATATTCATTATGTATATTTCATTAGTAAGAATATTTTCATTTGAAAGAACATTATCTCTTTTAGAAACAAAAACAATTTTACTTCCATCAGGAGACCAAAAAGGAGATTCACCTGCTACAAGATTATTAGTAATTTTTATTTTTGAAGTTCCATCAGAATTCATAATATAAACTTCAGGATTTCCATTTTCATTACCTCTATAAACTATTTTTTTTCCATCAGGAGACCAATTAGGCATAATACTATATTTGGAATTAGTTAATTTTACTGTATTTGTACCATCAATATTCATAACATAGACTTCATTATTACCTTCTCTTTTAGAAACAAAAAGAATCCTACCTCCATCAGGCGACCATTTTGGAGCTTCATCATCAACTGAAGATTCACTTATTTTCTTTTGTTCAGTTCCATCAACATTCATTGTATAAATTTTATAAGATATTTTAGAAACACCATTTGAATTTGTAGTAGAAATAATTTCTCTATTAGAAATAAAAGCTAGTTTTGTTCCATCAGGAGACCAAGTAGGAGAATAATCATAAGATGTGGCTGTTGTTAATCTTTTTTGCTCTGTTCCATCAGAATTCATAACATAAATTTCAGGATTTCCATCTCGGTCTGAAACAAAAGCAATTTTTTTACCATCAGGAGAAAAAATAGGCATTAATTCATACGCATTATTATTAGTTAATCTTTTCTCTTCACTAGAATCTGCATTCATAGAATAAATTTCAGGATTTCCATCTCTTTCAGAAACAAATAATATTTTTCCAATATATCCTCTAAGTGTTGACATATTTGCTTGATCTTGAAGTAATTTATTTTTTATTTTTGCTTCCAATAACTCTTGATATTTTTTTGCCATTAAATCTTTTTTATTTTTAAAAAGGTCTTCATTAAAATCTTGTATGGTTTTATTCATTTCATATAATTTAGTAAGATTTTTATCTCCTACTCTATCTTTTATTGATAATGATTTTAAAAGTAAAAATTTTATTTTGTCTAATGTAAAATTTTCTGAATTTGAAGGAAATTTCTTTTTGATTTCATCTAAGGTTGTTTCAGCAGTTTTAGTTATTAGTTCATCACTATTACAAAATTCTGTTCCTTTACTACAAAGACTTGTATTTATTACTCTAAAAAGCTCTAAATTGGCATAAGAATTTTCTATATAAGAATAAATTAGCAAATCAAGATCATCTAAAGGTACAGTATCAATTTTAGAATCAGAAATAATTTTTTCTGGCTCTTTTTTACTATCATCTTTAGGTTCAATTTCTTTTACAGGAGATTCTGAAGGTTTAATTAAAGGATCTTTTTTTGGTTCAGATGATTTCACAGGAATTGGGGTTGGTTTAAGAGAAGGATCTTTTTTAACCTCTTCTTTTTTAGGTTCAATTGTTTTTACAGGAGTTGGGGTTGGTTTAACAGAAAGATCTTTTTTAACCGCTTCTTTTTTAGGTTGAACTGTTTTTTTCGAGATACTATCTAATTTTTTGTTTAATTTCTGCATTTCTTGCTTTATTTCATCTATTTCTATATCAGAATTTGAATCTGAGTCTTCAGTTTTAATAACTGGTTTTTCTGTAGGTTTAGGAACAGGCTTAGGAATAGGTTTTTTATCAACTATTTTTTTTGCAGTTGGTTTTACTGTTACTTTTGGTGTAGGAGTAGGTTTAGGAACAGTTTTTTTTACTTCTGCATTCGCAAAAAAAATCGTATTTAAAAATAAAGAAGAAAGAAAAAATGAAAGAAGTTTTTTGTTTTTTTTCATAAAATTTATATTGACTTGAAAAATACTAAAAAACCCAAGAGTTTAATATCTTGGGTTTTAGTTTTTTAATTAACTATTATTTTGTTGTGAATTTAGAAAGAGCAGATCCACCATAAGTTAAAATAGGCGAATTTTCAGGAGCACCACTTGTATCAAAAGTTACATTAACTAAGAAATAGTATGTTTTTCCAGCTTTAAGTCCTTCTTTTCTTTCAGATGCTTTCCATGACCACATTGTATCTGTTGTTTCAGATGATTTATAAACTTGGTTAAAGTTATCATCTTGAATTAATACATTATAGCTTTTTGCACCTTGTGCAGCAGACCAACTAAATTTAATATCATCATTAACATTAAATGCTTCATTGTAAGGAGCTAAGTTTGATTTCCATCCAACATTATAAGTAGGAACTTGATATGTTTTTGTTTGATCTCCATCATATTCAAAACTTCTAGTAGTTACGAAACTATAATAATCACTTGTGTAACCATCTTTTGGCTCATAAAAAATTCTTGCTTTATCTTTTCTTTCTTGTTCAGTTGCTAAAGTAAAAGCTACTCTATAGTTACCTTTTGAAACACCAGCAAAGTTAAAAGATCCATTTTCTTGGTTTGTTCTTGATACTTTTGCATCAGAATCAACTCCAGCAGTTTTAAGAATTAAAACTACAGAAGCATTTTTACCAGGGATAGTACCATCTTTTGTAACTGTACCTGTGATAGAAGCTTTTTCTGTTGTTACAGCAGGTGTAGTTGTTGTACCTGAAGTTGGGCTAGAACTAGAAGTTGGAGAAGAACTAGAACCAGGTGTTGTTGGGCCAGGAGCACTACAACCAGTTACTACAAAAACAGCAACTAGGGCTGCATAAAGAGACTTACTTTTTAATAAATTCATAATTATTCCTTTTGTTAAAAAATTACATTGTTTACATTCTAAATTAAAACATAATAAAAAAAAAGCTTAATTTACAAAAACTTTAAAAAAAATGTCAAAACTTAAGATTTATATTTAACTATGTGATTTAGACGACAAAAGCCCTAAAAAAGGGCTTTTATTTAGCTCCGTCAGGTGGGGTCGAACCACCGACCGATCGGTTAACAGCCGATTGCTCTGCCACTGAGCTATGACGGAATATGCTTAAATATTACTTGAATCTATTTATTTTGTCAATTACTCTTTTCATTATGTAAACAAAAAATATTCAAAAAATAGTTATTTTGCTTCTACCCAAGTTTTACCAATATTAAGTGAAACATCAAGTGGTACAAGCAATTCAGGAAAAACACCTTCCATTTCCTTTTTTACAATACTTTTTATTTCTAACATTTCAGATTCAATAACTTCAAATACAAGTTCATCATGAACTTGTAAAAGCATTTTTGATTTAAAGTTTTTTTCATCAAATATTTTTTGAATATTTATCATAGCTATTTTTATAATATCAGACGCTGTTCCTTGCAGTGGTGTATTAACAGCATTTCTTTTAGCAAATTCTCTAATTGATCTGTTTGCACTATATATATCAGGTAAATATCTTCTTCTTCCAAAAAGAGTTTCTACAAAACCATTTGTGTTTGCAAAATATGTCATTTCTTCTGAATATTTTATTATTGAAACATATTTTTCATTGAATTTTTTTATTATTTCACTTGCTTCTTTTATGCTTATTTTTAAATTTTCAGCTAAACCATGAGCTTTTTGACCATAAACAATACCAAAATTAACTGTTTTACCAACTCTTCTTAATTCAGGTGTTACTTGAGAAATATCGTCTAATCCATAAATATCCATAACTGTTCTTGAATGAATATCAATATTATTTTTAAAAGAATCAAGAAAAACAGGGTCTTTAGTATAATGAGCGAGTAATCTTAATTCTATTTGAGAATAATCTGCACTAAGTAACATACTATTTTCTAAACTAGGTACAAAGGCTCTTCTTATTTCTCTACCTAATTCCGTTTTTATTGGTATATTTTGTAAATTAGGATCAGTTGAAGATAATCTTCCTGTAGTTGCTACAGTTTGCCTAAAATTTGTATGAATTTTACCTGTTTTTTTATTTATAAGTTCTGCAATAGAATCTGAATAAGTTGATTTTATTTTAGTTAATTGTCTATATTCCATCAAATGAGGTATTATTTCATGCTCACTACCTATTTTTTCTAAAACACTAGAATCCGTTGAATAACCTGTAGTTTTATTCTTTTTTACTCCTTTAGAATCTATATTCATATCTTCAAAAAGAATTGTACTTAATTGTTTACTAGAATTTATATTAAACTCTTTTCCTGCTAATTCATAGATTTTTATTTCTAATTCTTTAAGTTTGGTTTCAATAAAAGATGATAAATTTACTAAATGTTGATGATCTACTTTTATTCCTTGTCTTTCCATTTTTACCAAAACAGGAACTAAAGGTAAATCTATATTTTCATAAACTGATAATACTTTTGTTTCTAGCATTTTTTCTCTTAAATAAAAAGAAAGTTCTAAAGAAACAGAAGCATCTGCTCCAGCATATTTTGCAACATCATCAATAAAAGAATTATCAATAGTAGTAAGATTTTTACCTTTTCCAATTAATTCTTCTATATTTGTCATAAAATATCTTAAATGATTTTTGGCACATTCTTTTAAGCCATGTAAATTATTAGGATTCAAAACATAATCGGCAATAAGAGTATCATCTTTTAGACCTTTTAGATTAATATTGTGATTGTCAAAAACACTTATTTCATATTTTAAATTATGTCCTACTTTTTTTATATTTTCGTTTTCCAAAAGAGGTTTTAAAATAGCTAAAGTTTTATCATAATCCAAATTTTTAGCCAAATCTTCTATAAGTAAATGAGCAATAGGAATATAATAACTTATAAACTCTTTTGCTTTTCTATCTTCATCTTTATCTTGATAAGAAATCGCAATTCCAACTATTCTTGCTTCAAACGTATTTAATGAAGTTGTTTCTAAATCTATTGCAAAAAATTCTTTTTTATTTAATTCATCAACTAATTCCTGTACTTCTTCTAATGAAGAGGGAACTTTTACATCAATTTCTAGTGGTATATCTCCATGTTCTTCTTCATTAAAATCAAACCATAAATCATCTTCATTATTATTATTATCTATATGATGTTCATATTCTATTTTTCCATCATAATTTGCTAAAATCTTAGGTAATTTCTCTATAAGAGTTCTAAATTCAAGTTTTGAAAATAAATCTTTTATAATACTTTCATCTGGTTTTGTTAAAGCCCAATCATCTAAATTAAAATCTAATGGTGAATTTGTTTCTATTGCAGATAGTTTTTTACTTAAAAAAGCATTATCTTTACTTTCTAAAAGTAATTTTCTAGTTCTTTCTTTTTCTATTTTTTCTATATTTTCATATATATTTTCTAAACTTCCAAAGTCCTGTATTAATTTAGTTGCACCCTTATCACCTATTCCTTTTACTCCTGGAATATTATCTGAAGGATCTCCTTTTATAGCTTTAAAATCTACAATTTGTTCTGGTGTTACACCATATCTTTCAATTACGGCAGGTATATCATATTTTTTTAATCCTCCTCCATCTTTATTAGGTAAAAATATATTAGTTTTTTCTGTAACTAATTGCATTAAATCTTGATCACCTGTAATTACATCTATCATAAATTGATGCTCATATTTTTTTGCAATTGTTCCAATAATATCATCAGCTTCATAACCAGCTTTTTGATAAATTGGTATATTAAAAGCTTTTACAACATCTATTATGTAAGGCATTTGAATTATAAAATCATTTTCAACTTCGCCTCTATTTCCTTTATATTCTGGATAAAATTCATGTCTGAAAGTTGGTTCTTTTGTGTCAAAAGTCATTACTACATATTCTGGTTTAAAAGATTCTATTATTTCTATTAAAACTCTAGTAAAGCCAAAAACAGCCCATGTTGGAGTACCATCTTTTGTTCTACTTCCAGCCCTAGAAAGTGCATAATATGATCTAAATGCAACAGCATGACCATCGATTATTATGAGATATTTTTTATTATTTTCCAATTTTTTCACCCTAATTAAACTAAAAAAAATTAATTGAAATGTATTTTTTATACAAGAAATTTTAATTATATCATTTAATAGGATCGTCTTGAACAGGATTTAACAAATGAAATTAACTAATAGAATATTATTATTTTTTACTAATCAAAACTAAAAAATGTGCATAAAAAAGAGGCTATCTAAAAAAAGGACGTTTCATAAAACGTCCCTACAAAAATACAGGCTTTCTAACCTTGTAATTTTCTTAAAAATACACTTTTTAGACACACCCTTTTTTAAATTAAAAAAATTCTTTTTGATACTATATTTTAGAACAATATAAATGTATTAATATTACTAAAACTCCATATACTCTCTTAAACTTTTATTTCTATTTGGATGTCTAAGTTTTCTCAAAGCTTTAGCTTCTATTTGTCTTATTCTTTCTCTGGTAACACCAAAAGCTTGTCCTACTTCTTCTAAAGTTTTTTGTCTGCCATCATCAAGACCAAATCTTAATTGTAAAACTTCTTGCTCTCTTTGACTTAATGTCATAAGAACTTTTGTTATATCAAGCTTTAATAATTCATTTGTTACAGAAAAAACAGGTGTATCAGAGTTTTTATCTTCTATAAAATCACCCAATTTACTATCATCTTCTTTACCTACAGGTGTTTCTAATGAAATAGGCTCTTGAGCTATTTTTACTATTTCTCTAAACTTATCTACCGTAATTTCCATTTCTTTAGAAATTTCTTCTTCACTTGGTTTTCTTCCTAAGTCTTGAGATAATCTTCTAGTTATTTTTTTAAATTTATTTATGGTTTCTACCATGTGAACTGGTATTCTTATTGTTCTTGCTTGATCTGCGATTGACCTTGTAATAGATTGTCTTATCCACCAAGTAGCATAAGTACTAAATTTGTAACCTTTAGTATAATCAAATTTCTCTACAGCTCTAATAAGTCCTAAATTACCTTCTTGAATAAGATCTAAAAATAACATGCCTCTTCCAACATATTTTTTTGCAATACTAACTACTAATCTTAAGTTAGCTCTGGTTAATTTTTTCATTCCTATTGATGATTTTTTCATAACCTCTCTAAGATCTTCAACTGAAAGAGATAACTCATCGGCAAATTCTTCTAAGGTTGATAAACGACCTAATCTTGATTCAAGTCTTGATTTTACATTTTCAATCTCTTTGCCTTTTGCAACCATTCTAGCAAATTCAACTTCTTCTTTAGAAGATAAAAGAGGAATAGTTCCAATTTCTTTTAAATATACTTTTACAGAGTCATCACTAATATTTTCTTGTTGAATAATTATTTCAATTTCTTCATCATATTCAAATGATTCTTCAACTTTATAATCGTTAACTTCTGGATCGAATTCTTCCTCAACTGCGATAGCATCTGGATTTATGATCTTGTTACCTGAGTCAATATATTCTTCTTCTGCCAACATTTACTAACACTCAAAAAAAATTAAATAACCATTTATGTATAAGTATAATTGTAACTAACTTTTTTTGTAGTGCCTTGTTTCACATTGTGGTTATTTAATTGTTAATATTTATAACTTAGAAAAAAAAATAGACAAAAAATAAATTTGTAAGTAAAATATATATCTGTAGTATTTTAAAATACTATAAAATATTTGGAGGAATTATAATGGCAATAAATTTATCAAAAGGTCAAAAAATATCTTTAGAAAAGGAAGCTCCTGGACTTAAGAAAGTTCTTATTGGTCTTGGTTGGGATACAAAAAAAGCTGACACAGGAACAGATTTTGATTTAGATTCGTCTGTTTTTCTTTTAGGCGAAAATGGAAAATTAGTTTCAGAAAAACATTTTATTTTTTACAACAATTTAAAAAGTACAGATGGTGCGATGGAACACTTAGGAGATAATAGATCTGGTGCTGGTGATGGTGATGATGAATCTATAAAAATTGATCTTTCAAAAGTAGAAGCATCTGTAAAAAAGATGGTTTTTGTTGTTACAATACATGACGCAGAAGCAAGAAAACAAAATTTTGGTCAAGTTCAAAACTCTTATGTAAGACTTCTAAACCAAGATAATGATCAAGTAATTGCAAAATATGATTTAGGAGAAGATTATAGTACAGAAACAGCTATGGTTATGTGCGAACTTTATAATCATAATGGAGAGTGGAAAATGACTGCTGTTGGAAGTGGATATCAAGGTGGTTTAAACGCTCTTGTTACTCAATATCAACAATAGTTTTTTTATATAGATTAACTAAAAGCCTCTTATCTATTTTTAGAAAGAGGCTCTATTTTTTAAATAGAAAAATATATTAATCTGAGTTACAAAATAATATCTTGGATAACTGAAAAATTACTTTATTATGAAAAAAATACTAATCATTCCTATGGATGATAGACCATGTACTTATGATTTTCCAAAACAGATTGCTGAAATTTATGGTTCAGAAGTTTTGATTCCTGATAAAAATTTTATGGGTAATTTAGAAAGAATTGCTGACAGAAAAGAAATTTCTAATTTTATTTTAAAAAATAGCAATGATATTTTAGGTACAATTATTGCTTCAGATACTCTTGCTTATGGAGGGCTTATTCCTTCTAGGAGAACTAAAAGTTCTTATGAAAAAATTATAAAA
>ERZ1292630.2912-Hain-H41-02um-R3-2912-length-15449-cov-8_pt2 | contig 10847 bp, 5 predicted proteins | sample MGYA00564408_ERZ1292630 | MGnify/ENA primary metagenome ERZ1292630 (study PRJEB36523, sample SAMEA6512641) | groundwater metagenome | collected 2019-01-08 | study: AquaDiva: Metagenomics assemblies of 32 groundwater samples
CCCCCTTAGTTACACAGTTCCAGTTCGTTGTCATAACAGAAGCAAAAGCTCCCTTCCCGGAAAATGGCGGAACGGAAGCCCAATGTCAAGTTCGCGGACATGAGCGACGAGATGCAGAACGACGCGGTCGAGGCCGCCACGAAGGCCATTGCCGCGTCACCACAGGACGAAGGCGAGGTGTCACGAGCCATCAAGCAGGACTTTGATAGGAAACACAATCCGACGTGGCAGTGCATCGTAGGCCGCAACTTCGCAGGGGACGTGGTGCACGAAGGGAAGCACTTCATCTACTTTTACCTCGGCCAGCTGGCCATTCTCTTGTGGAAGACCGGCTGAGAGACCCCGCCATCGCGCCCGCCGCCGTCGTGACGCGCGATGCGCCTCGCTGATAGAAATGGACACAGGAAATGGGAATAAACCCAGTACGACGGCCGAATGGGAAGCAAAGGGAAGGAGGAGGAGCAACGTTTCGGGCAATGTAAAAGAAAAAACCGTTTGAGCAGTAGATGTTCTTCGCGCCGTTCTGCGGTCTCGTGACGAAAAAAAGGGGGGGCACTAGACCGCGCCGCTTCCTTTACCAAACGGCACCTCTTGATCCATCCATGCTCAAAACATCCCCCCCCGTCGTTCTTTCGCGTGCCGTCCACTCCCCCATCGTGTACCGTTTTGGCCGCTGGTTTGATTTGATTTCCTGTGGTGTGCGTTCGTGGTGTACATACCTCTCATTTCCCTCCTTCCCCCCCTTTGTGATGGTGTGTCGTGTAGTTGAACAACGCAACGCCGCTGTGTCCCGGGCCGAGGCAACTTTTTTTTAAAAAATCGGGAGGCTTGCGTTGCTGTTTGATTTTGCCAAAAGGAAGACCTCGTGGTTTTCGAACCGTTTCCCTTCCTTTTTTTTCGCGCTCGGGTACCTCGGCGTACGAGTGACCATGATAGGTGCGGTGCAGGTGGTCGAGGGCAATGTGTGTCGCCTGCTGACGCGCACGCCGCCAAACGGCATGTGCACGTCGTTCGACGTGGTGTGCCATGGTAGCCACGTATCCGTAGTCGGCAGGCGAGGAGCGACGGCGAAAGCTACGAGTGCCTCAACCATGGCGAACCCACCGCAGCGAACCACCACCGCACACCATTTTTACAACGACACTGTTCGCCTATCGGACGTCTTTGCCTCACTCGTGAAGCCCTTGGTGCAACAGGTGAGCCGCCAGCGCGCGCAGCAGGCCACGTTGGTGCTCCATGCCGGTTTCGTGGCCAAAACAGCGTGGTTCAACTCTGAGGGGGCGTTGAAGTTTATCGTGAACTCGTGCTTGGAGGAGGCGCGGGTCGTGGACTGCTTCGTCGGCGTGGCAACGGCGGACGAAGATGCCGCGGGCGGCTGCGTACTCGTGGACGCCCTGGGAATGAAATCAGCCTCGTTCGCGACTCTGCCGCTTGCAGGCGGCTCTCACCGCGCGCCACCCTTGAACCGGAAGGGAGCCGCCGCGTCCGCACTGCGAGTGTCTGTCGATACCAACGGTGCGTCGACGCGCGTGGAGGGGCTGTCGCTGCTGGACGCTACGGAGCCCAGCGCCTTAGACGTGGTGCAGTCGCTGATTGCGCCGGAGAAACTGCAAATCATTTGCTTCCACGTGGTGCATAGCCTCGAGGATGGCATCAGGACGGCGACGCGCCACATCTACGTGGTGTCCCTGCCCGCTGGCATCCCTCCTTCTGACGGGAAGAACCCTCCGTCCGCGATCAGCCACTTTTGGAGCAGTCTATCCGGCGTGCTCTCGGCGATCGAGTCTCAGCAACCGTCGGGTCCGTATTCGCGATCTCCCGTCACTCAGTTGCTTCGCCCGGCGTTGACCCGGTCCCAGCCGTCCTGCTGGGTGGTGGCGCTGCAGCCACATGGCCCGTCGCTGCGTCCTGAAGTGCTGGAACCCTTCCGCGTCGCGGCGGAAATGACGGCGGCCCTGGCACGAATCATGACGGCCTGCGCGCTGAACCCGCATCACGCACGGGGGGGCCCAGCGCCTCGGCAAGGACAACGGACCCAAACAACTGCTTCGTCGTCCGCCGTTGGAGGGGCGTTTGGGGGCGAATCGCCATCTATTGACTTCGCGCACCAGCTTGCCGTCCGAAGCGCGAGCTGCGATATTGACATTTCCCCGCGCTCGACTAGCGCCGAACCCGCTCCGGCCGAAAGCGACTGGTTGGCGTTTGTGCCCACCTCTCGGGCCGCCCCGGCGCCTTCAGGGGTCAACAACGACTCCACTAGCGATGGTGGGGGTGGCGTGGCGGCCGCTGACAACGACGACGATGACGACCACACTTCCGCGGACAGTGACGACGACGACATTGGAAACGATCAACGCTTTGCTCCCACGTCGCACTCTCCGGACCGCGAACCACCCGCGAGGGGGAGGCAAACCACTGCCGCACTGTCATCCTCGGGGCCAGGCTTGGAGGAGGAGGAGCGGAACGCTTTGCAGGCGCGGCACAAAGGTCAGGTCGACACGCTCAACACCAAAATAGCAGACCTGTCAACGACCGTCGAAGGCCAACGCAACACGTTGGCCACAGAAAAGGCTCGCTGCGCTGCGTTAGAACAGCAGCTGGCATCGGAACGCGCTGCCGCCATCAACGAGGCCGAGGTCATGAAGGCGGCGCTGTCGCAAGCCCAACGATCGTACGAACAGCACGCCGCCGGCCTTGTTCAAAAGCTGCAATCCCTCCAAGCACGTCTCCACCTTTGCGAGAAAGAACGCGACGCTGCCCAAGCGGCCACCATGAGACAGACGTCACCGGCCCGGCGAGCTCATGCGAGAGGCGACCCCCCTGTGTCGCCACCGCCGCCCGCACCCGCCGCCGCGTCCTCATCGTCGTCGGCGGTGACGACGGTCACTCAAGAGTACCAACACTTTCGCAAAGCCACGGAGGGCACCTTACTGCGGCTCCGCGCTGATGCGGAATCAAAATCACTCCGAATTGATGAACTGTTACGGCAACATCGAGCGAAAGATAAGGCGCTGAAGTCTGTCCAGGCCGAACTGGCCATGCAGCAGCGCGAACTGGATCATCTGACCGGTGTCCTGCGGTCTCAACAGAGTGGCGAGCGGCGACAGCAGACCGACCTCGCGGAGGAGCTGCTGGTCCTGAAGCAAAAGTTAGACGTGGCCGACGAGCAAATCATGCAGCGCGACAATGAACTCGATGACCTGCGTGATCAAGTGAGCAATCAAGCATCCAAGCTAGATGCCGCGGAGGTTGAGCTTGACGTGGGCCGGCAGGCGTTGGCCATGCAGGCGCGGGGCGCCGGCGGCAAGGTGTCTCACGCCCGCACGGGTGCTTCCTTTTCGAAGCACGTCGGCGTGGACACCAAGGCGCTCGAAGCAATCGTCCGATTGAAGGAAGGGGAGGAAATGCGGCAGGCACGAGACGAAATGGCCGCGTTACGCTCACACGCCGCCGAGCTTCAAGCGCAGGTATCCGCGGCCGAGGATGAGGCGGCAGAACGAAACGCCACGATGGGGCAGCGGCTGGAGATCGCCCAGGAGGACGCGAGCCGCAGCAAGGAAGCGGAGCGGACGTTGCTGAAGGAGCGGGACCGGCTTCAAGCCCAGTGCGCGAACCTCACCTCACGACTGAAAGAGGCCGAGCGCGACTACGTTGCGCTGCAGGCGGCGAACGCCTCGTTGCTGGAGGAGCTGAGCACGACCAACGACACCGTGCGACAGCTGATGACCGGAGGGCACCACCACCACACCGAGTCGGACCGTAGTGACGTGCGGCCTGCGGCGGCCCCGTTGCCGCCGCCTGCCCCGGTCGCCACAGTCGACATGGGTGTGGGGCGCTCTCGCAGCAACAGCGTCAACGGTCATCAGACGCAGCAACAAGCGATGTCGGAAACGAAAAGCCGATCCCCTGCCCTACTAGGAATGGATGCCGCCGTCCAAGTGGCCTCCTCCCGCTTGTCCGCCAACTCCCGCACGAACGTGCACGAACGTCGCGCCGCGTTGCTCGGCGCCGCAGGGCTGTTGTCCGAAGGCGACGCTGCGGCTCCTTCATCGGTGGGGAAGCACGTCGCCGCGTCCAACGTGGTCCCTGCGTCCCCGCCGCCGCAAGCGTCGTGGTCGCTGTACGCCACGGGTGCCCCGCCTGCCCCGGGACGGCTCGCAGATCCTCCCACAGGGCAGCCGCCGCTTTGGGCAACGAGTCAGCCTTTATTCGGACCCGTCGCTGCCGCCGCGAGCCGCGCCGCCCCCTCGGTTCCACTGGCGGCCGCCACCCCCACCCAGGGCGTGGTCCGGGGCTCCGCGGTCGCTCAAGTCCCGACAGGCGGTACGAGCGCTCGGCGTTCCCACACGCCGTCGAGCGACGCGGACGATGGCGGGGAGTCCCAAGCCTTGTTCGGCATCACAGCCCGGGATCGCCAAATGCTCGAACTGACTCTCGACCGGCATCGCGTCTAGAGACGGATCGTGAGACCGCTCCGGAGTCCTCCTTAGTCACCCTCTCTTCTCGGATTTTTTCGTGTGTTCTATCAATAGAGAGAGAGAGAGAGAGAGAAAGTGAGAGAGCCCCCGCCTCCTTCTGGTCAAGGAGGAACTGGTCCCGGCATCGCAGACAACAACCTGTCCGCAAATGGATGGCGCTTTTTAACCTCACCGGTTTCTATTCTGATATTACACATCATCAGGAGGATTCAGTAATCACATCATCAGGAAATGACCCATCATGACCATCCGTTCGTCGCTGCCGTCAACGTCGCCTTCGCCGCGCACGCCCGGGTGCTGGCCCGGTTCCCACTCACGCGGTCTCTCGGGGAAGGTGGTCGCGATGAAGATATACCAGCCACCGCTGCCGCCCCGTTGCCGCCGCCCAAAAGACCGCCTGGCTCTTCTGACATCGGACCGTCGGCTGCCACGAAAAACGATGCCACACGGAGGACGGCAGAGGGGGGGGATGCAACGACGACCACAACGACGACGACGACGACGACGGCGGCGGCCACCACATCAGGAGGGGGCGGTGGCATGACGCCTTCCGGCCTAGCTCAGTTCATATCCGGGTGCCGCTTTCAAGGCGCGTTCGCGGTGAAGACGGGGGCAGAAGAGTTTGTTCTGATCCGGCCCATTCTCCGCGCCGAAGGTGCGATGTGGCGAGGAGGAGGAGGAGGTGGTGGTGGGGCGACGACCGCCTCATTTGCGACGGACCCCTCCTTGCGCGCAGGCGTCCCAACCGGCGTTGTCGGGGCAGGAACGGCCGCGCCGTTAAAAGGGCGAGGAGCCGCCGTGGGCGCGAAGCGGGACCTCGATGCGTTCGCGTTTCTGATCGTGGTGATTCAGAATACGAGGCGCCACGTATCCCGCGCCGCCGCCCTCCAGTCACCGTCCGATAGACCCGGCGGTGACTCGTCTTTCGTCGAGAGGCGCAGCAACGACGCCCTGTCCCCGAGTCCTCCGTCGGTGCCGCTTTCGCTGCTGCTCCCATTTTCCCAGTGGGAAACCGGGCTGCAGGCGGTGGTCGAGCGATTCGCGGGCGCGCTGCAGCACGAAGAGCACCACCACCATTTTGTATCGAAGGCCATCATCGAGGCAGACAAGGCTTCACTGGTCTCGGCGGCGGACGATCAGCAGCGCGCCAGCCCCAGCAGCGGCCAGCCGCACTGGCGGTCGATGCAGGAAACGCTGCAGGGCATGCTCCGACACGTGGAGGCGATTGTCTTGCGATGCCCTCGAGCGTCTGTCACGACGCTTGTTAGCCCCTCCACATCGCCGCTGGAGGCAGAGATGCGAAACCTCAGAGCCACCGGAGCCATCGACGACACCGCCGACACGCCGGGAACCGTTACCGTCAACGGCTCCATCCGCGTCGAACCCGTCGAACGTCAAGAGGAGCAGTGGAGCGGCCGTCGCCCATCGGCGCGAGACGATCAAGCCCTTGCCGGCGGCACCGCGCCACTCCGCGCCACGTGGTCACCTCCGGCGTTCCTAGCGCTCTGTGATGCCGCCGTAAGCCAAGACACGGACGACGACGACGACGACGGCGGCGATGGGCCCACCACAGACGGAGATCGCCGCCGCCGCGATACCACGATGGATGCGCCGGCCGACGTCCCGGCGCACGTGGACGGCTCCCCACACGTGATTCTTCCGCCGCCGGAGCGGGTCATGTCGGCGGGCTTCGCCCCGTTGCGAGACTTGGATGACCCAGACGTGGCGGTCGAGTTCACGGACTTCGCGTTGGCGTACCTCGCCAGCATCGACCTCGACACATCGCCTTGCCGTAACGCGCAGCGGTCGGCGCCCCCGATACTCCCTCCGGGACTGCGCCGATACCTCGACCGGGCGTTCACAAGTCTCCACGCCGCGCAGCTGTGCGGCACCACCCCCGGTCAGCAGTATGAGCTCGCGTCATTATCATCCGTCGTGAAAAACGTGCGGCAGACCTTGGCACGGCAACGCTCCACCATCGCGTTACCCGCAGGCGTGCTCGATTACCCCGTCGCCGCTGAGGACGACACCACCATCGCCGGCCACTTGGTGCTTCTCACTGGCGCTGTCGAGCGAAAGTCGAGCATGGCGACAACTTTCGCGGGCCACGCTGCTGACAGTGTCGATCAAGCCCAGGGAGGTGGTGCGCGGCAGGCCTGCGGGGCCGGCGGATCCTCTCTTCGTTACGTTCCCAGCGTGTCGCTACACGGCCTCATGATGCACCTCGCCCGATTTCGAGCGCGACAACTGCGGCATGCGGCATTCACTCGCAAGCTCCACAGCCTTTCGACGCACGACGTCTCCGCCGCGGCGTTGGATTGGTGCATCGTCACCACCGCCTTTCTGTCGCGCTTTGGTTTTCTGTCCTGTGCGGCGTCGCTATTTGTGCAAGCGACCTTTCCGCGACACGTTGAGGCCGACGTCGCGCCTGTCGAAAGGATCATCGCTCCCTTCGCGAAGCCGCGAAAGAATCGAAGTGCCGCCGTCGATGCCGACCCTTCGGGGGGCGCCGTTGTAGCTCCCCCTCTCGTAGACGGGGCCGCGACCGGAGGGGACGATCGCGTCGGAGCGGGTGGATTACTGCACGCGGCCGTTAGCACCTTGCACCTGGACGACGTGGTGATCTCAAGCACGGACGACGACGACGATGACGATGGGGAAGATGACGACGACGTCGGGGACGACGATGCCCTCGGTGGTCGAGGGGCTGCGGCGTCGCCGAGAAACCAGCCGTCCAAGGAGGCCCAGCCTGACGGCGCCGAGATGGACGCTGTGGGCGGAGACCTATGGTGCCCGTTCAGCAGTGAGCCGACCGTCTGCGATTGCTGCGCGGGTCCCGTGGCGTCCCTCCGCGCGACGTCCTCGACGCAATCCACCGGCGGCAGTAACGTGGCGAAGAGCATCCATAGCATCAATGTGATCACGCTTCGTCGATGGACGCTGTCGTGCGTCCGAGGAGCCGCCGCCCTGCCAGCGGCGTCCTACGGCACCGCGCCACGTAACCTCGCAACGTGGGCGGTGGAGCGGGCGCGACACACGCCGCACCTCGTGGAAACGAGGAGTCGACCGGACACCGCAGGGTCGGGGAGCGCCGGCACCGGTCACAGCGACGCCTTGAACGGCGTCACGAGCGCGGAAGGGCTGGCGACTGCCTCGGCGGATCGAATCACCGCGGTGTCCGTCCCTGGGACTCCGGCGTTTGGCTGTTCCTGGCAATCTGGAAATCTTGAGCTGCCCGCGAAGGCGCCGGCGATCGTCCCAACTGCAAACCTGTCTCGACTGCCCACCAAACCGGGGACCCAGATGGAACGACGGGGACAGGAAGCGCCCTTACCTGCGGGCAGCCCTGGCAGCGAGCCGCTTCCGATCGCAGCTTACCGCGCCTCCCCCCAAGGGATCCAGCTGGCGCTTGCCGCTTGGCGACAGCATTTGGTCTCCACACTCCTGAGCGGCGGGGCGGTCCCTGGGGTCGGGGTTGCCCACGAAGGGACGGTGAGTGCGGCGCCTCCGCCTATTCAGCTGTCCGCGGCTCCTGGGTCCAAAGAGGCACCATCGGCTTCTCCGTTACCGGCCATGTTTGGCAAGTCTCAAGGAACCCGAACGGCGGAGGGCTCGTCGACAGCCTCCGCGGAGCGCGTCGCGCCGCCAATGGTTTGGTGTCACTGGTGGTGCCACGCCACCCCAGACCAGTCGTCACCTCAAAAAGAAACCACCACGCCATCCCAGCATGGCCACCGTCTGTCGTCGTCGGAGAAGGACGATCATCACGGCGCCGGTGCCGCACCGACCGTGACGTTTCAAGTCCTGACAGCGTCGGCGCTTCAAGAGAGCGGCCTAGCCTGTGCGCTACTCCGACCCTGGACGGTAGTCGCCACGGACGCTCCGAGCGGCGTGATGGGCGGTGCCAGTCCGCCGAAGCTCACGCTCTCTCGGAGGGCGGTGTCGCTGTTGACCTCCCACGCCCCCATCGTCCTGCGGCGCTGCGCCCACCTGGCACAGGCCATCGTGGACCGGATGAATTTGGGGGGTGGGGGGGTTGCAGGCCGTTCGAGTGGAGCCGCAACCGTCATGGCAGCCGCTCCGTCGTCGGCAGTTCTCGCCGACACACCGCGCGCCCGTCGCAAGGCTCCGGCCGCCGCCGCGGCGGCGCGGGGGGGCGGCCAGGTGCCGATCGCCGGAGAGGTGGCTGCCGCTTTGTTTCTTTGGACGACAACTCTATTTGCCGTATTTTGCGACACCTTTGTCACGGCGTCACTCAAAGTCACGTCGGAGGCGACCCGGAGCATCGGGGGGGCGGCGTCATCGGGCCGGCGAGGGGAGCGGTCCCGACCTTCGAAGGGACTGTCGCGGCGAACTGTGCTGTCGGTGCAGCTGCCGCTCGCGGTGGCGATCGACGAAGCCGGTGCCATGGTGACCCTGGTGCGCGCGGCCGTGTTGGACATGATGGCCACCCATGGCAGCGGGGCGCGAGGAGCCGCGCCACCACCTCCTCCCCCTCCGCTCCTTCTCGCTGGCGGTCGCATCCCCCCGGGGCCCAGTCTGCGCGACGACGATGACGATGATGTCTTCGTCGGCCGCTGGGCGCTTCACGCGATATTCATGCTCGCCGACGATGCGCTGGCCACGGTGTATCGGCGCGACTCCACGGACTCTGCATCGTGAAGTCGACGCCGTTCCATAGACCAACGGGGGAATGCACCTCTGATCGGTCGTTTTTTTTTCTTCTCTTTGTGGTGCTAGTTGGTTGTTGTTCGCTTCAGGGGGGTCGTTTTGGCGTGGCTGTCCCTCTCTCCCCCCAAGAGCAGGTGTCTTGTTGCCCCAAAAGCGACGTGAAACGTCTCCGGTTGCCGTAGGGGTTCGTGCGAATGGCGGCGAGACCGCTCCTGCGTATCGCGTCGTTTGGAATGTGCATGGGCGCCGCGGCGTCGGCCGTGGTCACGCAGCGATCAGGCTGTGGCGAAGGGATCGTTTATGCCTCGAGTAATAAGGCGCACCATCATCACAAGCCCCATCACGATGCCGATGGTTCATCATGGTGCAACGAGAAGACATGGGGTGTTCCGTGGATATCGGATTGGGACAATCCCGTGGCTCGTGGTCTCCACGAACGCAACGCTGTCGTTGGCGCCGCGAGCCGAGCGAAGCGCCATATCGTGCTGATCCGGCATGGGCAATACTCCGGGGAGTCGTCCACAAAAGACGATGCCCGTCGAACGTTGACGGAACTTGGCAAGCAGCAGGCCACCGTCACTGGGCAATATTTGAAGCAGCTGCTGTCACGCGAATCTCCATCGAACGAGGGCGAGGGATTCGTGGCGTCCGCGATCGTGGAAGACGCCGCGCCGTCCGGTTCCCAGCTGCTACCGGTTTCCCGTGTCGACAAGGTGTACGTATCCAACCTCACGCGAGCGCGGCAGACCGCTTCGCTCATCGTCAACGAACTCCATTCCTCGCGACCCGAAGAGGTGCTTCTCGTCGGCTTGAAGGAAAAAGGATCGAATGCCGCGTCTCGCATTCTTGTGGAGGATGCAATGTTACAGGAGCGATTCCCTTGTGATCCTCAGCCTTCGTTTAAATCCAAGAAGGCGAGCAAGGAGTCTATGATTGTTGCGGAGGAGGCGTTCACGAAGTACTTTCACCGGCCCACGAACGCGAGCTCGACGTGCGAAGTCATCGTGGGACACGGTAACATGATCCGATATTTTCTTTGCCGCGCATTGCAGGTGCCGCCTGAAGCATGGCTCCGGTTTACGTTAGCGCATTGCTCGCTGACGGTGATCACCATTTCTGCCAACGGGCACGTTAAGGTGACGCAGGTGGGGTCCGCGGGTCACTTGCCACTCCACCTCCAAACCGTGCACAACGTTGCTTGAGGTGCACCCCTTGGCAGTTGATATCAGTGAGATTTGCAAACCACACCTACGGACAAGACCTCCAATGTTTGATTGTTGTATTCGGAATAGTGGGTTTCCCAGTTCCCCTGTAAACCAGGGCCGCATTTTGGCCATCTCTACGCATCTCGATATGTGGGCCTTGCTGTCATCCTTGACCTCGGCTTCTTCCGAAGAGGCGCCGCAGCGGCCGTCGGACGCTGACCAGTCAGCCCCCGCCGCTGCTGCCAGCCGAGAGCCACGACGCCATTTCCCAGACGTCACCTACACACGCGACATGGAGCACCGGTTGAACGAACTCGAGCGGCGTTGCAACCCACCACAGCCTTCAGCACAGAATTGCAGCGGCAACGAGGGCGAGGCCGCATCCGCGGGAAACTCGGCCTCAGCGACGGCATCCCTAACGCCTGACGAGGCCGCCGAACTAGCCGATCTCCAGAAAGCTCGCCTCAATTTCGAACTCGTTGGAGTTGAGGTG
>ERZ1292630.5142-Hain-H41-02um-R3-5142-length-10845-cov-4_pt1 | contig 10845 bp, 14 predicted proteins | sample MGYA00564408_ERZ1292630 | MGnify/ENA primary metagenome ERZ1292630 (study PRJEB36523, sample SAMEA6512641) | groundwater metagenome | collected 2019-01-08 | study: AquaDiva: Metagenomics assemblies of 32 groundwater samples
ACCGTCGGACAGCCAGCGAAGCCGTGTTGGTGGGCGATGCCCACCCTACAAACTGCGGTTTCAAAATATTTTAGGATAACGTGACGTCCTCTCCCGACTGCTCGCGGATAAAGCGCGACAGCTCGCTCATCAGTTCCCCACCGCCCTGATCGTTGATCCACTGGCCGTCGACGAAGCCGTAGTGGTAGCCACCGGATTTGGCCGCGACCCAGATCTGTCTGGCCGCGCCCTGCTTGTTGACGATGATCTTCGTGCCGTTGGCGAATTCGAGCGTCAGGATGCCGCCGGCTGCCTCGAAATCGATGTCGGCTCCGCTTTCCTCGATGCCCTGCTCGATAGTCAGCAGGGTGTCGGTGGCTTTTTTGTCGAATTCGGATTCGTTCATGGCCGTGACCAGGACCCCGGTTTATAATGACGGTCCATGTTACAAGGAAGCGCAACGTCGTTACAGGGGCGATAGCCCATCCAGGCATGATACAAAAAAAGAAAATCCTTCTCCTGGGCGAATACGGGGCCTTCAGCCGGCGCATCCACCGCGCCCTTTCCCGATCTCCTCACATCGAGTGCGTCATCGGCGTTGCCGACGCCCGCCGTGCGCGGTCTCAATGGGGCGCCGACGGCGCGCTGGTTACCGTCCTCGGCGATCCGCACTCCATTCACGGGGCCATCAAGGACGTTTTCGCCGTGGTCAATACGCGCGGGCCGTTTCTCGACCGGAATTACACCGTGGCCGAGCAGTGCGCCGAGCGCGGCGTTCACTACGTGGACCCGGCGGACTCGAACGAGTATGTCAGCGGTCTCGGCCGACTGACGCGAAAGGCGGAAAAGTCCGGCAGCCTGATTGTGACGGGCGCGGCCGCGGCGCCGGCGGTCTCCGCGTTGCTGGTGGATATGCTGGCGCCGGAATTCGACCGCATTCGTGAAATTCACGCCTGTCTGGCCCCGGGGAAAAACGATTATCGCGACCGCGCGACCGCGCGCGCGATCCTGAGGTATTCCGATCATGTTTTGCGCATGAAGGAGAAGGGCCGATGGCACGAGTTCAAAGGCTGGACCCGGCCGCGCCCGGTATATTTCCCCGCCCCGGTGGGCCGCCGCCGCAGCTATGTGTGCGACATGCTGGATCTCGACATTTTTCCAAAGCGTTACGGAGCGCAAACCGTGACCTTCCGGACGGCGCTTTCTTCCCGCGCCAGTAATTTTGTTTTGTCTTTCTGCCGCTGGCTTAGAAACCGCGGCATGATACGCAGCCTGCCGTCGCCCATGCTGACCTTGCTTAACGCCTTCAGTACCTTGCCCGGTTTTGGCGATCCCAACGGGGGCCTGGGCGTGGAGGTGCATGGGGACAAAGGGGGAGACCGCATTACCCACTCGATTTTCCTGGTGGCGCGCGCGGGCAACGCCTCGGCCATTGCCGCCGCGCCTTCCATAGCGCTCGTCAAGAAATGGGTTCGCGAGGGCGTGTCCGCGGCCGGCGTCACGACCTGCGTGGGCTTGCTCGAGTGGCCGGATGTGCGCGACGAGCTTCTGGACCACGACATCGTCCTGGTCCGGACCTAGTAAAGGCTGGATGAAGAACGAGAAGGCAGGGTAAGCTAGCGGTGTCTGTCACGGAGAAAAGTGCCCGATGTCGCGTTCCGGTCCGCGGTATATCGTCCTGTTGTGCGCCCTGCTCGGTATCGTGGCGGTAGGTGGCTGCGGCAAGAAGGGACCGTTGTATCTGCCGGATGACGCCAGCGCGTCCAGGAAGACCGGCGGGCAGGTGACCATGCCCGCGCCGGCGCAACCGCCGAAATAATTACAATCGCTCCATCATGAATCCCTTTGCCTATCAGGACCGGCAACTGTATGCCGAGAACGTGCGTCTCGCCGACGTCGCGGACAAGATCGGCACGCCCTGTTACGTCTATTCACGCGCCGCCATCGAGGAGCGCTTCCGCGCCTTCGATTCCGCGCTCGCCGGGCGCGACCATCTCGTCTGCTACGCCGTCAAGGCCAACTCCAATCTGGCGGTGCTGGACCTGCTCGCGCGTTTGGGCTCGGGTTTCGACATCGTCTCGGGCGGTGAACTCGAGCGCGTGCTGGCGGCCGGCGGCGATCCGGCCAAGGTCGTGTTCTCCGGCGTCGGCAAGACGCCCGAGGAGATGCGTCGTGCGCTGGCGGCGGGGATTCACTGCTTCAACGTGGAATCCGAGGCGGAGCTGGAAATCCTCGATACCGTGGCGAGACAACTCGGCAAGCCGGCACCGGTGGCGCTGCGCGTCAACCCGGACTTGGACCCGGCCACGCATCCCTATATCGCCACGGGCCTGAAGCAGAGCAAGTTCGGGATCGATATCGCGCGCGCCGCGGCGGCGTACAAGCGCGCGCAGTCGCTGCCGCACCTGCGCATCGCGGGTATCGCCTGCCACATCGGCTCGCAGCTCACGGACATGGCGCCGCTGCTCGAGGCGCTGGAGCGCGTGATCGGCCTGGCCGGCGCGCTGCTCGACAGCGGCATCGCCCTGCAGCACCTCGATCTCGGCGGCGGGCTCGGCATCCGCTACAACGAGGAGCAGCCGCCGGAGCCCGGCGACTATGCGCGCGCGATTCTCGACCGCTTGCAAGCCAAGGGCGCGCGTTACCAGAAGTTGCGCCTGATCTTCGAGCCTGGACGCGCCATCGTCGGCAATGCCGGACTGCTGCTCACGCGTGTATTGTTTCTCAAGCTCGGCGAGGAACGGAACTTCGCCGTGGTGGACGCGGCGATGAACGACCTGCTGCGCCCCGCGCTCTACGATGCCTGGCACGACATCGCCCCGGTTGCCGTGGACCAGCCGCGTACCCTGCGTACCTATGACGTCGTCGGACCGGTATGCGAGAGCGGCGATTTCCTCGGGCGCGATCGCGCGCTCGGCGTCGAGGCCGGCGATTTGCTGGCCGTGGTCTCCGCCGGCGCCTACGGTTCCGTGATGAGTTCGAACTACAACACCCGCCCGCGCGCCCCCGAAGTGATGGTGGACGGCGACCGGTTCCATGTCGTGCGCCGGCGCGAGACCGTCGCCGAACTCATGGCGCCTGAATCCCTGTTGCCGGGGAAAAAGTGACCGGCGGCGTCCGCGTCATCCCGTGAAATTCATCGAGCGTATTCCCGAACCGGAACTGATGGACGATCCGGAGCAGGCGCGTGCTTATGCCGGCGCCGATTTCTCCGAACCGCACCAGGCCTTCGTCGAGCGTTTCACACAGTGTTTTCCGCGCCACCGTCCGCGACGCGTGCTCGATCTCGGCTGCGGCGCGGCGGATATCACGATCCGTTTCGCGCGCGCCATCCCGGGTGCGATCTGACCGGCGTGGATGGCGCCGCGGCGATGCTGGCGCTGGCAAGGGAAGCGATCACGCGCGTGGAATTGGATCATCGGGTTCATCTGCGCGCAGTGCGTTTGCCCGACACGACACTTGCGCCACATGCCTTCGATACCCTGATCAGCAACAGCCTGTTGCATCATCTCGCTGATCCACAGGTGCTGTGGCGCGCGGTGGTGGATTGTGCCGAGCCGGGCGCGGCGGTGTTCGTCATGGATTTGCGCCGGCCGGACACGCGCGCGCAGGCCGGTCGTCTGGTGCAGGAATATTCCGGCAACGAGCCGGAAGTCCTGAGGCGGGATTTTTTCAATTCCTTGCTCGCAGCCTATCGCCCCGAGGAAATCGCCGCGCAGTTGGCCCAAGTCAATCTCTCCTGTTTGCAGGTGGAGGCCGTGGGCGACCGGCATGTGGTCGTGCACGGTCATCTTCCGTCATAGCCCGTGAACTCTTTTCAAAACCCTCCGGACGAGGAGATCAGGGAGCTGCTATTGCGCGTGCGCACCATCGCCGTGGTCGGCCTGTCGCCAAGGCCGAACCGGCCGAGTCATCGGGTCGCCTTGCACATGCAGCGTTTCGGTTACCGGATCGTGCCGATACGCCCGGCGGTGGATTCGGTGCTGGGAGAGAAAGCCTATGCCACGCTTGGCGAGGTACCGGAGCCGATCGATCTCGTGGATGTGTTTCGGGCCCCGGAATATGTGGACAAGATCGTCGAGGAATGCCTGACGCTCAAGCTTCCGGCGATCTGGCTGCAGGACGACGTGGTGAATATCCCGGCGGCAATGCGGGCGCATGCCGCAGGCATGATGGTCGTCATGAATCGCTGCGTTTACCGGGACTATATGGGCTTCTTCGGTCCGGTGCCGCACCCGTGAGTGTCCTGCCGCCCGCAGTTTATTTGACGCACGGCAACCGGTAAGCTTGCGCCATGCCAGTCCCCTTCACCAAGATGCACGGCGCCGGAAATGACTTCGTGGTGTTCGATGGTGTCACACGCCCGGTCGCGCTGACGCCGGAAAAAATCCGCCGTCTTGCCGACCGCCACTTCGGCATCGGCTGCGACCAGGTGCTGCTGGTGGAACGGCCCACGGCCAGCGGAGCGGATTTCCGCTACCGGATTTTCAACGCCGACGGGGGCGAGGTCGAGCAATGCGGCAACGGCGCACGCTGTTTCGTGCGCTTCGTCCGTGACCGGCGGCTCACGACCAAGGACGAGATCGCGGTGGAAACGCTTTCCGGCATGATTTACCCGCGTCTGGAGCCGGACGGCGGCGTCACCGTGAACATGGGCGTGCCGCGGTTCGAGCCCGCCGAGGTGCCGTTTGAGGCAGGCACGCGTGAAAACGTCTATGATCTGGAGGTGAACGGCCGGAAAGTAAACGTGACGGTCCTCTCCATGGGCAACCCGCACGCGGTGCAGGTGGTACCGGAGGTGGACAGCGCTCCGGTGAACACGCAGGGCCCGCTGATCGAGCGGCATCCGCGTTTCCCCAAACGCGTGAACGCCGGCTACATGCAGATCGTGGATCGCCGGCATATCCGGCTGCGGGTTTACGAGCGCGGCGCCGGCGAGCCCCTGGCCTGCGGGAGCGGAGCCTGTGCCGCGGTGGTGGCCGGTCGCCAACGGGGCCTGCTCGATGATAAGGTGGACGTGAAGCTGCTCGGCGGCACGCTGCGCGTGTCCTGGGCCGGCGAAGGGCAGCCGGTGTGGATGACCGGCCCGGCGGTGACGGTTTTCGAAGGCACTATCGACCTGGATCGGCTATGACACAAAAATTACCCAGCGGTGAATTTCAGACGGAGCTTTCCTGGGAGGAGGCGGTTTCCCGTTACCTCGAGGATCATCCCGACTATTTTCAGCACCATCCCGATGCCGTTTCGCGGCTGCTGCTCTCGCACGAAACCGGCGGCAAGGCGGTGTCGCTCATCGAGCGCCAGGTACAGGTGTTGCGCGAACAGAACCAGGCGCTGCAGCGCCAGTTGCGCGAGCTGGTCAACAACGCGCGCGAGAACGACGTGTTGAGCAGCCGCGTGCATCGCTATGCCACCGCCATGATCGGCTGTACTTCGCTCGATGACGTGTTCGATACGACTTACGATCTGCTGCGCCAGGAATTCAAGCTCGATGCCGTCGTGATCCTGGTACAGGGCCGGCCCGCCGCCGGTGGCCGCCCGGAGCTGGTGCCCGAAGACGACAAGCGTTTGGGCGCGCTGTTGCAGCAGTTCGGTTCCGGCAAGCCGATCTGCGGCGGCAAGTTCGAGGAAAGCCTGATGAGTTACCTCTTCAGCGGACGCGCCTCCGAGATCAAGTCCAGCGCGCTGATTCCGCTCGGAGAGAAGAATCCCCGGGGCGTTCTGGGGTTGGGCACGCAGGACCCGCACCGCTTCCATCCGGGCATGGGTACGGTCTATCTCACGCGGCTGGGCGAACTGCTGACGCACAGTCTTGCCAGGCATCACGGATAGCCCAGGGCGCGTGCCGCCGATGCACGAACACGCCCGCCAGTTTCTGGAAAAGTTTCTGCTTCATCTCGCCGCCGAGCGCCGTCTTTCACCTCTCACGTCAATTCATTACCAGCGCGACCTCACGCAATGCATGGCGTATTGCGACAGCACCGGCATCGCGGACTGGGACGGCCTGAACACCGCCGAGGTGCGCGGCTGGGTGGCGGCGATGCACCGCCGCGGACTTTCCGGCAAGAGCATCCAACGCGCGCTATCCGCGCTGCGCAGTTTTTATCGTTATCTGCTGCGCGAACAGGCGGTCGCGCGCAATCCCGCGAGCGGTGTGACCGCGCCCAAGTCCGCGCGCCGTCTTCCCAGAACGCTTACGACCGACCAGGCCGCGCGGCTGATGGCTTTCGATGGCCGTGATCCGCTGGTGCGGCGCGACCGGGCGCTGCTCGAGCTGCTGTATTCCTCGGGCTTGCGCCTGTCGGAACTGGTGAATCTCGATCTTTCCGAACTCGATCTGTCCGGCGGCCTCGTGCGGGTGACGGGCAAGGGCAGGAAGGTGCGCGACGTGCCGGTGGGCGCGAAGGCGCGCGACGCACTGCGTGAATGGCTGGCGGTGCGCAGCCAATTCACCGGCCCGGAGCAGCCGGCGGTGTTCGTGACTCTCCGGGGAAAGCGCATCGGCGGACGCGCGGTGCAAAACCGGTTGCGGTGGCGGGCCGCGAAACAGGGGATGGAAGTGCCGGTGAATCCGCACATGCTGCGCCATTCGTTTGCCAGCCACATCCTGGAATCGAGCGGCGATCTGCGCGCGGTACAGGAAATGCTCGGACACGCCAACATCTCCACCACGCAGATTTACACCCATCTCGATTTCCAGCATCTGGCGAGCGTGTACGACAAGGCCCATCCGCGCGCGCGCAAGAAAACCCCCGCATGAGCGAAACGCATTATTACAGCATGCGCCGCCTCTCGCCCTATCAGGGGACGGTGCAGGTCGCGGAAACGACGGGCTTCCGGGCGATCACCTCCGACGGGATGACATGGCGGGTACAGTTCCTTAACCAGCGTTCGCGCCTTTCCAGCCATGCCGTGTGGCGCGCCGATGGCAGCGGCAATCTGACCGAGACCGAGCGCACCCGTGAATTCATCGTGGCGATGCAGAATCATCCGCCTTTTCCATTCGTGCCGGCGGACAACATCGAGCTGTGGCTGCTGGATGCGAAGCAGCACCAGCCGCTCGCGATTCTGACCAGCACCCTGGAACGCATCACGCCGCCGCGGGTGGCGGACAGCGTCTGGCACGCGGCGCTCGCGGGCGATGACAGTTTCATGGCGCCGAGCCTGACATCGGGCTTCGGTCATGGCGATCCGGTATCGCACATTCCGCACCGCGAAGTGCTGAACCGCTGCGTGCAGAAGGCCGCGGGGCCGCTGGAGCGCGCGCAATGGTTCCGGCGCGCCAGCGACGGCAGTGGCACCGGTCTGCACGGCAGCCGTCTCGATTCCGGACAGATCGGACGTCAGCTTGAGCGCAATGCGTTTCCCGAGTTGTTGCTGCGTGAAGGATGGGAAGATGAACGCGAGAAAAAACTTGTTCACGATTATCACGACTGGCAGGCGCCAAGCCTGCTGACGCACCGCCATCTTTCGCGCCCCACACGCGATCGACTTGAGCGCGCCGCCTGCCGTCAGGCGGAGAAACTCTACAAGGTCCGTCACTTTCTGCCGGAAATTGTAAACACCGATCTGCTGAACGTGGCTTTTGTCGAAGCCGTGATCCGACGCTCCTCGTAATCCGGTGGCTACACCTGACGCGATGTAGGTGTATTGTTTCCCGGACTTACCGGCGCGCTGGAAAATGTCATAGAATAAGGTCGTCCGCCAGCGGATATAGTGCGACAGGCGGGGACGCTCAATACTTAATGATCCCGGAGGTTCGGCCCATGGCCGACAAATTAAAGACCATCCCCATCATCCCGGCCCAGCAGGCCAACCAGGTGCACGCGGAAATCTCCAGCTGTGCCGATGCCGAACCGTATGCCCTGCGCGTGATCGGCGACAGCATGGCCCCTGAATTCCTGGACGGTCACATTATTATTGTGGACCCGGCCATGCCGCCACTGAACGGCGCCTATGTCGTCATCGACTACCGGGGCGAGACCACGTTTCGCCAGTTCATCGTGGAAGCGGGCAGAAAATTCCTCAAGGCGCTGAACGACGCCTATCCGACCGTTGAGATGGTGGAGAATTACTCGGTTCGCGGCGTGGTGGTTCAGCGCGCCAGCCAGCGACGCAAAGACCACAAGCATTATTATTAGTTGCCGCGAAAGTTACAGATTAAACGATTCACCAGGAATTTCTCTGTGGAGAAATTAATCAGTCTCGTACAGATGCGCCCGTGACCAGGGGATGTCGTTATTGGTGCCGCGAGTGAAGACGACCTGAAACAGCTGCAGCGTGCCGGCGGAGAAGCCGGCGGTGGAACCGGCAAGGTAAAGCCGCCAGGCGCGCATAAAAGCACTGTCATACATCCGCTCGATTTTCTCCGCATGCCGGTTGAAACGTGCCAGCCAATGCTCGAGCGTTTTGGCGTAGTGCAGGCGCAGGTTTTCGATGTCGAGCACGGAAAATTCGTGCGCCTCAAAGATGTCCATCATCTCGCGCAGCGTGGGCGGGTAGCCGCCGGGGAAAATGCGCTTTTCGATCCAGGCATTTATCGGTTCGGGTTTGTTGCGGCCGATGGAGTGGATCAGTCCGCGTCCGTCCGGCGCGAGGCAGCGATGGATGACATCGCCCAGATCGCGGTAATGGTTCCGGCCGACATGCTCGAGCATGCCGATGGAGACAAACACATCGTATTCGCCGGCGATGAGTCGATAATCGTCCTCGATGTACACCACCTTCCCGTCCAGCCCCTCGGCCTTGGCCTTCTCGCGGGCATAAACGATTTGCTGATGTGAAATGTTATAGGAGGTAACCCGGACGCCGTAGTGCTTCGCCATGTGGCGCGCGAATCCGCCCCAGCCGCTGCCGGCCTCCACCACCCGGTCGCCCGGTTTCAACCGGAGCTTGCGGCAGACGTGATCCATTTTGGCGCGCTGTGCCTGCTCGAGCGTGAGATCCGCCGAAGGGAAATAGGCGCAGGTATACTGCATGGCCGCGCTGTCGAGCCAGAGTTCGTAGAAGTCGTTGCCGATGTCGTAGTGGTGATGGATATTGTCGCGCGAATCGGTGATCCGGTTCGGGTGCGTACGATTGAACAGCCATGTCTGCGCGGCCATCAGTTTATGATATTTCGGTAATGACGCCGCCGCGCGGTAGGCAGTTTCGAGAAACTCGACCAGATCGCCGTCGACATCGATGCGACCGGCGCTGTAGAGGTCGCCGAAATGCAGGGAAGGATTCACGAGAAGTTGATGCAACACTTCGCTGTCGCGAATGTGCACCCGCGCGTCCGGCGTGGTGGCGGAGGATGAAATTTCCTCGCCATTCCACAGCACGAGAGCCAGCGGGGGATGGTCGAGCAGGTCAAGCAGCTTGCGCGCAATCCATCGGTCGAGTGAAGAAACACGCGATGATGTTTGGGAGACATCAACACCGTGCGCTCCGTCCGTCAGGATGGGGATGTTGAGCGAGACAACCTTGTTTTTCTGAATGCCCTTGTCCATAGCGCTCACTACTTCCATTAGGATGCTGATATCCTACCCCGTCGGAGCAAGGCATGACAAATAGCGCGCCTCCGGGCCGGTGACATCACATGGCCCATCCCGGTGAAGATGTCCCCAATACCGGATTTCTCCAGACACCGCGCCACTTACCGGCGGCAAAACGTGTAGAATCCCGGCATGAAATTTCCGTGGCAGTTCGTGCCTGTCCTGTTCCGTGCCGTCTGGTGGCGTTTGTTCATGGCCGTGCTGGCCATGGTCGCATGCCCCTATGTTTCTGCGAGCGAGTATGACGATTATTTGCGCGGCTATGTGGACGCGCTGCTGGACAGCCGTTACCCCGGTTTGGGGCTTCGCGTGCAGGCGGTCAGGCCGGATGCGGGCGTCACGCTGACTTCGCGCACCTGTCTCGGACCGTCCCAGAAGCGTGATGTCACGTATCTGATCACCAAATCAGAGCGTGTCAAAACCGTGCATTGGGCTTTATCCGCGGATTGCGACAAGTCCCAATCCGCGCCGGAATCGGACGCGGCAGCGCCGGCTCCGATCGATGTTCATGCGCTGCCGGAGACGGAGCTGTTCGCGCCGTTGCTGGCCGATCCGCGCCAGCCGCGTTTTTCTGTGAGCTATCAGTACTACCGAGGCAGTGCCCGAGAGTTCGCCGCGGCCAGCACGGCGGTCGGAGAATATTTCGGTCTGGCGTCGGGCATGTTCGGCGAATACGGCAGCTCCCAGGTTGGCATCCAGGGCGCGGTGTTCGCGCTGTTCAATCTCGATGCGCCGTCGAGCGATCTCATCAACGCGGATTACTGGATCGGCCTGCCGATCAGTTACCGCCGCGGTCCGTGGTCGTATCTGATACGTCTGTATCATCAGAGTTCGCATCTCGGCGATGAGTTCATTCTCGGCAATCCGGGCGTCGACCGGGTGAACCTGAGTTACGAGGATCTGGAAGGACTCGTCTCCTATGAATGGGAGCGGTGGCGCGTTTACGGCGGCGGCGGGTATTTGCTGCATTCGGAGCCGGAACTCGCCCCCAAGCAGGTGCATGCGGGCGCCGAGTACGTCCAGATACGTGCGGCCGGCAAGTTTGACCTCATCGCCGCCGCGGACGTACGCGCTTCCGAGGAACTCGGTTGGGGCAGCAGCCGCTCCTACCAGGTGGGCTTTGAGTTCAAAAGAAGCACTACGCGGCGGGTGCGCCTGATGCTGGAGCACTTCCGCGGTCATTCGCCCAATGGCCAGTTTTACCGTGAACCCCTGCGCTACACCGGTCTGGGGCTTTACTTTGGTTTCTGAGATACCGGGGGCGCCGAAACCGCGGTTTTTAGCGATAAAAACGATTGGCGGAACGCGCCGGGCATACTATTCTTAGGGA
>ERZ1292630.666-Hain-H41-02um-R3-666-length-34742-cov-7_pt3 | contig 10845 bp, 11 predicted proteins | sample MGYA00564408_ERZ1292630 | MGnify/ENA primary metagenome ERZ1292630 (study PRJEB36523, sample SAMEA6512641) | groundwater metagenome | collected 2019-01-08 | study: AquaDiva: Metagenomics assemblies of 32 groundwater samples
ATTGATATTCTGTTGAAACAGCGCCACGATGAGCTTCCCAAGCTAGTTGAAACCTGTAAGCAGTATATGGGTTTTGAACAGGAAACACTCAAACAGGTGATTGCAGCACGCTCGCAGGTTGCAAACGCACGTGAAACCGGCAATATCGGTGCATTAGGTTCTGCGGAAAACATGCTGCGGGTTGGGTTGGGCAATTTGTTCGCAGTCGCGGAAGACTATCCGGATTTGAAAGCCAGTGAGAGATTCCAGCATTTGCAGGCGCGGATTTCCGGACTGGAAAACAGTATTGCGGATCGTCGTGAGTTCTACAATGAGGCGGTCAGAATTAACAATGTGCGGATTGAGCAGTTTCCCGATGTCATTATCGCCAATTGGTTTAAATTCAAGCCACGCGATTTGCTCGAGTTTAGCGATGCCGACAAACAGGATGTGAATATCGGCAAATTGTTTGGCTAACGCACGGTTTCCACATGAATATCCCGCTAGCAGCGCTTTCGCCGGAAGAATATCAGTTTGTTTTCGGGGCATTGCTGCTGGCCGTCTTGATCAGCTTTTACTTGTTTGTTCGCAATTGGAAGCGACTGCGAATTATTGAGGATACGCCTACTGCCAAACTACGCTCTGCGCACCAAGGTTATATTGAACTGGAAGGAAAAGGGCAGTTTGTTGATGACCGTCCGATTTACGCGCCGCTTTCGAATCACCCCTGCCTCTGGTATCGCAGTCTAATCGAGCAGCAGGAATCGTTTACTGAGAATGGCCGTACGCAAACACGCTGGAATGTTGTTTACAAAAATAACAGTGATCGCCGGTTTAAGCTGACAGATGGCGTAAGCAGTTGCTATGTGGACCCGGATGACGCGGAAGTCAACGGCAACGAGAAATTGGTTTGGTATGGCAATACCGAATGGCCAACCCGGACCCAGATACTGGAAAGCCAGTCGATTGTGAACGCGATGACAAACAACTATCGCTACAGTGAATGGCTGATACTGCCGGGCCAGCCGCTGTATATCTTAGGGCAATTCAGCACCTGGTCAGCGACGGCACAGCAATCAGCCAAAGATGTGATGATTAATCTGATTAACGAATGGAAACAAGATCAGCAGGCGTTGCGAAACCGGTTTGATGCCAACAAGGACGGCAAGATCGATCAGGAAGAATGGGAATTCGCTCGCCAAATGGCGCAGTCAGAAGCGCAGAAAATTCATGACCAACTGGTTCTGGAGCCGGATTCGAATATCATTGCAAAACCGGGAAACGCAGCGCAGCCATTTATCATCTCGGTATATCCGCAAGCCTTATTGGCTCAGAAATATCGCCGCAACGCGTTTATGTCACTGGCCACGTGCATTACATTAATCTGCATTATTGCTTGGTTAGTGCATTCGCGCGGGTGATGGTACAGAGAGAAGGAAATATACCAGGAAAATAAATCTATGGAACGAACCCAGCTCAACTGCGGTTTGTGGAAAAATATAAAACAGCGGAATTGAGCACTGGATAGTTGGCCCAATTCCCGCAAGATAGAACAAGAAAAGAATCGTTATTAAGAATTTTTCCTGCGCCAGACAAACAGACCTAACAAACCACTACTGAGTAACAGAATCATCGAGGGCTCAGGGACCGCAGAGATTGCCAGGGGTTCGCCATAAATGAAATCGTCCATTGCGACCGAATCATCAATGCCGAATGGATTTAAATCCAGATCATAACCGCCATTGGTAATATGAACACGATACACACTGGCGGTATCAAACGAAACACCTAAAAAAGAGAAAGAGTCGAAGGAATCTGTGCCTGAAAAAACAAAATGCGGCGCGACTCCGGCATGGAGTAAATTATTATTGATGTCATAGAAGTCGAGCTTGGTGGAGTTAGCGGCTTCCACATCAGTAAATACCACGCCAAATCCTTTCACGGTTGCCTGTGTCCCAGGGGAACCTGGCACGTTAAAAAACACATCCATTTCATTTGTACCGACTAAGCCAAAAATTCGTTGTGCGCTAAAAGCTGCAAAATCATCGGCATTGTCGGGACTATGATTGCCAAAAAGTGGTGCAACTGGCCCAGGATTACTGTCATTATCTGAATCGCTATCAGCGCTGACTTCGAAAGCGCCGGTTGTAGAGAACTCTACACCCCTTACACGGCCAGCCGGATCGCCTGCAACACCATTAAAAAAGTTTCCGGGAAAAGGATTGGTTCCGCCCGATGAAAAACTATCCGGCACAGCATCCCAATTAATTTCCCGCCTGCCTTCTCCAGGCAGACAAGCACCGGTACATGGTCCCAAGCCGTTATTGATACCCAGATCTAGACGAAATTGATCAACAGCAGATTGTATGGAAGCAGCATCTGCGCCAACAGCTGATCGAACTACTGTGCTGGCATAGGATGTGTCAGTCATGATTCCGTTGATACCGAAAACACTTGCTGCGGCTGCAACTAAGATGTAATTTTTCATTTTAGGCTCCTCTCTAGAAGTAGTCAGGCTAATGAATTTCAAGGATGGAAATAAGATATAAGGCAAGAAAAAATATCTTATCCAATTTTGGACTTTATCAGAGATTCGGAATGTGATCAATTCTCATTATTGTTGAAAAAATAGGCGTGCCGCGATAAAACAGATTGTGTATAAGTGGGCAAAGTTCTAATAGCTAATGATTAATTGGGAATTATCCCATCTGAACTGTGGTGTCACTGCCAGAATAATTTCGATCTCGCCAGCCGTCGCCAGACAAAATTGGATGAATGTGCTTGCTGAGCGGCTTCCATTTCTAACGCGCCGCTGAGTCGGCCAAGTTCAAAACTGAGTGGGATCAATTTTGCAGGCAATGCGTGCAGTAGTTGCACACCGACACGCATGTCGTTTTCACGTCCCAGCTCATCTTGTAATGCCGCTAAGGCCGTGATGAAATGGTTGGCGCGTTTACCGTAGAGCGGCACAAAAGCTTCTGCCGTGTAACGCATCTTTTTGGCGGCGATGCGTGCCAAGTGACGTTCGGATGAAGCCAATGTGGCAAAGCCGTGGCAACGTTTGCGTAATTTTTGCCAGCGTTTTTCGAGAATCACTTCCGCCCATGCCTTGGCATCCTGCATTTCCAACCTGGATGGCGTAACCAGCAGGCTGCGGCCGATGTCGAGTACAAGCTGAGTGAAAGTTGGTTTGAGCAATAATGTTTTCGCCCGCTGACGCGCGTGCGAAGCAACATCACGCATCAGAGCAAATGTTGTATCATGAATCGGCGCATTTCCCGGTGATTTTCCAAGTATTCCCAAGGTTTGAGATAAAGTCTCCTGTAAGAACACATCCCAGTCGCGCGCCGGATTGAGCGTGTGCAACGATTCACGTAGCGGCTGATCCCAATCTGGGGATTTCTGATCCAACGATTTTGCCAGCAGCACGCCGGTACGCAGGCGGCGCAATGCGATGCGAAGCTGATGCAGATACTCAGTATCGTGCGTATTTTCAAGAAAGCCGGGCACATTACCAACCAATTGCACCAGCGCGGCTTGCATCGTCGCATTCCAAGCTTCATCGGCGGTTTGATGCTTGTGAATTGCCGCGTGCGTTGCCTTGATTGGCGCAGGAATCACCGCGCCGCTCAGGATATACCCGCGCTCCGCTTTGCTGCGCGGTTCGATGTGGAGTGGCACCTGTTCTAGCAATTGTGTTGCACTATCGAACAAAAATTCCGGTGCGCCGGATTTTAGCTCAATTTCCACTTCGCAGATTTCCCGGCACATTTCTCCTGCATAGATTTTTCCGATGTCGAGCGCCACCTCGGCTTGTGCTGCTGAGTTGCCAATTTGCCAGGAGGTGCGTTCAAACTTGGTCGTGAAAACCGGCGCAATACGCTTTAGCTTAATTCCAGCCAGTAAATCCATCGCTGCTGGTGCCAATACGGAAAAATCCGGCTGGTTGCTGCCGGTGATCGCCATTTCCCACTCCGGGCGGCTCGACAACGCACCGACGGATTGCGTCTCGGCTTTCAACGTTTGAATCCATTGATCATCAACCTGGCGCACGCGCAACGCGATGCCGCGCCGCATTAGATCAAACTTGGGCGTATCGAAATAAGTGCTGAGCAGCGAGCGTATTTGGGGCGTGATTACGCGCAACAAGGGATGCCGCCGGATACGCGCAGTATGGCGCGGATGCAGAGCCAGTTTCAGTTCAATTTCCATGAAAACTTTCCTATTTGAACAATGCTACTGCGTGTGGCTGTGTAAGAGAAACGCTGAATAAGTTACACGCTCAGAGCTCGACAAGCTTACCATGGTCGTGATTTACACCTCGTTTTTCGCTCGGATCCTGTCAAGGACTTAATCAAAATTGGCGTAAAATTACTTTACTACTCAATCTTTAACTTATCAAAGTTGATTCCTGCAGGTGCAGAAGGTGTTTTCAGTTTCATATCTTCCAATGCGTTAACGATACGATCAGCGATGACCAAATTGCGATACCATTTGTGGTTGGCCGGTACGATATACCAGGGAGCTCGATCGGTACTTGTGGCGGCCATCATGGCTTCGAACGCATTCAAATAGTTTTTCCACAATTTCCGTTCTTCGAGATCCGCTTCGTTAAATTTCCAACGCTTCTCTGGATTGCTAATGCGCTCTTCCAGCCGCTTCTTCTGTTCATCCTTGGAAATATGCAAGAAAAATTTGAGAATGACTATTCCACTCTCGGAGAGGAGTTCCTCGAATTCTTTGATCTGATTAAACCGTTGTTTCACCACTTTATCCGATATCAGTCCATGCACCCGGGTAATCAACACATCTTCATAGTGCGAGCGATTAAAAATGCCGATCTGGCCTTTGGCCGGTGCTTTTTGATGTACGCGCCACAAGAAATCATGATCAAGTTCTTCCGGCGATGGTGTCTTGAAGGACACCACCTTGCAACCCTGCGGATTCACGCCGGACATCACATGCTTGATCGTCCCGTCCTTGCCGCTGGTATCCATCCCCTGTAACACGATTAGCAACGCCCGGTTGCCATTGGCATAAAGGCGTTCTTGCAGTTCTCCAAGTCTGCCGATCAATTTTTCTGTGACAGCCTTGGCTTTTTCTTTGCTTTTGTCTGTCTTCTTGTAGTCACCGGTGTCGTCAGCGTCGAAATGCAACAGATTCAACTTGCTCTCGGGTTTTACTTGGTAGTTTTTCATTGTGTAATAGTACTCCGGTTATTACCACACCGAATGACATATTGCGATTGACCGGGAATATTAAAACGCGGAAGCCGGGCTATCACTTGTATGTCGGCCAGTAAACAAACCCCCGCCAATTGGGCGGGGGTTTCTGGAGTGCAACTAAATTAAGTTATTGAGTCAGCCAGTAAATAGTTTGATTGGAATATTCGCGCTACCGCTTTCATCGCAATGAAGAGCCGATAAGAGATATTCACTGAATATCGACTCAAGCAGTTTCACGCTTAGTACGGCGTGCAAAGATCGTCAGAATCCCGAGACCGGCCAATAACAATGCATAGCTCTCAGGTTCCGGCACAGGGGACAGCAGTCCGCGTATTTCCCCCCCTGGGAACAGGTTGGTGTGAATGTTCAGGTAAGCCATTCCCGCATCGAGACCGAATGCTAGCGCGTTGAAAGCAGTGCTCACTGTGCCGCCATTGTTAGTAATAAAGGTTGGGTTGTAGCTGGAGGCCAGCGCCATGTCGAACGTGTGGTCGTACAGCCCTGCTGTTACGCCAAGCGGAAAACCGTCAAACGATGGAAGCTGGGTTGCGACGCCAACGTTGGATCCGGGTGCCACACAGCAATGGATATGCGCCGCCGAAACGGTGCCGAGTAGATCGATGAAGTTGGCTTCAATCCGCATTGTCACCAGATCAAAGTCAACAGTGACGAGCACTGAGCCGGTTGCAGGTGAAGCATTTGATGGTACTTCGCTGCTTCCTAACAGAGGTGCTGCATATTTTGCCTCATGAGCAGCAGCGGGTAATACACCACTTACGCTTATCAAAACAAGGGTTCCGAGAAATAATTTGCTTAGGTTCATGATTCTTGCTCCAGGTTATAGAAGATATAGACACTCCTTCTTCATAAAACAATTACAGTGCCCGTTGATAGATATCTATCGTGTACAATATATTGATATTAAATAGTATTTAATGAGATACAAGCATCTATGAAACAAACTATACTCCTGGTAAATTTGGATGTCGATATTACATAGAAAATCAGAGAAGCAATTACGATGTGAAGAAGAAGAGGATAGGGAATACTAAATCGGCGTTCCGGTTTCGGGAAAAACACCCGTCCACGCAACGCCATTGTTGCTGATGGTGCCGCGGTACATGCCGCTGGTATTGAAACGCATGGCATAATTGCCACGCATATCCAATACGATCAAACCGCCGTCACCGCCCATGGCAGCGATTTCTGCCAGTGTATTATCGGCCGCTTCGGCAATTGGAATGCCCTGTAGCCGCACTTGTGCAGCCGTGTTGAATGCCGCCGCCGTGCGAATGAACATTTCTCCTGTTCCGGTTGCAGATACCGCAACAGAGCGATTGTCTGCATAAGTTCCGGCGCCGATGATCGAAGAATCCCCCACGCGCCCGTAACGTTTGTTCGTGAGTCCGCCGGTCGATGTGCCGGCGGCGAGATTACCGTAGCGATCCAACGCCACAGCGCCGACGGTGCCACGTTTTTCATTCACGTCCGGTAGTGGTGTGCCGGGATCTGCGTCGTGATCACGCAACACGCTTTCTTTAGCGACGGCTTTTTGCAACTGATCCCAGCGGTGCTGCGTGTAAAAATAGGAAGGATCGACGATTTCGAGGCCCTGTTCGGCAGCAAAAGTCTCGGCACCTTGGCCAATCAACATCACATGTGCACTTTTCGTCATTACGGTGTGTGCTGCGCGAATTGGATTGCGAATTGTTGTAACTCCGGCAACGGCTCCCGCCATGCGCGTGGCGCCATCCATGATTGACGCTTCCAGTTCGTTGCGGCCAGCATGGCTGAAAACCGCGCCTTTTCCCGCATTAAATAAAGGTGAATCTTCCATCACCACGATTGCCGCAATGACAGCATCCATGCTGCTGCCGCCTGCTGCAAGGACGGTATGACCAGCAATCAACGATTGTGTAAGTGCGTGCCTATAAGCGTATTCACGTTCTGCAGTCAGTTTGGTGTGCTTAATAGCCCCAGCACCACCGTGGATCACCAACCGGATGGGCGAATTATCTTTCATAGTTATGTAATTCCCGTTTGTAATGTCATGGCCAGCAGAAAGAAAGGAGGTTCTGATTCAGTCCTTCGGCAGGCTAAGGACGAACTTAATCAGAGCTTCCTAAAGAGGAATCTCTGAAGCCAGTATCGACTGGCCGTGGTAATGTCGTAATGTGCGGTACACTGTTCCGCCGAAAATGCTTTTGTTGTGGGGAAAGCAAATTGAATTATGACTGTAATCAACCATGGCGCTTGTTTTCTCGATATTTCTATTCTTTCTTTGCTGATAAATAGCATGAATAATGAATCTGTATTGGTACTATTGTAAAAGTTTCTTTTCTCAATAAACATATAGCAGTTACACTGCGTAATGCGGTCTGATTATAATGAGAACATCAGGCAGGTGCCTTTGCGATTCAACTTCAATAAACTGCGCGGAGGCGGTAGCTGATAGAACCCAACCCTATACACGATAGGATGGAAAGTCTATAGGTCTTCCAAGGCATCTGAGGCTTTTTTATCCGTACTGGGTTATAGCGGGAATTTCTGCATCTCCAATTTTGAAGCCCTGCAGCGTACAGGAGGTACGTGATCTATGAAGTTCAGTCATAAATTGCAGCAGATGGCGGTGTTTATCGAATTCCTCGCCGGTGCAGGATTAGCAATTTTTTTCCATTTAGTGTTGCACAATGAGATGGCATCCTACCTAATTTTTGGTGTCGGAGTGCTCCTGTCATTGGCCACCTATTTGCTTCGGGAAGACATAGAAAAGACCCGTACTGAATTGACCGATCTTTATCATCAAGTTCACGAAATAACCTACGCCATCAGCCGGGTTACCGATGCCGAATGTCAGGCCAAGGCTCAAGAGTTGTTGGCTAATACAATGCGCACCATTACCATGTTGCAAAATGGTTTTATTCCGCTGGATGAAACCGAATTCTACCTGGATGGCGCAAAATCTAGTGATGCGGCCACTTTGCACATCAGGGCTGTTGATCCGATCACTTTTGGCTGGCTGGCTCGCGCCACACTGGTGAATTTCTACCAGAGCAACTTGCGAGCCCTGGAACGAAAGGTCAAAATTACACGGATTTTTGTCATTAACCGGGAAGAATTTGTAGAGCCGGAATTTCAGAAAATCATTTTGACCCAGTTGAAAGACGGGATCGATATCCGGATTGCCTTTCGCGATGAAATCCTGGGAGCCAATGCCGTGAGCGATAGGAATACGAATATTCCATGGGACTTTGCGGTGTATGACGAACAGATCGCCACCGAAGTTTTTCCCCACGCCGGCAAATACTATGGTCGCAAAACCACTCAACCAGCGGAGGTGGAGAAATATCTGCACTACTACCAGTTGATTGAGCACAACGCCCATGCCGTGATCATTGAAGGGGACCGGGTAGTTCTGGCTAGCGATGTTACAGCGGCCATTATGTCTGATAAATCAATCTGATCATTTCATGCTAGAACTTCTCTACAGCCTTGCGTTTCGTCCTTATGTAACCCTATTCCTGCTGGCTTTTCTGACTTTGAGCTGGCTTGAGCAAGGAATGCTACGCACTTTTATCTGGTTGGTTACGGGCTATCTGGTTGCGCTTGCCGCCGAGTGGGGGAGCATTAATCACGGCATACCGTTTGGCTACTATGCTTACCATTACGAAGCGTTGGAGCAGGATTTAGTCATTTTCGGTGTGCCGTTTTTTGACTCCCTGTCGTTTGTTTTTCTCAGTTATGTGAGTTTTTCGTTCGCGCAATTCTTTCTGTCTCCGCACTGGCATCGCGGATTCAACGTGCAACGCGTAACGTCACGCGATCTTCGTAACAGCGCTACCATGCTGTTTGTTGGCGCATTTTTTATGATGGTGTTGGACTGGATCACCGATCCCGTTGCGCACTTGGGTAAGCACTGGTTTCTGGGCGATATTTACCACTATCCTGAGCCTGGCTGGCACTTTGACGTCACTTTGGCTAACTATGGCGGCTGGTTCATTGTCGGATGGGGAATCATCTTCATCAATCAACGGGTGGATGTGGCGCTGGCTAAGCGAGAACGGTTTGGTAACAAACCGTTGCAACTGCAATATCTGCCCGGCAAGGGACTATTCGCACCATTGTTCTGGTTCGGCATTGCCATCTTTATGCTGGGAATGACAGCCTGGTTGGGTTGGGGTTACGATCTTGCGCAGGTGCCAATTGCAGAACACGAAGCTTTCGTAGCCGAGACACGCAAGCTGTTTATTGCCGGCGCTTTTATCATTGCACCGATTGCCGTGCTTGCCTGGGTGCACCTAACGCGGCGTGACGGTCAGCCTTCGCTCGAGCAATTGAACGTGTGGTTGAAGGATTATCCCAGCGTCAAGCTGAAGGCGCATTTGGATATTTAGCTCTGTTAACCAGGTGAATCTTGGAAGAAAAAAACCCCGTTATTGAGACGGGGTTTTGTTTGAGGTGGAAATAATCAGATTATTATACGTTTTGCTTTCTGCGTCGCGCAGTAAAGCCCAGCAAACCGAGTCCGGCAAGTAGCATGGCATAGGTTTCGGGTTCAGGAATGGCGGTTATGGTGAAATTGTCAGCATAGACAGAACTGCCGTTGGCGCCACCTGTCGCGCCGAAAATCGCATACGAAATTCCGGGGGTGCTTAAACTCAAAGTCTTCATACCTGTGAAAGTAGTTTCAATAAATAATTCAGTGTGGCCGAGTAGAGTATTTGAGGAATCATACACGTCTAAAAATAATAAATCCGAATCGCCATCGAAGTCGCCAAGATCGACTGAAACCGACACTGCGCCAACGCTGATGTCCGCTCTCAGAAAATTTTTCGGATCACTTTCTTCAAGAAGAGCGAAGGTACCATTCGGGGATAATACTGTAGAGAAATCAGGCGCAGTAAAGGTAACACCTGATTCTGTGTAGCTTGATACACCCCCCAGTGACAGTGCATCAAAGTTAATTGTAATTGGGGCTGCATGGACCGAACTGGTTGCGAATGCAAAAGGCGCAAGCAGTGCGATACTATAAATAAGTGCGGTATTTTTTTTCATAATTTTAATCCTTTCGAGGCTGTTAATAAAACCACAAAGTGGCGATGTAATAACTTTCAGATAATTCTGCTTTTGTAAGTCAAGCACAAGTGCAGTTTATCATACAAAGCTTTTTTCAAAATAGACTTAAAAACTCCCCATTGCAATGAGCGATTACTCCTCTCTTTCTAGTACATTTATACTATGTTTCTGCCATCAAACAGGATACTTGTCCTATAAGACTCCAGACGAGAAGTAATTTTATATCATATTCTTAGTTGCTTGAAAACGATACTCTCGGCATCAAAGTGGATTGTATTTTTGAGGGTGCTGATGCTGAAGAAATCAATGGATATCCTATCGAGCTTGACCGGACTCCTTATTTGCTAACTTGAGTACTTCTGCCGCTGTCAATTGCCCCTCCATATCGCCTTCCCAAGTCGCGTTGAAAGGCAGGATGTTTTGCACGCGCATGGCGCGGTCAAGATAGGTTTGTAATGTCATATTCGGTTGCGTGACTGGCGTGGCTACAGCGCGCGGATTGCGGATGACTTCATCGAGCAGGGCCTGGTTGATCTTGGCTTGGGCACGCGCTTCGCGTTTTGCC
>ERZ1292630.5143-Hain-H41-02um-R3-5143-length-10843-cov-5_pt1 | contig 10843 bp, 4 predicted proteins | sample MGYA00564408_ERZ1292630 | MGnify/ENA primary metagenome ERZ1292630 (study PRJEB36523, sample SAMEA6512641) | groundwater metagenome | collected 2019-01-08 | study: AquaDiva: Metagenomics assemblies of 32 groundwater samples
GGCCGGGTCCCCCTCATTATCAACATAACGGATACTTTTTTTGATATATAAATGTACTTTTGCCATAATAGCCAAGCGGCCGTTAAGAGTGCTTTCTCCCGTAATAGCCGGTGTGAAGAGAGTTGGAGCGGCTAAAACACTGTTTGGCTTGTCAATGGATGGATCATTACCAATATAAATCAATTTGTTAGTCGGTAAATCATAAACGTCGGCGATTACTCCAGATGAAGAGCTTACGGTTATCGCTACCTGGTTTCCTACTAAAGTAATAGATACTTGAGGATCCGAATATAGAGACCCGGTTTTCCATACCTCTTCGCTAGAATCATAATAAGATCCATAGGGGAGAACACTTTGATAAAATGGATTTTCTTCATTAATCCAGAAAGGGTCAGCCTGACTGGAGGCGCTGGCGTAGGCGCCTAATAGAGCAGAAGAAACATTAGGCAATGTCCGCGTGGCCGCGCCTGATATTTTTGCGCCCTTAAAAACAGTATAAGCATCCGCAATGCTGCCGGCAGCCGTGACATCATTATAATAATAAGCCGTTTCCCAGTCGCCGCCGCCATTCGGCTTCTGTTGCGCAAGATTTTTATTAGTAAAAACGGTGCCTGAAACATTCAAGCCGCCGAAACCGGTTGTTATATTGCCTTCTGAAAAAAAAGTATCTCTCGGGCGGTAAAGAGGGTTATCGATAATAATATTCGTTGACGCCCGATATTTGCCAATTTGACTGCCAGCGATTATCTCTGCGGTAGACATAACTTTATAAAATTTAGCGCCGTTAGTAATTGTCCCCAGATCGGTAATAAGCACGTCCACCGGTACGCTATCAATCAGCAGGTTATCAAAAGCCAGGAAACCGGTGGTGGAACTATTAGCCGCCAGCCAGGCGGAATTAGTAGAAACCTGGTATTTGACCTGCTCCAGTCCGGCATCAGCCGCATAGCGCAGTTGGTAATTTTGTTCATAACTATTAACCAGTTTATTATGAACTACCACGTCATTTAACAGGACGCCGCTGATAACGACCATGGTCATTACGACTACGGCGGTAATCATTAGGGCCGAGCCTTTCACAGATGACACAGATTGAAACTGATTACACAGATTATGAGTTTTCATTTTATTTGCTCTCCTTGACCAAGGCGAAGATAATCCTCGCCGCTACATATTATATAGAGCAAATAGCGTGCCAGAGATTGCTGATGACGGCGAAAGGTTAAAATTACGTAATCTCTTGCAAAACAACGAGTTAAAGCAAAAGAATACTTGGTGGTTGCGCCGGAATGACTAAGGTAGTTGTTGCGAAGCGTTACAGGTGTTGCAAAGTGTTACAGGCGCTGGTCTGTGATCTCTTAGAGCCGATCCGAATATCAAGTCAATCCTGTGAGGGATTATCTACCTGATAATATTATTTTCGTTCTGTTGTAATAATCAACGCAATAAATTGCGTTGTCTACCAAAAACCTCGGTAGACAACGACCCCGTCCCGCCGGGGCAGGAGATTGGTCGTTGAATTTTAAAGGTTTCAACAGCCCGATGGCAAATACCTACGATATTAAAACTGTAACGCCATAAGTAATAAATAGTTATAACTACCGCTTAATTTGACAACAATGGGCTTGTCCCCGCCTCTGAAGGCTAGACTAGATAAATTGTTCTTGAACACTATGCCGATACGATTCCGACGAATGTCGGAAAAGGGGGATTTCGTTCCGCTAAATAATTACGAATTGAGAGCGGTGATTTTCAGACGTTTCATCTTACGGTGCAGACTGGGCCGGTCGCATTGGAGCAATCGGGCGGCCCGGCTGATATTACCAGCGCATTTCATTAAGGCGTCTTCAATCATTCGTTTTTCAAAATTATCAACCGACTCGCCGAGCGAGGAGTTATCCTGACCGGCGGTCGGAATTGCCGTAGTTGGCTGGCGGATAGTTTCCGATAACATTGTTTCCGTAATAGAACCGCCTTTAGGATGCAAGGTACAGATTTTTTTTATCTCATTTTCTAACTCCCTGATATTACCGGGCCAGGAATAGTTGGTCAGAATGCGTAATGTAGAATCCGGAATGGTGAATGAGGCATGTTTACCGGCGTATTTTTCAAGAAAGCGTTGAAGCAGAAGCGGAATATCTTCTTTTCTTTCCTTTAACGCCGGCAGGGTGATAATAATTGTGTTTATCCGGTAGAATAAATCCTCCCGGAAGCGTTTGGCTTTGACCAGTTCTTCCAAGTCTTCATTACTGGCCAGGACAAAACGGGTGTTGACGGTAATGGCTTTTTCCGCCCCGACCCGCCATAACTGGTTATCCTCCATCACGCGTAATAATTTCTGCTGCATCCCCAAAGACATATTACCGATTTCATCTAAGAAAAGCGTGCCGTTGGAAGCGAGTTCAATATAACCTTTTTTATCCGATTGCGCTCCGGTAAAAGCCCCCTTAACATACCCGAAGAGTTCGCTCTCCAGAAGCGTCTCCGGAATTGCGCCGGTATTACAAGCCAACCAGATTTGCCGGGAGCGTAAACTGCGTTGGTGAATCGCCCGGGCGACCAGTTCCTTACCAGTGCCGGTCTCACCGTAGATTAAAATCGGCAAATCGGTTGGGGCGACTCTTTCGATCAGGTAATACACCTCCTGCATCAGGGCCGATTTACCGATCAGGACTTCCTGATAAAAAGAAGGCAGACCTTCGGACCCGACTGTTTTCAGGGAGATTTCAGAAAATTTCCGCGCGGCGGGAGAAAATCGGCCTTCTTTTTGTAATTGATAATACAATTCTTCCGCATTTTTATTCATTTCGTAAAAGAGGGCCTGGTCCATCCGGCCGGCCATTGTTTTGAGATGTCTTTCCAGGGTCGTCGCTTTATCATCCCATCTTTTCTGCTCAACGGGGTCGGCCCCGGCTGAGTTAAGACTCATAAACCGATAACATTTACTTAATAACAATGCGGCTGCGCAGCCCGAGGCATCTATTTTTTTTCGCTGGGCGTTCCGTAAGATATTATTTAAGCTATTAATGGCGTGGTTAATTTCCCCTTCCATAATATCCGTCGTGGCCAGCGCCATCTGCCCATCCATTTCTCCGGTGGATAATTCTTCTTGATGACTTAATCGCACCTTTTCTTGAAAACACTTTTTGGCTCCGGCATAATCACGCCGGCTGAGTAGATAATTACCTTTCACATGATAATAGGTAGGGATGATTCTTTTATCAATGACCACCGTAAGTTTATCCGGTATTTTATCTTCAATCAGTTCCCGCGTTTTTTCCATTTCATTTTTTCCCAGGTAATACCGAGCTAAGGAAATCTGGTTATTTATATGTATATCTGTGGTCAGGGGCGCTCTATTTTCGCCGTATTTCTGATAGTACTGCTCTACTTTCTGAAGGTGCCGCCCGGCCTGCTTAAAGTTACGTAATGTCAGGAAAATAACGCCGAGGTTATGCGAAACGCTGGCCAGGAATTCCGGTTTAAGGCGGTATTTTGAAGCAATCAGCTGGGCTTTATAAAAAACGTCCAGCGCGGCCGAGCAAAGCACCAGTCGTAAGTAAGCATTACCCAACCGATGATACAGAATATATTTTTCCATCGGTGAAGCGGTCAGATGAGGCAGTTTCTTAAGAGCGGTTTCACCCAGCCGTTTTACTTCGGCCCAGGACTCTCGTTCCCGGGCGGCCTTCATTAATTCCAGATAATCGGAAAGACGTTTTGATTTCATAAACACGAATCCGTCCCGCCTTGGCGGGGCGGCCCGAAAAATAGAAATAACCGGTTAATACAAAGGAGCCGGGCCTAACGTAACGCTTAATTCAATCATCTGTTCGGCTTGCCCCGTCAAAGGCGGGGCTCGCTTAATCTTTATCTTTAATTGGTCCCCCACCTGATATTCCCTGATAATTTTAATCAGGCCGTTGACATCTCCCACCGCCCGGTGATTAACTTCGATAATAATATCTCCTGCTTGCAATCCCGCTCGGTCCGCCGGCCAACCAGACCGAACATTTTCTATAAAAACACCTTCGGTTCCATCCGGATTAAGATGCCTTAGATTGGCGCCTAAAAACGGCCGGGGCTGCTCCAGGTTTTGCCTGAAGACCTCGATTGTCTTATTCGCCCATTCGCCGACATTGGTTAAACCGGAACTTTCGCATCGGGTAAAAAATTCGCTCACCAATTGAGGGTCCGGTTTATTATCAGGAGCCGTCACGATCGCCACGTACATTAAAGGCAACCGGGCGATCTTAACCCTTTTAAGTATCTCTTGTTCGCCCCGTCCCGCTCCGCCTAAGGCGGAGGCGGGGGCGGACGCTATTTTTTCCGCCTCGTCAAAACATTGATTAGCCCGTTTCAGCATTTCCCCGCTTAAATAAGGGAGAATCGGCGGGTCAAAAATACCCAGATGAATATTTTCCTGCGTTACCTGATCGTGCATCAGGTTAAAATATTGAAAAATGGCCGGCGCTGATTGGCCGTAATATGTTTCCATAAACTCGGTAACGGCTTGATCAACATTATAATTCGGATTCCAGAGTAGTTTGGCAATGACATAAGCCCGCAGTTCGGCAAATTCGCCGCACCCGCCGGCGGAATAATTACCTTCTTCAAATACGCCTTTAACATTATGCGCGGCAAAAAATTTAATATTAGGGCCGAGCGATTTAAAATTGGGAAACGGCATTAGGTAATGGGCAAAATTCGTGACGTAATCCCAGACATAAAGCCGTTGGCATATTCTGGACCAGCCTTCTAAATCATCCGCAAAGGAATCGTTCTCCGGACAACTCTCAAGCGGATGGGAAAAACAGCATTCAATTGAACACAATCTGACAATGACATTAGCCCGCGGCTTGATTGTTTTAGGCGGACGACGGCTGTACTGGTAAGCAAAAGTGTCAATCGCAATCTGAGGATACTCTTTTTCAATCCCCTGGGCAATTTGATTAACAAAATTAATAATCGTCCCGCTATAGCTCCCTTCCGCCTGGTCTAACGCCCGGCAGTTTTCGCATTCGCACCAACCACCCCAGTCGTTCTGGGAAACCGGAATAATATTTACTTCCGGGTTTTGCCGGATCACCTCTTTTACTTTAGCGATTACCAGATTAATCACCTCCGGATTAGTCAGGCACAACTGGCCTCCTTCGTAAAAACGTTGCCCCTTTTGCTCTGAGTAATATTCCGGGTGTTCCTTAAAATATTCTTCCGGCGGCAGGAAAGTATAAAAGGTATGGCCTAAGGACGGGGCATAAACAATTTTTCCGCCGCGTTTTTTATCCAATTCAGCGCGGGAACTGTTCATCTTGTTCCGAACCGCCCAGTCCGGGTCAAAGGCGTCCGTATAAAAATCCTCCCGGTATTCAAAAACCGGTACCTGCGTTTCGTTGATCAAGGGTATTTTAAGCACGTGATTTTCAGGAATTCGGCTGACCCTGGAAGAAAACCAGCGGCAATTTAAATAATCCTCAAGAAAAGTATAAACACCGTACAGCGTCCCTCTCGGTTTCCCGCCGGCAATAACGAGATGATTCCGATGCGTCCGAATCGCGAAACCCTCTAAGCCCAATTTTGCAAAGTCGATCGCCAGACCCAATTGTTTGAGGCGGTTATTATCACCAAGGATAATTTCATTGGGGGTTAACGCCTGATTGTCTGTAATAACCGGCAGAGTTACGCCGGATATTTCCTTAAGAAATTTCTGGAGTTCCATTGCGGCGTGATTTTCAGAAGGCGAAGCCATACCGGAAATAACGATCACGTAATCAGTTTTGCCATCCCGGGCCAGAACAAGGTTCTCAGGCAGCGGTTGGCCATTGGTCGGAATTGACGGCCCGGCGCAACCGAAAAGTAAAATAAGGAATAAAAGAAAAACATCTCTCATTCGGGATGTTGAAGCAAGTTTCCGCCAAACACGCCGCCCATAGTGGCGAACCTCGCCACAGGCGGGGATCTGCCTCAGTAATGACATCTGATATTTTTGTGTTTTTAGCATATTAATCGATCCTCTTGATTTTGTTAACAGATTCATTACGTTCCGAGAATCTCCAATATCCGCTGGAAATCGTCGTTGGAATAAAACTCTATTATTACACAACCTCTTTTGCGATAAGATGTTATGGCTACTTTTGTTCCGAATTTACGGCGCAGACGCTCCTCTAATTCCTTCAGGTAAAGGTCTTTTTCCGGAGTAGATTTTGATTTTACCGGCGTCTTCCGGAAACGGACGGCAATCATATTTTCTAACTGACGCACCGATAACCCGGCGCTTTTAATCTGACGGACCAATTTAAAAAGGATATCTCGGTCATCAACTCCCAACAAGGCCCGGGCGTGACCCATACTGATTGTTCCACGTGAAACATCATCCTGAATCTCAACCGGTAGGTCTAATAAACGGATAAAATTAGTAATTGTAGCCCTGTTTAGCCCTACCCGGACAGCCACCTGGTCATGGGTGAGTTGAAAGGTAGAAGCCAGTTCCTTAAAGGCCCGGCCTCGTTCAATCGGGTTTAAATCCCGGCGCTGAACGTTTTCAATCAAGGCCCATTCCAGCATCGCTTTGTCATCTACTTCCTTGATAATGGCAGGGATTTGGGCTATTTTAAGTGATTTACACGCCCGCCAGCGGCGCTCCCCAGCCACCAATTCATAACCATCTTTAGATTTACGTAAAATCACCGGTTGCAGGACACCAGCCGACTTGATCGACTCCATTAATTCATTAAGCGACTCTTGATCAAAATCCTTGCGGGGTTGGAAGCGATTAGGCGATATCTCGTTCACCTGTACATAACTAAGGCCTTTTTCGGATTGGCTGGACAAGGGAGGGGGTAGGGGGAAGGGGGAGGAAGGGATATCAGATATACCTGTTTTCACCGGAATAAGTTGTTCTGAAAGAGGCGGCTGGATACTAACAGGGAATAATTCGGCTTTAGGAGGAGTGGGACTTTTTTTACGGGCAAAGCCGGGTAAAAGTGATTCCAATCCCCGGCCTAATTTTTTAGGTTTCATTCTTAATTACCTCCCTGGTTAATTCTACGTACGCCCTGGCGCCGCGCGAGACCGGATCATATACTAACGCCGGTTGGCCAAAACTGGAAGATTCAGCCAGCGACACATCGCGCGGAATTATTGTCTGGTAAACGAGGTCCGGAAAATGATGCTTTACCTCTTCAGCCACTTCCCGGGAAAATTGTATCCGGTCATCAAACATTGTCAAGAGAATTCCTTTTATTAGCAGAGCCGGATTAGTAGAAGATTTTACCCTTTCTATAGTAGCAACAAGTTGCGATACTCCTTCCATAGCAAAGTATTCACATTGGATCGGGACGATGACGCTATCGGCCGCGCCCAGGGCATTAAGCGGAAAGATTCCAAAAGAAGGGGGGCAGTCTATTAAAATAAAATCATATTTAGGCGGAAGAAGGACCAGCGATTTTTTTAATTGTAATTGTCCTTCAGGACGTGAAGACAAATAAGATTCTAATTCAACCAGCGCCGTGGTCCCTGGAATGATATCCAAATTTTCCGTTGTGGTTTGAATGATTTCTTCAGAAACAAATGATGCGTTAGAATAAAGAAGTGAATAGATTCCTTTATAATGGTCGGAAGAAATATTTAATCCGCTGGTGGCATTGGCTTGTGGATCAATATCAATCAGCAGGCATTTTTTACCGGCCAGGGCGAGCCCGTAGGCCAGGTTAATAGCCGTCGTAGTTTTACCCACGCCGCCTTTTTGATTAGTAATCGCAATAATAGACATATTAAGCTACGCCCACGTAAATAGTGAGTCATTAGGCGTATCAGCCAGAGGCTGACACGCCTCAGGCGGGAGCGAAATGCCGACCTTTCGGCATGGAGCTACGCCCACGTAAATATTGAGCTACGGGCGTATAAATCGTGAGTCATTGCCCGTAGCGAAATCCCGACCTTTCGGGAGTGAGTCATCAAGCGTATCAGCCAGAGGCTTGAGCCCCTGAGGCTCATCCGTCCTCTGGCGGAGACCCGCCTCAGGCGGGAGCAAAATCCTGACCTTCCGGGCAGGTTTCACGTGGAACAATTTTTTGTAACTAACTGATAAATAAGAAGTTATGTCATTTAGCCGCTCCGGTGTCCATCGGGGCGGCTACCTTGTATTAGCCAGCCTACTGAATTTTCAAAAAGGGACTTTAATGTTTTCTTTTCATAAATTTTATTATAAATAAAAACTAATCTATGTCAACGTAAATCTGGTTTGTTGAATAATTACCCCTCTCTCCTGTCATTCCTGCCCCGTATCAGGTACGGGGTAAACTCCAGCAGTCCGCCTGAGGCGGACCGCCGGAGTTTATCCCGCTGGATTCCGTGTCAAGCCCCGCACTTTCTGCAGAAAGGGCGGGGCAAGCACAGAATGACACAAATGTCGAATTAGCGAGTTATTCAACAAGGCAACGTAAAGCAATCTAATTGTTCTACCGACGAGATTGAGCCAATCGTTGCTTCCGTCATCGGCGGCAAAAGATTTCTTATAGCATACATAAAAAAAATTGTGTTGACAAATAAAAATTTAATGTTAAAGTAAAATCTATTATTAGAGAGGAAATAAAATTTTATGTTCAATAAATTTACCGACCGGGCGCGCAAGGTGATGAGCATGGCGCGTTCCGAAGCCCAGCGGCAGGGCCGTGATTGCATCGGAACCGAACACATCTTACTGGCTTTAGTTAAAGAAGGCAGCGGCGTGGCCGCGCGAGCATTGCTTAACCTGGAAATTGACTTGGAAAAGATTGTTCAGGAAATTGAGCGATTGATTCCGAATGAATCTGCTCCGGGGGCAATGGGACAATTACCTTTTACCCCCAGCGCCAAGCGCGTCCTAGAATTTTCTCACGAAGAAGCCAGCAACCTGGGACACGACTATATTGGAACCGAACATTTATTACTTGGTTTATTGCGCGAACAGGAAGGGATTGCCGTAAAAGTACTGGTTAATATGGGTGCCAAACCGGAAGAAATCCGTGAGGAAATCATGGATATTCTGGGAGCCGGAATGCCGCCGGCGATTCCGCCTGAACCGGGAGAGACAACGACCGGTGATAAAGCAGCCGCCCGGCCGAGCGCTCGTTCCAAAACGCCGGCCCTGGACGCCTTTGGCCGCGACTTAACCGAACTGGCTGCCAACCATAAACTGGATCCGGTCATCGGCCGAACACGTGAAATTGAGCGCATCATTCAGGTCCTCTGCCGGCGTACCAAAAATAATCCCGCTCTCCTGGGTGAAGCAGGCGTAGGAAAAACTGCGATCGTGGAAGGCCTGGCCCAGAACATTATCACCGGCAATGTCCCGGATATTCTCAGGGATAAAAGAATTATTACATTGGACCTGGCTTTAATGGTCGCCGGCACCAAGTATCGCGGCCAGTTTGAAGAACGGATTAAAGCCCTCATGAATGAGGTGCGTAAAACTAAAAATATTATTTTATTTATTGATGAATTACATACGCTGGTCGGCGCCGGCGGAGCCGAGGGGGCAATTGATGCTTCCAACGTCTTAAAACCGGCCCTTTCCCGGGGTGAAATCCAGTGTATCGGCGCCACAACTCTTGATGAATACCGCAAATATATCGAAAAAGACGGCGCGCTGGAGCGGCGGTTTCAAACTATTATGGTTGACCCGCCGACCAAAAATGAAACTCTGGAAATCCTTCAGGGATTACGCGATAAATACGAAGCGCATCACCGCGTTCATTATACGGAATTGGCTTTAAACAATTGCGTGGAGTTATCCAGCCGTTATATCAGCGGACGTTACATGCCGGATAAAGCGATTGACGTAATGGATGAAGCCGGGGCGCGGGTGCGGTTGCAGTCAATGGTTAAACCGCCTGATTTAAAAGACTTAGAAAAAGAAATCAAGCAGTTGGAGGAAAAAAAAGAAGCCAGTATCCGGGCGCAGGATTTTGAACAGGCCGCCCAACTACGCGATGAAGCCAACCAATTACGCCAGAAAAAAGACGAACTGTTCAGCACACATAAAAACGAGAAACCGGAAAAAGGCGGCGTCGTGGACGAAAATATTATTGCCGAGACGGTTTCCCGGATGACCGGTATCCCGCTTTCGCGCCTGGAGAAAAAAGAAGCCGAAAAATTACTGCACATGGAAAGCGATTTGCATCAGATCGTGGTCAGTCAGAACGAAGCCATCAGCTCAATCGCCAAAGCCATCCGGCGTTCGCGTTCCGGTTTAAAAGACCCGCGCCGGCCGATCGGTTCTTTTATCTTTATCGGACCAACCGGCTGCGGTAAAACACTGCTGGGCCGCGCCCTGGCCAAAGTAATGTTCGGCGAAGAAGACGCCCTGATCCAGATTGATATGTCCGAATATATGGAAAAACACAATATTTCCCGCATGGTCGGCGCCCCGCCGGGTTATGTCGGTTATGAAGAAGGCGGTCAATTAACGGAAAAAATCCGGCACCGGCCCTATGCCGTGGTTCTGCTGGATGAAATAGAAAAAGCCCATACCGATGTTTTTAATATGCTCCTGCAGATTATGGAAGAAGGACGGCTGACCGACAGTTTCGGCCGGCACATTGATTTTAAAAACGTGATCCTGATTATGACTTCCAATATCGGAGCCGACCTGATAAAAAATCAAGCGGCCGGTTTGGGGTTCAAAAAACCATCGCTTGATTCTTCTTACGAAGGAATGAAACAACTTCTGACCAAGGAAGTAGAACATCATTTCCGGCCGGAGTTCCTGAACCGGCTGGATGAGGTGATTGTTTTCCGGGCGCTGACCAAAGAAGATTTAAGGGCCGTGGTCACTATTGAAATGAAAGGGGTGGCGAAACGG
>ERZ1292630.5144-Hain-H41-02um-R3-5144-length-10840-cov-6_pt1 | contig 10840 bp, 10 predicted proteins | sample MGYA00564408_ERZ1292630 | MGnify/ENA primary metagenome ERZ1292630 (study PRJEB36523, sample SAMEA6512641) | groundwater metagenome | collected 2019-01-08 | study: AquaDiva: Metagenomics assemblies of 32 groundwater samples
GGGCGTGGTGCCGGTGCTCGTGCCGCACGCCGACTCGTACGACCAGATGGCGTCGGCCGCGCGCCGGATCGTCGTGGAGATGGGCATCGCCAAGGCCGGCGACCGCGTGGTCATCACGGCCGGTGTGCCGTTCCACGTCCCGGGCACGACCAACATGCTGAAGGTGGAGACGGTGTGAAACTCACCTTCCTCGGCACCGGCACCAGCTTCGGCGTCCCGGTGATCGGCTGCCGCTGTCCCATATGCCGATCCGAGGATCCGCGCGACAAGCGCACACGCGTGGGTGCCGTGCTTGAGGTGGCGCAGACGCGGCTGCTCATCGACACGCCACCCGAACTGCGCCTGCAGCTGATCGCCGCGGGCATCGACGACGTGGACGCCGTGCTCTTCACGCACGATCACGCCGACCACACGCAGGGCCTCGACGACATTCGCGCCATCTCGGTGCGACGCGAGGGGGCGCTCCCCATCTACGGCCCCGCCGAGACGCTGCAGGCGCTCGCGCGCCGGTTCCAGTACGTCTTTGACGAGTCCATCCGCGCGCTGCCGGGGACGCACAAGCCCGAGGGCGCGGCGACGGCGCTCGAGCCGGGGGTGCCGGTTCGCATCGGCGACGCCACGGTGACGCCCATCGAGGTGCCGCACGGGCGCTGGCGGGTCTTCGGGTATCGCATCGGCGCGCTGGCGTACGTGACCGATGCCAAGAGCATTCCCGATGCCGCGCTCGCGCTCATGCGCGGCGCCGACGTGCTGGTGATCAACGCGCTCTTCCGCACGGCGCATCCGACGCACCTGAGTCTGGGCGAGGCGGTGGACGTGGCGCGCAAGGTCGGGGCGCAGCGCACATGGCTGACGCACCTGACACATGACAACTTCCATGCCGCGCTCTCGGCGGAGCTGCCAGCCGATATCCAGCCGGCCTTCGACGGCCTCGTGGTGGAGTGCTGATGGCGTTCACGCTCGACGTGACTTCGATGACCGAGCGGGTGGTGCCGGCGGGCGTGCGCGACGCCGAGTGGGGCGCGCTGGACGAACGCTTCCGCACGGCGCACTCCGCTGTCGTGGCCACGGCGGCCACGGGCGTGTACGGCTATCGTGAGCTCGAGGCGCAGCGTGCCGAGCGCACGCGCGTGGTCGACTTCGCGCGCAGTGTGCAGGGCAGTTACGACGATGTGGTCGTCCTCGGAATCGGCGGCTCGTCGCTTGGCGCGGTGGCGCTGCGCACGGCGTTGCTTCCCCCCGCATGGAATGCGCGCACCGTCGAGCAGCGGGGCGGCCGCTCGAGGCTGCACGTCCTCGACAACGTCGATCCGCGCACCATTGCCGGCGTGCTTTCCGTGGTGTCGCTGCCGCGCACGGTCTTCGTGGTGATCTCCAAGTCCGGGGGCACCATCGAGACGCTCGCCCAGTACCTCGTCGTGCGCGAGCGCCTCGCGCAGGCCGGACTCGATGCCGCCAGGCACCTGGTGTTCGTCACCGATCCGGCCAGGGGAGCCTTGCGCGCCATCGCCGGCCGCGACGGCATTCCGGCGTTCGACGTCCCGCCCAACGTGGGGGGACGCTTCAGCGTGCTTTCGCCGGTTGGCACGCTCCCCGCCGCGCTCTGCGGCATCGACGTGGAGGCGTTGTGCGCCGGGGCCATGGTGATGCGCGACGCCACGATGGGCGCTGAACTCGCCGCCAACGCCTCGGGGCTGTTTGCCACGCTGCAGTGGCGCGCCCACACGCACGCCGGGCAGGGACAGCACGTGATGATGCCGTACAGCGACGCCCTGCGCGATCTCGCGCCGTGGTTCGTGCAGCTCTGGGCGGAATCGCTGGGCAAGTGCGACGTTGACGGACTGCACGTTGGTCCCACTCCCATAGCCAGCGTCGGGGCCACCGACCAGCACAGCCAGGTGCAGCTGTTCATGGAAGGGCCGGCCGACAAGACGGTCACGTTCGTGCGTGTCGACTCGTCGGCCGATGACGTGGAGATCCCGCGGCTGGAGGCCGGCGAGCGAGCGATGGCTTTTCTGGGTGGGCACTCGCTGGGCGAGTTGCTCGATATCGAGTGCCGCTCGACGGCCAGTGCGCTGGCCCGGGCAGGTCGTCCGTCGATGAGCATGACCGTGGGAGCGGCCGATGCCTGGCACCTCGGCGGCCTGATGATGTGGCTCATGCAGGCGACGACGATCGCCGGGGCGCTGTACCGGGTCAACCCGCTCGACCAGCCCGGGGTGGAGCTCGGCAAACGCCTGGCGAACGCCGAGTTGGGGCATCCCGACTACGCGGGCGGCGCAACGGAGCAGGGCCCGGCGGCGCCGGTCGTCCCGAGCCGGCGCCTGCGCGTCGGCTGATCTGCGGGTTCAGGCGTTGCCGCGCGCCCAGACAGGGCCCAACTTTCAGTGTCTGCCGCCGCACTCCGGCAGCTCCGCCGCCCCCGCGTACCTCATCTACGTGATCAACTGACATGTCGAAATCTCTCGACTCGTTGCACCGCGTTCTCGGACCCGTGGCGGTCGTGGAGAACAGCCAGGTACAACTGAAGGAGCCGTCCCTGCTGGCGTCCACCCACATGGACGACCTCGTCCGTCTCGCGGTGTTCGGCGACGTGGAGGAGAAGGAGTGGGCGCGCTGGGTCATCTGGGAACTCGGCCGGCAGGTGGGCGTCTGTCCGGCGTCGATTCACGATTTGTACATGGCACGCGGCCGCGGCGAGGTCTCCGGCTTCACGGTGCCGGCCATCAACGTGCGCGGCATGTCGTACGACACCGCCCGCGCCATCTTTCGCGCGGCGATCAAGCTCAACGCCGGTGCCTTCCTGCTGGAAATCGCGCGCAGCGAGATCGCCTACACCGACCAGCGCCCCGCGGAGTACGTGGCCGTCATGCTGGCGGCGGCGCTGCGCGAAGGATATCGCCTGCCGATCTTCATCCAGGGCGATCACTTTCAGGTCAACGCCAAGAAGTACGCTGCCGACAAGGTGGGCGAGGTGCAGGCGGTCAAGCTGCTCGCCAGCGAGGCGATTGCCGCCGGCTTCTACAACATCGACCTCGACACCTCCACGCTGGTGGACCTGTCACAGCCGACGCTCGAGGAACAGCAGCGGCTGAACTACGAGGTTGGCGTGGAGCTCACGCGGCACGTGCGCTCGCTCGAACCGCGCGGCATCACCATCTCGCTGGGAGGCGAGATCGGCGAGGTGGGTACCAGCAACTCGACGGTGCCGGAACTCCGCGCCTTCATGACCGGATACAACCAGACGCTGCACAGCGCCGCGCCGGGCACGGTGGGGCTGTCCAAGATCTCGGTGCAGTCGGGGACCTCGCACGGCGGCGTGGTGCTTGCCGACGGCAGCCTGGCCGGCGTGAAACTGGACTTCCAGACGCTGGACGACCTCTCGCGCATTGCACGAACGGAGTTCGGATTGTCCGGCGCGGTGCAGCACGGCGCCTCCACGCTTCCCGACAGCGCGTTCCACCATTTCCCGCGCACCGAGACGGCCGAGATCCACCTGGCGACGGGGTTCCAGACCATGCTGTACGATCATCTCCCCGACGCGCTGCGCGAGGAGATCTATGAGTGGTTGCGCGTCAACGCAAAGGAGGAGCGCAAGGCCAGCGACACCGACGAGCAGTTCTTCTACAAGAGCCGCAAGAAGGCGCTGGGCCCGTTCAAGAAGGCGCTCTGGTCCCTGCCGGCCAGTACCCAGGCCCAACTGGCCCGCGCCTACGATGCCAAATTCGAGTTTCTTTTTGCCCAGTTGGCCGTCGGTGGCACTTTACCCTACATCCAGAGGTATATAGAAGTACCCGATCAACGCCGAGCAGCACCGACGCAGGGCGCCCAGGTGATGGAAACCGCGCCCGATGATCCGGACGCCGGCGAATAGTCCGGAATACTGCCGCGCCGTCCGCAACTTCCCGCGAGCCGCGCGAATTCACAACAGGAGAAGACATGCGCAAGACATTCATGATGTTTGCCGTCGCGACGCTCGCCCTCACGGCCTGCGTTCCCAAGGCGGATCTGGAGAAGCAGCTCGAGCAGGTGAAGCTCATCTCGGCGGAGAAGGACTCGCTCCTCAAGGACGTGATGACCACCTCGCAGTTCATCGCCGACATCAATGGTGAACTGTCCCGCGTCAAGTCCGCCAATGCGGGCAAGCCCACCAAGGGCGGCGCCGGCGAACTCGAGAACCCGTCGCCCGCCGAGCAGCGCGCCCTGATGCTCGATCGCATCAAGCAGATCACCAACCGGGTGAACGAGGCCGAGTCGCGCCTCGCCGCCAGCCGGCAGCGCGTGGCGACGCTCAGCGGGGACAACGCCAGCCTCAAGCAGCAGCTGGCGCAGTACGACTCGACGATCACTGCCTTCAAGGCGATCATCGAGAACCAGAAGGCCGAAATCGCCTCGCTCTCCCAGCAGGTGAGCGCGCTGCAGGGGGAAAACGTCCAGCTGAAGGGCGAGAAGGCGGTGCTGACGACGGAGAAGGAAGCGCTGACCAGCGAGAAGACGGCGCTCACGGTCGAACGCAATACGGTCTACTACGTGATCGGCACCAAGGACGAGCTGCGCAAGAAGGGGATCATCGTGCGGAGGGGCGGCCTGCTGGGCATCGGCGCCACGGACCTCCCGGCCACGTCGCTGAACCCGGCCGACTTCACGGCGGTCGACAAGACCGCGATGGCCGAGATCCCGCTGCCGAAGGCCGACAGGTCGTACCGCGTGCTGTCGCGGCAGGATCTCGGCGCCACCGAAAAGCCGGCCAAGGGCGGCTACAAGGCGGTGATCAAGATCACGAATGCCGACCAGTTCTGGGGATCGTCCAAGTTCCTCATCATCGTCCAGAACTGATGCGGGGAGCACGCCGGGAATGAACGCGCCGCCGCCATGGGGGGCGGCGCGCCTCCCGGACACCGTTGTTGACTACGCCCGCCGTGTCTGGGTGAAAGGCGGCGAAGACGACATCTTCTTTCTCGCCGGCGGGGTGGCCTACAACATCCTCCTCGCCGGCGTCCCCTTTTTCCTGCTCCTCATCTCCGGCATCGGCTACGCGCTGAACAAGCCGGAGGCTGATTCCACCCGTGACGTGGTGGAATTCCTGGGGCGCCTGCTGCCCGTCGGCGCCGCGGATGGCGTATCATTCCTTGACCCCATCCTGCGCGACGTCGTCGCCACGCGTGGGCGCGTGGGTCTCCTCTCCGCGGCCGCCTTCGTCTGGTTCTCCACCCGGTTGTTCGGGACGCTGCGCAGCGTGCTGCAGCGCGTCTTCGAAATAGGGCAGGGGCGGGGAATCGTGGTCGGCAAGCTCTACGATGTCGGCTACACCCTCGTCTCGTCGATGCTCATCGTCGCCTACCTCACGATCTCGGCGTACCTGGTCGTCATGAGCGACCGCGGCATCGCCAACCTGCGAATGATCGGCGTCAACGCCACGGTCCTGGGGGGCGTCGGGCACGCGCTGGGGCGCGTGCTCGCGTTCAGCGTGGTCGTCGCCATCTTCTTCGGCATCTACAAGTTCATTCCCGCCGGCCGCGTGCCGTGGCGCCAGGCGTTCGTGGCGTCGATGACCACCGGCGTGCTCTTCGAGATCGCGCGCAATGTGTTCGTGCTCGTGGTGCGGGAGGTGGATCCGGCATCGCTGTACACCGGCTCGCTGGCCGCGCTTGTCATCGTCGTTTTCTGGGTCTACTATGCGGCGCTGCTCTTCGTCATCGGGGGCGAGGTGGCGCACGTCTACGCCGACCGGCGGCGGCTCAAGCGCCGCCCGGAGGCCATGGAGGGGTAGTGATCGACCTGCGCAGTGATACCGTGACCAAGCCCACGCCGGCCATGCGCCGCGCCATGGCCGAAGCCGAGGTGGGTGACGACGTGCTCGACGGTGATCCCACCGTCGGCGCGCTGCAGGATCGCGTGGCGACGATGCTCGGCAAGGATCGGGCGCTCTTCTTTCCGACGGGGACCATGGCGAACGCGGCCGGGCTCTGGGTGCACGGCAGGCACGGCACCGAGGCCTACGCGCACGATGACTCGCACATCGTCAACTGGGAAATCGCCGGGCTGGCCGGGCTGCGCGGCCTGCAACCGCGCATGGTCCGCGGCGCGCCGGTCATGACGCTGGAAACGCTGCGCGCCGCGGTGCGGCCGGCGAGCAAGCACGCGCCGCGCGCCAGCGTCGTCTGCTTCGAGAACACGCACAACGGCGCTGGCGGCATGGTAACGCCGCTCGCCGACCTGCAGGCGATGGCTGACTTCACGCGCACCACGCTGAAGCTCCCCATTCATCTCGACGGCGCGCGCCTGTGGAACGCCAGCGCGGCCACCGGCACGTCGCTCGCCGATTTTGCAGCCTGCGCCGATACCGTGATGGTGTCGTTCTCCAAGGGCCTGGGCGCTCCGGTGGGCGCGGCGCTGGCCGGATCGACGACGCACATCGAGGAGGCCTTCGTGGCGCGCAAGCGCTTCGGCGGTGGCATGCGGCAGAGCGGCATCCTGGCCGCTGCGGCGCTGCACGGACTCGACCATCACCTCGGCCGGTTGGGCGAGGACCACGCCAATGCCGCGCGCCTCGCGGCGATCGTGGCTGAGGGCGTACCGGACGTTCGGGTGGTGCCTCCCGACACGAACATCGTCATGATCGACCTTCCGTCGCGCATCAATGCCGGCACGGTGGAGGCGAGGGCGCGGGCGCAGGGAGTGCTCGTGTCGCAGTGGAACGACGCGCGCGTGCGCGTGGTCTGCCACCTCGACGCGTCGCGCGCGCAGGTGGAGCAGGCGGCGCTCGTCCTGGTCGCGGCGCTCGCTTAGCGCCGTTTCGCGGGCTACCTTCGGGGGCGCGTCCCCTGACAGGAGTCCCACATGTCCGTCTCTCGCCGCCACTTCGTCTCCGCCCTCGGTCTCGGGGGCGCCGGCCTCCTCTCGCCGCCGCTCTTTGGCGGTCGCGGGCACGAAGACCGCCTGGCGTCCATGTTCGAGGCGCCGCGCCGCGCCGCGCCCGCCGGGCTCATCCGGCTGGACAGCAACGAGAACCCCAATGGCCCGGGGGCACGCGCGTTCGAGGCCATCAAGGCGATGTTCGGCGAGGCCAATCGCTACCCCGACTCTCCGGAGGACGCGCTGGTGGCGGCCATTGCGCGCGAGCATGGCGTCAGCGAGGACAACGTCATTCTCGGCTGCGGGTCAAGCGAGATCCTGCGCATGTGCGTCGAGGCGTACACCAGCAGCGCCCAGCACCTCGTCACGGCGGCGCCGACGTTCGAACTTCCCGCCACCTTCGCCCACACGATGGGACGGCCGGTGGTGACCGTGCCGGTGGACGCGAAGCTGAGCCTCGACCTCGCGGCGATGGCCGGCAAGGCGGGCGGGGCCGGACTCGTCTTCTTCTGCAATCCCAACAATCCCACCGCCACCGTGCACGGCGATGTTGCCGTGCGCGACTTCGTGGCGCGGGTGCGCCGGGCGTCGCCGGCGACAGTGATCCTCATTGACGAGGCGTACCACGAGTACGTGGACGATCCGTCGTACGCCACGGCGATCCCCATGGTGATGAGCGACCCCAACATCATCGTCTCGCGGACCTTTTCGAAAGTGTACGGCATGGCGGGGCTGCGCGCCGGCTATGCCATTGCGCACCGTGACACGGCGCGACGCCTCCAGCCCTGGCGCATCGGCTCGGGGGTCAACGTGCTGGCGCTGGCCGCGGCCACGGCGTCGATCGTCGATCGCGAGCACATGGTGCTGGAACAGAAGCGCAACCGCGAGGCCAAGGCGTTCACGCGCGCCTGGTTCGAGAAGGCCGGGTATCAGGTGGGTGCGAGCGACACCAACTTCCTGATGATCGACATCCGTCGCGACATGCGCCCGGTGCGTGAAGCCTGCCGCAAGGAGGGGATCGCTGTCGGGCGCCCCTTCCCGCCGCTGCTCACGCAGCTGCGTATCTCGATCGGGACCATGGAGGAGATGCGGAAGGCGACGGAGGTTCTTCGCCGCGTGCTGGTCTGACGAATCGGAATTCGGATGGCGGAACTGGAATGCGAATGCTGAACTCGAGACGGATGGCGAAACATTCCGCTATCCGTTTCGAATTCCGGAATCGATTTCCAGTTCCGCCATCCGAATTCCGGTTCGTAGTTGTGTCAGTTGCCCGACTCCACTAAACTATTAATTGCTTCAGGCCCCGGTGAGCGCGAGCCCGCCAACTCCGCCAGGACCGAAAGGTAGCAACGGTACGTGGTGTCTCACGTCGCATCGTAAGGCCTGGAGCACTCTCGCGGGGGATATTCGCCACTTCGGCGGATCTCCCCCGCGAGTCGTTCACCGCTCCACGCCTTCGACGCGCCTGATCTGTGCCCGCCGACCCCCACTGGCTTCCATCCATCGGCGTGCGTGCGTGAACGCCTCGCGCACCGCCCCGCGATCGTGGGCCGCCACGGCGCTGCGCAGTGCGCCGAGCGTCGCCTGGCACTCGTCGAGCGCAACGAGTACCTCGGCCGCGTTGTCGGCCACGATGGCCGCCCAGACGTCGGGCGAGGATCCCGCCAGGCGGGTCATGTCCCGGCCGCCCGGTCCCAGACGGTTGCGGGGAATTCCGCGTGCCGCGAGTGCCCCCGCCAGCGCGATCGCCAGCACCTGCGGCAGGTGACTGCTGAGCGCCACTTCCGCGTCATGCGCGGTGGCGTCGCGCGCGGCCGGCCGACCGCCGACACGGCGCCACATCGCGCGCGCGCGACGCCACGCAGCCGGCGATGCCGCCGCGTTCCCGCAGAGGTCGACGCGAGCGCCGGCAAAAAGTCCCCTCCGCGAGGCCGCCCATCCGGCCTGGTCGCCGCCAGCCATGGGGTGACTGCCCACGAACGTGCGACCGAGCCCAAGGGCCGCGGCGTGCGCGACGATGCGGCGCTTCGTGCTTCCGACGTCCGTTATCAACGCCGCGCCCTCGAGAAACGGTTGCGCGCGCTCCATCAGCGCCGGCGCCGCGTCCACCGGAACCGCGAACACGACCGTCTGCGCCCCGGCGAGTTGCGAGAGGTCGTGACCGATGGTGGCGGCCACCGCCCCCGAACGCCGCGCACGCCGCATCGTCGCGGCATCCGTGTCGTACCCCCACACAGTGGCGCCGCTGGCTGCCAGGTCGCGAGCCAGCGACCCGCCAATGAGGCCGAGTCCGAGCACGGCAAACGGGCCCTCCGCGGTCACGGCGCCTCCTCCAGCTGCGCGCGGCGGCTCATCGCGACGACCTGCCAGAAGATCTGCCGCACTTCCTCTTCCGGAAGACCGGCCGCGCGCGCCATCCGTGCGGCCGACGCCACCACGCGCGCCTCGCGCGCCGCGTCGAGCGTGGCCAGTCCGTGCGAGCGCTTGTGCGCGCCAACCCGGCGCGCCACCTCCACTCGCCGGGCGAGCAGGGTGACGCATTCCGAGTCGATTGCCTCGAGGTGCGCCCGAAGTTCGGTGAGCGTGGATGTCGGCATCAGGCGACCCTCGAGTCAACCGGTGCTATGCCGCTGCGTTCCGACGCGCCTGTTCCCGCGCGCTCCACTGTGCCTGTTCCCCTGCGCACCAGCGTGCGTCCCGCCGCCTGCGCGAACAGTCGCAGAGTCTCCATCATTGCTCCGAACTGGTCGAGCGTCAGCGACTGGTCGCCATCGGACATCGCCTCGCCGGGACGGGGATGCACCTCGATGATCAGGCCATCGGCCCCCGCGGCGATCGCAGCGAAGGCCAATGGCGCCACGATGTCGGCGCGTCCGGCGGCATGGCTCGGGTCGACGAACACCGGGAGGTGCGTCTCGCGCTTCAGCACCGGAATGGCCGCCACGTCCAGCGTGTTGCGCGTCGCGGTTTCGTAGGTACGTATGCCACGCTCGCACAGGATCACCGAGGTGTTGCCTCGCGCCATGATGTGCTCGGCGGCCAGCAGCAGTTCGGTTACCGTGCCGGACAATCCGCGCTTGAGCAGCACTGGGCGCCGCACGCGCCCCACCTCGGCCAGCAGCGGGTAGTTCTGCATGTTGCGTGCGCCGATCTGGAGCACGTCGGCGTGCTCGGCCACCAGGTCCACGTGGCGGGGGTCCATCACCTCGGTGACCACGGGCAGCCCCGTCGCCGCGCGCGCCTCGGCCAGCATCGCCAGTCCCTGCTCGCCAAGGCCCTGAAAGCCCCACGGAGACGTGCGCGGCTTGAATGCGCCGCCGCGCAGCATCGTGGCGCCGCGAGCAAGGACGCCCCATGCCGTCTCCAGCAGCATCTCCGAGCCCTCTACCGAACACGGACCGGCCGCCACGACGATGGCGCGGTCACCGATGCAGGTGCCGGCGGCGTCGCCCAACGGCACCACCGTGGACGCCGTGCGGAATGCACGCGATGCCAGTCGGTACGGCGTGCGCACGGGCACGACCGACGACACGCCGGCCAAGGCGCGCACGGCGCTGGCGTCGAGCGCCGAGGTGTCGCCCACGCACCCCACGATCACGCGATCGGTGCCTCGCGATACATGGGTACGGACGCCCCGCGCTTCGAGATGTTCCCTCAGCGCGTCGAGCGTCGGTTCGGCAATGCCTGCTTCGGTGATGATGATCACGGGGCCTCCAGTGGCCGGTACGAACGAAAAAGGCCCGTGGATAACTCCACGGGCCTGTCGCTTGGGTTGGTAAGGTGTCTGCTATGCGCGAACGCCTACCCCCGCGGCCCGTGTGAGGCAGCGATAGTAGGTAAAGGAGTAGGCGCGGGCGGTCGGCATGTGGAGCGTAGCCTAAGCGGGGGGCGCCGCATCCGTCAAGTGGGTCGAGGGGCGGGTCGAGGGGCGGGGAAAGGAAGCTGTACTCTCTACGCCGTCCAACACCCACCACCAGATCGGAAG
>ERZ1292630.5145-Hain-H41-02um-R3-5145-length-10840-cov-6_pt1 | contig 10840 bp, 8 predicted proteins | sample MGYA00564408_ERZ1292630 | MGnify/ENA primary metagenome ERZ1292630 (study PRJEB36523, sample SAMEA6512641) | groundwater metagenome | collected 2019-01-08 | study: AquaDiva: Metagenomics assemblies of 32 groundwater samples
TATCTTAATTTGTCACGACTAAGCCCTAATAAACGTGCCGCCATGCTCTGGTTCCACGAACATTCAATCAGCGTTTTGCAAATAGCGTCTTTTTCCATCTCGCAGATGTACATGGTCTTCTCCACCTTATTAATTTGCCTGTCATATATTTTTTTTGTCTTATACTGAATTTCATCCGGCAGATCACTGATGTGAATAACATCATCTTCAGCCAAAACAACAGCCCTTTCAACAATATTCTCCAATTCTCTTATATTACCCGGATAATCATACCCAACTAAGGCGCTCATACTCTCTTTATCAAACTTGCACGTTGATGATTTACCTAATTCATTACGGTATTTCTCAAGGAAGAAATTTGCAAAGTCTGGTATATCTTCCTTTCTCTCTCTCAATGACGGCAATTGAAAAACAATAACCTTCAGCCTGTAATAAAGGTCTTTCCTGAATAAATTCTGCTCTACGGCTTTTTCTAAATCAGTATTTGTTGCAGCTATTATGCGAATGTCTGTTGTCAGGGTTTTTGTACTGCCCACACGCTCAAACGCCTTTTCCTGTAATATCCTTAATAGTTTAGTCTGTATGGATTTATCTATTTCTCCAATTTCATCTAAAAAGACAGTCCCACTATCAGCAATCTCAAATCTCCCTACTTTCAGCTTATCAGCCCCTGTGAACGATCCCTTTTCATGCCCAAACAATTCACTTTCCAGCAAAGTCGGTGAAAGCGCTGAACAATTAACAGTAACAAAAGGATTTTCTTTACGGTTACTTTGCTCATGTATAGCTCGTGCAATGATTCCTTTTCCTGTCCCTGATTCCCCAAGAATCAAGACATTACTTTTCGCATCTTTCAGCTTCTTAATCGACTGTAATATTTTCTTTACTTTCCTATTATTACCAATGACCATCTCCGCTGAAGGCAATTGAGACTTTAACGCAAAATTTGTTCTCTGTAAGTTATCATAACTCTTGGCATTTGTGATGGATACAGCTGCAAGATTACTCATTATTGTCGCAACAGCAATATCATCATCGTTAAACGATGTACCATCACGCTTATTTAACAACTCAATGCAACCAATAGTCTTACCTTTTAAACATAATGGCACACATAAAATACTCTCCGTCTTAAAGCCTGAAACTGCATCTATTCCTGCAAAATGGTGAGGATTTTTTTTGGCATCTGGAACCACTATAATTTGTCCGGTACTTATACATGATCCGGCAATGCCCTTGGTCGCAGGAAATCTGATATTTGAAATTAAATTAGAAGCCGGACCTGTTGCGTATTGAATAACCAAATCATTAGAATCACTTAGCAATATAATGGATGCGGCAACAGAGTTAGTTAGTTTTGTTGCATGAGTTATGACGTGTTCTAATACATGATTTAATTCCAGCTTGGAATTAATGGTTGCACTCGCCTCAAGAATGTCATGCAAATGAGTCTCTTTCAAATTCTTGTTTCTGACAATATCCTCAATATTAAAACTGGTTGCCCCGTTCTGTTTAAGCATAATTTACTCCAACTTTTATAAAATACTAAAATATGCTACAGTTTAAAAACATTAAAGTCAATCTTTTTTGGGTAAAAACTGGGGAATATTACCCATTACTATCGGCTTTAATTCAAAACTATTTACTTTCCCCCATTAAAAAAATCCTTTCCACGTTCGATATTCTTCTGTACTCAGCAATGCAATTCCACCTTAATCCACGACAAAATCCATTATTCAAATATCGCAACAAGAAAACAACAGCTCCTTTGAGTTGCAGCAAATACTATTGAAGTTGACAAGCATTCTGTTTTCTGATAAATTTCATCGACTATAAATTTATATGCACGCCAGGGTAAGCCTTTATAATGAATAAGTTTACAAATACCGTCCTCTCTTTATTTCTTACTCACATCATATTAACACAACTGGCATCAGCTAACTTAGAAGAAGCAGAAGATGTTTCACCTAAGAAAGTATCAATCATACCTCTGGTTGGAATGATTGATGGAGGGATTCACAGTTCTCTCAAAAGAAGAGTTGAAATTGCCAAAGAAAATGGTTCAAATCTTATAATTTTTGAGATCGATACATATGGCGGCCAATTAGAAGCTGCCTTTGAGATATCAGAGTATATCAGCAATATTGCGAACACAAAAACGATAGCTTTTATCCCAACAAAGGCAATTTCTGCAGGTTCATTAATAGCAATCTCATGCAACGAAATTTACATGGCTCCACAGGCTGAATTAGGAGATTGTGAACCAATCGTTCCATCATCTGAAGGTGGTTACAAAACAGTAGGCGAGAAAATACAAACTGTATTAAGAACAAAATTCAGGAAGTTCGCAGAAAAAAACGGTTATCCTGTTCTACTTGCCGAGGCAATGGTAACAAAGGAAATAGAAATATACCATGTAGTTACCGAAGACAAACCAGATGGGTATTATATTTCAGGTAAAGAACTAAAAGAAATGAACGAAGAGGAAAAAAAGAAGTTTAAGTCAAAAAAGTTGATAATCGAAGAGGGACAGCTTCTCACCATGCATGCAAAAGAAGCTTATGAATACCAATTCGCTAAAGGAATTGTAGAAAATCGAAATGATTTATTAAGATTACTTAAAATCGATAAAGTCGAAACCAGTGTATTAGAAACAAACTGGTCTGAAGAAATGGTAAGATTTCTAGGAAGAATAGCGCCTGTCTTGCTGGGTATTGGATTAGCAGCCTTATGGATGGAGTTCAAAAGCCCAGGTTTTGGGTTACCCGGAATAGTTGGTATCCTTTGCCTCGCAACCGTTTTCTTAAGTAAGCACCTTGTCGGCCTGGCGGAGACACCTGAAATCATCATATTTTTTGTTGGTGTTGCCCTGCTAGCCGTAGAAATACTCTTTATACCAGGTTTTGGTATTGCAGGAATACCCGGGATTATCTTAATATTTATAGGCGCAATCTTATCGTTTCAGGATTTCACTATCCCGAGAACACCGTATGATGCCGATCTATTTATAACGAATATATTCACCGTAATGTGCAGTCTTATTGGAAGTGGAATTGCCATTTTCTTATTGTTTAAATTTATGCCGGGTATGCCATTGTTTAATCGTTTAGTCTTAACGACTTCCGAGACCGCACAAGGCGGTTTTGTTATCCCTTCTCAACCGGCAGGTGGAAGCGATTTAACGGGCGCAAAAGGCATTGCATTAACGGCTTTACACCCTACAGGGAAGATTGAAGTAAACAATAACACACTCGATGTGGTAACAGATGGAGAATTTATTGAAAAAGGTCAGACAGTTGAGATAATTGAAATCAGGGGAAATCGAATAGTGGTGAAGGCAACATAGGTTTATAATAATAAATAGTGCAGGCATCTTGCCTGTAGCTGACAGGCTGGAAGCCTGTCCCACTCACTTACTATAAACAGCAGCTAATTTATGAGTACATCAGGAATAATAATATTATTTATAATTGGTTTAACGGCAATAACTATAGAGCTATTCATGCCAGGGGCAATAGTCGGAATTTGCGGCGCCGGATGTGTAATTGCAAGTATAATATTCGCCTATTTATATGTATCAAATTTACTGGGACATATTTTACTTGGTATTGGCATTTGCTTTATTCCTGTATTTTTTATAACATGGTATAAACTACTAACTAAGACATTTGCCGTAAATGCTTCAGAAGAGGGTTTCTCATCTGCCAGAAAAAAACTGAACGGCTTATTATCAGCAGAAGGGGTTGCCATTACGACACTGAGACCATCAGGAACTGCAAATATCAAAGGTAACAAAGTAGACGTTATTTCAGAAGGTGAAATGATATTAAAAAATACAAAGATCAGGGTAACAGACGTAAAGGGAAATAGAATAGTTGTAAAACCCATTAAAACATAAAAATTGAAGGAGAAAAAAAATGATAAATATACCTTTACTTGCCGTTTCCAAGGAAATTTTGACAATTGGAATTGTCATCGGCGCCATCTTTCTATTCCTATTTCTGCTCTTAATATTTAAATACGGCTGGTTGTATATACAGGCATTAGCAACCGGCGCCAATGTAGAGCTTTTACAATTAATCGGAATGACTTTCAGACGCGTTAACGCAAGGACCATTGTTGATTCACGCATAATGGCTAAAAAAGCCGGTTTAGACTATGACACTCAACAACTTGAAGCACATTACCTGGCAAGAGGTAATGTGCCTAACGTTATCAGGGCATTAATAGCGGCTGATAAGGCTAAAATTAAACTTAGTTTCGATATGGCCTGCGCTATAGATCTGGCAGGCAGGGATGTTCTCGACGCGGTTAGAACAAGCGTTAATCCTAAGGTAATTGATTGTCCGGACCCAACCAAGGGAAGACACACAATTGATGCAGTAGCAATGGATGGTATCCAGCTCAAGGCAAAGGCACGAGTGACAGTAAGAGCAAACCTTGAACGCCTGGTCGGTGGCGCTACCGAAGAGACCATAATTGCGCGTGTTGGTGAAGGTATTGTAACCACTATCGGCTCTGCTGAAACACACAAGAAAGTACTTGAAAACCCTGATTCAATATCAAAAAGGGTATTAGAAAAAGGGCTTGATTCCGGTACAGCGTTTGAGATATTATCCATCGATATTGCCGATATTGATGTAGGCGAAAATATTGGCGCCAAGCTTCAGGGCGCACAGGCTGAGGCCGATAAAAGAGTAGCGCAAGCTGAGGCGGAAAAACGCAGGGCAATGGCTGTAGCGAGGGAGCAGGAAATGACGGCCCTGGTAGTGGAAAACAGAGCAAAGGTAGTTCTGGCAGAAGCCGAAATTCCGAAAGCAATAGCTCAGGCATTCAGGGAAGGCAATCTGGGAATAATGGATTATTATCATCTGAAAAATATTCAGGCAGACACAGAAATGAGAACCTCTATCTCTAAAACAAGCGAAGAAATTCCAAAAACATAGTCGATTAATAAGTATCTACCTGCCTGCCAATCAGTTCGGGCAGGAAGTGTAAAGTGACTAAAGTTTTGGAAACAGATGCGGTTTGAACAGTTTAAACCGTTTAGACTCTTGTTTAGCTCACTCTAAACTTTTTGCTAATTAAAGGAAACTGGAATGGAACAATTAGTCTGGGCCGTAATAATTATTATTTTCATAATATTTACGGCTCTCAAAAACAGGGCTAGAAATAAACCGGAACCTACTATAGACAGGGAAAGGGGCGCAGAGTATCAAACAAAGGAAGAAAGCGACAGGCTAGGCAGTTTCCTGGAAGAAATTCTTGGTATTGAAACACCTGAAAAGAGACCAAAAATAAGAGTAGAAAAAGACAGGCCGAAACCACTTAAAGAAAGGCGCACGCCAAAACAGGAACCAATATTAGAAGAAAAGGTTTGTGAACCCGAACTGGCATTAGATGAACAAATTCAAGAAGAATGGGAACCACATGTTCCTGGGAAGAAGGAGATTTATGGCGCAAAATTTCCATGGAGGACCCTGTCCAGAAAAGATATTCCAAACGCTATAATTTTCTCAGAGATTATCGGTCCTCCAATCTCAAAAAGAAAGAGTCACAGATTGTTTTAATAAATTAGCTCCTTACTGTCGCTAATTTATGGACATGTTCCTCTCTTTCGAGAGGAATCCAATACTGGAATCCTCTCGAAAGAGAGGGGCCTGACACCAGACAGGAACTCCTAGAGATATAATTTGGTAGCCAGAGTGGTGGAATTGGCAGACGCGCCGGACTCAAAATCCGGTCCCCGTTAAGGGGGTGTGGGTTCGACTCCCACCTCTGGCACCATTATAAATTAGCTCACTGCATTCGCTAATTTATCAGAAAAAAGGCTCAAATTTTTCATAGAGGGTCTGAAGTTTCTTTTTATAATACTCTATATTTTCATCCGGTTTTTCCTTGTCCCATTGTGAAGCAAGTTTGCAATTATCGAATACCCGTACTGTGCTTTTATCACCAATTACATAATATGAGATTTGATCGCCAGGTTGGTATTCACGCTCTGACTTGATGGCCAATTCGTATGCAGCCGCAGCGCTTCTTTTCTTTTTACTTACCTTCTCGGTATAAGTAGCAAGTGACTCCTGCAAAGTTTCCGTCTTGATGAACATCTTCTTGTCCCATTTATGATTCACAAGTTCCTCAGTATACTTCTCTAAAAGATTATCCGCTTTCTGCCCCTCTCCTTTAAGCAAAAGAAAAAACATCTCTTCCATAAACTTACGCTGGAAGAGCTCCAAGCCTCTGGAACGCAGACCAGAGCCCTTAATAATCATCTTGTCATCATAGCCAAGAAGTACATAGTTTTTAATTTTATAGCTGAACATCGCCTTATACCTGCCGGCTAGTTCAAGATTTATACCCACAGGAAGTACGTTTGATAATTCATTAATAAGCCCTTCCTCATCCTTCTTATTTTTAATATTGTCCGATGGAACAAAATAGATGCCGTCGGTATCAATCTCTATCACTTTACAATCGTTACCCTCCAGCCATTCAACCATGGACTTTATAATGCTTCTCCCTTTCGCCGTTACCTTATTTGCCTCATCAAAATCGCTGAAGTGGCCATATGCAAAGCCCAAATAGCCATAAAATGAATTTATGAGTATCTTGAAAGTGGCCTGGAGCGCATCAAAATACATCTTTTCAGATTCTGATTTTGCAACACTAACCATTTCTTTTGCCTTCATCCTGAAGTCCTTCAAGTCTCCTAGCAATGAACGAAAGATGTTGAGCACATCATTCTTCGGAAAATAATTGAAGGATAACATTATGGATGGGTACAGTGACTGAACATCACAATACAAAATCCTATTGACAACTCCCTGGTAAAACATATCAGTATATCCGCCGGAATATTCTCTGGCTTGAGGTGTTCGCGGAATTGAATGGTTTGAGTTTATATATTCTCTTATGAAGAGTGAATCTATCTTTGTGGCATTACCTCTTATGACGGTATTCTGGAACGAATATGGAAATATCCTGGTCTGATAATAGAAGCTCTGGCTCAAGATTTCGCTGATAGCCCTTGTCTCTCTGACATCGTCCATCCCATATTTTAGAAGCTCATCCGGTTTATTATCATAATACCAATTAATCTTTTCCGGTTTTATGTACACTCTTTCAGGCGATGCAACATTAAAATGTTTTGCCACATTCTTAAGCCCATAGCTCTCCAGATTTCTCGCAGTAACATCATACATCTGGACAAGCAAATACGTATCTACAATGTGACGTCCATACACCTCATATTTCTTGTAAGATATCGTTCGTTCCGCAATATTTAAACGTGATGAATGGGATTTAATGATTTGCTTATTACGGCCAATAGCTAAAGGAACTTTATACCTTCTCGCACGCGCCTCTATATAGGTTAGATCAAAATTAAATATGTTATGCCCTTCTATTACATCAGGATCTCTTAGATTTATCTGTTCAACCATAATCTCCAGCATCTCTTTCTCGTCATATTCTCTTCCTGAAATTGCATATTCCCAGCCGTCACTATCTGAAAGAGATATCACCGTAATTCTATCTTCATCCCTATAAGGATTTGAAAATTCATATCCCTCCGCACAATACGTCTCAATATCAAGCTGAAGCCTGAGCAAATCACCAAATGATATTTCTTTAAAAAGTGTTCGACCTGAAAAAAGAAGGTATTGATGAACCGGATCATTTAAATAAAAAAATGGCGCGCTTAAACTTGCCGGAGTTGCGCCTGTAGTCTTCTTAAAATGTTTCAACAACCGTTGTAAGTCCGACCAACTTTCCGTCAATACCAGATATTTATAATGTGCACTCCCCTTAAGCCTTTTTGCCTCATATGTACCGCTCCAGCCATCCATATATATAGTGTCTTCCAGGAAAATAAATGGTTTGAAACTCTCCTTCTTTGACGTCACCTCATTTCTCTTACGAAAGAATATTTCCACAACATTCTCGCCATCAAACTCAACAGCCGTAATGAACGGAGTAGAATCACGGCCAAAGAGAATTTCGTTATCGTGAAAAGATACCTTTTTGAATTTCATATCCATTTGAAATTTATATCCTTATTATTAAAGCATAGAACTCAATTTGTTTCGGTGACCTGCCCCCGTCCGAACGGATTCATCCGGGCGGGCGACTACGCCTTTCCCGTCCAAACAAATTTGACGGGCAAGCAGGCGGGGAGGACTCACCGAAACATCGGCATTTGTATGCTAAAGTGTATTCTATGATTCATCTCATTTTTGTCCAGTAGAAATAAACATATATTTTTGCATTATAATAAATTATATTGTATTTTCAACAGTTCGGTGTAATTGGTCAATATCAAGTGGAATTTCATGCTGTATGGTGGGAGTATCAAGCCCGTGCTTTCGCAGGGTATCCAGCCTGCCTGTGCGTGGCACGCAGACAGGTTAGTTAGCTCTGGAATCTCCGGCCCCAGGGCGGACGAGGATGCCTTCCGAAAGGAAGGGTACTTCGTTTAACTAAATATCGCTCCGTTATTACTTTTTTTTTAACTTGGACATTTATCATAGTTTTTAATAAAATAAGCATATGAATATTGTATCAAAGGACCTGTTTCAACACATGGTACGCATTCGCCGCCAGATACACAGGCATCCGGAACTTGGATATCAGGAAGAAAACACTGCAGCTATCATAGCCGAAGAATTAAATAAGCTTGGCATAAAAGCTGCTACAGGAATCGGAAAAACAGGTGTGGTGGGTCGAATTGACTCGACAAATAATGCCGGCCCTGTAGTGGCCTTAAGGGCCGATATGGACGCATTAGCTATTCAAGAAGAAACCGGGCTTGAGTTTGCATCTGAAGTCAAAGGCGTAATGCATGCCTGCGGCCACGATGGACATGTTGCAATGCTCATTGGCGCCGCTGCCCTATTGAAACAATCCCTCAAGACAGGCAGCGTAATACTTGTATTCCAGCCGGCAGAGGAGGGTGGCGCCGGCGCTCAGAAAGTTATGGAATCCGGACTTCTTGAGGATGCAGAGGCAATTTATGCCTGCCATCTGGACAGGCACTTTAAGGCCGGGGAATTAGTCGTGCAGGCAGGCACTATTTCTGCTTTTACTGACAGATTTGACATCTCAATTAAGGGTAAGGGTGGACACGTAGCCCAGCCCCATGATACGGTTGATGCCATAGTAGTAGCAAGTCTCATCGTAATGTCCCTGCAAACAATAGTATCAAGAGAAGTAAATCCACTGTATCCCTCAATCGTGTCAGTAGGCCGGATTGAGGGAGGCTTTGTCCCAAATGCCGTGGCAGAAAATGCCATACTATGTGGTACCGTACGCACAACTGTACCGCATGTACGAGAACAGATAATAGCAGGAATCAAACGTATGGGTAAAGCGGCAGGCACGCTTCACAATGCCGACGTGAAAGTAACGATTATTAAAGGCTACCCTGCCGTTACTAATACCTTTGACGAGACAGAGATTGCCAGAAAAGCAGTTATAAACATTTTTGGAGATCAGGCGCTCGTTGATACTCAGTTTGCAAGTATGGGAGGCGAAGATTTTTCTTTCTATCTGGAAAAGATACCGGGATGCCTTGTAAGGGTGGGAGCACAGAAGGTAGGCTTTGCGAACATTCCCGCTCACAGCTCTACCTTCGACTTTGATGAAAATGCCCTTGGCATCGGCGCCGCATTTATGGCAGAAACTGCAAGATTAACGATTGATCATCTAACACGAAAGTAAGGGCGTATAATAATACGCCCCTACAAAAGACAAAATGTAAATAGGTCAGGGACACTTCCCATTTTAGTATGCTGTCCAACAAACACTTAATGTCAGTTCAGACTACCTGTTGCCCCTTTATCTTCCAGGATTTTCTGGATTCTCTTTATTTGACCGCCTGCATGTTCTATTGTTATGAAACTTTGTGGGTGGTCTGCAAGATAAATGCCTGATTCTCCCTTAGTCTTTCGTTCACGCAAAAACCACAAACCATTCTGTCCCGTTTTGTAGAAAATATCATCACTTTTGAGTGGTCCTTCAGGGGATGGTATTGCTAATAAAATTACCGTTTGATTCTTGTCACCTTTTAATACTTCCTCCACTTTGAGAATACCTATAACGGTTTTAGCCTGATTTATCGTAACTTGTGTGTTGCCAATCAATTCAGCGGTGATGATTACGTCGGATTGTTTAACTAATTCTATATCGGTAAGTTTTACCCACATTGCATTGGTAATCGCAGGAACCAAGATTAGAGTGAATATTAATACTATGGCTCCAATAAGTGTCTTCATAATTAAGTTACTCCATATTGGCAAGTCACTGACGGCTTGTTGATTTACCATGCGTAACAAACTAAATACCAGTCTCATCAATCAGCAGTAATCAAGATAAGCGTTCTAACGATGGCTGTTTCCTTCGTCTCCAGCCGTATCCAAGCATTCCTAAAACACCTATGCCTAATAGCATAATGGTGCGTGGTTCCGGAACAGCAGTAACAGCAGGCCCATAAATAAATTGAGCGCCTGCAATATCATCAGGAAGTAATCCCAATAGGGTCGCCTCTGTATAGAATGGATTCATCAAGGCAGTAAGTGATAATTCATGACTAAGCCCAATAGCATGGCCGATCTCGTGTGCCGCTACCCTAAAAATAGTAAAACCCGACTCGGGGTCAGTAAGAACCCATGTTTCACTGATATCAAAATGGATATCACCAGCCGCTGTAACACCATTGACAGGCGGGAAAAAACCGTGTGCTAAAACACCTCCCGGCCCACCAAAAGAATGACCACCAATACGGATATGACCCGAACCACCTTGTGTATCAAAAGGTTCACCAATATCCGGCACCTCCAAA
>ERZ1292630.5146-Hain-H41-02um-R3-5146-length-10840-cov-5_pt1 | contig 10840 bp, 13 predicted proteins | sample MGYA00564408_ERZ1292630 | MGnify/ENA primary metagenome ERZ1292630 (study PRJEB36523, sample SAMEA6512641) | groundwater metagenome | collected 2019-01-08 | study: AquaDiva: Metagenomics assemblies of 32 groundwater samples
CAGGATAAAAGGGGGATCCCGGCTATGATTGAGTTTTTAGAACACAACGACGACGGTCTCCGGGCCCTGTCTTTTGATGTCTTATCCAAAGCCACCGGTTTGATTTTTGATTACAAACATTATGAACCGGAAGAAACAAGAAAAATTTCCGTTGAGAAATGGGAAAACTGGTGGTTAAAAAACGGTTCTTTATTTGAATTTAAGCCTGTTCCGCCAAAGGCGGGGGAATAATTATGCCGGCCGTCCAAACCACGGGAGAAATCATAGCCAACAAATTAGCGGGACAGAATTGTTATCGAATGAGCCTGGCGGTAACTCCGTCTTTAAGCCATATTACGCCGGGCCAGTTTATTCATTTAAAACTTCCGACTGCTAACGACCCTTTAATTCGCCGGCCGTTCAGCATTTACGATCAATCACCCGGTTCTTCTAAAGAACCTTCTATTATAGAAATACTCTACCAGATTGTCGGGCGGGGCACCCGCCTGATGACTACGTTAAAACCATCCCAGAAAATTGACTTGATTGGTCCTCTGGGGCAGGGTTTCAAAATAAATAAAAAGGCCGCTGTTTCTATCCTGGCCATCGGCGGTATCGGCGCCGCCGGATTGCATTTACTGCTTAAAGAACTGATCAGGCAAAAAATGAATAGCGGTAATAAAAAAATTTATATCCTGATTGGCGCAAAAACTAAAGAGGGATTGTATATTCTTGATGCTTTCAAGAAATTAGAATCCGATATTATGATCGCTACCGAAGACGGATCGGCCGGAATTGCCGGACGGACCACGGATCTTTTAAATAAATTGCTCTTGACTCTTTCTGATAAAATCCCAGCACCAATCCAGATTTACGCCTGCGGACCAACCGGGATGGCCCGGTCGCTTCAACCAATAGTGTTTAAAACAGGCGTCGCCTGTCAAATTTCTCTGGAAGCGTGGATGGGTTGCGGAATCGGCATTTGCCGCGCCTGTGCTTGCAAAATAAAACAAAAAGGGATTACTCGTTACGCAATGATTTGTAAGGAAGGGCCGGTTTTAGATGCCGGACAGATTTGTTTCTAAAGGGGTTAATCAATCGGGTATTCCGGACCGTAGAACATCTTTTTTTCCGCCAGTTCTTTTTCGGAACGTTTAGCATCTACTTTCTTGCGGTCTTTTTCCACGATATTATACAGAACAATTTCAAAAACCGGCGGTTCCTTAGTTTCTACGATTTCCTGGAAACGCATCCGGACCACACTCTGGATTTTATCCGTCACTTCTTTAATATTGGTTCCGTCCCAGGCCGAATAAGTAGTATAAACCCGGACGGGTTTATCCACTTTAGACCGTTCTTTATAAATTCGCACGTGGGCATCGTTGATATCAGGTAATTTTTTCAACGCTCGTTTCAAAGAATTTTCAATTGCCGAAATAGCAATAGAAAAATTACCGCTTTCAATACCGAGTTTAATATGGCTGATATATCTTCTGGTAAATATCCGGCCAAAAGCGTATAAAAAATTAAACATTACCAGATAAGCGGCCAGAATCACCCCGATAATCCGGGATGAAACCCCGGAGTCGTTAACCTGGGCCGCCACCTGCCCGACCCACCCCAGATCAACCCGATCAAGCAGCCACATCAAAGCAAAAACTCCGAGACTGACGGACGCAATCCAGTTTACCGTTTTCATAAGCATAGAAATTATTTTCATTTTAATACTCCTCCCGCCTCATCGGCGAGTCGCCAAAGATGTTTATATATTATAAATTATCATCAGGTCTGTCAATAAAATTATGGCGGAGGTGGTTAAGCAAGTGTATCCTTTGTTTTGGGTAGGCGAAAGCGTGGGTTTTCTCCTATCAGGATTAAAGTAATTACTCAAGAATCAGGGATGTCCTTGGTTACGAAATAATTCCCATTCCACTGAGGGTGGAAAGCATAATAGCCGCGGCCATGACCGAGCCGATTTGTCCGCCGGCATTGACACTGACGGCATGCATCAGGAGGAAATTCTGCGGGTCAGCCCGTTGTCCTTCTCGTTGAACCACTCGGGCCGACATCGGAAAAGCGGAAATCCCGGCTGCGCCAATCAAAGGATTAATTTTTCCCTTACTGAAACGATACATTATTTTACCTAAGAGCACCCCGCAGACTGTATCAAGAACAATTGCGACTAAACCGAGAGCGAAAATTTTAAGGGTGGTTTCTTTTAAAAATATATCCGCCGACATCGTGGCGCCGATGCAGATACCCAATAATAAGGTGACAACGTTAATTAATTCATTCTGGGCAGACTGGGCCAGGCGTTGCACCACGCCGCTTTCTTTAAGAAAATTACCCAGCATTAACATCCCGATTAACGGCGCCCCTTTGGGCGCAATCAAACAGGTAAAAATAGTTACGACAATGGGGAAAATTATTTTTACGGGCGTTGAGACCGAAACTTTTAAGGTATCCATTCTGGTCGTCCGTTCCTTGCGGGTGGTTAATAACCGCATCAACGGCGGTTGGATAATCGGTACCAGCGCCATATAAGAATAAGCCGCGACGGAAATGGCTCCTAATAAATCGCGCGCATATCGCGATGAGAAGTAGATTGAGGTCGGACCGTCGCAGGCGCCGATAATTCCGATGGAACAAGCCTCCAGTTTAGTAAAGCCTAATTGTAGAGCCAGAATCACCGTTAAAAATATGCCGAACTGTCCGGCGGCGCTTAAAAAAAGAATTCGCGGGTTGGCTAAAAGAGGCGAAAAATCGGCCATTGCCCCGATGCCGATAAATATCAGGCAGGGAAATATCTCGGTCAGGATTCCCGCTTCATAAATAATTCTCAATAATCCTTTTTCGTTCCAGATCTCAGATTCCTTCATTAATTCGGTTAGCGGAAGGTTTACCAGAATCGCGCCAAAGCCAATCGGAATTAAAAGTAACGGTTCCACGCCGTGTTTGATAGCCAGATAGATCAAAAGTATGCCGACTAGAATCATTACGGCCTGCCCGGCCGAAAAATGATTAATCCCTTCCAGGAAACCTTTTAAAGCTGACTCAAACATAATATTAAAAAGGGAATATTTTTTTGAGCAAACCGGCCAGCAACCCCAGCACCGACAGGGTAACCAGCGTGCCGCCCATGCCGATTACGGCTAAAGCTAAACCGAATTTTAAATTATCATCCATATCCGAATTATGAATTACAATGTTTCAATCGTCAGCAGTACCTGTTCTGCTTCGATTACTTGTCCAGGGGATACTTTAATTTCTTTAACTGTCCCGTCAACCGGCGTCATTATATCCATTTCTATTTTCATTGATTCAAAAACAACAACCGGTTGGTTTATTTTCACCTGGTCTCCAGATTTCACATTAAGTTTAATAACTTTTCCAACCATCGGAGCGATTATTTTTTCTTCGGACATATTTGATATCTCCAATTTGTTTGCATAAAATTTTATACCGGCGTAAGGCCGATTTTCTTTTTGGGTAGTTCATCTATTTTGTTCAACGAAATTTCAAGAGCCCTGATTAAAGTCAGCCGTATTTTCCGCGGGTCAATAATGTCGTCCACATGTTGCAGCGAGGCGGAATACATCGGGTTTACATATTTATCATAAAACTCTTTCAGTTTTTCTTCGCGTAATTTTTGCTGGTCCGGTGCGGCCGCGATTTCCTTACGGAAAAGAATATTGACGGCCCCGGCCGGCCCCATCAGGCAGATTTCACCGGTCGGTAACTCAAATACAAAATCCGCACCCAGGTCTTTGCTGCACATCGCCAGATACCCGCCGGCATAGGCCTTGCGCAGGACCACCGTAATCTTAGGGACGTTGGCTTCCGCGTAGGCATAAAGCATCTTGGCCCCGTGGCGGATAATCCCGTCGCGTTCGCTTTTGGAACCGATTAAAAAAGCCGGAACATCCTGCAGGTTTATCAAAGGAATATTAAAGGCATTGCAGAACCTGATAAAACGTGAACCCTTATCGGATGATTTATAATCCAGGCAACCGGCCATCACAGTTGGATTATTGGCTACCACGCCAACCGGATGACCGTTTAACCGGCTAAAACCAATGATTAAATTAGGCGCGTATTCCGGTTTTATCTCAAAAAATTTTCCGCCATCAACAATTTCTTTAATCACCTCATGCATATCATAGATTTTATTAGCATCAACCGGAATAATTTCAATTAATTTTTCCGTCAAACGGTCCGGTTTATCATCCGGTTGAACGTAAGGCGGTCGTTCGTGGCAATTCGCCGGAAGGTAACTTAATAATTCTCTTGTTTTATCTAAACAATCTTTATCATCTTTAGTCGTCCGGTCTGAAACGCCGCTGATTTTAGCGTGAATAGACGGTCCGCCTAACTGTTCTTCGGTTACCTCCTCATGAACGATGGCTTTAACCAGCGGTGGTCCGGCAATAAACATATAACTAGTTTTTTCCACCATAAAAATAAAATCCATCAGGGCCGGTGAATAGGCCTGTCCGCCGGCGACCGGTCCCATAATCAGGGCAATCTGGGGCACCACGCCGGAAGTGCGGACGTGCCGGAAAAAAAGTTGTCCGTACATACTTAAGGCGCCCATTTCCTCGGTGACACGCGCACCGCCGGAATCGTTCATTCCGATAATCGGACAACCCATTTGCCGGGCTAAATCAACCGTTTTACAAATTTTCCGGCCGTGCATCTCACCGAAAGTACCGGCAATGACTGTAAAATCTTCCGAATAGACAAAAGTATCCCGGCCGTTAATCTTACCGTAGCCGGTTATGACCCCGTCGGCTGGCACCGTTTCTTTATCCAGCCCGTAATCCCGGCCGATATGCTTTGCGAAAATATCAAATTCCGTAAAAGTGCCGGTATCCATCAGGTAATCAATCCGCTCGCGGGCGGTCATTTTGCCGCGCTGATGCTGTTTGTCAACCGCCGGTTGGCCGCCGCCCTGCTTGATTTTTACCCGCAGGTCTTCAATATTTTTAATCTTTTCCATCATCTGGTCGGACATAATATTTCCCCTCTTAATTAATCTGTGGCATCCGTCGTAATCTGTGCCATCAGTTGTCAAGTTTATCTTATGTTACTTACGGCTCTTTGTCAAATATTTTCGGGGAAGTGAATTTTCTTGCAAAATATATCCGGATATTTTATAATAAAAATCTAAAGGAAAAAAGGGTTTATGAAACACATCAATTCTTCCGGTAAACTTCCTGCTTCGTCGGGACAGGACGGAGCCAGCGGAACAGGCGACAATAATAGCGAAAGCGCGCTGTCATCCAGCGTCCTGGTTTTGAACAAACTTTTTATGGCCATCAAACTGATTAATGTCAGGCGGGCCTTTGCTTTGCTTTACAAAAATTACGCCGAGGTGATTACCAAAACTAACGGGCATTTTGATACGTATGATTTTTGCCGCTGGATAGAATGTTCGCGCGGTTCCATTTCCCGGGACCATGATGAGTTTATTCATACTCCTAATTTGCGGATCCAAATCCCCCGGGTAATTCGGTTAACCTTTTACGACAAAATGCCGAAAAGGCAGGTTAAATTAAACCGTAAAAATATCCTGGCCCGTGATGAATATTCCTGTCAATACTGCGACAAAAGATACAGCGTATCTTTATTAAGCATTGATCACATTATCCCTCGTTCGCGGGGCGGGATAACCAGTTGGGAAAATATCGTTACTTGCTGCCATCGCTGTAATACCCGCAAAGGCGGCCGGTTACCAAACGAAGCCCACATGCGTCTGTTAAAACAACCTCAAATACCCAAAAGTAATCCGGCGGTCTCTACCAAAATTGAAAACGCTAAGTATTACCTCTGGAAAGAATTTCTTTTGCCCGGGATGTGTTTGTCGGAATGAAAAAAAAATATTGCGGCAAGTTTATTGTAATTGACGGGCCGGACGGCGGCGGAAAAACTACCCAGACCGGATTACTGGCTGATCACCTATCTTCTAAACACATCCCTTTTATTAAAATACGCGAACCGGGCAGCACCAGAATCGGCGAAAAAATTAGGAAAATCCTGCTTAATCCGTTATTTAAGGATATATCTTTAATGACCGAACTTTTTTTGTATATGGCCTGCCGGGCGCAACTGGTTGAAGAAATTATCAAGCCGGCTTTAAAATCCGGCCGGATTGTCCTCTGCGAACGGTTCCTTTCTTCTTCTATTGCGTATCAGGGAAAAGCCGGCGGGCTGGGGGAAAAGACAGTTCGGCAAATCGGGCTGGTCGCCACCGACCGGATTAAACCGGATTTAACGATTATTCTTGATATTAGCACAGCCCATGGATTAACTAGGATTCGTCATAGAAAAAAAAACAGTCTTGACCGGATTGAAGCCAGGCGGTTGGAGTTTCATAAAAAAGTCCGGGCCGGTTTTCGGAAACTGGCCGGGCAGGATCCGGCTAAAGTTAAACTAATCGATGCGTCGGAACCAGTGGCCCTGGTCCAGGCGCGCATTAGAAAACTTATAGATTATGTTATTTGAAAATGTTATCGGGCAGGAACCGGTTATCCGGATATTTGAAAATATTCTAAAGCACCAACGGTTAGCCCATGCCTATTTATTTACGGGCCCGATGGGCGTAGGCAAATTTTATTTCGCGCGCGAATTAGCCAAAACCATCCTCTGTTCTACGAAAAATACCGCATTTTCCGATAACCGGTCAATCAACTTTCAATTACCCTGCCAGAGTTGTTCTTCCTGCCGGCAGGTTGAGCAAGAATGGCATCCTAATTTAAGTATCACCAGCCCGGCGCCCGGCGAAAAAAATATTACTATTGATAAAATCCGTCGGATTGAACGGGAAATTAAACTCAAACCACTGCAGGGAAAATATAAAATTTTTATTATTAACGACGCTGAAACCATTGTTGAAGAGGGATTTAACGCCTTGCTGAAAACATTGGAAGAACCGCCTTCATACGTATTGTTGATACTGATAACCTCAAAACCGGAAGCCATTTTGCCGACAGTTGTTTCACGGTGCCAGTTAATCAGGTTTTATCCGATTAATGACCGGTTACTGAATTCGTTTTTTAGCCGGCATTTAAAATTACCGGAAAAAGAGTTGGACGTCCTCACTTACCTGGCCCGGGGAAGCATCGGGTTAGGGTGTTATTTGAAAGAATCCGATTTTCTCCAACAGCGAGAATTGTTGTTAAACTGTCTGGCTGACCGCGGTCCGAGCCAGATGGTTCAGTCCGGCGGTTATTCAACCGGTGGGTTAGCCGAAGAAATAATTTCTTATGCCCAGTCCGGTAAAAAAAAACTGGAAGAAAACCGTCAGCAGGTTGTTCAACAATTTACCATCCTGGCTTTATTTTTTTATGATGTCCTGATGCTTCATTACGGCCTGGAACAATATTTAATGAACCCTGATAAAAAAAAATTATCGCAACGAATTAAATCCGCTTCTTCGCCGGAAAAAATTGTCCGGATTATGGAAACTCTGATAGATAGCGAGCGGCTGTTAAAACTTAATGCCAATTATAAACTGGTTGTGGAAAATACCGTCTTAAATATGAATTTATCCTAACCCATATTTTTATCTATTGTTCGTTACGGTAATTTTGCTATAATATTTTTATGACAGATAAAATAACCGAACCTGCTTCAAAAACGACTTTGCCGTTAGAAATACCATCGTCTGATTTCTGGCAAAAGATACACCGGGAAACAAGCCAGAAGGTTCATCTTTGTTTCCAATGCCATAAATGCGCGGCCGGTTGCCCGATGGCTTACGCTATGGACGTTACCCCGGTTCAGTTAATCCAGGCCATCAGTCTGGTGCTGGAAGATTTTGTTTTAAACAGCAAAACGATGTGGCTCTGCGCCTCCTGCCAGACCTGCAATACCCGCTGCCCGCAGGATATTGATATTGCCCGGATTATGGATGCGGCTAAAATTTTAGCGGTCCAGCGCGGCATTCCGCCGCCGGTGCCATCAGTTCATGCTTTTAACCGAACTGCTTTGCAAAATATGAAATGGTTCGGCCGGCTGTATGAACTCGGGCTCATCGGAATGTTAAAACTGCGCACTTTTCAGTTTTTTAAAGACGTCGGACTTGGCCTCAAAATGTTTTTTAAAGGGAAATTAAAAATCTTACCGCCTTTTTCATTTAAAAGAACCGTAATGACCAGGCGGATATTTATCCGGGTAAAAAAAGCAGGAGGTTAGTTCATAATTTATTAGCGGATAATATTATTTCCGTTCTGTTATAATAATCAACGCAATAAATTGCGTTGTCTACCGGATAAGATTATTTTTATTCTCGTGGTAGTTGATCTTAATTTATGAATAATGCGGGTTAGTCGGACTTTGGTGGATAATTATTGATAATTATAAATAAATCATAATTCATAATTTGCTATTATGGTAACTTACGGTTATTATCCCGGTTGTTCCTTGCATTCCACGGCTTCGGAATATGATATTTCCTTTAAATTAGTCTGCCAACACTTAGGAATAGAATTAGCCGAAGTGCCGGATTGGATTTGTTGCGGGACTTCGCCGGCCCATTCCAGTTCCCACCTTTTATCCGTCGCGTTGCCCGCAAAGAATTTACAATTGGCTGAACAGTCCGGGCAGAACGAAGTGGTCATCCCCTGCGCCTCCTGCTTTTCCCGGTTTAAATTCGCCCAGTACGAAATTACTTACCAGCCTGATTTACGTGAGAAAATTAATGAAATTATTGCGGAAGTCCCGCCGGATGGCGGGAAAGCGGATTTCCAGAATACGGTTAAGGTCAGTCATCCTTTAGAAATATTTAACCAATTAGACAGGGCGGCTCTAAAAAAACGAGTGATCAAAGACTTGTCTTATCTACGGACAGTCTGTTATTACGGTTGTCTTTTGACTCGCCCGCCTAAGGTGGTATCCCAACAACCGTTCGGTCATTATGAATACCCGATGATTATGGACCGTATTTTAGAAAAAGTCGGCGTGACAATTTTAGACTGGTCGGCTAAAACAGACTGTTGTGGCGCGGCTTTTGCTTTGAGCGAAACCGATGCCGTTTTGAAATTAACTAACGAAATTTTAGCCAACGCCCGGGCGGTCGGAGCTAACGCCATCGCGGTCGCCTGCCCGCTCTGCCAGGCCAATCTGGATACCCGCCAGGCAGAAATAGAACAAAAATACCAGGTCAGTTACGGAATACCGATACTGTATTTTACTCAGTTAATGGGATTATCTTTTGGCTTTAAGCCGGCCGAATTAGGATTGTTTAAACATCTGGTTAGTCCGAAACCGCTGTTGGTCTAACCACTATTTTTTTCGGATTTTGCCTTGACCCCGTTAGAAATTGCGGTATAATGGTGCCTATGGTCAAAAAGACTAAATCTAAAAAGCCCAGCCTGATTTCATCTAAAAATAAGCCGTTAAAAAACCGGTCCATTAAAGCGGTTTTGTTTGATCTGGGAAATACTCTCTACGACAAAAGACAATTTATGGAAAGCGCTTTTAAAGAAGTCGCCGTTTTCCTGGAAAAAAAATATAAATTAAACCGGCCGGCCGGATTAGAACTGATCCGCCGCATCTGGAAAATCCATACCAGCCATTACGAATTTCTTTTCAAAGAATTACTGGATATTCTCGGGATTTATTCGGTCAGCCGGCTGGAAAAAGTCCTTAGTATTTACCATCACCACCAGCCGAAATTAAAACCCTATCCCGGCATCAATGAATTCCTTAAGGCATTAAAGAAAAAATATCAAATCGGCCTGGTTACCGACGGTTATCCCTGGATGCAGCGTAATAAAATTATGGCCCTGGGTTGGGAAAAGATGTTTGATGTGATAATTTATGCCGCGGAACATCTACCGGAATACCGCAAGCCCAGTTCATTGATTTATCAATTAGCGGCTGAAAAATTAGGCCGCCGGCCTGAGGAAACCGTTTATGTCGGCGATAATCCCTATGAAGATTTTAAGGGCGCCCGCCAGATCGGTATCTTTACCATCCGGGTTCTGCAGGGAGAATTTAAAGATATCCGGTTGACTAAAGGAGATGAAGCCGATATGGCTATTAATAAAATTACCGACTTGCGAAAAGTATTATGCAAACCGATTTAGCCGTTATTGGAGGAAGCGAAACTCATCGTTTAATTTTATCTCAAGCCCCGCCTGGGCGGGGCAGCCGAATCAAGAATTTTTTTGCGATCCGTAAAAAATTAGGCCGGATTAAGACGCCTTTCGGAAAATCCAGCCCGATTTTCCAAATAAGAATAAACTCGGACGGAAGGGCCAATGATTTTCTTCTGCTCTGCCGGCATGGAGATAAAGGCTATCAAATTGCCGCTCCGTTTGTAAATTACCGGGCTAATCTTTACGCCCTGAAACAATTGGGTGTAACCAAAATAATTGCCTGGTCCGGCCCCGGCGCCCTCAAGAAAAAATACCGCGTCGGAGAATTGGTGCTTCCGGATGACTTGGTTGACGAAACCAAAAAAAGAGAAGACACTTTTTTTAAAAATACCGGACTGGGGTTTGTCCGCCAATATCCGGTTTTCTGCCCAACTTTAACCGGTTATTTAAAAAAAGTTTTGCGGGAACGGCTGATTAAATTCCAGTCCGGCGGCACGTATGTCTGCACCGAAGGACCGCGGCTGGAAACGCCGGCTGAAATAAAAAAATTTGTTTCTTTCGGCGGCGATCTCGTCGGAATGACCCTGGCGCCGGAAGTTTTTCTGGCTAAAGAATTGGAAATTTGCTATACCGCTTTATGTTATGTAAGCAATTATGCTGAAGGCGTTTACCCCGGAAAAAAAACATTTAAACCGGGTGTTTTATTTGAAGGGTTGCTGGACGGCTTGGATAGAAAGAAATTGGATGAAACCCTGAAC
>ERZ1292630.5147-Hain-H41-02um-R3-5147-length-10838-cov-7_pt1 | contig 10838 bp, 7 predicted proteins | sample MGYA00564408_ERZ1292630 | MGnify/ENA primary metagenome ERZ1292630 (study PRJEB36523, sample SAMEA6512641) | groundwater metagenome | collected 2019-01-08 | study: AquaDiva: Metagenomics assemblies of 32 groundwater samples
AAGAAACTGATCACGACAGAACTTCGCGATGCGCGAAAGTCCTTCGAAGCAGATCAGCAGCAGCTGCGCGCACTGGAATCAGACGCTTCCGCGCTGCAGCACCGTGCCCACGACTTGGCGGACCACGTCAAAATTCGAGAAGCAGCGGTGTCAGCATTACGTGCCCAGCTGCAAGAACTCAACGAGTCTCTTTCGGGAGCGGCGGCCGTCCTTGACCACCTTCCTGTCGCAGCTCCACCCATTTCGATTCCGCTTGACGCCGCCGGAGATGACGTGATGCGCTCTATGCAGAAGACGTTCGAAGGCATGCTTGCTTGGTAAACAGTGGGCGACGCGTGTGTGTGGGTGTGTGCGTGGGTGCGTGGGACGACGATGATTGAGCGGCGGAGGGGGATAGACTTGAGGGTCCCAAAGCGGAATCGTTTTGTCAGGCTGGTGGGATCACTGCTCCTCGGGTGAGGCGACGTGCGTCTGTCCGTAATGGGTGTGCCATCAGATGTCACAATCTTTTCTTTATTTGTCATCACTCAATGAAGTCGTCGACGCCGACCGCTTTCCTCTGCTGGGCCAAGTCAGCCGGACATCCGCCGCATCCTCACAGCCCCGGCAACGGGAGCGTCCGGTCCTTCCGCTCGAAGTGTCCGCGATGGCGGCGGCCACCACCGTCGACGACCTCAGGTTCCTTCTCACACGATTCATTCGGTACTCATCCGACATGAAGGAAGCTCTGCGTGAGTGCGATGCGACGGGGCAAGCCGTTCCCGAAATTCTGCGAGCGGCGATCGTGGTGCAAAGCACGCAGCACGCGACGACTACTCCTTCATTGCTTGCGGACACCAACGCGGAGATATCACCGACGAGGCCGCGTCGAACACCCGCGCCGGATGACATTTGGTCGCCTCCCGCAACCGATCACAAAAATGTCTCCGTTGGTTTTGTCGGTCGGACACGAAATGTTGTCGACAGTTCCCCACGATCGGTTGAACCATCGACGGAAGATGACCATTTGAAGTTCCTGCACAGGGCTCTCGCTTTCCGAAAAAACGGTGACCGACGCAGCGAAGTGACATGTCTTTTGCAGGCCATTGCAACACTGAAAACGTCGACAGTGCCTGACCCGGGCACGGCTTGTCGGCTCCTACGCTACACCGGTGACGCCTTCGTCGCGTTGCAAGACTACAGCTCGGCACATGACTACTATTTTGACTGGCACCTCGTCGCAACCAAAACAAACGATCGCAAACAGTCGGCAACCGCTCTGACATCGCTCGGCAATTTGTGCCGTCGTACCGGTGACCTCAACGGGGCGATGCACTGGCTGAAACAGGCGGAGTCATTTGCGTCGTAGTGATATTTCCCGTTCACCATCGCAGTTTTGTGTATCATGCCTCACTCGCTCGCTGTTTTTTCAAAAAAGAACTGCTGCTGGCCACCGAATCGTGCGACACGTTTTAAACTTGGCTTTGTACGGCCGTGTGAACAGGCGACATGTCTCTCTTTCGTCGCATGACGGCGGCTGCCGCCACGTACTTGCCGTCAAGTGGTTCGTTACGCTCCTTCTCGACAAACACCAAAACGCTAGATGAGCGAGGATTTACGGACCGTCTCAAGCACATCAACGTTGTTCACGGCGCACCGAAGGCGACGATGCAGGAGGGCGACTGGTCCTGTGCCTATCCTCTGAACACGCGCATGGAGACCGCCGTGCTCGACCTCATGCAAAAGAACGGCTGGAATGAAAAAGAGGTCACTCGAGAGATGGGTGAGTTTTTCGTCGGTCGGGACTACCGCCAAAAGAGTGGGTCCGCTGGTTGCGTCTGGACGACCGTCGAAGACTTTCAGCGAACCCCGTGGTACCGCCGTTTTCGCCCGAACGACACGGCCGGCACCCATTACGTTTCTATCGAACTGATGAAGCTGCTCGAGTCGGCACTCATCCCCCCGTCGCAGCGCAGAGACCCATACGCTCATTTGCGGAAACGCCACTACGAAGATGGTTTTTTCAACGAACGCTACAGCGAGGACACCGCGAAGCACACAACCCGTGCGGCGCTGGAGCGGGTTACGCCAGGGATGCCCGGCTACGGAAGTATTTCGCGCAGCGAGTTTCTCAAGTATGATAGCAAGTACAACACCCAGAACAAGAGATACCGCGGACCACACGAATCCTACTTGTCTTGGATGCAGAGCGGACAGTGAGGAACTTCACGGAGATGACCGTTTCGCACTACGTGGGGGTGGCCCACCCGTGATCCCCCACGGATGAGACACAACCGTTGCTTGTTGTTCGTCAATATCGTGTGAAGCGACTCACCATGATTCTTGCTCCCTCGGCCGTCGCCCTCCAACTGAGCGGGGCATTTTGCGCCATTTCGCTTTTTCTGCTGCTGGATGGCCTGGCACTTGGCCTATCTTGGTCCGCAACGACAGCCGTAACTTTGAGAGTGAACGATGCCAATCACTCTCACATTAGTCAACGGGAGGCGCAGTTGTCGATTCCCGCAGCGTCGCTTTGGCTGCTAAGCACACCGTATCTATTCGGCCTCGGCATCCTCGTGTTTTTCTTCTTCGTCCCCAATACCATGTCCCAACTCCCCCGCGCGCTCCGACTGTCAAGTTATGGACCCACCTTGGCTGCGATGGTCTTGTCGCTGCTGCCTTTTTGTGCTTCGTGCGCGGCGCTCTCAATCACTGTCGGCGCTTCGTTGACGGTGGTGACTGATGCCTCGGAACAACTGGTGGATACCGTGCCGCCTGTGAATGCCAATCAGTCGTCGATTTGGTTCACGTCGGTGCTGTCCACGCTCTTCGTTGCCGCGTCGGCGGTGGCGGCGCTCGTTGCGTTGGCTCTCGGGAACGGTCCTCAGTCGGGTCTCTTTGTGGATGACTACGCCTGCGTTCGTTAAACCACCAATGATGCAGCTGCCACAAATGAAAACGCGGTTTTGTTGTTCTCCCCACGACAGGTTTTCCGTCATCTTGTTGAGTTCGTTCTCAGTATTTCGCGAATGACGGATTTAGTTTGCTTTGAAGGAACACTTCAGGGAAGCGATCTTGCGCTGTGCCGTCGTGTTTGTGAAAAAATCGTCCGTCAAGATAAGTGCCGCTCGAATCCCCTCGATGGATCCGTCGTGTCCACAACGTCGGACCCGCTCGTCGATTTGCAAAACCTGGAGGAGGCGGCGGAGGGGCTCACGATGGAGCAAGCCAGACGGTTCTTTGATGCCGCCGGATTACCGGTGCCGCAGCGTCTCCGCGACGCGATCCTTCAGGAGTTCACCACCGATCCTAACTACCGGTTTTCTTTCTCGGACATGGCGTCGCTGTACGCGGTGGCGCTCAGAACGACCAGCGCCCAACTTCGTGATTCGATTGCCTGGATGGTAAGGGACGATGTCAATGCCCAAGAAGCCGGCGCCGCCATCCTGTGTGACGCACCGATGCGGGTCGCGTGGTCGATTGTGGTGATGTTCGTGGTCGTTGCCCACCAAACAATCGTTTGCTTCCGCGACAGCACGACGGGGTGGCGCCGCGACCCGCTCCCTTTCTTCCTGACCTTCGATTTTCTCGCCACAGCCGTTTACGTTGTGGACTTGTTCGTCTGTGCCAACACTTGCACAAACGTGGCGGACTCCAAGTTTGAGTCGGTCGCGATGAGTCGACGTCGATTCGTGCGGACCGTCGGCTGCTGGCTGGACATCGCGGGGACCGTGCCACTGGACATCCTGTTTTCGTTGATCGGCGCCGCGGACCCCTGGGCATCCACGGTGTCTTGCGTGGTCAGCCACTTACGCTTGCTGCGAATATTCACGCTACCGGGACGGCTGACGGTGAGCGGCAAACAAGCCGTCACAGCGATGTACGTCATGTTCTTTTATCAGTTCGTCCCCATCCTGCGGCTTGTGTATTACGGCGTCTGCTGCGTCAACGTGCTTGCCACCCTCTTCAACGTCATACGAATGGTGGAGGGCGGCGAACCCCCCCACTACGTCACCTCGGTGTACCTTGTCATCCAGACGGTGACCACGGTCGGATACGGCGACGTGAGCATTTCGACCAAGGCTGAGCGGTGGTACGCTGTATTTCTGGTGATGGGAGGATTGCTGTTTAATGCCATCGTCATTGGACGACTCGTGTCAATGATTCAACTCGGAGACGTCCGATCGCAGGCCAAGGACAAGCTCCGGGAAACGCTCGCCGTGCTCAACTATTTTTCGATTCCCCGGTTACTACAAGTCGAAATTCTCGGTTTGCAGTCCCACGCGCTCCACTCCAACGTGATGGTGGCCTGCCACAAGGAGTTGGCCGCTCTCCCGCAGTCAGTGCGCACCGCATTCGTAACTCAGCGCCACGTGGACGTGTTGCTCACAGCGCCGTGCATTCAAGCCGCCAACGAAGCACTGTTTAGCAACGAGGCCGTACTGTATGCGCTCGCGATGAGAATGTCCACCGACTGCTCGAAGCCCGAGGAGTACGTGTCGTGCTACGGCGAACCCCACCGGGGGCTTCGATTTTTGCAGTTTGGATTTGTGGACCGTCTCGACAACAACGGCCATTACTTGCTGACCGTTGTCAGGGGTGACCACTTGGGGTTCGAAACGATCTTCGACTTGAAGCCCGAAGATTACAACCACAAGGCGCTGTCGTATTGCGAATTCATCAGCTTGTCCGCCGTAGACTTTCACGCCGTGATGAAAAAATTTCCGAAATGGGCAACGTGCGTCAAAGAAGCGTTGGAAAAGGAGAATCTTGGCTCCGTTCCCTGGTGGACCGGAAAACGGCGAAATCCTGTTGTTGCAGGTCTGGAAAAGATTCGCCAAGCCAACGCGGTCGTGCCTGCGTCACCACAGCTTCCAGCTACGGGCGCATTGCACCATGCTCCGTCGGCTTCTGTGTCCAGTATTCTCGCGGCAGCAGCTGGAACTGAGGTCAACGAAGAGGCGAGACAGCTTCGCCAAAAGCTGAGAGCGCTACGGTTCAAGCTCCTTTCGGCCATTGCGGCGGAAGAACATCACCAAAAGACGCGATGAGGGGACGAAGAGATTAGGCGGAGTGTGATGTATCTTTTCCAACGGCAACCCGTTCAACCTCCCGTTCGTCGCTGGGGAAGAATCCCCATTGATGATCTTTCCGGCCAACAGAATGAAGTCAGTGAGATCCGCCGCACATCCCGTCGCCCCTCCGCTAAGCCATGTCATCGGCCAATATGACACGAAAGAGGTGATCCGTGAGACCGTCGCGCTGCTGCTGCGCCGCCGAGGAACGTTCGGTTCACCGCTCAACTTGCTGCAAGAGGAGTACTCGCAACAAGTTGCCAAAATGGCACTTCACGACATTGGCGGCGCAACAGCTCCCGTTTCGTCACCGCGTGGAGCCGAGTCAAAGACGACGTGGTCGCAACGGCCCGTTGAAGATGTCCACCAGCAGTATGTTGAGGTGCACACTCGGTACACAAAACTTGCAGCTGAAAATCTTGTGAAGGATGAGCGCATTTTGGCGCTGCGAGAACGCATCGCCGAACTGCAGTCAGTTGTTCGCCAGTTACAGCAGACGGTTACGCAACACGCCGCACATCAAGTTGCGCCCCAGGACAGACTAGTAGGAAACGATGACTCTGAAGGCGACGGCAACCCTGATGTGACGGTTGAGAGCGACGCCGAGGCACGCCGCCAACTCGTCGCCCTGAATTTGAAATTGAGCGAACGGTGTGAAATTTTAGAGCACAATTTGTCTTTGGGACTTCTTTCTTGCGGCCGGGAAGTGGCGAATGACATGATTGAACTGCAAAAGGAAAGCGAGAGACTGGGTGGCATATGCACAAGACTCGCGTCCGCGACTTTGGAGTACATGCAGAGCAACGAGGCGTTGACCAAACAGTATCGGGATGTGGCTGAGCAACTGGCGACCAGTGAACGTCGCCGCGATCAGCTCGAACGAGAGATGGTCGCGCTGCGCTTTGCGCTCGAACGCAGCAAAGTGACGTAGTGTTGTGTACACCAGTAGCTCCATTTCAAAACACATCACACCAAACCGAACAAATGTGACAGCTGTGACTCCTTGAATATCATTTGAAAGCATTGATCACGCGCAGTCACACGAACGCAGTTCAGTTTTCAAATGGCCAACGTGCTGGACGGCAATGGCGTATCTTCTCACTTCTTCCACGCACTGGCGAAGCAGAACCGTCAGCTGGAATGCGCGCGCGTTTTCATTCCCACGACTATCTTGTTCGACAACGGATTCGCCTCCGGATGGTTCGCCAGTAATCAAAGTGAAATGGAGGTCAAGAGAATATCGAGTAAAACGGTTCCGATGTCAGACGTTTTTCACGCGCTGGCAGATGGGTGTCAACCGGACGACATCTGCGCCTCGTTCGTCGTGCTGTCCACCCACCGGCGAGAGGCGGCTGCGCTGAGTGCGCCTTCGACTTCATCCCCCCTGCTGACGCACGTTGACGCGAACGCGATCATCACTGACTACTTCACAGTGGGCGAACTGCACGACTTTCTTTTTTCACCGATCCAGAAACCGCGCGGCGTTTTGCAAAAATTTGAACAACCGAAAGGGTTGTGGAACACAACCATCCGGGCGACTTGGACACCAGCTGTCACGCTGGCCGAGAGCGTCCGTAGCAAGAACAGTTTGCACGATCACTCTAAGTCGTCCGGGGAGCGTTGCATGACGTTCGAAAGCAGGGAGTCCAAGCCCGTCGCACTGACCAACTCCGTCACGTCCGCTTTACAGACAATATGTCAATCCATTGCCTCACACTTGCATCAAGTGGAACACGTCAACGTCGCGTCCATGGTGCTGCATTTTAAGGTGACGAGAACCAACAGGGTCGTGTTGCTGTACTCGACGAGCATTCGGTGCTCGGCGTCGAACTCTTCACTGGGCGGCCAGGAAGTCGGTCCAGTCGCGTTTGATCAGCCAATTGTGAGCCTCGAAGAGCAGCGACGTTTCGCACTTTTGGCGGCTCACTTAGCAGACTTCGCAGAAAAAAGGCAGAAAAGAAATCTCCCACGGACGTTGCCGCGACAAGATGTGAAGACGCCATCGCACGTGTCGATGGATGACGTGTACAGCGCCAAGGTGCGCCTTCTGCAGTCGGTCCTTGTTTCCACGACTGCCGTTGGATCGATCAAAAAGCTGTCTCCGCTCGGACGGTGGAGTTCAACCGGCGCGTCCATTGTTCCCTTCGCTTCGTTGACCGCCAAGGGTCATCCCGTCCTCCCAGTCCCAACTAGCGAGCCCCTCAAGTCCGCGGATCCTATGGAGGCCAAACCGGCGGCTCGAAGTTCAACCGTGCCCGCAACTGACGGTGCCAACGACGGAGAAAATTGTGCCCCGATACCCGTCGCCACTGGCGCGCACATCGTCAGAAAGGCTTACCCGGTGCGCCCCCCGCGACAGAAACCGATGCAGGATGACAACTCGCAAACCGCGATGATGTTGCAGGATATTCTCGAGGATCTCGAAGCTCGCGTCGCGGTCGGCTGCCGCGTCGCGATGGACGCATCGTCCAAGGTGCTGCGAATGCGAACGTATGAGCTTAACAAGCCACCCGGAACGCTGCCGGAGGACGAGTTTGTGCTGGTGGTGGCTGTCCATCCAGACTTCGACGTGGATCGCCTTTTGAAATGCTTCGACGCCTTCAGCCCTTCTGTGGTCGTGTCTGACTCGTCACGGGAGAAGGACGCCGACAACCTGCCGACGGAAGAGACCGAACGATACCCGGCCGATGTTGTGTGGCCGATCGGCGCGTCTATTTCTGAGGCAGCCGCGCACGGTGTCAATTTACACTTATTTGTGCGTGGCCGCCAGGACGTAGCGGCGCAGCTTGGCAGCGCGCAACAACGCTTGCGCCGGTTGCTCGTCGAGAATGTCGTCCAGTATTGAGTGCTCGTGCCGCGGATCCTCCTGCATGCGGCCCTGCAGACTGAAAACGTGAACGGTGTCGGTTGCGAGGGAAATACTGCGATTTGAGGCATGTATACTGTGTTCCCCCGTTTCCAAGTGTGTCCCCGCTCCCAACGGACACGTCTATGTTCCCAGTGTGAACCCTTTGACCTTCGCGGTGGTCGACGTGGTCTTTGCAAATTTTTGTCCAATGTGGTTGCTTGGTGAGGCGAAGATTTTTGTCGCACAGCCCCATGTCCCGAAAAGGAGCGCGAAAAAGTGAAGGTGGCGCGCGGCGCCAAGACACGACGTCGAGTGCTCGTCACGCCTCCTTGGCGTCAAGCGCATTTATCGTTGCCTACGAAGGTGAAGGGGCAGCGCCTTCCGTCATTGACGAAATGGAAAACGCGCGTCGAATGCTTGAAATAGATGAACGTCGTGTGAAAGAGTGGGAAAATTTCCAACGCGTGCAACGAAGTTCGCTCGACCAGCTCACGACGGTTTTCTTCGACTTCACCATCGACAACGTCCCTGTCGGACGAATGGTCTTTGAACTGTTGGACGATGTGGTTCCCCTGACATGCGATAATTTTCGCCTGCTGACGAGCGGAGAAAAAGGAGTCGACCCCACGACGGGGGTTCGGCTCGACTACGTGGACACGTCCGTGCATCGTCTGATCAAAGGGCACACCGTGATGCTTGGCGAGCTCGGCGGGTTGAGTCTGGCGGCATGTGAGGGAGGATTGAAGGACGAAAGCTTTGCCGTCCGCCATTCTCAGCGAGGGATGCTCTCAATGATCTCGAAAGGCCCTAATACTTCTGGTTCGGCATTCTCGATAACGCTTGACAAAGTCCCTGCTTTGGACTTCCGCCAGGTCGTTTTCGGTAAAGTTGTTGACGGATTGTCGGTGTTGGACAAGATCGAAGCGGTTGCATGCGCCAAGACAGGCGTTCCCAAAGTACCCATCGTGGTTTCGTTTTGCGGTGTACTCACGGGCAAGCGGCCTTCTTCGACAAAGCCAACCGCATCGCAGCCGACGGATGCCACAGGGAAAGATTTGGAATCCGGGGAGATGTAGCGACTCGCTTTCATGTACTTTCATTCAAAAATTCGGTTCTCCATCTCGATGCTGCTTTCGATGGAATGATTCAACTTTGAAGTTTTGATAAGTTTCAATTTCATTTTTGAACCGTAGTCACAAGCCGAAAGCTCGAGTTGACCCGTTGATTGGACGTGTTCACACAAGAGTTCGAATTGACCATTTCACATATTTCGATGAGGCCGCGAGCGCTCGCCGCCATCTTGGCCCTAGTGGTCACCGGGGTCGCAATCGGTAACATGGCCGCGGGTGACGCGAATGCGACCACGACGGGCGCCGCTATCGCAGCGTTTGATCCGCTGCCCCCGACCACGACGACGATGTCAGTGCGGCTTTGGAGCGACGCGACGCTTTGCCCCACCGCGACGATCGACACCGACACGATCCCCTTTCCGTTCACCATTTCGAACTGCGAGTGGCCTCTGGGAACGCTGGTGAGTATTGAGGGATCCACACCGTTCGACATCCGCTTAGATAATGTCGTTGGTGCCGATGCTTCCGTTGTGGTAAACACGGCAATGGTCAACAGCCGGCTGCGGATAATCAACAGTTCGTTGACCAGCGTCACGGCGTTCGTCGTGCCGTGCGGGTCGATTCCAAACACACCCGCGAACCTGCAGCTTCTGTTCTGCTTGCCGGTCACGAACTCCAGCCTGCTCATCGCGGGCACCGTTTTGGTGGCGGGGTCCCCCGTCTGCTCCACCCAAAGCTACGTTTTGCAGTCGTACAACGACTTCGTCCGCTCTTCCCTCGTCGTGCACACCAGCGTCCTGACGGCGACAGCGTGCTCTGGAACACAAGGATCGTATTCGGGGGCTATTTCCTTTTCCGGTGTGGTGCGAAACGCGTCGATCCACATTGTCCTGAGCAACGTCTCGGCGATGCAAGGTTCCACAGCCATGGCCTTGGCCATCATCGGAATGACGTATGGAACAGTGCTTGAAGTCGCCGGGAGCAAGATGCTTGCCGCCGCGACCGAATCGACGGAGGCAGGCGCCTACGTCTTGTACTTTAACACTTTGACTGCTGGAAGCATCCTGGTGTGCAACAGCCAGCTTTCGGCGATGTCCTCCGGCGGGGCCTATGCCGTTTTCTGGACTCAGATGGAGGCTTCATCTACCATGCGGCTCAGCAACGCCGTCGTGACGGCCGCCGGCGTGCCGACTATGGAATACTGCTTGAGCGGTTCCGCTGACGCTGGCGCGACGTTGGCGCTGTCGCACGTACTCTTCTGGCCCATCTTGGATGGCACCGGGTGGTGCCGAGGGTCGCTCGGGTGGCAACCAGGCACCATGCTCGGCACGGCAGTGGGCTACGATCTGACGTACCGGTACATTTTTCCGAATAAAACGTTTTGGTACGCTCAGAATCTGACGGGCCTGGTGCCTCTTTCAAGCTTTCCGTCAGTTTGCTCCTGGTGCCCGGGTGAACCACCTTGCATGTTGTCGTGCACCGCGACGCGAACGCCTCAGGAGTGCGTGCGCTTGTGTCTTCGAGGTCCTCCGTGCACCACAGCCTGCGAGGCGCAGACTACCGCTGCGGATTGTGCATCACCCGCAGGAGGCAGGCTCACGGCTTGCGAGTGGGACGCATCGTCGTGGTCGTGCTACCCGCGCTGCACGGCCGCAAACTGCAGCGGTCACAGTCTCGTCTCCGGCAGCTATCTCGCCGGTTGCCAATGCACCTGTCCCTTTCCCTGGTTGGACGCCTCATGTGATCGATGCCCGGACAAGTTTTCCGCCAGTGCATCGTGCGACCCATGTGACGCCATCACGTTCGCCGCACCGATCGCGTTCTGCGGCGTGGAGGTGACGACTGGACGGATGTGGAGCGTCGACG
>ERZ1292630.3804-Hain-H41-02um-R3-3804-length-13035-cov-48_pt1 | contig 10837 bp, 10 predicted proteins | sample MGYA00564408_ERZ1292630 | MGnify/ENA primary metagenome ERZ1292630 (study PRJEB36523, sample SAMEA6512641) | groundwater metagenome | collected 2019-01-08 | study: AquaDiva: Metagenomics assemblies of 32 groundwater samples
TGCGTTGCGTTGCGTTGCGTTGCGTTGCGTTGCGTTGCGTTGCGTTGCGTTGCGTTGCGTTCCTGAAGGGTCATAAAACACGACTCCTTTTTATTCTGACTGATTATACGCAAGCAAACGAATCTGTCAACATTTTCCCGATTAAATCTGGCTTTATGCCAACAGCCCGTAATTCTTCAACGCCGCCTTTAATTTATCGGCGTTGGATTTTGCCATCGCACACAACGGAAGGCGCATTTCGTCGCTACACATCTTGAGCATCTTCATCGCGGTCTTGACTGGAATGGGATTTGATTCTATGAACAAGGACTTGAATAACGGCTGGAGTTTGAGGTGCAGGTTCTTGGCTTCCTTAAAATTGCCTTCATTATATAGGTCTATCATCCGGACTACCTCAGCCGGAACAATATTGGAGGCGACCGATATCACGCCTTTGCCGCCTAAACATAGGATGGGATAGGTCAGTCCGTCATCACCGGAAAGGATGGTGATGTTGCAGAGTTTCTTAATCCGGGCTATTTGCTTTAAATCACCGCTGGCCTCTTTAATAGCCACGATGTTTTTGATATGCGAAAGCCGTGCCACGGTCTCAGGCGCCAGGGATACCCCGGTCCGGCCCGGGACATTATAGAGTATAATAGGTAGATGCACCTTTTTTCCCTCACGGGATTCGGCTGCTGCCTTAGCCACGGCTGTAAAATGCAGGAACATCCCCTGCTGGGTGGGTTTATTATAGTAAGGCGTGACAATCAGCGCCGCATCCACCCCGCATCTCTGGGCCATCATGGTCTGCTTGATGGTCTTGGCCGTGTCATTGCTTCCGGTGCCGGCAATCAATTGAACCCGTCCGCGGTTATGCTTTACACAGACCCGGAAAATCTTTTCCTTTTCGTCATCGGTGACAGTCGGGCCTTCGCCGGTCGTGCCGCAGAGGACAATGCCAGTAACCCCGTTACTTATTTGGAAGTCAATTAACTCCAGGAGTTTCCTGTAATCAACCCGGCCTTTTTTGAATGGCGTAACTATCGCAGTAATGCAACCTGAGAACCCCGTTAGAAGCGTTCCCGAAGATCGGTTAGAATATAGTAACGATTTCGACATGGCTCTATTGTTCGCTTCTAACGGGGTGAACATAATTTATTTCCTTTAGTAGCCGAAGCACTGATTAGACAAAAAAATTGTCACCCTGAACTTGGTTCAGGGTCTACATTCTACCCGAACAGATGCTGAAACGAGTTCAGCATGACATCTTCTGGAATCTGTGGCTTATCTTTTACTGATGATTTCTTTCATCTCCTTAACGGCCCGTTCCATGCCGACCAGAACGGCCCGGGCGATGATACTGTGCCCGATATTGAGTTCCTCTATTTCCATAATATGGGTAATCTCGTGGACATTGATATAATTTAATCCGTGCCCGGCCGAGACAGCCAGACGGGTATTGCGGGCAGTCACGGCCGACTCGGCCAGTTTATGCAAAGCAATGCGCTGGGCTTCAATGCTCTGGGCATTGGCGTAGAGTCCGGTATGCAGTTCGACCATATTGGCACCGACCAGTTTGGCGGCCTGCAACTGCTCCCGGTCCGGGTCAATAAAGACCGAGACGAGGATATTATTCTTCTTGAACAGCTTGACGGCCTCCTCTACCCGCTTGCGCTCCTTGACGATATCCAATCCGCCTTCGGTGGTCAGTTCCTCCCGGCGTTCCGGCACCAGAGTTACCTGATACGGCTTGACATCCAGGGCAATCTTGATTATCTCATCAGCCAGCCCCATCTCCAGATTGAGTTTGGTAGCCACGGTCTGCTTAAGAATGCGCAGGTCGCGTTCCTGGATATGCCGTCTGTCTTCGCGCAGGTGAATCACGATGCTGTCCGCCCCGGCCAGTTCAGCCAGGACCGCGGCCCGGACCGGGTCCGGCTCAAAGGTCTTGCGGGCCTGACGCACCGTCGCGATATGGTCTATGTTCACGCCTAATTTCATATACGTCTTCAAGCAAATACTTCCAACCTGGTCAAGAAAAACAAACCACAAAGAACACAAAGATAAAATGTTGACAAAGTTATTACTATCATCTATCTATTAAGTAAAAAGGAGACCGAGACAGATGATAGTAATTATCCGAATGCTGACGGACGATGCGAGCAAGAATCTCTGGGATGAGATTGCCAACCGCAAGGACGACCTGCAAAAAGTCCTGCAGAACCGCGGACGGCTTCTTTATCTCTCCAAACGCAAAGGGCATAATGAAGCCAGTTTATTCGTCCACGCCAAGGATTCCAACGTTATCAGCGAATTAATCACCGGCCATCTCAGCCAGGTGAAATCAATCTCAGCCATCTGGGTGATTCATCTCTTTAAGCCGAGGTTCTTCCCCATACCGCCGGATACGACCAATATGAAACGTTTTGTGATTACGGCCAAGATTAAACCGGGCTGCCTGTCCGAGGTCTATGGGAAGTTGGCAGACCCGAATCTGCCCGAGGGCCTGAAAAAGGTCTATTATGCATTCACCTTCCACCTCTATGATGAAACCCTCCAATATTCCTTGCTGGTAAATAACGAGGAGACCCTGAAGAAATACCTGGCGGAAAAGATTAATAAAATAGAAGGCGTGCTCAAGACCGAGATTCATCCGATAGAAAAAACCAAACCGTTTATCTCCTACAAGGAATGGCAGGACTATGCGGGTGATGACAATACCATCCCGACCTGGCAACAGCATATGGTCAGCCAGTTTGAGGAATAATATTTTAAAATCTCTCTTGACAAAAATAATATCTTATGTTAACATACCTGATACTTAATGGAATCAGCGTAAAAAAGTATGGCGCCGATGGCGCCATAAGAGAGGATAAAAACTATGTACCAACACGAAATCGGCAAGTCCGCAGGCGAAATCTGGAGATATCTTGAAAAACACGGCCCAATCCCGATAGACAAGATTCAGAAAGACCTCAAGAATATTTCCAAGGAACTATTTCACCAGTCGTTAGGATGGTTGGCCCGGGAAAACAAGATTGATATCAATATGGAGGTCAAACCGGCGATGCTTTCCAAGAAGAGTTAGAATCTCGTTGCAATAGACCTAACGAATCTTATTGGCTGGAAATTTCTTACCCGGGCAATTGGTCTGTTGCTTGTCCACTTCCTTGTGAAGCAGGATATTTGCCTTGGGAATCCGGTATTGTTTCTGCAGGTCGGATATAAGTTTAAGCAGCGCATCCATCTGTTTGGCCGTCGGCCTTGACTCATCAAAATTACCCACCAAACAAATACCGACTGATTCCTGATTCATCCGGTTATCATAGCAATGGGCGCCGGCCATCTGTCTGGCCCAGCGCTGGCCCGTCTCAACCTGGCCGTCCTTGGATTTCGCGCCGTTGCCGACGACAAAATGATATGCCAGCCCGTCTTTCATCCCCTTTTCATTGCGATGGTAATTATCAAATATTTTCGCATTGCCCTGTTTGGTAGCGCTGTGATGGATGACAATATACTTCCACCGGGTGGCGGGCGGATACTTAATTGCCGGCGCATTGGCAGAAGCGCTCAACGGAACGGATGTATTTGACACCGCCGTGGTATTCTGCGGGCTGCCCTTTGGCTTATCCTTTGTCTGGGATTCGGCAGTCGGACGGTCTTCGGCCCAGTTGACCGAATTGCTTAATACCGGGTCGCTGGAAAACAGATAGACGGCCAGCACAAAGGTAATAAAGGTAGCCGCCGTCAGCAACAGGTCTACTGCTTTCATATTTTACTATCGGTAAGAGCGATAAGTGACTTTAGTGATTATCTGTCGATTTGCACGAATTTTTATATTTTTCTTGACCCCGTTAGAGATGTTTGATATAAAACTCACAGGGTATAAAACTATAAAAACCGGCTGACATAATTAGGAGATAATAATATATTAACGGGGTTGACCCCTTAGAGATGTGTGATTATCTGCTAAACAAAATGCGGCAATAAGCCGATAATAATTAAGGTAAAACCCCGATATCATCGGGGGTATCGAGATAACAATATCTAAAAGGAGGTAACAAATGATAGATAAAAAGGTATGGACTATCAGTGGTTGGGTCATCGCCCTGGCCGCTTTGAGCATAGGGAACCTGTTCTCGCAGGTAAAGACAGCCGAACCCAAGAAAACTGCGCCCGAGGTAACCGAGAAAGTTAAGGCATCCGAACCAGAAGAGGTGGTAGAAGTCACGGTTCCGAAACTCAACCTGCGCGCCGGCAACGGCACTAATTATCCGGTGGTCCAGTCGCTGACCAAAGGCGAAAAACTGGTTGTGGTCAATTATAAAAGCGGCTGGCTGGAGGTAAGGGTCCCGGATGACACCAAATGCTGGATAACCAAGAAATACGTGGAGGTTACCAGTAAGGAAAAATCGCTGGGTGTGGTAAAGGTCGGCCGCATTAATGTGCGCAGCAAACCGGAATCAGGAGAAAATATCATCGGTCACATCACTGAAGGCCAAATAGTCACAATCAAATCCGAGAAAGGAGAATGGTATCAAATCGCCCCGACGGAAAACCTGACCGGCTGGGTGAACAAGAAATATACCCGCTACTGGGGTAATCGTCAACGTTTGGATGAATTAATCAATAAGACCATCCAGGACGAAGCCAGCAAGCAGTCGCTGGTCGGTATCTTCAACCAAGCGGAAAAACTCTATGATGCAGAACAGGAAAAACCGCCCCTGAAACATAACTATACGGAAGTGCTTCGTCTCTACAAAGAAGTCATAAACAAGACCTCCGATAACGAATTATTGGAAAAGAGCCGCGAGCGCGTTAAACTATTAGAACCAAAACAGCAACTTCTCGACGAATTCGTTAATGTCCTCACCACATCACAGGAGCAGAAAAAAGCCATTGAGGAAAAATATAAGCAACGGCTAATAGATTTAATAAACACAAAGAATTCGCCGGAACCCTACGATGCCCGGGGCTGGATGGAATCAGAAGGCAAGTATATCGGCCGGCCGGCCGCGCACAAACTGACTATGGGCGGCAAGACCCTGTTCTTCTTGAAAGGCAGTTCATCCATCAATCTGGACGACTACTACGGACAATATATCGGCGTCAAAGGTAAAAGAGTCGCTAATAAATCAGGCGTCGCAGAAACCATCATTATCGAAAAAGTAGACCTATTAGAAGAAGACCAATAACGTTTAGATTTAATAATGAAGGAGTTAATGAAATAATTGAATTGACTGATACGGGGAAATGAATCGCATATTACATTAATAACCGGAAAACCGAAGGCAAAATTAGAGTATGACCATAATACTGTATTTCTTAACGCTACTGCTTATAGTCAACAACAAACTCCCCTGGCGGAGCTATACCCCTACAAGGGGCATGCTTTTTGACTATACTATTCAAAGTCCACTGAGCGTTTTACCTGAAATTTTGCCGATACCGGGGTATTCTGGCTGTTAGGTCTCTGATTCATTTCGCAATGTAATCGCCCAATCAGGTCAATAATCATTCTGTTTATTCCTATTATACTAACAATGGCCCAGAATGATTTCTGGGCCGTCTAACTTACTGTCACGGGTCGTGTTGCCCGCCGGGTGACCAGCCACTAACAGTAAATAAGAGAGGAAAGCCATATGAATTTCAGCGAGATGAATATCATACTGATTGCGGCGGCTTTTATTCTCGGCGCTGGGGGCGCGTATCTGTTTATCTTTCTCCAGCAAAGAAAAGGCAAACAGAAGGCAACAGACATAATCAATCAGGCCCAAGCCGAGGCAGAACGAACCAGGAAAGAAGCGTCCTTCTCAGCCAAAGAGGAGACCTACCGCCTTAAGGAACAAGCCAACCGCGATGTCCAGGAAACCAAACGGGAACTAAAGGACTTTGAGCGCCGGCTCCTGAAACGCGAGGACGCCATTGACCGCAAGGCCGATACGCTCCAGCGCCGGGAACGCCAGATTGAAACCATTGAAAAAACCATTGAGGATAAAAGCAAACTGATTGAAACCAAGAACAAGGAACTGCAAACGATTATAGACAGCGAAAAGCAGACCCTGCACCAGATTTCCGGATTGAGCAAGGAAGAAGCCACTAAGATTCTCCTGAACAAACTGGAAACCGACCTGCAAAAGGAAGAGGCCGACTTGGTCAGGAAATACCAGGAACGGACCAAGGAAACGGCCGAGGGTGAAGCCCGGCGGCTCATCACTATCGCCATCCAGAAATATGCGGCTGACCAGAGCGGCCAGTCATCCGTTTCTACAGTGGATATTATCAACGACGATATGAAGGGCCGCATCATCGGCCGTGAAGGCCGGAATATCCGGGCCTTTGAAAAGGCATCCGGCGTGGAACTAATTGTGGACGATACGCCCGGCGTGGTGGTCATCTCCAGTTTCGACCCGGTCCGCCGCGAGGTGGCCCGCAAGGCGCTGGAAAAACTGGTCAGCGACGGCCGCATCCAGCCCGGCCGGATTGAAGAAATCGTGGAAATTGCCAAGAAGGAAGTCAACGAAGCCATCAACGCATCCGGCAAACAGACCTGCTATGAAATGAATATACCAAATATCAATCCCAAACTGGTAGCGCTCCTGGGCCGGTTGAAATTCAGAACCAGTTACGGACAGAACGTCCTGCAACATTCGGTTGAAGTGGCGCATCTGGCTTCCTCCATGGCCGCGGAACTGAAACTCGATGCCACACTGGCCAAGCGGGCCGGCTTATTGCACGATATCGGCAAGGCCATTGACCAGGTGGAAGAAGGCACTCATCCGGCATTGGGCTCTGACCTGGCCCGGCGCTGCGACGAACGTCCTGAGGTCATTGACGCCATAGAAAAACACCACGAGATGGTCAACCCTGATTCGCCTTATACGGTGCTGGTTGCCGCAGCTGATGCGATTTCCGCCTCCAGGCCCGGCGCCCGGCGCGACAGCGTGGAAAAATATCTCCAGCGAATCAAGCAACTGGAAGACATTGCCAATGCCTATCAGGGCGTGGAGACATCTTACGCCATCCAGGCCGGCCGGGAAATCAGGGTCTTTGTCAGCGCCTCCAAGGTCGATGACAGCCAGGCCACCATTCTCAGCCGAAATATCGCCCAGGATATAGAAAAGGAACTGAAATATCCGGGCGAGATTAAGGTCACGGTCATCCGGGAGACCAGGGCCGTGGAATACGCCAGATAATTATGGAACTGAACATCCTGATAATCGGTGACATCGTCGGTCGTCCAGGCCGGATGGCCGTCCGTGAGATTGTGCCGCAGTTAAAGGAGAAAGAAAATCTCCATTTCTGTATTGCCAATGCCGAGAATGCCGCCGGCGGCTCTGGTGTCACCGCTAAAATCGCCGATGAACTATTTTCCTATGGCCTTGATGTCCTGACCTCAGGCGACCATATCTGGAAACAAAAGGACATAGTTGACTACATAAATAACACCACGGCCCTGCTCAGGCCGGCTAATTACCCGCCTGAAGCCGCCGGCAACGGATACGGGGTCTTCCCGTTACGAAGTCGCAACGGAGTCCCGATGATTTCGGGAAAAGATAATCAGGATATCAAGATTACCGTTGTCAACCTCCAGGGCCGGGTCTTTATGCAGCCCAATTCCGATTGCCCGTTCCACGCAGTTAACAATATCCTGACCAATATCCAAAAGCAAACCAATATAATCATTGTTGACCTGCACTGCGAAGCCACCTCGGAAAAAGTAGCCATGGGCTGGCATCTGGACGGCCAGGTCAGCTGCCTGTTCGGCTCGCATACCCATATCCAGACGGCGGACGAAACTATTCTGCCCCAAGGCACGGGTTACATCACCGACGTCGGGATGTGCGGGCCTTATGATTCGGTTATCGGCCGCCGGACTGACCGGGTCCTCTCCGCCTTTATCACCGGAATGCCCGCCCCATTTGACGTAGCCAAAAACGATATCCGCCTGAGCGGAATTATCGTGACCATTGATTCCAAGACCGGTAAGGCGCTCAGAATAAAAAGGATTCAAGAGAAATTCACTCCGCCAGCCGACCTATCCGAAGGAGAATAATCATGAAATCATTGCCCGGATATTTCCTAACCTTTGCCATTGTTTTCTTAATGCTCGGCTGTAGTGCCGGGCAGATAAAACCGGACAAGCCATCCCTGACCATTGCCAGTAACGGGAAATCAGAGTACGTCATCGTTATCGCCAATGACGCATCCCTGTCCGAAAAATACGCAGCCAACGAACTGCATAACTTCCTCAAGGAGATTTCCGGCGCGGATATTCCGGTCATAACCGACAGCCAGGAAATGCAAAAACACGAAATCATCCTGGACCAGAACTCCCATTTGAACAAAACTACCGCCACGATTAATTTCGCCCAATTCGGCAATGAGGGTTTTGCCATTCAAACCTCAGGCAACCATCTAATAATAGCCGGCGGACGGCTCAGGGGCACTATGTACGGCGTCTATACTTTTCTGGAGGATTATCTGGGCTGCCGCTGGTTCAGTTCCAAGGTCAGCAAAATCCCCAAACAACCGGCAATAGAAATACCATTGTATTTCTTTAACAGCCAGGGTCCAGTATTCGAATACCGGGAAGATTTTTACACTGACGCCTTTGATGCGGAATGGGCGGCCCGGAATAAAATGAACAGTTCTCATGCCCGGCTGGATGCCGAGCATGGCGGTAAAATCACCTACCATCCATCCCTGGGGCATACATTCTATGCATTAGTGCCGCCCGAGAAATATTTTGACAAACATCCGGAATATTTCTCGGAGAAAGACGGTAAGCGGTTTTACGAGGGCGGCCAGTTGTGCCTGACCAATCCTGATGTGCTCAAACTCTGCATCCAGGAGGTTAAGAAATGGATGAAAGAGAAACCCGAGATAAATATCATCGCGGTTTCACAGAATGATTGGGCCGGCTGGTGCGAGTGTGCCGATTGCCGAGCGCTGGATGAGCAGGAAGGCAGCCAGAGCGGCACCATCATTAACTTCGTCAACCAGATAGCCCAGGCCGTTGAAAAGGAATATCCTGATAAAGCCATCGACACATTCGCTTACCAGTATAGCCGCAAACCGCCCCGGACCATCAAGCCGCGCCCCAATGTCATTGTCCGGCTTTGTTCAATAGAATGCTGTTTTTCCCATCCGCTGGCCACCTGTCCGAAAAATGCATCGTTCCTGGCCGACTTAAAGGGCTGGTCCCAGATATGCCACCGGCTCTATATCTGGGATTATGTCACTGACTTCGCCCATTATCTTATGCCCTTCCCCAATTTCTCAGTCCTTAAGCCCAATATCCAGCTCTTTGCCCGGCATAATGTCAAGGGTGTTTTTGAAGAAGGCAACTACTCAGCCGGTGGCTGCGGCGAACTGGCCGAACTGCGCGCCTATGTCCTGGCCAAACTGCTCTGGAATCCTGACTATGATTCTGACAAAGCCATGGCTGAATTTATGGCTAACTATTACGGCTCATCGGCGCCGGCCATCCGCAAGTATTTTGACCTGATTCACAACAAGGTCCGGGATGAGAATATCCATCTGGGCATATTTGACCCGCCCATCGCCGCTTATTTAACCGGGGATGTGTTAACAAAAGCCACTGAATATTTCAATGAAGCGGAGAAACTGGCAGATAATCCTGAGATATTACAGCGAGTCCTGATAGCCGAGATGCCGATTCTTTACGTGCAGATTGTCACCGCGCCGGACGACCAACCGGCCGCTGAACTCCTCGCCAAGTTCCTGAAGATAGGCCGGGAGGCAAAAATAACCAATCTCGGAGAATGGGGCGACCGGTCTCTGGACCGGTTTGAATCGGTAGTAAACCACCGGCGGCCATTCCTGGGAATTCGGTCGGCAAATAATCCGCCGCCTGACGTTAATGGAATCCTGATAGAAGAAGTCATCCCCGGCAAGCCGGCCGAACAAGCCGGGATAAAAGCCGGCGATATCATCATCAGCATTAATGGCCAAACCGTTAAAAATCTGCCGGAACTGGCTAATATCATCAGTGAGTATAAAGTCGGCCAGTCCGTTAAGGTTAAGATTAAACGGGGCAAGGAAACCCTGGAACTGACTCTGACATTAACCGCCGCGCCGTTGTATTAGGGTCTCGCGCTTTGTCATTGCGATGGCGCCTAAGCGCCAGAAGCAATCTCGTCTTGTCATTGCGAGCCCAATAGGGCGAAGCAATCTCAACCGACAACAACTATATGACAAACCAATACTACATTTACATCGCCACAAATAAAGGCAACAACGTTCTATATACCGGAGTCACAAACAATCTGATAAAAAGAACTTATGAACATAAATCCAAGTTAATTGACGGCTTCACCAAAAGGTACAACATAAATAAATTGGTTTATTATGAAATCTTTGATAAGATAGAAAACGCCATATTAAGGGAAAAGCAAATAAAGGCCGGACCAAGAAAGCAAAAGATAGCGCTGATTAATAAAATGAACCCTGATTGGAAGGATTTATACAATAATTTATTATTGTGAGATTGCCACGCTCCCGATGGTCGCTCGCAATGACAATGCTCTGGAACTGTCATTGCGAGAAGCGGGATTCCTCGCTTGTCATTGCGATGGCGCCTAAGCGCCAGAAGCAATCTCATAGCGCCAACGGGATTGCCACGGTCCCCTACGGTGACCTCGCAATGACAATATTGGCGGAATCCGTGTACTCAATTTAACGATGAAATTAGATAACAAGAACCTATCTTTATTCTCCGGACAGAGCAATACACCGGCGCCGTCGTTGATCCCCAAGAAACCGCTCTCGGTCTCAGAACTGACCGAACGAATCAAGACCATGCTGGAAAACGCCATCGGCTCGGTCTGGG
>ERZ1292630.5150-Hain-H41-02um-R3-5150-length-10832-cov-7_pt1 | contig 10832 bp, 9 predicted proteins | sample MGYA00564408_ERZ1292630 | MGnify/ENA primary metagenome ERZ1292630 (study PRJEB36523, sample SAMEA6512641) | groundwater metagenome | collected 2019-01-08 | study: AquaDiva: Metagenomics assemblies of 32 groundwater samples
CCTTCTCTGGGTCAGCATGTCGGCGTCGTACTAGGGCAGCCCGTACTCCTTGACGAACCGCTCGCGCTTGGCCTCGGGAAGCTCCGTAATGGTCTTCCTGATCGCCTCAACGGCCTCTGGTGCGGTCACGACGGGGACCAGATCGGGCTCGGGGAAATAGCGGTAGTCGTGTGCCTCTTCCTTGCTCCTCATGGAGAAGGTGACGCCTTTGGCGGAATCGAAGAGCCTCGTTTCCTGGACCACCCTGCCGCCCTCGTCGAGGACCTGGGCCTGCCGCTTGATCTCGTACTCCAGCGCCTTCTGCACGAATTTGAAGGAGTTGACGTTCTTGACCTCCGCCCGGGTGCCGTACTCCTGTGCGCCGACGGGCCGGATCGATACGTTGCAGTCGCACCGGAAGTTACCCTTCTCCATGTCCGCGTCCGAGACCTCGATGTAGCGAAGGATAGAACGGAGCTTCTTGAGGTACTCCGCCGCTTCATCGGCGGACCGGATATCGGGTTCGGACACGATCTCCATGAGCGGCGTGCCGGCGCGGTTCAGGTCCACCAGGCTCGCTCCGCTCTCGGAGGTGTGGAGGTTCTTTCCCGCATCCTCTTCGAGATGGATCCGGGTGATGCCGATGCGTTTCACCTTCCCGTCGACCAGGATCTCGACATACCCTCTTTCGCAGAGGGGCAGTTCGTACTGGGAGATCTGGTATCCTTTTGGAAGGTCTGGATAGAAATAGTTCTTCCGCGCGAATCGGCTGGAAGGGGTGATCGAGCAGTGCGTGGCGAGACCGGTCTTGATGATATATTCGACGGCTTTCCTGTTCAGCACCGGCAGGACGCCCGGCATGCCGATGCAGACCGGGCAGGTCCGCGTATTCGCCTCTTCGCCGAAGGCCGTCTCGCACCCGCAGAAGATCTTGGTGTTGGTCTGGAGCTGCGCATGTACTTCCAGGCCTATCACTGCTTCGTAGTTCATGGTTAAACCTCGTTCTTCGTTAAAAGGTTACGATGCCCGTATCGTCATTCGGCACCGGCGACGTCGAGAACCGAACAACGTGACCGTAAAACCGAAACGGGCCTCGTTACCGACGAACGCATGACGATCTCGCTTCTTACCTTCCTACCTTCAAATCTTCGGCCTCTTCAGGTGCCACTCCGTGGCCTGTTCGTAGGCATATGCCGCGTGCAGGACCGAGCCCTCGTCGAAATGCCTGCCGAGCAGCTGCAGCCCGATGGGGAGGTTCCCCGTCGTGAACCCGCAAGGTAGGGAAATCCCCGGGATGCCGGCCAGGTTCACGCTGATCGTGAAGATGTCAGAGAGGTACATCTGGAGCGGGTCCGATGATTTTTCCCCGATCTTGAACGCCGCCGTCGGCGCTGTGGGTGTCGCGATAATGTCGACCTTCTTGAAGGCCTCGTCAAAATCGTGTTTGATCAGGGTCCTGACCTGCTGGCCCTTCTTGTAATAGGCATCGTAGTATCCCGCCGAGAGCGCGTAGGTGCCGAGCATGATCCTGCGTTTGACCTCCGGCCCGAAGCCCTGGCTGCGCGACTTCATATACATGTCCAGCAGGTCCTTTGCGCCCTGCGCACGAAACCCGTATTTCACGCCGTCATACCGCGCGAGGTTGGAGCTCGCTTCCGAGGTGGCAAGGATGTAGTACGTGGCGACGGCATAGCCGGTATGGGGCAGGGATACATCGACGACCTTCGCGCCGAGGCGCTCCAGCGTCTTCACCGCCTCACGCACGGACTTGTCCACCTCGGGGTCCATTCCCTCGATAAAATATTCCTTCGGAATGCCGACCGTCATCCCCTTTACGTCCTTCACCAGCGACATCGTGAAGTCCGGGACCGGGATATCGGCCGACGTGGAATCCTTCGGATCGTGTCCCGTAATGATGTTCATGACGATGGCGGTGTCCGTCACGTCCTTGGTGAGCGGGCCGATCTGGTCAAGCGACGATGCGAACGCAACAAGCCCGTAGCGGGAGACCCTCCCGTAGGTCGGTTTCAGCCCGACCACGCCGCAGCAGGCCGCGGGCTGGCGGATGGAACCTCCCGTATCGGACCCGAGGGCCGCGATGCATTCCCCCGCGGCCACGGCCGCCGCGGAACCACCGCTGGAACCGCCCGGGATGCGTTCGAGGTCCCAGGGGTTCTTTGTTGCGAAGAACGCGGAGTTCTCCGTCGATGACCCCATCGCGAACTCGTCCATGTTGACCTTGCCGGGCATCACGGAACCGGACCCGTTCAGCCGGGTGACAACGGTCGCGTCGTAGGGCGGGATGAAGTTCCCAAGGATCTTCGACGCGCAGGTCGTCCGGGTGCCCGCGGTGCACATGTTGTCTTTGATGGCAATGGGGATGCCGAGGACGGCCGACGCCTTGCCTGCCTTGCGCGCCTTGTCAGCTCCGTCCGCCTGCGACAGCGCGGCGTCTCCGGTCACCGTGATATACGCCTTGACCTTGTCATCGACGGCCTTGATCCTGTTCAGGACGGACTCGGTGATCGCCCGCGACGTGGTCTCACCCTTCTCCAGCATGTCGCGCAGTTCGTGGATCGTGAGGGAAAATAGATCCATGATCACTCCTTCACCTTGTTCTGGCCGTCCACCATGATGATCCTGGGCTTAAACGTCTTCAGCTCCTGCTCGTTGTAGTACTCGTAGCAGAAGACGATGACCCTGTCCCCTTTCGCGCCTTTCCGCGCCGTAGGGCCGTTCAGCACCATGTCGCCGGAGCCGCGTTTGCCGGGGATGACGTAGGTCTCGAAGCGTTCGCCGTTGTTCAGGTTGGAAACGCTCACCTGTTCGTAGTGCAGGATGCCCGCTGCTTCCAGCAGCAGCGGGTCCACGGTCAGGCTCCCCTCATACTCGAGGTTCGCATCCGTTACCGTCGCGCGATGGATCTTTGCTCTCAGCATCAGTCTCAGCATGATCAATTCCTTTGTAATTCAGATTATAGCCACGAAGACACTAAGACTCGAAGAAGGTCTTTGCCTTTTTGTTTCTTCTCCCTTAGTGCCTTGGTGCCTTAGTGGCAAAAGCCGTTTGATGGCTTATTCGATGATCTTGGGCACCTTGTAGTGCCCGGCGGCCTTTTCCGGGGCGTTCGCCAGCGCCTGTTCCTGGGAAAGACTCGGGCGAGACACGTCGTCGCGCATCACGTTCTTGATATCGAGGACATGAGAGGTGGGTGCCACGCCTTTTGTATCCAGCCCGTTCAGGGTCTCCACGTAGGTCAGGATATTCGAAAGCTGGTCGATAAGCTTGTCCGTTTCCCCCTCGGCAAGCTCCAGCCTCGCCAGCTTTGCAACGTGCTCTACTTCCTGTTTCGATATCTTCATAAGAGAACCCTTTCAATCTTTGACACTGATTTCCACTGAAAGAAGCTATGATAAAGGCGGATTAAATCGTGCTTCTTCATAGCCGTTATCCGCCTCTGTCCGTGTCTAAGACTTTAGATGACTTCTAAATTCGCGTACTTCACCGCCAGGGTCTTAACGCCGTGTCCGGGAAAGCTGACGCTGATCTTCAGATCGTCCCCCGCACCCTCGGACCGCTGGACCGTTCCGATGCCGAACTTCGCGTGTTTGACCACCGCGCCGTTGTAGTACGGGGTCGTGCCGGATGCCTTTGCCGTTTTCGCGGGTGCCGATGCCTTTTCCAGCCTGTGGCTGCCGGTTACAAAGGTGGCACCCATAGGATTCGGCGCGACGGCATCCTCCCACTGAACATACCGTTTGCCTGCGCCCGACACAACGGCCGGCATTCCTTCCCGTTCTATCAGCTCGGCCGGTATCTCCTCCACGAATCGGGAGACAAGGTTCGCCTGGGGATATCCGTAGAGCCGGCGCTCCGACGCATGGGTCAGGATCAGCCGCTCCTTGGCCCGCGTCATGCCGACGTAGCACAGCCTCCGTTCCTCTTCCAGCTCCTCTTCGCTTTCGGCTGAGCGGGAATGGGGGAACAGGCCTTCTTCCATGCCGGCCATGAACACCACCGGGAATTCGAGCCCCTTGGCGTTGTGCAGGGTCATGAGCGTCACGCTGTCCGCTTTCGTACCGCCCTTTCCGTCGCCCGCCGACTGTTGCTCCATGTCGGTGATGAGCGCCACCTGGTCGAGGTACGCGTCCAGGCCGGCCTCCCGGTTCTGTTCCTGAAAGTCCTCGGTCGCCGTGAGGAACTCGGTCAGGTTCTCTATCCTGATCCTCGCCTCGATGCTCCGCTCTTCCTCCAGCGCCTTGATGTATCCCGAGTCGTCGATCACGCGGCGCGCAAGGTCGGTCAGGGTCAGGTCTCCCATGTCCGTCCGCAGCCGTTCCATGAAAGTCGTAAATTCCCTGAGCTTCCCCGACGCGGCCTTCGCGATCTCCGCCGCAGCGGGGTCCTTCGCGGCTTCGTAGAGCGACATCCCGTTCTGCTGCGCTGTTTTTTCCAGCTTGTCGATGCTCGTATCACCGATGCCGCGGGCCGGCACGTTGATGATGCGGCGCAGGCTCACGGAATCCGCTGGATTGTGCAGTACCCGGAGATAGGCGATGATGTCCTTGATCTCTTTCCGGTCGTAGAACCTGAGCCCCCCGAAGATCCGGTAGGGAATGCCGCGGTTCCTGAGCGCGTCTTCGAGCGCCCGGGACTGGGCATTGGTGCGGTAGAGGATGGCGATCTCCCGGAGCGCCCTGCCGTCGTCGACGAACTTCTCGATGTTCCGGCAGATGTACCGGGCCTCGTCCTTCTCGTCGACCGCCGTGTAGCAGAGGACCTGCTCGCCGCCCCGGCGGCTCGTCCAGAGCGTCTTGTCCTTCCTGCCGAGGTTCCGCTTGACCACGGCGCTGGCCGCGCCGAGGATGTTCTCGGTGGAACGGTAATTCTGCTCCAGTTTGATGATCGTCGTGTCGGCGTAGTCCTTTTCGAAGTTCAGGATGTTCGTGATGTCCGCGCCGCGGAACTTGTAGATGCTCTGGTCGTCGTCCCCCACCACGCACAGGCTCTTGTGCTTCGCCGTCAGCAGCCGCACGAGCCGATACTGCGCCCGGTTCGTGTCCTGGTACTCGTCGATGAGGATATGCTGGAACAGCTGCTGATAATGGTCGAGCACATCGGGGTGTTGTTCCAGCAGCCTGACCGAAAGCATCAGCAGATCATCGAAATCGAGCCCGCCCGACTCCTTGAGGCGCTCCGTATACAGTTCATAGGTCCGCGCGACGGCATCGTCGAACCCGAATCCCGAGCTGGTGCGGGCAAACTGCTCCGGGTCCGTCAGGTTGTTCTTGAGGGCGCTGATGCGGCCGATGACCGCCCGCGGTTGATAGTGCTTGTCATCGATCCGCAGGTCCTGCATGCAGGTCTTGATGAGCGAGGACCGGTCCGTTTCGTCGTAGATCACGAACTGGCGCTTGTACCCGATCCGTTCGACATGCTGACGGAGGATCCTGACACAGGCCGCGTGGAAAGTGCTGATCCAGAGCCCGCGGAGCGGAATGTTCAGCAGCCGTTCCAGCCGCTCCCGCATCTCGGTCGCCGCCTTGTTCGTGAACGTGACCGCCAGGATGTTTCCCGGCCGGACATCCCGCTCGCGGATCAGGTGCGCGATGCGGTACGTGATCACCCGGGTCTTTCCGCTGCCCGCTCCGGCGAGTATCAGGAGCGGCCCATCGCCGTGGAGGACCGCCTCACGCTGCGGCGGGTTAAGGTCTTTCAGATAGTCCATAATAGTAATTGCGGATTGCGGATTTCGGAATGCGGATTGATAAAACAGTCAAATCCGCAATCTACAATCCGCAATCCGAAATGGTTACTCCACCGTCACGCTCTTGGCCAGGTTCCGGGGCTGGTCCACATCAGCGCCACGGAGCACGGCGATATGATAGGCAAGGAGCTGGAGCGGGATCGACATGATGATCGGCAGGAGAAGCGGATTGGTCGCGGGCACGGAGATCACGTGGTCGGCCAGCTTCACGAGTTCCGGGTCTCCGTCGCTGGCAAGGGCGATGACGATGCCGCTCCTCGCCTTCACTTCCTGGATGTTGGCCAGGATCTTCTCGTACACATTGTTCCTTCCGGCCAGGACGACGACCGGCATATTCTCGTCGATCAGGGCGATCGGACCGTGCTTCATCTCGCCCGCGGGATATCCCTCGGCGTGAATATAGGATATTTCCTTCAGTTTGAGAGCCCCCTCGAGGGCCACCGGATAGTTCGGCCCCCTGCCGAGGTACAAGAAGTCATTCGCCTTGAAATACCGCCTGGCGATCTGCTCGATGGCATCGTTCTGTTCGAGGCACTGTTCCACCAGCGTGGGAACATGGACAAGATCTGCCAGCCTTTTCCGGACCTCGTCCGGGGAGAGCGTTCCGCGCATGCTGCCGAAGAAAAGACCGAACAGGTAGAGCGCCGTGAGCTGGGCGGTAAAGGCCTTGGTCGAGGCAACGCCGATCTCCGGCCCCGCGTGGGTATAGACCACGCCGTCGGCATCGCGGCTGGCTGTTGAGCCAACGACGTTGCAGATGGTCACCACCGTAGCCCCGCGCGCCTTTGCCTCGCGCATCGCTGCCAGCGTGTCGGCGGTCTCGCCCGATTGCGTTATCGCGATCATGAGCGTGTCGCCGTTCACCAGCGGTTTCCGGTACCGGAACTCGGAAGCGATGTCCACTTCCGTCGGGATGGCGGCCATCTCCTCGATCATGTACTTTCCGACGAGGCCGGCGTGCCACGAGGTCCCGCAGGCCACGATGAATATCTTGCTGAACCTGGCGAACCGCTCCGGCGCGATGCCGATCTCCTCGAGGTGAATGACGCCGGTATCCTGGGATATCCTGCCCCGGATCGTGTCCATGATCGCCCGCGGCTGTTCGTGGATCTCCTTCAGCATGAAGTGGCGATAGCCGCCCTTTTCGGCCATGACCGGGTTCCAGAGGACGCGGGTGACCTCGCGGGTTACCTCGTTGCCGCGAAGGTCGGTGATGCGGACCCCTTCCGCGGACAGCACCGCCATCTCATCGTCGCTCAGGAAGAGCACGTCGCGGGTCCGATGGAGGATCGCCGGGATGTCCGACGCCACGAAGAACTCACCCTGACCCAGCCCGATCACGAGGGGGCTGCCCTTGCGCGCGGCGACCATGACATCGGGCGTGCGTTCATCGACAACGGCGATGGCATAGGCCCCTACGAGATGGCGCGCCGCTTCGCGTACCGCCTCCTCAAGCCCCGTTCCCTTCGCCGCGATGCTGTCGATCAGATGGGCAATGACCTCCGTATCGGTCTCGGACAGGAACGTGCGGCCCTGGGCCAGGAGATCCTTTTTAAGCACCGCATAGTTCTCGATGATGCCGTTATGTACCACCACCACGCTGCCGGCGCGGTGGGGATGGGCGTTCTCCTCGGACGGCCTGCCGTGCGTAGCCCAGCGGACATGGCCGATCCCCATCGTCCCGGTCAGCGCCTCTCGCTGGAGGACCGATTCGAGGTTCTGGAGCTTGCCCACCGCCCTGCGGAGCACCAATTTCCCGTTCTGGAGCACGGCGATCCCCGAGGAATCGTACCCGCGGTACTCGAGCTTCTTCAACCCCTCGATGAGAATGGGGACGGCCGATTCATTGCCGATATATCCGATAATGCCGCACATAAGACAAAGACCTCATTGTAAATTTCAAATTGTAAATTGTAAAGTGCAGGTGTACCGGCAATGCATTTTCATATTTGAAATTTGCAATTTACAATCTGCAATTTCCAATGATGCTCAGCCCTTCTTCTGTTTCATTCTCTTCCGCCGTCCCGAGACGCCTTCCCGGATATCCAGGGGCACCCGGCTGATCGCCAGGGCCTCGGGCGGCACGTCGCGGGTGACCGTGGCGCCGGCGGCGACAAGAGCGTCCTTCCCGATACGGACCGGCGCGACGAGCTGCGCATCGCTTCCCACGAACACCCCGTCCTCGATGATGGTCTGATGTTTCTGGAACCCATCATAGTTGCAGGTGATGACGCCCGCTCCGATGTTCACATCCCTGCCCACGGTGGCATCGCCGATGTACGCCAGGTGGTTCGCCTTGCTCCCCTCGCCGATGACCGACTTCTTCACCTCGACGAAGTTGCCGATGCGGGAGCCGGGTCCGAGCACCGTACCGGGCCGGAGATGGGCAAAGGGCCCCACCGACGCCTTGTCCGCGATCCGGCTGTCCTCGATGACGCAGCAGTCCTTGATCGTCACCCCGTTCCCGCAGGCGCTGTCAACCACGCGAGATCCGGAGTAGACCATACATCCCTCTCCCAGCGTCGTCTTCCCTTCCAGCCGGACATTGGGGTACAGGACCGTGTCCCTGCCGATCAGCGCCTCATCGCTGATAAAGACCGTTGCAGGGTCGATCAACGTAACGCCTTCCCTCATCCATCGGACATTCTTCCGTTCTTGCATAATGCGTTCCGCCTGGCTCAGGTCGATGCGCGAGTTGATGCCCATGGCCTCGTCTGGATCATCACAGAGGACCGCCGCGACATTGCGTTTTCCCTTACGTGCAAGGGCTATCGTATCGGGAAGATAATATTCTCCCTGGGCGTTCTTGTTCTTGATCCCTCCCAGGGCGGACAGGAGGAACTTTTTTTCGAAACAGTAGATCCCGGTGTTCACTTCCCTGATCTTTTTCTGGGCGGTCGTCGCGTCCTTTTCCTCCACGATGCGCAGCACGCCGGACCTGCCCCGCACGATCCGCCCATACCCCGTCGGGTCGTCCGGCATCGCCGTCATCACCGTGACCGCGGCCCCGGACCGGGCGTGCGCGTCAGCCAAAGACCGCAATGTCTCCGATGCAAGGAGCGGCGTGTCGCCGCACAGGACCATGAACGGACCCGGTGCGGACGAGATCGCCTCGACCGCCTGCCGGACAGCGTGACCCGTCCCCCGCTGCTCGGCCTGATATACGACCTCAACATCGTATCCTTCCACGACACTTCGTACGCGGTCTGCCTGATGGCCGAGGACCAGGACGGTCTTTTCCGGCCCGAGCGGTACGATAGCGTCAAGCACGTGCCGGATGAGCGGCTTGCCCGCCAGCAGATGAAGCACCTTGGGCATGGCTGACCGCATACGCGTCCCCATGCCTGCCGCAAGGACAATGATCGTGAGCTTCATATGCCGGACTCCCTGTCCCTTGCCCGCATCAGTTTCAGGGCCTCCCGCTCGCTCAGGCTTACGAGCCCGAGGGAGATGATGAACTTCATGCCCTGTTCCACCGACATGTCAAGATGGCGCACTTCCGATTCTGGAAGGATAAGGAGAAACCCCGCCGTGGGATTGGGCGTGGTAGGCACGAAGACGGTCCGGTAATTGCCGGTGAGCCCCATGGACCCGCCGGCGATATCTCCGGTCACGAACCCGATGCTGAAGCATCCCTGCCGCGGATACTCAACGAGCGCCACCCCGTGGAAATTATGCTTCACCGAGAACGTCTGCATGACCTGTTTGACCGTGGAATAGACACCGCGGACGAGAGGGACCTTATGCATGATCTCGTCCCAGTAGCGGACGATCCTGTTCCCGAAGTAATTTGCCGAGATCATGCCGACAACGAGGATGAACAGGATCAGGGTGATGATGCCGAGACCGGGAAATTCAAGGCCCGTAACGTACCCGGGAAGGTCTCCCAGGATATTGTCGATCCATCCAAGGAGCGCCTTCAGGACGAAGATCGTGACCCCCACCGGTACCACGACGAGAAGACCGGTGATGAAGTTTTTCTTAATAAAATTCTTCAGCTTTTTCACGTCGTTATATTACTGATTTTACCGGGGGCTTGCAAGCTTTTTTTCGGAGGAAATCCTTGTAAAAACGAGGAAGTAACGGTTTACCAGGTGTTGTATGCCGTGCCATCGCTCGCGACAAGGGGGCTTGCGCTATGGACGTCGAAGACGCCCCCCTCCTCGCTCTCAAGGGCGATCGTGATCCAGTCGGCAGCGCCGGTAAACGGGTCCTTCGGTATGCCGCGCAGGTAGCTTTTTGACTTTTCCGACTGGTTGACGAGGTCCGTGAGCTGGCCGGGATATTTCGCGTTGTCGGCGTAATACTGGTCCAGGGCGTCACGGATCTGGAACAGGTCCTCCCGAAGCACGGCCTCCTTGGCCCGGACAACGGCCTGTTTCAGGTTCGGCTGAGCGATGGTGATGAGGATGCCCATGATGGCCATGACGATCATGATCTCCAGGAGCGTGAATCCCGCATCGGACAGACCGGATCTTTTCCGAATGCTATTTTGTTTCGTCATTTCTTTCATCTGTCGTCTTCTGTCTGTCGTCTGTCGTCTGTTGTCTGTCGTCTGTCCCCTGTTCAAACTACCATGAGCTGTACTTCGACCCGTCAAGGGACGCTGCATCACTCTTTGAATACACGTCGTACACGTTCTCGCCGCCCCATTGCGTCGAATCAGGGGCGTCGCTATAGGACCGGAGCCCCCAGTTGTTCGGCTTGTCCGTTCCTTCAAGGGGCGTAAAGGGGTCCCGTGGTATACGCCGGAGATACTTTTTGGTCTTGTCACCGGCCCCCGTGAGCTTTAACGGCTGGGTTAGAAGTTCCAGGGCCTCCGGGTAGCCGTCCTTGCTGCAGTAGTCGCTGGACAGCTTTTTTGCGATGCAGTCCTTATTGAATGCGTCGATGGTGGAACGGAGGACACGGAGACCGCTCCTGAGCTCGGTTTCCTTCACGCGTACCATAGTCATACGTGACAGCGGCAGGACCGCGGTCGCCAGGATGCCCACGATCGCGATGACCACCAGTAACTCGATGAGCGTGAGGCCCCGATCCGCTGGCTGTCTCCGCACTCCGCGTTGAAAAAGCCCCCTCTCCCTTT
>ERZ1292630.5154-Hain-H41-02um-R3-5154-length-10826-cov-4_pt1 | contig 10826 bp, 11 predicted proteins | sample MGYA00564408_ERZ1292630 | MGnify/ENA primary metagenome ERZ1292630 (study PRJEB36523, sample SAMEA6512641) | groundwater metagenome | collected 2019-01-08 | study: AquaDiva: Metagenomics assemblies of 32 groundwater samples
GGGATTATCAGATAAAAGTTAATTCAACTCACAACAGCGGAATTCCTGGAGAGCAATTAGCTACATTGACTGTTAGCACAGCAGATGCAATAAGTCCAATCATCAACGGAACTGTAAACAATTCTGCTCCAAAGAGATTTGAAGTAATAAATGCAACATTTAACATAACAGATGAATCTGGATTAAGTAATGGAAATATTACCTTTAACCTTTCAGGCCCAAACTCGTATAATTTCTCATTTTTCTTGTCAGGAACAGCAGCACAGATTTCACAAAATATAACAATTAACTTGACAAGGGGGGCTGTGATTAATGTCACAGGCTACACAACCGACACAAGCGGTAATGTAAATCAGAATTCAACAATAATTGTTGTTGCGAATACTCCGCCGCCTCAGGTAATTTTAATTGCGCCAAAAACAAGCAATCAGACAATAAACAGGACGCCTACTTTCAGCTGGAACAATGTTACTGATGCTGATAATGATTCTTTATTATTCAATATACTTATCGTATGCGCTGAATGCTCGCTTGATAACAGGGATATTAATGTAACAAATCTGAATTATACTCCTTCAGAGCTCCTATACCTTGGAGATGAAAATTATTTCTACAATTGGAGCGTCAGGGCAATTGATAGTTTATCAAGTGAAACTTCTTTTGGAGGCTTCTCAAATATAAGCAACATAACAATTAACTCATATGTAAGCCTGAGCCTTTTGACGGGTGCAGTAAATTTTGGAAGCAATTTGGGTTTGGGAGAAAATGATAACACAACTGATGATGTTCCTGCGCCAATAGTAATGGATAATGACGGCAATGTATTTGAAAATATCAGTATATATGCAGCAGATGATTTATGGGAAAGTGTGGCTAATCCTACAGCTAAATTCCAGTTTAAAATTGACAATGTAACGGCCGAAAAGAACTCGTTTAATTGGACTGCAGCGATAACCAGTTTTACGAATTTGCCTACTGCAGCAGTTACAGCTGTTGTTGATTTGAATTACAGCGATGCAACAGACTCTGCAGAAGCAGACCTAAAAGTTGAGGTGCCCAGCGATGAGCCTGCAGGAATAAAGCAGTCAAAAGTGGTATTTGAGGCAAAAAGGTCAAGATGAGATTAAAAAATAAATATTTAGGAATAGGAATTTTAATTATTGCAATATTTATTTTATTCATTGCAAATAATAATTTAATTATTCAGGTATACCCAAAAAATAGCAGCGTAATAACCGAAAGGCAGCCGACCTTTGAATGGGCTGGAAAAGCAGATAATTTAATTTTTGACGATAATGATAAATTTGTTTCTCCGGTCATTGAGGATGTAAATGGCAATTCATACCAAATTAAAGATAAATTAAACTTTACAACTTATTACTGGAAATTAACAGGCAAAAAAAATAGTTCTGTTTCGCAATTTAAAGTAGACTCAATTGTAGCTTTAGAGCTTAAAAATCAAACTAATCTTTACAGCATAACTAATGTCGGCACTGCTGATTTAAATGTTGAATCTGTTGAAGAATATCCTTCTGCTTGGAAAATAACCGGGAATTTGATACTAAAATTAAACGAAACTAATCAGATCAATGTAAAAAATAAAACGATTTTTGTCGGCAGGCAAATATGAAAAAAATAAATAGGCTGGGAATTGCATTGATTTTGATAATTTTAATTTTAACACTTGTAAAAGATGTTACTGCATTAGGCATCAGCCCCGGCAGGCAAACCATGGATTTTGAGCCCAATTCAGAAAAAGAAATAACGCTAACAGTTTTTAACACCGAGCATAAAGATTTGACAGCAGCAATCTTTGTTAGAGGTGAACTTGGAGATTATATGCAGCTTCAGGAAACCCAGCTTAAATTTTCTTCAGGAGACAGCGAAAAAAGTTTTAATTACAAGATAAAATTGCCGGAAAAAATGGACAAGCCCGGGCAACATTACGCTGAGATAGTTATAAGGGAAATTTCTGATGCCAAAGAAGGCAATGACATAGTTATAGGCGCTTTAGTTGCTGTTGTCTCCCAATTGGAAGTGAAAGTTCCTTATCCCGGGAAGTATGCGACCGCAAACTTAGATGTAGTAAATGCAAAGCCAAATGAAGAAGTAAAATTCTTCGTTAGAGTTAATAATCTGGGGGAAGAAAATATAGAAAATGCAATAGGAAAAATTACCATCTTTAATAAAAAGAATAAGGAAGTTGCAGAAATAAACACGAATAATCTATACGTCAAGTCAAAAGATAGGATTGAGTTAGCGGCCACATGGATTGCCAATGCAAGTTTAGGAGATTATAAAGCTGTTGCTGTAGTTAACTATGACAATTTGGAAACAACTACGGAGTCTAATTTCGCAATAGGGGATTTTTTACTGAAGCCATTAGACATTTCTGCAAAGAACTTTAAATTAGGACAAATAGTTAAATTCAATATTTTAGTAGAAAATCTGGCAAATAGGGAGCTTAAAGGTGCATCTGCTCAATTATTGCTGTTTGGTGGAAATGAGAATCAGGTAATGGATATAAAAAATACTCCGATTGAAATTGATGCTTCAAGCAGGAAAGAGCTTATTGCTTACTGGGATACTGAAAATGTCAAGGAAGGGAATTATGTAGGGAAGATAATCTTAAGCTACGAAGGCAAAACAGCAGAAAGGCAGATAAGGACTGTTGTAAAAGAAACTGAAATAAAAACTGAGATTATTGGAATAACTGCATTTGCAGTTGATGTTCCTGAAGCTGAATCAAATCCGGATAAAGGGTATATTTTAACAATTATAATAATCATATTAGTCTTGAGCAATATTGGATGGTTAATTTATTATAAAAAATTCAGAAAAAAATAATTGATTGTTATTCATACTCGGTGATAAATTTTTGTTGAAGCTAATAAAAATAATCTAAAAAAACAGTATGTGTTTAGCTCCAAAACCGAAAAAAGCAAGTAGTAGTTCTTTCTAAGAACATTTTATGTGTCAGGAATGTGATAGATTGCGTGAAGTGGTATCAGAGCAACAAAAGAAAATAGAAGAACTAGAGAAAAAACTAACCAAATACGAGAACGCCCATACTCCTCCAAGCTTAGGAGGCGGCTTTCGCAGAAAGCTGTTAGAAAGGGAACAATACAAGAAGCCAGGCCAAAAGGATGGGCATGTTGGCGTTACAAGAGTAATGCCGAAACCGACTATGAGCATAGAACTCGTAGCAGAAAAATGTGAGCATTGCAATAGCAAATTAAATAATCCTTTTAGGATAGAATCAAAAATCATAGAGGAAATACCAGAGCCAAAGCCAATAGAAGTTACAGAATACAAGGTAGGGCATTACAAATGTGATAAATGTGGCAACATAACTATAGCAGGAAATCTTCCTTCAGGAAGATTTGGGGCAAATGTTATAGCCCAATCAACATTAATGAAATATGATAACAGGCTTCCATTCAGAAGAGTCGCTGACACGCTTGAAAGGCAATACAGCTTAACTATAACCCCTGCGTGCGTTCTTGACTTGACAAGAAGGGCATCTGACAAGCTAAAGACAGATTATAAAGAAATAAAAAAGAAAATAAGAAATGCAAAAATAATTTATGTTGACGAAACCAGCATAGACGTCGGCGGCAGAAAATTCTGGATATGGGTGTTTGTAACAGGCAAATACACTTTTGTTGTTATAAGAAAATCAAGAAGTAAAACAGTTTTGGAGGAAATTCTTGGAAAGAATTTCAAAGGAATCATAGTTTGTGATGGATGGAAAGCTTACTCTGAATTTACAAAAAATCTTCAAAGGTGCTGGGCTCATCTGTTGAGAGAAGGAAAACATCTTGCTGAGAAATTTCAATCAGGCTTGAATTTATATGAAGGCATAAAAAGCATTTATGCAAAGGTCAAGGCTGTAACATTCAAAGAATGTTACGAGAATAGAAAGAAGCTCAGAGATAAACTGATTAAAGAGTTAAGTCAGTGGGTTGATTATGCAAATTGCTACAAAGAATTAAGAAAGATTGCCGTCAAGATAAATAATGGTTTGGAGTATTTCTTTACGAGAGTCCTCAATCCGAAGATTGAGGCGACAAACAACACGGAAGAGCGAGCTTTAAGGGAGCACGTAGTCATAAGAAAAATAATAGGCACTCCAAGAAATGAAAAGGGCACGAGCATCCATGAAACCATAATGACTATGTTCGCAACGTGGAAACAACAAGGATTAAATCTTTCTACTGAATTAAAAGCTAGATTGGGCTAAACACATAAAAAAACAGGATTCTTCTTAGTCTTCGGCATATGGCTACTTTTTTGGCATATTATTGATTATGGGAGAGCCTCTTTCAGACGAGCTATTATTCTTCCTAAAGTTAAATTCTGGTACAAAATTGCCCATCTGCCGATGATTGAATAGTATCAAAAAACAGAAAAGTTTATATATTTGCACATACGAAAGAAAAAAGAGATTATGGAAAAGAATGGAAAGCTTAGAAAGCCGGTTTCAAAAAAGACAGGCGTGGTATTGCTCCTCGCAGTGGTTATCTTGGCTGTAACGATGGCAGTATACCTTTTAAATTGCGTTCAGGCTCCAAAAGCTGCTCAAGTTGAAAAAAGAGAACCCGCTTCAAGTGGCGAGGTGAGTCTAACATTTTTAAAGCCACCAGTGGTGAGAGATGAAGGCAAGGGCAGCGTGTCCTTGACAGTGCTGCCTTCAGGTGGTTAAAATGAAAGACATTTCAAATAAGACGGTAGTTGCTTTATTGGTTGCGGCAATAGCTATATCTTTGGGAGGGACTTTTGTTACATTGAACGTGTTAAACAACAAATTGGGCGTAGGCATGCCTCAAATTACAGGTTTTGCGACTATTCCAAATGCAACTGCCACTCTAACATTGCAAACATTTTCTTCAATAAAATTTTCACAGGCAAGTGTCGCTTTCGGCACGGGCAGTGTAAATACCAGCGGAGGATTTAGCAATTGCACACTTAGCACACTTGGCGGCGCTGCTGGCTTTAACTCTGGCTGCGCTGATTTTAGTGAGGTTAGCAGTGGATTTACTATAGAAAATGATGGAAACACGAATTTAAGTGTAGAGTTAAGGTCCAATGAAACTGCCGAGCAGTTTATTGGCGCTGGCAGCGCTCTTTTCTTATGGAACGTAACTGTAAACGAGGCCGGAAGCTGCAAAAATACAACTACATCAACAGCTCCAGAAAATAATGTGCAGCCAAACACAAGCGTAGGCTGCGGCGGAGCTGGAGGTGCTGCTGCTGATTGTGGTACGATTTTCGAATCTGTATCTGTGACCAATAAGAATATATGCCCTAGGTTATTATTCGCAGATGTAAGTGACTCTTTGAATATTAATATAAACATCACCATACCAGTGGACGCTCCTGCAGGAGCCAAGGTCGCGGGGCTTATTGTGACAGGAACAAGGAATCCAACAAGTTAAATCCAGTAAAATTTAAATAGGGGCAGATTTCTGTTTATTTGAATGAAAAAAATTTTTATTCTTTTATTGATGGCGATTTTTATCTCTAATGTAGTTAGCGCAATCAGAATAAGCCCCGATTCTATAAGGATTGAATTTGTGCCGAATTTTGAAAAATCTTATGATTTTAATACCGAAAGAGCAGAGAACGTTGGCATTGCCATAGAAGGCGATTTGGCAAAATATGTAAGTGTAGAAAAGAATGACATAGCAAAAGACGGCACTTTTGTTATTAAAGTAAAGCTGCCGGCTGAAATTGAAACTCCCGGCAAAAATCTAATTTTTATAGGCATTACTGAGGGAGGCAAGGGTGGTGGAATGGTGAGCGGCACAGCATCAATCAGAACGCCAATAGACATAAGAGTCCCTTATCCTGGAATTTATGCTGAAATAGCCTTTAATGTGCACGATTTAAACATAAATGAAACTGCTAATTTTTCTGTTACTGTAAATAATCTTGGAAAAAAGGATATAGGCAGCGCAAAGGCAGTAATAGATGTGATTGACAATGACAGGAGGCTTGTGGAAAAGCTAGTTACTGAAGAAAAAGAGGTAATTGTCAATGCCAAAGAAACCTTAGAAGTATTTTTTAATGCTTCCAAGCATACTGCCGGCACATACAATGCCTTTGCGCATGTTACTTATGCCGACAGATTGCAGGATTTAGAAAGTATTTTCAAGATAGGAACTTTAAACATTGAGATTACCAATTATACAAAGGTATTTTTTAAAGATAAAATTGCAAAATTTGATATTGAAATTGAGTCTGGGTGGAATAGCAAGATAGGCAATGTTTTTGCAGAAGTCGAGGTTTTTAACAATACGAGGGAGATTTCTTCTTTTAAAACAGTTTCTATTAGTTTAGGGCCTTGGGAGAAAAAGAAAATAAGCACTTTATGGGACAATGAAGGGCTTGGTGAAGGAGCTTATGATGTGGAAATTAATTTGCTTTATGAAGGAAAAACAACGAAAGTTGCCGGAAAAATTGAAATAATCGAGCCCAAAGAAGAAATATGGTTTAAAAAATATTTTAATATAACTAATCTGTTAATCACTGCTGTAGTATTGCTGCTCATTATAACAAATATTATTGTATTGTTTAAAAAAAGAAAAAAATGAAAATAGGCAGATTTCTTTTATTATTGATAATTTTAGTTGTACTTTCCGCTTTTTTGGCTTATTTTTTTTATAACTATTTTATTATTGAAAATATAATTAATTTGGACATGTATGCAAAGGTTGGAGGGCATTTTGGTATTAATGCAGATGCTGATGCTATGAAATTTGGGATGATAATGCCGGGTACATCGGGCGAGAGGTCAATTTTAGTAAGTAACAGCGCCACCTACCCTTTAAGAGTTGTAATCCTAAAATCAGGCGATATGGCAGATTGGGTAAATCCTTCTGAAAATAAGTTTATTCTAAAAGAAAATGAAAGCAAGCAAATAATTTTTGAGGTAAATGCCCCTAAAAACAGCAATTTTGGAAATTATACCGGAAAAGTTAAGATAATTTTTAAAAAAGTCTTGTTTCAGTAGGCAAAAGCGAAAATTTATTATAAACTAGCGGCTCCAGTTTCACACTATGATTGCCATTGTCAATAAAAATTTTAAAAAAATACCATTGCCATTAATGGCATTAATTTTGTATAGTGCTTTTGTAACGGCAGGCTCAATAGGCACTGCTTCAGACACTGGCATTATAACTCTAACAATTGTGAATAGGCCGCCAGTGATAATCAATCTTCATTTAAGCCCAGACACCGCTTTTGAAGATACTTTAGTGGAATGCATCCCCGGTATTAATGATGAGAGGGAAGATGAAGTCAAACTGATTTATAAGTGGTATGTCAACGATGTCTTTGTTGGAACTTCTGGCAACTCCCTTGCCGGATTTGATAAAAATGATTTGGTGAGGTGTGAAGTTACACCAATGGACAATGAGGGTGTTTTTGGTGAAACAAAAAGTATGTCCATCACTATAAGTAAAAAACCAGCTTTAAGTGCAGTAACAAGTTTTGTTATTAAAAATTATAATATTAGTTTTTTGTATATACTTAACTCCATCCCGCCAATTATTTAACTATTCCTTTTTCTTACCATCTTCATCAATTTTTGGCAAAACCGCAAGTTTTAAATATATCATTTTGATACATTTATGATATATGTCGCTTTTACATATCAGAATAGGAAAAGAATTGAAGAAACAAGTGCAAAAGCTGATTGATGTTGGATTATTTTCTAACCAAGCAGAAGTCGCAAGAGAGTCCATTAGAGATTTACTTTTGAAATATAAAGATAGGCTAAAAGAGATAGAAAAGGAAAATGAAAAGAAAAAATAAAAATAAAAGTAAAATTAAGAAAAGACTCGTGCATATCTCTAATAATTTGATAGCATTAATGGCGGTTTTAGTTACTATGGCCTCCATCATAGTTGACTATAATATTTATCAAAATGCAAAATCAAGGCTGGCTGGAGAAGTTGTATCAACTGGAATTGTAGGGTTATGCCTGAACAACAGGCCGGGTTTAGCTAATTGCCAAAGCACAGCTGCCGTAGGCACACTGTACACCTGTAATATAGATGAAGATACCAGTCAAATATTGACAGTTTCGGATAATTCCTCACTTTTTAGCGCACCCAGTGGTGGCAGCATTAATTTTACACCTGCCTCTGCAAATGTGGGTTTTCATGCTATTAGAATTGATGTTTCTGATAATAGCGGCTGCTCAAATTCGGACAATACATTGCTTTTAAATTTAACAATAAATGGAACCACATCAACACCATCAGGCGGAACTGTAGGTGGCGGAGCTGGTGGAGGTGCTGGTGGCGGTGGCGGAGGCGGCGGAGGCGGAGCGCCCAATCTGCCTCTGAACGAAACAGCGCCTTTGGCGGAATTTGTTGTTGACAGGGACATGATAAAAATAATACTAAAGCAATACGAAACCAAAACTTCCTCTTTTCAAATCAAAAATACAGCAAACATTGAAATTGATGTAAGCATAGATACGGATTTGGGCAAATACATAACATTTGAAGACAAAATAATCACTTTAGGGCCGGGAGAAGAAAGATGGATAAGCTTTGACGCAAAAGTTGCAGACGAGCCGGGCATTTACACCGGCAGGATATCCCTAATCTCAGTTTACCAGAAAAAAGAAATAAAGCTCGTTCTTGAAGTGCACTCTGTTGTTTCGCTGTTTGATGTAAAAGTATCGGTGCAAAAGCAATACAGGCAAGTTAAGCAAGGCGACACTGTTGCAGCTGATATAGCATTGATTAATATAGGCGATCCAACGGAGGTAAAGCTATACTATTCTATAATGGATTTGAATAATAAAAATATAGTTTCAAGCGAAGAAACAATCTACGCTAAAGAGCCGCTTATGATAAGCAGGGAGCTTAAGCCGCCAGAAGATATAAACATTGGCAAATACTTATTTTATGTAAGACTGACGGCGGGCTCTAACAAGGCATTTGCTACGGATATTTTTGAAGTTGTTAAAGTGCCTTTTATAAATTTCCCTGCGCTATTTAATTTTGAAATAAAAGTGGCAGTTATATTGATATTTGTGGTTTTATTAATAGCTACTTATTACAATATCAACAGAAGAAAACTCAAAAAGGAGGGCCAAAAGGATGTGTCGGGTTTTGATATTGAACTATCATTACACAAAATAAATCCAAAAAGATTGGAAAATTTAAGGAACAAAATCAACAAGGAGCTTGACGTGTTAAACGCAGATTATCAATCTGACTATATATCATTTGAAGAGTACAAAAAAAAGAAAGGAAAAATTGGAAAATCAACTGGGAAAATTAAAAATCAACTGGGAAAATTAAAATAGAACTGTTTATTGCTCAAATTGGGCCTAAAACTCCACAGCTTGCTGCGATTGGTTTTTTCATTATCTCTCCTAATACTTTTTCGATAATAAGCGTTTATCGGCACCTGCAGTATAAAGCACAGCATAAATCAATAATTTAATAAAACAATAATCCTTACCTAGACTTATGCAGCCTTTCACCCATAAATACACCGCAAAGTCAACAAAGGATATTGTCGGGCAGGATGAAGTAATTTCCAAATTAAAGAATTTTATAGTTAATTTCTCAAAAGAAAAAAAGAATTCAGCTTTGATTTACGGCCCAAGCGGAACCGGCAAGACGTGCTCTGTTTATGCCATAGCAAAAGAGATTGACCATGAAGTCATTGAAGTGAATGCATCCGATTTCCGCAATGCTGAGCAGATAAACAGCAAAGTCGGCAATGCGATGAAGCAAAGAAGCCTGTTTGCATCGGGAAAAATAATTTTGGTTGACGAAATCGACGGACTGTCCGGGCACCAGGACAGGGGCGGAATTCAGGCAATAACTAAGCTGATTGAGGACTCTACATATCCTCTGATTTTGACCGCCACAAACCCATTTGACAACAAATTCAGCTCGTTAAGGAGCAAATCCAGCCTTATGGAATTCAAGCTGCTTGATTATCAGTCCATTTTTAAAATTCTGAAAAAAATCTGCGACAGTGAAAAAATAAGTTACGATGAAGATGTGCTGAAAACATTGTCCCGGAGGGCATCGGGCGATGCAAGGGCTGCTATAAACGACTTGCAGACATTAACTCAGAATAAAAAGGAATTGGCAAAAGAAAGCCTCGGGGAATTATCGGAAAGAAATAAAACAGAAAATATAATGGGCGCCTTAAATAAAATTTTTAAAACAACAGACTTGAAGATAGCAATTTCCGCTTTTGAAAATGTAGATGAAGATTTAAGCGAGCAATTATTATGGATTGACGAGAATTTGCCTAAGGAATACACACATCCTGCAGATCTTGCAATGGCTTATGACATGCTCAGCAAAGCTGATGTATTTAACAGGAGAATCAGAAGATGGCAGCATTACAGGTTCCTTATTTATATTAATGCGCTGATAACTGCAGGAATCGCTTCAGCCAAAACTGAAAAGTACAAAGAATTTGTTCAGTACAAGCCCACAGGAAGAATTTTAAAATTATGGTGGGCAAAGCAGAAAGCTGCAAAGAAAAAAGCAATTGCGGGGAAGATTGCAGCGAAGACGCACACTTCAGCAAAAGAAATCATAAAAAGCACAATGCCCTACATTCCGGTCCTGTTTAGCAACAAGGAAATGGCAAATCATCTTTCAAAAGAGCTTGATTTAGACGCAGAAGAGATTGAATGGCTGAAGAAACAGGTTAGATGACTTTGTTTTGTTTTTAATATCAATTTTATTTACATCGATAAATTGCTATAAAAAATAATAAAAAAGATGGCGTGGCATGAATAAAAAAATAATTTTATTTTTAATAATACTTATCCT
>ERZ1292630.4923-Hain-H41-02um-R3-4923-length-11162-cov-7_pt1 | contig 10825 bp, 7 predicted proteins | sample MGYA00564408_ERZ1292630 | MGnify/ENA primary metagenome ERZ1292630 (study PRJEB36523, sample SAMEA6512641) | groundwater metagenome | collected 2019-01-08 | study: AquaDiva: Metagenomics assemblies of 32 groundwater samples
CCCCCCCCCCCCCCCCCCCCCCCCCCCCCCCCCCCCCCCCCCCCCCCCCCAAGAACCGAAAATGGCGGAACGGAGTCCACACGGCTGCACGCAATCACACGAACACCAATCACACGTTGATTGCTTCGCGTGCCCCGCAGCCACATTCAGCTTCACCACAGACCTCCCTCCCTTCTCCCAAACTCAACTGCCGAACCCTTTCGCCGGGCCGTGCGATGCGGTCGGTACGATGAATCGTCAAATGGCAATGGTCAACGTTTCGAGTGACCATCGCGACACCGCCTGGCGGGATGTCGCCGTCGTCCCAAGGCCTGCCGAACGCTGCGTCGTGACGATGGGCGACGCGGAGCTCCTCGTCGTCGCAGCGAGTGGTTGCTCCGGAAGGCTGCCGTCGAAGAGTGCAGCGACGTCCGTCGCCGCGCCTGTGCATGGAGTCCAGGTCGCAACACCATCCAGCGCTGCCAGTCAGCGAGGCCGTAGGGCGCGCGACCCGGTAGTGAGCTCCGCTGTCCTCGAGGGAGGAGATGGCGACATTTCGTGTTCACAATCAACGCCACAAGACGCCAGGGTTTGGCGGCTGCCGCTTGGTCGGTGCACCTCTGCTCTCTTGGGTCCTCAGGTCGCCGTGAGAGTCGGCGACGAGCAGCATGTTGGCACCGATCGTCAAGGCCGCTCGACGAACGGTGTCACCGGCACCACGGTCTCGTTGACGCTGCGGTATCCACGCGATCCGGCGAATCCTGCATCGAACTTGCTGCGGCCGTGCTGCATGCGTGCCAACGTGCCGGTCGCGGTCACAATCTCCCAGGTTCCGCGGCGCGCGCTATCGTCTCTTGGCGAATGCAGCAGCAGCAACACTAATGAAGAGGGCCCCGGAAACACTACGGGCCTGAGGGGATCGGATGCGCCCGTCATTATGGTCGCTCCCGGCCCTGAATTGAACCAGCTGGTCAGTGTGGCGGCCCACGCGTTCACCGTCGACCCCGTCTCGTTGCAGCCCTCGTGGTCTACCTGGGATGGGGCTCATGATGCCGGCGGCGGTCAAAGCGGCGTCGCCTCGCGGCGGGTCACGCAACCGAAGGCGTTCGAGAATCCGTGGACGGTGGAAGCCGAAGGAGAGTGCCCCTGGCATCATCAGGCAGATCGCCGCGGTGGCCGCACCACGGTGCAGACAGGCCGCGCAGAATGGCGGCCGACTCCGTCGTTGGCGCCGGAAAAGGCAGATTGTGGCGCCGTCGGCGCTCGAGATGCGGCAACTGCACTGGGCGCCGATCGCGGAGACCTCACGCTGCACTTCACGATCACCACATCCTTCGCGTGCCGTGAGGAGGTCGACACCGCCATCCCGCACAGGGGAGTGGCCACCTCTGCCGTCGGCCCCGCGGGTCCCTCCGCCATCTTCGTCGTGGGTGTCCGCATCATGGTCGGCCTCCGGGAGTGGCTTCTGTCAGCGATGGTGATGGCGGATGCCATAGCAGGGGGCGCCGGACGGCAGCAGCCGACTCGTCGATCGGCCACAAAGCGCTCCGCCGAAGCAGCGGGTGACGATCGGCTGCCCATGTGGTGGTTTTCGCCCGCTGCAGAAGTTCGTGCGAGGTTTGCGCAGGAGGTCGAAACGAAGGGAGACTCGCGTGGAGTCGTTGGCGGCGACGACACCGACAACTTGGTATCTGCATCCCCAAAAGCGATTGATGCAGTCGCAGCACTGCTGACGAATACCTCACTCGTGCAGCGGCGGCCGTTGACACGACACGTCGCCGTCCTGCAGTGGCGTCTCAGCGTCGCCACCCCGGAGCGATGCCCATCATGATGCCGTGCCGCAGGCTTCGCTTTCCTCCGCTTCCCATTCGCTCTCCCTGCCTTCGCCCCGTGACGACCGAGGGGGGTTCGTCGGGTAATTTTGGGTATTTTTTTCCCCCGGCTTGCTACTCCAGCCCTTCACCATCTATCATCCCTTCGTTCGTGTTGATGTGTCTCGCCACAGGCCTCCGACCGTCCCGCCGCGTGCCGCCCCCTTTTTTCTTTTCCAAAAATACGAGCCGATCGATGTCGTCACGCAGTCACGCGGAATTCGTTCAGTGGGGTGATGAGGTCCTGGCGGACGTCGTCCGGCACATTCGGCGAGAGCGCCATATGGCGCTCACGCGTGCCAGGCACCCAACCTGTGGATCCCCTGTGACGGCGTCGTCCTCGCCCTCCATTCCGACTGAGGAAGACGTTGAGATCGCTGCCAAGGTCGCCGACTACGTCGCTGCCGTCATGGAGCTTGCGGACCACAAGGTGGGTGCCCCGTCTTCCCGCAGCAGAGCACCGCCTTGAAAGTCATCTTGGAGTAGTTCACCAAACAACAACGTGGGCAGGTCCGCCGCGGTGATGTTTGCTTCCCCGCTCTCCCCACACCGGGTTCCTCTAACGCTTCACTCCATCGCCAATTGCCGAAGCCACACGGTGTTGCGAGCAGGGTGAAGAGTGTGTGCGACTTGGTGACTTGGCCCCGCATGATTAATCCTAAGGAAGACCTCCCCCTTCCACAGCTCACTGGTCAAATGGGAGGGAACACCGCACCGGCGAACGAAGACGATGTCACCACCCGAGGGGCGATAATGACGAGACGAACCGTCGCCGCCACCGCCTTGGTAGTCATCGTCGCTCTCACATCGCTTACTTGGGAACTTTTGCGTACCGGGGGGATAACGCCGCCGCGCATCGCCACTGCTGCTATGCCCAGCTGTCGGCCAACGCAAGACGACGCAGATGCCTATGGTGGAGATGCGTCCCCGGCGTCGTTCGACGCGCGGCATGGTCATCCCTCGCGACATTGCGGGTCATCTGCGCTTCCCGCGCAGGACGACCACGACGAAGACGCACGACCGGACGTCCACATCATGCAACGCTGGTCAAGACTGCTGTTCCGTTCCCGTGAGCCGTCATCCCGTGTTTCGTCCGGGGAGCTGCACTACCGCATCGTTTCCGCTACCCCCTACTCGCCACAACCGTTGTTGGCACGATCCGCCGATGCCGAGGTATGGCCGCGAGACGAAGAGGAGGAGAAAGAGGTCCTATCCGCCCGGACGACGACGGCGACGGTGGTGGTGATCGAAGAGCTCCGCGGCCGCTCGATCGATCCGACCTCGTGGATGGCCGGCGTGCTGCGCGGCGCCTTGGCGGCGGAGTCCAACGGTCGCCGTGGTGAGGACCACGTCGCCGCGCAGTCCCCGATCGGGGTGGGCACCACCGCGCTGCCACCTCACCGACGGGTCAATCCGCCAGCGTGCCAGCCCCCCTCGCTTCCTCCTTCCGCTCCGTCATCCAACAGCCTTCGCATCGACGACACGCCCCCCAAATGCGTTCGCGTTCTTTTCGTTGGCGACGGTGTCACGACCGGCGTAGCGCCCTTCGCGCCTGCCTTGCAGGAGGAGACGGAAACCGAAGCGGTCGTCGGCGGGCCAACGACGACGACGGTGAATCGCGAACAGACCGTGACGTCCGCTCACCACGCTGCGAACACGCCAGCGGCGGAAAATGACGGCGGCGATGAGTCCGTTGTGCTCGACGATGGCACGTACGACGACGGCGGATCGCCAACGAACGTGCGAAGAGACCAACTCGCCGCGCAACAAGCTCCGGCCCATCGCACCGACGCTCAACAACTGGGGCCCCATCCCGGCCTTCTTCATGAAGGGACATCGTCGTCGTCGCTCTCCACATCGGCGGCGGCGGCGGCCGGCACGAGCAGCTATCGCCGCCACCTGTGGCACCTATTAAACACTGAGTTCCAGACGGCCGCGACCCAAGTCCGGGCGGCATCCGGCAACGTCCCGGACGACCCCCACACCACATTGGAGGACCCATACTTATTTAGCTTCGTTGGCTGCACTCTTAACAGTCACGGCGGGTCGCCCCCGCCATACCACACCTGGTTTCCACACGATCACTGTGGCCAGTGGGACCTCTCCGCAAGCGAACTCCTCCGCCGGATATACACTGCCACCGCCACTGCCACGGCGGCCAGTCAAGGGAAGAGAGACGAGAAGGCTCGTGGTAGCAGCGACGAGAGCGCATCCTTCGGTTCGTGGCTGCGCCGCTTCGAGCCGGAGGTTATCGTGCTGCAAATTGGAGCCAACGATCTAGGCCGCATGGACCTCCAGGCGCGGCAGCGCAGCAGGGCTGCTGGCAGCGCGAAGTCCAACAAGGCGAGAAACGCCGCTCCTGAGGAGCCAGCCGCCGACTTTGCCGTGGCCGAAGAGGCCGCTCGGCTGGTGGCCGAGGTGGCCAGGGAGATCCTCTCGGCGAGCGCGTCGCGCCGCTCCTTCCCGGGAACGCCGGGCGGAGGCTCAGGGCGGCCGCCACTTCTCGGATCGAAACCTCCGCCGCTTCTCCTTGTCACATCGGTGTTGCCCACGGACGTACGGCTACATCGCTTTGGCCTGCTCGTGCCGGCCTTCAACGCACGGCTGATGTCGCTGCTCGAAGGCGTCGGGGGAGGGCACCACCTCGACCCGTTCCGTCCCACCGCCTCAGCGGCGGCCATGGAGCATCCTCCTACTTGCGACGACGGGGACGACGCCGCCTCGTGTGGACCGAACGCCGCGCGTCCTCGGTCGCACGGCCTGCAGCACGAAGACCGCGCCGCGCGCCACCGCATGTTCGCTCAGCTCCTTCAGGAGCTGGGCCGCCGTGAGCCAGCCGCCGCGAAGATGGCCGCGGCGACGGCGGAGGCGCTCTACTCCGCGTCGTTCGATCCCGCGCGCGTTCACTTTGTGGACCTCAGCCGCGGCTTCGACCCCAGTCGGCACCTCGCCCCGGCGAGCGGGCTGCTGCCCAACGCGGAGGGCGAGGAAGTCGTCGCCTGGAACCTATTCGCGGCGATGGGACTCGTGCTCCGACGCCACCACGCCGCCTTCGACGCGCAGCGCCGGTCATGGAACGAGGCGGCAAGGATGCTTCGAACCGCCCTTGCGGCCGACACCAATACGGACCCTGAGCGACCCTCCACCGCCCCCGATGAAGGCGCCTCGCCGCGCCGGCCGTCCGTCTCGCGACCGCCTCTCCATCACCACAGCGCCTCGGGGGGCAGCTCGATCCCAAGGTGGCTGGCGCCGGTCGCTGTGGCCGTGTTTTGCATCATGTTCGGCTTCGTGCTGTTTACCAGGGCGCAACGTCGTGCCGAAGAAGGAGCCAACACGGTGCCGCGACAGTACCGGGCCCTCCGACGCGGGAGCGGCAGCGCGCTGCCCCATCTGCCCTCCGCCGGGGACCCGACCGATGGCGCGGAGCTCCCGTCGTCTGGCCCTCAGGCTCAGTCGTCGACAGCATCCACGCCGCTTCGCCAGGCCGTCGTCGGTCAGACCCGACGTTGGATCGACCGCCCGGCCGCGGCAACACCTTCTTCGAGCGAAGGGCGAAGCGTGCCGGCCCGCGCGTTGCTGCCACATCGACCCTTCATGGCCAGTCGAAGGGGGCGCAACGACTCGGCGCGGGAAACACCTGCTTCGAGTGCCACGGCCGACAGCGACACAGTCGTACGCCCCTATGACCCCAGTCGGCAGAAGGCGGCGCCACGGGCCCCCCTTAGAGACCCCACCGCCTCGTCGCTTGCGAGCTCCGCCAGCCACGTGTCGTCCACGACTTCGTCTAAGTAGGACGAAGGGGACCGGTATTTCCCCGGCCCTTGGTGGTCCGCGCGGTGTCATTGGCCGTAATTTTTTCCCTGTCTCTTTCATCCCTTTTCACATCGTCCGCAACTCAAACAGAGAGGGGGGCTTCTTTGGGTCGCGCGCCTCGCGCCGTGTCCTGCCTTCCTTCCTCCCCCCCCCCATACGCTTCCCTCCTCCCCCATTCCGTTCCATTCATCTGTTCCCTGCCGGTCTCTGCCTTTCACTCGCCTCCTCTCTGCCCTGGGGCCCTTCTCTGTGTGGAATGTGGAGTCTCTGCCTCCTTCGTAGTCGTCTCTCTAGCGGCAGCTCCATTAGCGTCCTCTCTTAGTGGTTGGTTTGTGGGACGACACGATTTGTCCTGGGCTGCGTGAGAGCCGGAGTGCTTTGACATCGCACACTCCCCCGGTTTGCACTCGCTCAAACAAAATTCATGTCTTGGAAAGCGGACAACCCCCACATCGACTCCCCAAGCACTACACAACAAAGAGACGGCATAGTGGGCATCCTCATCCTTCCTTCCTTCCTTCCCCCCAGGGGGACGCCTCGCCACACAGTTACCAATGCAGAGGTTTCTTGACGAAGCCAACGTCCAATTGACGAAGCAGGTCGGCCTGCGGCCCCGAGCCGCCGTTGAGGAACTGACGTTCACCGGTGTTCCTTGGCCCGGGTTGAACCAGCCCCCTGGCTGGGGCTCGGACTTCACGTCACTGGCGAGATTGTCCCTCGTCAGCTTGCGACCCCCTCTGCGAGATGTGTCCTTTTTAACCGTCTTCGCTTCCACGCTGCGGCGGCTGGACCTCAGCGACAACCGCATCGAGGCACTCCCGAATCACTCGGGCGGTTTTGCGTTTCCCGGCCTCGTACGGCTCCTCTTGGCGAACAACCGCATCGCCCGTGCCGACGCCATCGTCCCCGCGCTGCGGCAGTGCCCGAAACTCGAAATCCTGGAGCTGTTCATGAACCCCATTGCGGAGCAGCCCACATACCGGAAGGACATCTTCGACGCGATGGGGTCGGTTCCATCATCGACACTCGGAGCCCTCTCGTCGCTCCACGTCATTGACGACCACACGAAGGACGGAAAAGAAGTCGATGTCGCAGAGGACTCCGACGATAGCTCCGACGACGACAGCTCAGACGATGACGACGACGAACAAGGAGTCGCGTCTTCTTCGGATGATGACAGCGACCGCAGCTCTTCGGGCTCTGCGGCGGGCGGCGGCAGCACAGGGAACGGCGCCGCGGCTGCTGAGGACGGAGCACCTCCGCGACGCGGTAGGGAGTCGGCCCCAAGAGATGGGGACGCATCGGGCGGCGAAGGCGACGAGCGGCCGAGCACGAAGCGGCGGACGGAGGGAGGGGCACCGTAGCCCGATTCGGCAAAGGGATCATAGAAACTGAATGGGAAAGGCCACCATCCAGGCCAGAAAGTACGGCGTTCCCGAAGGGTGGGCATTTCGATGGGATCGTACCGTAACGTCGATCGGTTTGATTGGTACACTCACCCGAAGATTGTATGACAACGCGTTGTGTTTCGCGGAAGTTTGTATTCGACTTGCTTTGGTTGTAAGAAGCAGTACACACCATTGCGTCGCCTCGCTCTTATCGCTACGGGGACCGGGAGGCGGATCGGGGGGCAGCCTTCGCCGCTGGAGGAGGAGGTGGAGCGGCCCCATCTCCTGGGTCGCCACCCTTCCGCGTTCCGATGCGCGCCGTGATCGCTGGAGGCACGTCGGCATCCACCACCTCGCGGCGCAACGCCCCTGTTGGGGCTCTGCTGTACAGTATGACTCCTTTGCCGCGCGGTCTCGTCACACCGGTCGTTCCGCTAGAGGGGAGAGACGACCCTACTTCACGCCCCCTCTCCCATGGGGAAGCGAATCGCCGGTTGCTACCAGCCGCGGTGGTGTCACCTCCTCGGTGTGGGGTCGTCCGCGGCGGCTGTGGCGACTATGCTACCCCCGACGGCAATCGACTGGGTCGTCTATCCCGGGCATCGTTTGCGGTCTGCAGAGTCGAGCGAATGCCATTCAGCGGCGTGGCGAACGCCGTGGGACCCATCGCCGTGTTGATGAGCGAGCTCCGGTTCCCGCTGTGGCCACGCGGAGAGGAAGGAGGGGCGGGAGGAGGAGGGGCGAGATGGGCCCCATGTGCGATGCCCCCCTCACGTCTGACGACGGTACAGGAACTGCTGCAGGATGCTCAGACGCGGCTCAGTTCACTGGCGACATCGGTGCTCGCCCGACTCGACGTGAATTGGTCGGCCGCAGGCGGGAAGGAAGCAAGTCACATTCGTTTTACCCCATTTCGGGCAGCTACGCTGTGCTCCGATGGGTCCGGCTGCGCGGAGTCCCCGCCGCGTTTGCGCCACCCGTTGCTGGATGCCAAGAGATCGGACGACGACACCACCGTGGCCTCTGTCGACGAAGATGTGCGCCGGGAAGTCATTTTGCGTCTACACGATCTGCTACCCGAAGCTCACCGGCAGGTCGGAGTGCTTTCCGTGCTGCTGGGTATGATGTCATGGCCGTGCTCCGAGGCCGCACTTCGGTCAGGTCTGGAACTGCTGATGCCGCGCGGCGCGCCGTGTCGTCCGTTGGCCGTCCCCTTTGACTCGCACGACTTGCTCGTGCAGTTTCTGTACCTCGGCATGTCTGCGGATCAGTGCGCTCTCCGTGCGCTGAGCCTGGCGGATGCCGTTCACGTCCCGCTAGGCAAGGCCGCCCCCCACGTGCCCCCGAACGATGCGCTCTTCCACCTGATGTCAGGGGCGTCGCTGGCGCAACGATCGTGCGGCCGGTGCTCGCAGCATGAGTCGGTCACCGAGCCGTTCCTGTCTTTGGACATCGAGCCGATGCTTCACCAACTGACTACCAGCTCGCGCCTCGGGTCGTCGGCGGCGGCGCGGTCGTTGCGTTCGCGGCACGCTTCACCGCCTCCTTCCGCGTCTCCGACGATCGGCTGGGGGCCCCACAATGCCGCTACCTCCGCCGTGGATTGCTACGTGAGCGTCACGTCGTTGATGTTGGACGTCGCAGGAGCGCCCTCTCCCCGTGCTGATGGTCCGGAGTGGTTGCCGTTACCGCTCGAAAATTGTCTCCGGTGTCGTCGCGTAGGGACAGTGTCGTGCCGCCGAACGGTGCTGCGGTGGCCACGGTCGCTGCTGCTCGTCCACGTGCCGAGATTTGAGGTTGAGGAGACCTCCTCCTCGTCATCATCCGGCAGCGTCGTCGACCACCCCCAACAGAGCGAAGCGTTGTATCTCCGGCGTCGATTTCACGCTGCGATTGATTTGACCGTGGAGCTGCCGAGCTCGTCGTCGTCTTCCCCCTACGCGGAGGATTCCACGACGGGGGGTGGTTCGTTTGAGCTGTGTGCCGTCGTTGTGGCGGAGGGCACTTTTTTCGTTGGCTCCCGTGCGATCTACCTTCGCAGCGGTCTGTCGACGACTGTCGGCGACGGCGACAACGCTGCTGCTTCCGCGTCCCCGCGCCGCGGCCAAGCCGCTGCGACGTGGTGGTTCGTCGATAGCATGCAAGGAAGTCGGCCCGTGGATGAACTTCGGATGCTGCAGCACGCAGCGCTCAATGCCGAGTTGTTAGTGTATCGGCGCCACCCTGGGCGTTGAGTCGTGTCGCCGGCAAGTCGCAAGGGAGTAGGCGACCACGACTATTCCTTGAGGCGGTGAGGTGGACAATTCATCCGATGAACGCATCGACCGGATGCCACCGTGAAAGGATGCGAATGACCGTCGGCATGATCTTGGCATCTCAGACGACAGCTCCTCGTTCCTTGTAGACTTCATTTGACGTACGGAGCTTCATTCTCGGTATCTAAGTGTCGATCAACTCCCATCCCCACTTTTGCCTGCCGCGCGGTCCCGGCTGTACCACAGGTAGGTAGGAGCGACGCCTGTGCGTGTGCTGCGTATTCACCGCGGCAACCGAACCGCGCAGGATACAGATCCACTCCTTTTTTCAGAGACCCATTGCATGTCCGCTGATGCGCCCGTGACCCCCAGTGCAGGATTGTCCGGCTCCGACGGGACGGCGAAGCAACGCATCGTCGACCTCTTGAGTGGCCGGTGGTGCGGCGCAGGCCCGCACGATTCCGGGCTGACGATCCTGCTGACGATCCCGGACGGGGACGTTGGGCCGGTGAACGTTGACACGCCGTACGGTCGCATTGAGCGCTTCTCCGTCGTGGCCTACCACGCCTTCAGGTCCGGTGAGCGAGTCGTCATCGAAGTCACCCCGACGCTTGTCGCCGCTGAACGGACAGACGAAACGTCGTGGGGCTGTCCCAAATGCACGCGGACGAACTGGGGTCCCGTGTGCGACGTGTGTGACGAGCCGCGTGAGCCCTGCACGTGGACCTGCCAAGCGTGCACGCTGACCAACGCCAACAGTTTGACCGTCTGTGATGTTTGCAACAACCCTCGTCATCGGCCGGAAGTGAGCGGCGGCGGTGGCGACAAGTTGGCATTGCGGTGTGTGGAATGCGGCATGGAGGTGAGCGTCAGTCTCGAGTTAGCACTCGATTTGCGCCCGCATCCATGTCCGAACTGTCGCGCGGTCGATCCGGCCTACGCCGTGGTCGCCCCCATGGTGGCGACTCGAGGCCTGACAGATGCCCCCGTGATGCGATTCGAACTCAACTTCAGCACCGCTGGAACGACCCTATGCGGCACGGTCGACATGGGCGGGGTGGCGCAGGTCCACCTAGGCGGTTGCCGCAAATTTTCTTTCCCGGTCAGCTTTGACCGTTCCTCAGTACCTTGCTCGAAGAGCGAACTGGAAGCAATGGCCGCGCAAGACCTCGATCGCAAGCTTGTTCGCATACGTGAGACAGACGCGTCGGCCTCGCGCCTCCGAACTGAAGTTGAGGCGGAGGCGTCGCAGGATTGACGGGAATTGCCTTGAGTTGTTGCCATGAGGCAAGCGAGATGCAGCTTTGTCCTCCGTTTTGATGTTGCCCCACAGAGCCCTTCTCTGTTCTACCTGATGCCTCCTTCGTGTGTTGCGTCGTGAACCGTCACCGATGTGGCTCGAGAACTGGCTCCCGTCGTTGTCGTTGCCGTTGGGCACCGTTTGGCTTTTGTTTGTTTGTGCGGGTGGGGGGGAAGGAAGGAAGGAAGGAAGTTGTGGTTCTGGCCCAGGTGGGCATAA
>ERZ1292630.1534-Hain-H41-02um-R3-1534-length-22679-cov-7_pt1 | contig 10821 bp, 6 predicted proteins | sample MGYA00564408_ERZ1292630 | MGnify/ENA primary metagenome ERZ1292630 (study PRJEB36523, sample SAMEA6512641) | groundwater metagenome | collected 2019-01-08 | study: AquaDiva: Metagenomics assemblies of 32 groundwater samples
AGGCATTTTGTCTGAGTTGTGCAGGGCAGGGAGGGCGGGCACTGGGACGGCATGGGGGCATCGGACTGTGTCGTTCACGACGACGCTGAAACAAACGGTGGGAAACCAGACGGACGGTTCATTAACTCGAAGTGGTTATGGCGAAATACGAGGGATGATTTAGCTATGATGGGGGCCCTAGCCCTCTCTCTCTCTCTCCCTCTCGTCCTCGATTTCGCTCTCTTTAGGGACCGTGCCTCGCGCTTGCCGCAGGAACCGGTCACCGCCCCACCGAACTGTGATATAGAAACGGCTGGGGGTTGAGCAGCTGCCTTGTCGCCCGCGTCGCAGTGCGTTGAGCTTCCAGGAAGTTTCCGTGGTCCCGGAGGAAGTCCACATACTGTTTCCACGTGGCCCAGTCGTTCTGCGCGACGCGTGGGATGGCCAGCAGCCGCTCCAAGATGTCGATGACCGCGCGAGACGACGCCGGTCGAGGCGCACCTTTTGCTTTTTCCAACGTGAGGGCCAACGGCAGGGCGATGTCCTTCAGAACCTCAACAGACGACGCGAGCAAGGGAACGGCGCCCAGCGCACGATGCAACAGCGCACTCGCGGCTGACACAAAGTGAAACGATGCGCTGCGCTCGTACGTGAACGATGCTTCGGGCGACTTCTCCGTCACACAGGCGTCACAGAGATCCGCCACGGAAGGTGCGTTGGCGATCGCCGCGGCGACGGCGGCAACGGTCCACGGCGCGGTGGGTGGCAGGAGTGGGGTGCCGCTGGCGAGCAGCAGCAGCAACTTCACCCCTGCAGTGATCAGCAACTCGCCGCGCGTAGCGGCGGACGATTCCGGACGGCAACGGTTGCCACCGGACGACTGACCAGACTCCACGCGCGGTGCCGCGCGCACCACGGTAAACAGGACTTCTGGGTGCATGAGGTCCGCGAAGTGAGCAGCCAGCGACGGTGCCCGTGAGCTCAGTTCGGTGGCGTCCTCAACGGTCATGCCGATTTTGGTGGCCGCGGCGACGTTGTCCGCCTTGGACCGGGGGCGCTTCGCGCCGACAAGGTCACCCCTCGTTTTCGCCGCGCCGGCGCGCACCACGGCGACGAGCGCAGCGGTTGCGACGACTAGCGCCGAAATCTGTGCGTTGTTGTCGGCCGAGAGCACAAGTGCGGACGCCGCCTGAGGATCCAGCAGTCGACGGGTCACGTTGCGGATGGTCACTGGCAAATGTCGCAACGACGTTGTGCTCGCGGCGTCAGTGTCGTCTTCACCGTCATCCTCGGAACGCAAGGCGTCGCGACTCAGCCAATCCGTCAAGGCACGCTGCAGCTGCTCGGTCCATGTCGCCGCGGTCGCCGCGGTCGCTTCGCGGGCGGCGAAGCTCGCGACCAGCGCTTGGAACACGCTGCGCGACGTCAAACAGAGCCTGGCAGAGTCAAGGATGGACCGAGCAACTTGGTCAAAATGGTTAACACCGGCAGCGTCGGCGCTGGACCCGGGCGCCTCGGTCGTTTGTCTTCCGTCTTCCACAAAACGTCTCGCGGCCTCCCAGAGCGATGCCACGCGTTGTGCCTCTTCAGACCCCATCGCGTCTACGGCCCACGCGCGACTGGCCTCCAGCCACTTCTGCCCGTCCTCCGCATGGTACGGTGACGATCCGTCGGGCGACGCGTCTCTGGGGCCAGGGCGCAGCGATAGCGACGCATCGCGAGTGGACGTGAGCTGAGCGTCGGCCGCGGTCAGGGCATCGCGGAACATCGTCACAGCCTGCTGCTGATCCAGCGTCGGCGACCCTAGCTGCGGCGCCGCACGCTGCTTGGCGCTGCCCGTGCCGAAGGCTTTCGTAAACATCGTCGACAACTTTCCTGACAAAGCCGTCGATGCCACGGCTGCGATCGCCGACCAGAGCGCTGGGATGAAGCAGGCCCGAGAGTGCTGCTGGGCGGCGGCCACCGAGTGCCTTCTCGCCGTCTCGCTGTTCGCGGGAAGAACAACCGCGCGAAATGCCTTCAGAAGTGCTGCGGACGCGGCGGCGCTGTCGAACGCACATTGTGCGACAGTGAGTGCCAACTCGGCGTCGAGCAGTACGGAGGCAAGCTCCGGGTCGCGGACGCGGAGTTGGGCTGCGAACAGTTGGTAGCTTGTACGCTTCGCTTCGTCGGCGGCCGCGTGGTCAGTCGATACTGGGCTTGGCTCGTTGGAGGCCATCAGCGACGCCAACGAGGACTGGATGAAGCAGACTTCGACGTTGAGTGTGGCCGACCATATCCTCACGTCGTGAGACAGCAGCGTGAGCGCGCGCTGCGCGAGTGACCGAGCGGTGTCGAAGCGGGCACCTTCAATCTCCCAGTCGATGGCCGCGACCCACATCGGCGCATTCGTCGGCAGAAGCTGCACTTGCTTCGCGAAGAAGCGGCTCAGCTCGTGGGTTCGACTGAATTGCTTGAGAAACGCAACGTAGTCAGCAATGACGGCCTCTCGCTCCTCGGCGTCGTCCAACTTGGCTACCGCAATTTCGAATATTTTTTGTGCCCTGTCCAGACACGTCCATCGGTGCTTGGCCTGCAACTTGTTGTCCCTGAGGTATTCGCCAAGTGCCTGGTCCAAGTCGAGTTCGAACTCGATGGCCCTCCGCACGTCGGTGAGCAACAACGGGCGGGCCACCAGCTTGTACTCGTGCGTGGTGCGCTCGCGGACGATGCCGCGGATGTCCGCCTGCGTTTTGAAGCCCAAGACGAAGAACTCATCCAGCGACGGCACGAGTCGCTCAAGGCGAGTTTCGATGGCGCGGGAGCGAGCCATCGCACCAAGGGGAGCGTGGGTGTTTCTTTGGTGGTGGGGATCGAACTTATAAGAAATGGACCCGTAGATTTGTGCATTCAAACGGAAACAATAGACACCTTCCACGACATCCGAGCATGACCCATCCCATGCAGTAGTTAGAGCTGCAGTGCGGCAACACTCCCATCGGCATCCGCGACGATGGCGATCCGATGGGTACTGATCCGATCGTTGAGCGGCAAAATGGCTGGTTGCGCGTAGTAAATATTCGTGCCCTGATAGCGCCACAGGACAGAGCCGCTTTGAGCGTTCAGGGCGATGACTTGCGAGCTCTGCACCGTCGCAAAGAGAACGACATTGCCGCCTGGCACGACAGCAGGAGGGGCCAAAATCTGGGACTGATTCGTCTCGTTAAATGACCATAGCACGTGGCCTGACGCGGCGTGAAGGCACCAGCAGTAGCCGCGATTGTCGCCTGCGAAGACCCGCCCTCCGTCGTACGCGACCGTCGTGTAGGGGCCGCCTACCTCTGGATTGGCGATGTCCCAACTCACGCGGCCAGTTGCGGCCTCGAACGCGGTCAGGTTGGACATGACGCCGGCGACGAACACCCACACTCCACCGAGGACAGGCGTCGAGGTGTACGACTGAGGCGCCCAGGTGAACGTGCGCTTCCATAGTCGTTTGCCTGTCCGAGCGTTCAGGGCGTACAGATCGCCGCCGTCGGTGGTCATGTACAGCGTTTCCTTCGTCACCACCGCCGTCGTACGCACACTGTACGACGTGTCAAACTCCCACGCCGTTGCGCCCGTCGAGGAGTGGACGGCGCGGAAGATGGTATCATCGCAGCCGAAGAAAATGAGCGATCCGTCGTCGGACGCCGCCGGCGACCCGTGAATGGAGCAGAACCAACTTCGCGACCACCGGGACGCGCCGGTGCGCGCATCAAAGGCGGCGAGCTGCGCGGGACGGTTGTAGCCCGCGAAGGTGCCCACGACGAGCAGGTCGGGATGAACGATCACCAGCGGTGAGTTGCCACATTGGTGGGGGAAATAGAGCTGAAATATTGTTTCACCCGTTGAGGAGTTGAGGGCCGACACCACGCCAGGAAGCGTCGTGTTGCCACCGGAGCAAATAAAGACCGTCGACCCATCGTAGCCGATGGTGGCGGCGGATACGACCCCTCCCGGTGCCTGGATGGTCCATAGCGGAGTGCCGGCCGGCGCCGTGACGGCGGCTGCCCCGCAGGTGGCGACGAGGAGGCAGGCTAAAACGACCCAGCACGCCACGAATGAGCGAAAAAGCATCATCAACGTTCACCCTTGCCGACGCTGGGACAGTCAAGAACAGTTCTGCTGAAAGAGAAAAGAACACAAAAAACGTCGATCATGTCTGTCGAGCCGTATGTGCTATGCGATTGAAGCGAAATTGCTCAGTGGCACTTTGTCTAGGGGCACTGTAATACCAAAGCGTCATTTGCCAACGGAAACACAAATGCACTGGGAAGAGAGAAAGAGAGAGAGAGCCCTATTGAGAGAGAGAGAGAGAGAGAGAGGGCGTCTCGTGCAAAGGGAAGGATTGGTCATGCGAGAAAAAGAAACGCGCGTTGAACGAGGAAAGAGAATGGCGTTGATGACCACATGTGCAAGCAATGCTCCGCGTCGCGGAATAAAATGGACGGCTTGATCTGCGGGGGGGCATGTGACGACATACGTTCACTGAAATCGACTCTAACGAGCTACCTGCAGCGGTGCGCCAGGGGCAGTTTGGATAACGCGCGCCGAGGGAGCAGCAAGGGAATGGAGAGACTTTTTGTTGAAGCAAATGGCGGGAAAGGAAATGAAGGGGAACTGTTGAGAAAGGAACGAGGGGGCTAAGATGTGGGGGGTGTGCGGTTTCGGGGCAGACTGTGGTTGCATCACATGGTATATCGATGCGCCGTCCGGTTGCGAAACGCCATGGAGGACTCCAACAGCTGCGGTTGGCTGCTGTTCGGGGCCATCAGCAGCTCCGCGGCCCCTCCTCCATGAGGGCCGCCGTAGTAGAAGGCGGCCTCGGCTGCATCGTAATGGCCGTAACCGCCGAATGCCGACGACTCTTGGTACCCACCGGCGAAGCCATACACGGCATCCATGGACATGGACGTGGGGGGCATCATCCGAATTTGTGTGGTACCGTCGTCGTAGTACATCGGATGCGCGACGCCAAAGCTAGCCTTGGCGGCTTGGGACACGGCGGCCGCAGCCGTCCCGTTGACCTGGAGCGGCGGGCGCAGCGCCTGGGACAGGCGGTCGACGCCGCCCGATGCCCCGCCCCCGCTCATCATCAGCGCCAGGGCCGCGCTCTGGTTGGAATACGAGGCGGCCATGGAGGTGGTGGTGGTCGCGTCCCCCGTGTGAAACGGCGGAGCCGACAGCGGCACGCCCCCCATGGTGGTGGCGTCCCCCGCCATGGCGGCGGCTAGCTGCATGTGCATGGGCGAGTCCACGGCCGAGCCCGTGCGCAGCCGGACGGCATCGACTAGCGTCGCGGCCGACAGCTGGTGCGCGGCCGCCGCCGCGATGCTCGGTGGCGGCGGCGGCGGAGCGCCGTAAAGAGCGCCCAGTCCGTGGTGCGATGCCACCAGCGAGGGGCCTGGGTGCGTGGGCGCCCGGAAGTGGGCCCCTTGCGTTCGCAACGGCGTCGGGTGCATTTTACCGCCGCCTTTGTCTGTCCGCTGCGTGGCGGAGAAAGACGGAGGGACGCCTGAGTTGGCAGGGATGAACGGCACGGCGTCCGCGGACAGTGCGGGAGGGGCCGGGGGTGGGGTGGGGGTGCGCGTCGTGGCGTTCTTGACGGCACCGACCAACACATAGCCACGTTGCACGTCGGCTGGGGAGTGGCTGTCGGCGTGGGAGGCGAGGTCGTGGGAGAACGGGCAGTCCTCCCCCTTGACGCAGCCGCCCATGACGAAGAACCGGCAGAGGACCGCGGCGGCGCTGCTCGTCCCTGGAGGGCCTCCCGCCGCGGCTGCTTGCATCCTTCTTCAAATGTGCGTGAACCACAGGGGAGGTGAGGCAGGCCACTACTGGTGGATCTGAGGAAGAAGGGAGAAAAATGCACTTTTCGGTTGATCTGAAAATTGTGTTCGTTGCGCAGCCGTGACCTCTCAGTGGACAATGTTAGAGAACCAGAGATAAAAAGGGTTCGAACGCGATAACAGAAGAGAGCCCGCGCGTACCGAAGCCCGAAGCCGAGGCGTCGGCAAATCGAAAAAAAAAAAGCTACCAGGTCCCTCCAGCACCAGGAAATAGTATCTTTTTTTGCTTCGCTGCGGCTCCTTTTCCTCCTCGCGTCACCTCTTTGTGAGAAACGGCCCAATCCGTCGCACGGTTTGAGTTGATGTGTGGGGACTGTCTTGCCGCGAGACGGTAAGTCGAACACTCCCCCGACGACGAACCAAAGAACTTCGCGGAAGAGACAAGTCTGAGCGTGAAGACAGGGAAATAATAGGATGGTAGTGGAAAGTATCGTTTGGGGGACCAGAGAGAGACCAAAAAGGAAAACAAACCAGCATAGCTGTGGAGCGGAAAAGATGGGTGCCCCTCTCCACACGGCAGCTCAGTTGCGTAACGACGCCACGGCTGCCGAGTAACGATGTAATCGGAGAGGGGACATCCCGCCGTCTTTTTTTTCCCTCTCCACAGCCCGGCATGAACGGGGGAAGGAGGACCGAAAGAGAGTGGGTGAATAGAGGCGCGGGGCAGAGGAGAAAGGGAGAGATGAGAGCGACGGAACGAGAGAGGGATTGATAGATAATAGAGCCATCGGCCAGAAGGTGGACCTAAGGAAGGAAAGCGAAAGGGGGATGTAGCGGGCGCAGCCAAGGCAGACAGAAAAAGACGCCCGATTTTTATGGGAGACCACAGACGCTCCATGCTGCCCAATCCTCGAAGGGCACGCCACGATCCCGCGCGGCCAGCAGGATGGATCGCAGGCGTCGCGCGTCGATCGTTGAGGCGCAGAGCTCACCCACCAAGGACCCCGCGCAAAGCGGTTCGCGTCGAGCGGGGATGTCCGCCGCGGCCGACCAGTGGCGTCCAACGACGCGGTTGCAGCCACGCAGCCCAAGGTAGCTCCGGTGGAGCGGCACGCAGGCTTCGTGAACCACGCGGTAGGAGAAGATCGTGGCGGAGATGAGCAGGAACGTTTCCGGGGACAACGGAAGGCTCATCGGTGCGCCGCCGCTGCCTGGCGACGGTGTCGCTCCCGGTGGAAGAGGAGCTGATGGGGCCGCCGTTAAGGGGGGGTCGTGTTGACCACCCAATGCGGGGGCGGACCAGTGAGAGGTATCGTGCACTTCGGTGGCGATCGTCCGGTGGAAGATGGTCTCGGCGGACAGCACGACCGGCCACCGCCTTCGCAGCACCATGTCGAATGGCCCCGCGTCCGGACGGAGCAAGAGGGAGCCGCAGTAGTCCTCTTTCATGTCCAACACAGTCGGCGTGTCGATGACCAGTTTGTCGAACGAGCGTGTGGCGACCGATCGAGCGAGGCCGTCGTCGTCGGAGAGGGCCACGATGCCGCCGGCGCGGCGCCGCACCACGGAGGCGTAGTTCAGCTTCGACGGCGGGGATGGCAATCGCGATGGCACAAGCGCCGCAAAGCAAGCGTCTGTGAGATCTGAAGTCTCACGCACCTTTCCCAAGTCGACCAACAACGTGTCCGTGTTCATCATCCCGCCGTCTGCATGCATCAGGCGGTGGCACCACGAGCTCTGGTCCGTCGAGGATGTCAGCCACGCCGCCATGGGTGCGAGAGAGGCGTCGGGCGGTGATGCCGCATCCAACCGCCGCTTCAGCTCGGCGGTTTGTTGGCGGCGGCGACTGAGGAGCAATAGGGATTCGAGGGACGGCGCGGTCGCCACGACGTAGTCGTCCAAGACCACGCGGCGACGGCAAGGGGCACTTCTCGCCACCTCCTCCCCAGGGCTGCTGCTGCTGCCATTGGTCGGATGCGGCGGCATTCGCAGCGCGTGGAACGGGACGTTGGCGAGGTATCCGTCGGTCACGAAGCAAACCACCGGTGGAGGCGCCGACTCGGATGGCTTTGGGAGCAAGTCGACCACGGGGTCCAGAAGGGACTCGGCGAGAATATCCAATTCATCGAACAGAGTCAAGGTTGGCAGAAGCGGCATGGGCGCCTCGCTTTCACTCCCCACCCTCCGGGAAAGGGGTGATCCTTTCTGCGGATACATCCGACACGACTCTGCCTCCGCCGCCTGCGCCAACGCATGGGGTACCAACGGTGTGTCGCTTTCGTCTTGGGTCATCCGCCGGCGGTACGCGCTGTTCTGCGCCGTCATGACGGCGAGCGCCCGCCGCGTCAAGGTCGCTTGCCGCGAGTGCATCTGTCCGTCTCGGGTGTGAATCACGTAAACGGTGAAGGTCAGAACTTCATCCCACACAAAGTTGAAAACGACCGCACAGTCGATGCCTCCGATCTCCCTGATGGCGGTGACGGCGTCTACGTCCATCACGCTGCCCGGTGCGTACCGAAGAGCAGCGGGGCCCGTGTTCAACGACGGCAGCGGCGGGGGGAAGGTCGTCTGCTCGCCACTGGTGCTGCTGTTCGGTGGTGTGGTTGGTCGTCGCTTCCAGTACTCATTGCCCAGGGTGTCCATGGTCCGATACGTGGGCGGCACGAACGTCGCGAGTGAGGCAGGTGGGCTGTAGACGCGCCGGAGCAAGTGGGTCAGCAGCGGAAGGTGCTTGTGGTCGCCGAACCGCATGGCTTCAGAGATCAAGTCCGACACGTGACGGGGCGCGGTTTCCTCCGCGCGGCTCAACGTCGCGAGGGCGACGTACGCCGCCTCGATACCATCCAGACTGCGCCACTCCACTTCGCAGCATCCGATCTTCGTGGCGTACTGCATTTTGTCGTCCGAGGGCAGCTCCTCGATGAGATGCAGCGCCATGTGGAAGGAGTCGATGGCCCGGTTGAGCATCTCTTTCCGCTCCTGAGGGGAGGCGACCGCAGCGACGGCCCCCGCGGGGGGAACAGGGACGCAGTGGCACGGTTCGAGTGCCCACCCTCCTGCCTCGGAGACATCCACGAACGCAAGGTTCATGGTCGCCTTGGCCTCTTGAATGAATGCCTTGGCGGAGCGCGATAGCTCCCTTTCCCGCTCGTGAAAGGTGCGAGCCCGGCGGTACTGGCCCAGCAGCCGGTGAGCCTGTCCAATGTACATGAACGCCTCCGCGGTGCGGAGTACGAAGGGCATGTCGGCGACGAGCTGGAACTCTCGCGTGTGGGTCTCCAACGCTGCGCGGAACTCGCCTGCGATGCGCTGCGCCTGACCCAGCATACTGAGCGCCCCAGCGGCGCTGAGCTTGTCGCCCGCGGCGAGGCACAAGTCAATTTCTTGGATCTGTGCGGCCTTGCATCTGGCGTTGTCGCCGAGCAGCATGTACCCGTGCGCGACGTTGCTGAGCAAGCGTGTCGCGAGAGAACCGTCGCGCGTGGCCAGGACCGGTGCGAGGCACCTTTCAAAGTACGGCAGCGAGTCGCTGACCTCACCCGCGCTGAGGTGCGCGATCCCCTGGTTGATATCGATTTCGAGTATCAGCTGGCGTTGGCGCAGTTTTTCTGCAAGTTCTCTCGACCGGGCGTAAAGCTCGAAGGCTTCGTCGAAGTACGCCAGCAACTCCATAACCGTGGCGTAGACGCTCATCGTGCGCGCTTGCACAAGCTCATCGCCCCGCTCGAATGCCAGTTTGAAGGCGATCATGAGCGACTCCCGCGCCTTGTCCGGCTGGACGGCTGTTTCGCAGCATCGACCGATGTTCAGGTGGGCGTGCATCTGAAGGTACTCGCAGCTCCCGGCGGTGGCGAGCTCGAGCGCGCGATCTGACATCGCCTTCGCGCGTTCGATGTCCATTGCATCCAGGTGCGCCGTGGACAACTCGATGAGCACCGCAGCGACCAAAACCGGGAACGTCGTCTCCGACGGCTGGGCGGCGGCGAGTGCGTTTTGGAGAGAAGCCAGTCGCGTCGCCGGATGCCGCCTGTTGGCCGCTGCATGGGAGAGGTGTGCGACAACCGCCTCGACAGGCGAAGGCGGGACGGCAGCCCGCCGCCCCGATGTTGCCGGAGCGGGCCGGACCGGCACGACGGCCACCGATTCTTGGAGTGCTCTCAAGACCGCTTCGACCTCGACGACTGGCATGTGGTGGCTAGAGAGTGGCGAGCCGCTCGCTTCTCCAGTTGAAGCGGCATCGCCAGAGCCCCCTTTCCCAACACGGCCACCCCTATGCTTCCCTCCTTGTCCAGGATGCCTCGTTTCGGTCGCCGTTGCGAGCTGCACGAGTAGGTCCTCGAATGACTCTTCTTGCCTCGCCTTTGGCACCATCGGTTTTGAAGGGGCGGAGGCGGCCGCCTTCGCGACGGGCGGATGGGCCGGCCTGTGACACGACGGAACGACCTTTGGGGATTTGGCTTTCGGTTCGACCTTCGTCTGACGGCTCTTCGAAGCATTCGCTGGCCTGTCCCCTGACTGGAACGGACGCGGGGGGGACGACGTGCCTTCACGTGAAACATCCGAGACGACAGCAGTGTCGGTTGACAACGCGACGGCCTCCTTCTCGGCCGGAGGAGCACCATCATCGTCCCAGCTGGTCACTGCTGCGCTTCCACCGTCCGCCGGTATATCGGTGGCGAGCGCCGCCGGGGAGGATTCGCCTCCTTCGCGTGGCGCCGAAGAGCTACTGGCGGACGACAGTTTCATCACGCGAGCGAAGTCCGATCTCCGCACCACGCACCCCGGTGAGAGGGGCGATGCCCCATCGGCGGAAGCGTCCGCCTGTGCCGACGTGTCTTCTGCTCCGCTCATCGTCACGATCTTCGCCAACCGCAGCTGGCGTTTCGTGGCCCGACGCGACGACGCCGGCGAAGGCAACGCCGCCGGAACGACAGAGGCGTAGGGCGGAGGGGGTGGACGCAATCGGTCAACTGCCGATCGGTCGGATGCTTTGGGTACAGCCGAGTGGTCGATCAACCGACCCTTACTGGAT
>ERZ1292630.5155-Hain-H41-02um-R3-5155-length-10821-cov-5_pt1 | contig 10821 bp, 13 predicted proteins | sample MGYA00564408_ERZ1292630 | MGnify/ENA primary metagenome ERZ1292630 (study PRJEB36523, sample SAMEA6512641) | groundwater metagenome | collected 2019-01-08 | study: AquaDiva: Metagenomics assemblies of 32 groundwater samples
TATTTAAATTAAATACATAATAAAATTATATCTAAAATTTTCTTTTAACGATAGTTAATTTTCAATTATTTATTAGCTCTCAATAATTGCTATTTCTTCTGCTGTTAGCTCATAAAGTGGATAAACCATTTGGTCTATTTTATGAGCTAAATCAGTAATATCAAGATTTTTTTTTTAATATCTCATTAAAATAGATAAATAATGTATAAATTATTTTTATTTTGGGTACTGTTGTAGGATATTTCTTCCTTTAATTTAAAAAATATCGAAAACATTATGTTAAAGATAGTTCTTTGTTATCTTTTAGATCTTTTATTGATAATTTTAATATGTGAAAAGATGAACTAAGAAAAAGAATTGTTATTCCTAAACCTACAATAATATCAGGAATAGCAGATTTTGTTAAAGAAACAATAAAAGCAGATATTAAAACTGAAATATTGGCAATAATATCGTTTCTTGAACATAACCAAGTTGATTTCATATTAGTATCTTGGTTTTTAAATTTATAAAGCATGTAAAAACATACTAGATTTGCAAAAAGAGCTATAAATCCAATAAAACTCATTGTTTCATAATTAGGAATAATTGGATAAATAAGTTGATAAATTATTTTAGATAATACAATTAGACCAAATATAAACATAATCATAGCTTTTGATAAAGATGCTAATATTCTCCAATTATTACTTTTAGTTATTACATAAATACTAAACCCATAAACTAAAGAATCTCCTAACATATCCAAACTATCAGATAAAAGAGCTGTCGAATTAGATAAAAATCCAAAAGAAATTTCTAAAAAAAACATAGCTAAATTAATAAATAAAACAAACCATAAAACTTTACTTTGCTTATTTTTTCTCATTATTTCTAATTCTGATGATTTTTTAGAACAACAATGATCCATTAGTTAAAACCTAATTATAATTAAAATAGCCTAAATAAAATTTTATCATATTTTTTTTATAAAGATAATTTTGTTTTAATTTGAGGGATTATTTTACTCAAGTTTTTACCTGGACAATCAGTTTTAGCATAATAATTATGAGCATTAATTTTTTCAACAGAAATATTATATTTTTTAGCTAAATAATAACAAAGATGTATTAAAGAATTTATTTGTTCTTCAGTTGGTATTTGTTCTTCAAAATTGCCTAAAACATCTATTAATATATGATTCTCAGGATTATATTCTGTATTTGTATCTCCTGAAAAATTTATTTCTCTACCTTCTGCAATTTCACCTGTTCCTGATATAACAAAATGGTATGGAACATCTGCCCAAACTTCTTTAATTTTACCATTTTGCATTTTTTCACTTGATTGAGAATATTTTTGTAAATTTTGCATTTTTTCAAAAATATTTATTTTTTTTGCTGAAAAAATACCAGAATGATGAATAGTAATTATTTTTGGTTCATGAGTAATCATTTTTTTTATTGGTAATTTGGCTTTCCATTCTTTTCTTGAAATTATTTTTGGCTCTTTTTCAAAAATATTTATCTCATTAGAATTTGCATAAAAAATATTAGTAGTAAAAAAGCTCATTAAAATTATCAAACATATAGCTAGTTTACTTTTCATATTTATAGCTATTTTTATCCTTTAACAGAACCTGATGTTATTCCAGAAATAAAATATTTTTGTCCTAATAAAAATACACCAATAGCAGGGACAACAGAAATAAGTGTTCCTGCCATTAAAGAACTCCAATCGGTTACTTCTCTGAAACTGCTTTTAAAAGCTGCTAAACCTACAGGTAAAGTTCTTAAGGTTTCAGAATTTGTTACTAATAATGGCCATAAAAAACTATTCCACGAAGTTATAAAAGAAAAAATTCCTAAAGCTGCTAAAGATGGAACTGATAGAGGAAAAAAGATTTTCCAAAAAATACCCCAATGAGTGCAACCATCTATTTTACCAGAATCTTCAAGTTCTTTTGGCAGTGTCATAAAATATTGTCTCATAAGAAATATACCAAAAGCACTAAAAAGCCCAGGAATAATTAATGCAAAATATGTATTAACCCAGCCTAATTTTTGCATAAGAGAAAAAAGAGGTACTAAATTAACTTGCGTTGGTATCATCATAGTTGCTAAAAACATTAAAAAGATTTGGTTTTTAAATTTAAAATTTAATCTTGCAAAAGCATAACCTGCCATAGAACAAGTAATCATTTGACCAAAAGTAGTAACAGCAGAAATTATTACACTATTTATAAAATATTTAAAAAAACTACCCGCAGACATAACTTCATTAAAATTTTTCATGGTTATAGTAGTGGGAATTAATAAGGGTGGATAAGTCATTACTTTATCAGAAGGACTTAATGCCAAAGTAACCATAAGCATAAATGGCAAAACCATCATTATTGCACCTATGGTAAGTATGAGATATGTAAGTATATCTAGTCTTCGTATATTACCCATTTTTTCCTAAAGTACCATTGAATCATTGTAATAGTTAAAATTATCAAAAACAAAACATAAGCAATTGCGGATGCTTTACCCATATTATAGAACTCAAATGCGTTTTTATAAAGCCAATAAACCATTATATTAGTTGAATTTTCTGGACCACCTGCGGTAAGAATATAAACAGAATCAAAGGTTTGAAATGAATTAATAAAAGACATTATTGTTACCAAAAAAATTGTTGGGCTAAGAAGAGGAATTACAACTTTATAAAAAGTTTGTGGTTTAGTTGCTCCATCAACACTAGCTGCTTCTAAACAATCTTGAGGTAAAGTTTGCAAACCAGATAAAAATAAAACCACACTATAGCCTAAATTTTTCCAAACTGAAACAATTATCATAGAAGGTAACGCCCAAGTTGGATCTGAAAGCCAAAAAATTGGGTTTATTCCTACAAAACTAAGAATATAATTTAATAATCCATAAGCAGGATCAAATATCCAATTCCATAAAATTGCTACTGCAACCATAGAACTTACAACTGGTAAAAAATAAATAGTTCTATATAATGATTTGAATTTTACAATACTATTTAAGGCTGTTGCTATAAGCAAAGAAATTATTATTTCTAAAATAACAGAAGCAAAAACAAAATAAAGAGTTTGAAAAAGAACTTTAAAAAATAAAGGGTCTTCAAATAAACCAGTATAATTTCCTATTCCAATAAATTTTGGCGTTCCTAATAAATTCCATTTTGTAAAACTAAGGTAAAAAGAAGTTACAGTAGGAATAAGATTAAATAGCATTATTCCTAAAACACTAGGTAATAAAAATATTAAAGCCCAAAAGCCATCTTTTTGAGTTAATTTATTCATCATTAATAATTCATATCTATAATATTCAAAATATCGGTAAGTTTCTCATATCTATAATTATCATTAACTTCTTGATAAACCAATAAAATATTTCTTATCATTCTTTTAAAAATTTCCTTATTAGAGCTTTTTTCCAAAAATCTATCTGTAAAACCATATCCAGAAAAAACTAAAAAGTTGATACAATCAGTTTTTGATAAAATTTTACCACCATGAAAAGGATCTAAAAATATTTCTAAATCATCTTTATAGTATTTTATAATAAAATGCCCTGGCATACCAACCCCATAAAAAGGAAGATCTAATCTTTTGGTAATCAATAAATATATTATTGACAAAGTTATTGGTATTCCTGTTTTGTTATCTAGGACTTTATTTATAAAAGAATTTTCAGCATTAAAATAATCTGCTTTATTTCCCTTAAAACCTTCTGCAAGAAAAAGATATTGATTTATTTTTTTTATTATCATTAAAGGATCTTCAAGATTTTTTATTTTATCTCTTAGATTATCTGACATTTCATCTAATTTATCTTTATATTTACTTATTTCTATATCAGGATAAACAAAATTAACTAATATAAAACAAGCTTCTTCTAAATTTATATCTTGATCATCTAATAAAGGGATTTTCCTAAAAATATCTTGAGAATTATTGAATCTTAATTTTTCTATTAATTTCCAAAGCCTAGATCTTAAAATATCATTATTGGTTGTATTATATTCATTTTTTATGTAATACAAAAACTCATAACCTTCTGAAAGAAGCTTATCTTCTAGCATTTCAAATATTTTTTCATCAGGATCTTTTATTATATTAATAATATTTTTAAGATCATCTAATGTGAGTTTTTTCATTTAAGAATTTTTTTTATAATAACTAAGTTAGCACATTCTAACATTATATTTGTAGAAATAAAATAAGTAGAGCTAGAACACGCTCTATTAAAAAATCTTAGCTTATAAAAATTACTAACTTATGGTTTTTTTATAAGTACTCCGTCTTTCCACATCCCTTTTTCTACACTTCCATTATTAGATGTAAGAGTTCCTTCTCCATTATATTTATTATCTTTGAATTGACCTATATATATTGCACCATTAGCAGAAGTGAATGTTCCTTGTCCATTATATTTACCTGATATAAATTCCCCTACGTATTTACTTCCATCATAATAAGTATAAGTTCCTTTACCATTTTTAGCATCATCTCTAAATTCTCCTACGTATTTATCACCACTATAACTAGCTTGAGGATTACTAGAATCATCTTTAAATTCTCCTACATAATCATCACCATGAAAAGAAGTATAAGTTCCTAATCCTTCAAGTAAATTATTTTTAAATTCCCCTACATATTTACTTCCGTCAGAATAAGTATAAGTTCCTCGTCCATCTCTATTGTCATTTTTGAACTCACCAACATATTTATCTCCATTAGGATAATCGTATGTACCTAACCCACTTTTTAAATTATTTTTAAATTCTCCTACATATTTAGAGTCTTTTACATAAGTGAATGTACCTTCTCCATCTTTATTATCATTTTTGAACTCGCCAACATATTTATCTCCATTTTTATAAGTAAGAGTACCTATACCATCAAGTAAATCATCTTTAAACTTTCCAACATATTTTTTCCCATCAACCCAAGTAAAAGTACCTTCTCCATTAAATTTATTTTTTTTAAATTCACCTACATATTTATTTCCTGTAGGATAAGTAAAAGTTCCATCCCCATTGGCACAATCACCTAAAATACAATCTGCATATGCAACATTGCTAGAAAAAAGTATAAGGCTTGTAACTAATAAAGAATATAGATGTTTTTTTTTCATTTTAATTATTTCCGTAAAATACTTTAGTATTATACATAATTTTTTTAAAATTAATTGATTTATTAATTTTTTTCTTGACTTAAAAACTTTTTTTCTATTTTTCTTTTAATTTTAAATAATTACTATAATTAATTAATGTATCTATTTGTAAAGATTATATTTAATTAATCTGTCATAAAATTTTTCCCACAGGAGCTATTTACTAATATTACTTGTTTTCAGAATCTAAATAATTTAAATAATTTCTTAGAAATAAATATCATTATTTAATTTCATAAAAATGGAAAATATTTATTTTTTATTAATATGCTATACTTAATAATAGTAACTTTAATAAGGAAATTAATTTAAACTACAAAAATTTGCTCAAAATTTAGATAAAATAATTATAAAAATTTATATTACTACGTTTTACGCATTTATCAGCAATAACTCTAATACCTTAAAAAATAATTTATAGAAAAGGAAAGTTTATCATGAATAAAACTGAACATGTTTTTACCATTTCGATAGAAAACATTGATAATAACTTTTACTTATCTTTGAAAGATAATAGTAAACTTACTAATAAATATGTTTAAATCCCATAAAATGACTATTACTTTTGTTTTGTTATTCCTTTTAGCTATTTATTTAATTTCTTTAATTTTTAGTAGTGTAAGTATTGAAGATAAACTCGAGAAATACCCTTGGCCAACTGAAACTACTTATCGTGAAAAAATAGGTAAATAGGAATATAATTCTAGCAATACTATAACTAAAAATTAAATAACTTTCTGAACTTATATAAAGGATTTGATGAATCAAATCCCTACAAAATTTTTACTCTTCAGTCTTCACTTTTAAAAAACGTATATTAATTAATTCTCAATCCTTATCACTTATAGTAAAGATTTATAGTTTTTTAATCAAAATAAAAATCGTTATGATCTTTTTTTATTAATTTTAAAATAATTACAAATTTATGTTTGCTCATAATAGAAATATAAAAATTTTAAAAAGTTAGTGGTTTTTCTTTTCAGTTAAAATTTTATTTATTATATTTACAATTTCATCTGGTGATAAATTACTTCTTGAACCATCAAAATTTCTTGGTGAACCTCCAATTGTAGAACCTCCACCCCAACCTGCTTCAATTTTATTTAATTCAAAAAGAATTTCTTTTACTGGAAAATCTATAAATTCTGATTTTTTACCTATAGTATAAGTATAACTATTATCAAGTAATTGATCCCAAGATACTATTTTGTTATATCCTTTTTCATAAAATTCTCCAAAAATATAATCTGAAGAATGAATCATTAACCAATCTGCATTTGTTTTTGGTTCTAACTCATATTTAATTGGTTTTACAATATTTTTTGTGTAACTAATTTTTCCATCTAGCATTAGATAAAATTTCTCAACACATTCTAATATTAGGTCTTTTAAATTTGCTTGAGAATATTGTTTTTCTCTTTTTAGATGATAGTAAGAACTCATAATAAAATTGCTGATTATTTCTATTTGTTCTTGCATCTCTTTTTTTATTGGATAAGATGGGCCATGAGCATCAAGAAAACCTATATTTCTGATTATATCTTGAGTTTTTTCATTGTAAGCGATTTCATTTTTTAATAATAAAGCCAAAGATAAAACAGTATCTTCATCAACATCATTTATATATACATTATATTCATTAGGGTCAAAACCTAATAAAATTGCATCAAGAACTTGAACACAAGTAGCATTAGAAATGTGTCTTATGCAATTACCATGATGATCAAAGGAATATATTTTTTTTTCATTATCAATATAAGGGCCTGTTACAGCTCCATCAAGTGCAATAGAGTTATTTGGTAATTCTGATATATTCCAAACTCTTCCTCTTTCCACTATAAGATTTATATTAGTTTTAATTTTATTTTCCAAATTATTTTTATTCCTATATTTTTATTATACGAGATATATTTAATTTATATTTGTTTTTAAAAATAATATCAAACTTAATTTCTAAGATAAATTACTTCATGAGCTTCATATCTTTGAGGCATATCAAGCATTTTAAATAATTTGTATATATCTTTTGTACTTATTTCGCCTTTTCTTCTAGCATAAATATTTTCAAGACTAGTTTCAATATATACAATTTTAAATTTAGGATTATAGACTTTCAAAACATTAATTATTTTAGACCTCATATCATGAGTAAGATTAGTGCTATTCCATACAAAACTTTGTTTTTTTCTGCAAAATCCTCTAGCAATTTCATATACTTCTTGGATTAATCTTCCTTCAGCTTTTTTATCACCTCTTTTAACTTTATTTTTTATTCTTAATTCATCTAAACTAAGAATAGGAAGATCCAGTTTAGAAGCATAAGTGTCTTTTCCAGAACCTGGAATTCCAGAAAGAATAGTTACTTCAAACTCTGTATCATCAAATAATTGAGGTGGATAATTATTTTCTGAATTATTGAATCTAAATTTACTGTGAGAATTATAAAATTCAGTTTCTTTGTATAAACAATTATTTTCAATGCATAATTCTTTAAATAATTCAACATTTAATACTAAATTATCTTTATGTTCTGAAATTCTACCTTTCATATCAGCTTTTGCTAATAAATATAAAAGATTATTATTTACTCTTAAACTAGATAAAATAACAGAACGATTGATATTTTCTTTATTTATGCTCCAAACAGGTAAGCCATGCAAACGTACTAAAGAACATAAATGCTCTCTTTTTTCAAAATCCCAATCCCAAATTAATTCTCTAAGTAATTTTTCACCTAATTTAGAATGTCCAGGAGATGAAGTTTTTCCATCTTCAACTATAGTTGATTTTGGTTTTGCAATGTCATGAAATAAAGCTGAAAGCATTACTATTTCTTTTTCTTCTGCATTTAAGATATTATATTCATCTAAGTTTATTAATTCATCAATAACCATTTTTGTATGAGTTAATACATCACCTTCTGCATGATAATCAGGTTCTTGTAAACATTTCCCTAGTTCTTTTGCCCAACTTTGTTTTTCTATTTCTTCCCATATAGGAAGTCCATTTTCTAAAAATTTATTCATATGATAACTTCGCTTTTTTCCAATTTTTTGTCCAATGTGTATCAGTTTGAACATGATTTTCTCTAACATATTTCAAAACTTTATTTGGAAACTCATTTATAGAGAAGGAATTACTGGTTCTGAAAACAAAACCCTCACATACTCCACCTAAATTACTTCCTAACAACAAATTTTCTTTTATTTGAGTTTTAATTTGCTGTGCGGTAAAATACCCTTTTTTTATTTCTGGAACTGTCAATAAATCAAGTGCTTCAGCATAAAGTTTTACATCATCCCAAGAAAGCCATGTTTCATTTTCACGTACGGCAAAAACATAAAAAAAATCTTTTAAATTAGTATATTCAATACTATGAACACCATAAAGATTTTCGCCAAAAATCTCTAAATTACCTAGAGAATATTTTACTCTATTCCATATTTGAATCATATTAATAGCCCAAGGATTTGTAGTAGGTGTAGCATGAGAACGAGCAAAAACACCATCTTTTTTTAAACAAGTATTTTCGCCATCAAGTTTTTCTGTCATAACTATTTCATGAACAAGAATCTTCTCCCAATTTTTTTGTATCTTATCATCATTTGTAGCTCCTGGAGAGAAAGGAAAATGATAAGTTCTACCATATTTCATAATATTTATTTTTTTGTATATAAAATTCTATATAGATTTAATCTTTATATTTCTTTTTGATTCCATAAATTACTTTCATTAAAATACCATAGTTAAAATAAAAATAGAAACTAAAATTAAAATATTATTTATCTTTTATAATCTTAATTTTAATATAAACTTATAAAAAAATGGATTTGGATATAAAAAATAATATAATATAATTCAGATTATTTCTTTGTTATTAATAAAGTTATTTAATACAAATAATTTTAATTGTATTGGATTTAAGGTAAAAAATAGAATGATTAATTTAAATCAAGATTTGGTTCTCAAATATTTGAGTAGACTTCCAAAAATAGAAACTTCGGAAAAACCTGTTTTTATCTTTTTACACGGTGTAGGAAGTAATGAAAGAGACCTTTTTAGTTTAGAATCTTTTTTACCAGAAAATTTTACTGTTATTTCAGCACGTTCACCTTATAGACTTGGTTTTGATAGCTATTCTTTTTACGATATTGATTATTCATCAGGAACTAAGGTAATTAATGCAGAACAAGCTGAAAAAAGTAGAAATACTCTAAAAAAATTTATTACTCAGATTATTGAAAAATATAAAATTGATTCTGATAAAGTTTACTTAGGTGGTTTTAGTCAAGGAGCAATAATGAGTTTTTCTGTAAGTCTTACATTCCCTGGAATGGTTAAAGCTATTACTTCTTTCAGTGGTAGTATATTAAATGAAATAAAACCACTAGTTAATCCAAATGATGAAATAAAAAAAATTCAAGTCTTTATGTCACATGGTATTCACGATAATGTTTTACCGATAAATTTAGCCAGAGAAGCAAAAGATTATTTATTTTCTTTGGGCATAATACCAGATTATAATGAATTTAATGGTGGTCATGAAATACCATCAAGTATAATAAACTCTTTTAATAGTTGGATTAAAAAGATAACTGTAAAATAATAATCATATTCAAATTTATCATTGAATTTAGTAAAAAGTAAAAAGTGAAAAGTAACGAAATAATATTATTCTTTTTCGCAAAACAATTTACTGATTATCTTAATTTGTTAATTTTTTCCATAAAAATAGCTGTTTTATCATAATCTAATTCATTTGCCCAATAGCCATTTTTTTTAAAATATGAACCAACAATCATCGCATCAGTTATATTAAAATAAGATTCAAGATTATTTAATGTTATACCAGAACCTACAAGAACAGGAATTTTAACACTTTTTTTTACATTTTCAATTTCATTAGTACTTGCTTCATGACCAGTTGAAGAGCCTGTAATTATCAAACCATCACTAAGGAAAAATTCGGCTGCTTTTGCTGTTTCACAAATATCAACATCTGCTGTAATTACATGAGAACTATGCTTTTTTTTAATATCTGTAAAAATTAGTATATCATCCGCATCTATCATTTTTCTATATCTTAATAGTTCTCCAGCACAAGATTCCATAATTCCTTCATCTGCTATATGTGAAAAAACAAATCCTTCAGCCCTTATAAAATCTAAATTTGCAGATTTTGCCACAGCAATAGCTTCTTTATTTGCTCCAGCCAAAATTTGTACACCACAAACTAAACCTGAATTTTTTTTAACTTCATAACCAATAATAGTCATAGCTGAAGTAATTTCTGGGCCAATGTTATTTTTCATATATGGTATATCATGCATATTTTCTATTGCTAAAGCATCAATACCAGCTTTTTTATAAATCTCTGCTTCTAAAAGAGCTTTTTCTAGTATTTCAGAAATATTATTTTTATATTTTGGTGTTCCAGGAAGAGCATCCACATGAATCATTCCTATTACAGGAGTTTTTACCTTAAAAACATTGTCAAAGCGTTCCATTATTTTGTCCTAAAAAATACTCTTAAATAAGTTTACCATTATAATTATTTTTTTAATAAAGAGCAGAAATTAAATAACTTCCTGAACTTATATAAAGGGTTTGATGAATCAAACCCCTTGTATGATTAAGTCATAAAGTAATAAAA
>ERZ1292630.4190-Hain-H41-02um-R3-4190-length-12330-cov-8_pt2 | contig 10819 bp, 2 predicted proteins | sample MGYA00564408_ERZ1292630 | MGnify/ENA primary metagenome ERZ1292630 (study PRJEB36523, sample SAMEA6512641) | groundwater metagenome | collected 2019-01-08 | study: AquaDiva: Metagenomics assemblies of 32 groundwater samples
GAAATTGAACAAAATAGTTGATAGCTACACCCCGAGGTGACGGGTTGACGAAAATCACTTCTGACCCTTGTAAATCCTCTAGCATTCGACAGTCAGAGTTATTTTCTTACCCTCTCCCTTTTGTTTCTTGTTCTTTTTTTTCCGGCGCTTCGCAAAGCAAACGACACGAGCTCTTCCTGATGAGCCTCAACGTCAACGCCCAGGCGTTCGTTCCGCCCGCGCAATGGGGGAGCCAAAGCACCGTCGTCGCTCCTGCATCGATACCGGGGCAACCTACCTCGCTTTCCGACCCACCGATGCCCGGTGCGGGCGTTGTTCCGAAGGGAGTGCCAGCCCAACCGCAGTCATCGCGAGCAAGCTTCAATGTTCCAGCAGCCATGAACCCTTCCGATGACAGGGCTGGTCGAGGAACCACGCTGTTTCAAGGGTCCTCCCACAGCGCAGCCGCCAGCGACTTCGCAACCGGACCCGCTCAACCACCGGTGACATCCAAGAAGATCTCGGCCGCAGCCGCCCCGTTCGTTCCGTCGTTTCTCCGTCAGCTGGGGGACTCCAGCACGGCCCCACCACCTGCGGCTGCACTCGAATCGACAATTGCACCCGTGGGAACCCCGACGGCACCGTGTAGAGTGGCTGTATTCGGACATGTATCGATGCGACTGTCAACAAGTTTAACGCCGGCTGGGCCCAGCAATGTCGCGTCTCATCCGAATTCGAATGCGACGACGTCCGGAACTCGACTCGCACTGCCGTTTCTCTCCTCGCTTCTCCCATCGTCCCACGCAACCCAACCACGACCGATGCACGAGCCGAATGTGAGCAACGCGATTGGTGAGTTGGCCTCGTCGCCTATGCCAAGCCCCTTCACTGTGGCGACCGCACCTAGCGCAGGCGGCGCGTTCGCCGCGGTTCAACGCCACGTCGCACACGCACCCCATCTGCACGGTGGCTTCATTTGCATTCGCGACGATTGGGAGTGCGCCACCGTGGTCGCCGAGGGAGGAGACGCAGCGACGGAGGCAGCTCGGGTGGCCAGGCTGCTCGAATTTCCGGGCGTCATCCTCAGTTTCGGCGCGTCGAGCGATCTCCTCCTGCAGTCCACTCCTTCCAGCAACAAGAGCAGTCCGATACCGCAACCTTCCACATCCGCAACGTTTTCGCTGCAGTCATATTGGGCCGCACTTTCTGCCCATTTTTTCCGCGTCGGAGGAAAAAAAACGACGTCCATAGGGGTGGGAAACTTGCTTGCGCTCAGCGGCGACGAGGATGTCGGCGGCGTAGTCGCCATGGGATATTTCACCGTGCAGTACCGTCAATTTATTTTTCTCGTCATGGACCCTTCAAGCGATCTCTGGAAAGCCGCACCTCCTGCGTTACCGATCGAACATCGTGCACGCCTTGCATGCGACGCTTGCGACCGCGGCCGGTTGGAATGGCTGCTCGGAGTGCCGCCTGCCCCGGATGATGGTAGTGGCGCCGCGTTGACGATGTTCGATCGTTCTGTCGCGCGGGTTATCGTTCTTCGAGGAGGGGCGGTTGCTTCTTCTGTCGTTCGATATGCTGTGAACAACGTGGCATTGCCGAGTGGACTGAGCGGTCCTCGCCAATGTCACGCCATGCTGTGGTGGGATGACGCGGCCATCGACGCGACTGCGAGCGACGATGAGTGCAGCGGCCGGGTGGCATCGAAAAACGAAATGCCACGGAATGCTCTTTTGCGGTCGTCGGCCGCTACATTTCAGTTGCGACTTAACGGAGCGCTGCGACGCGCGGCGGGTCAATTTTCATTCGGCGACGACGACATCGACACCAACAGCGCTCCCAACATCGACGCGTTGGTCGTGGACGTTCCGTTCTTCACGGAGACCGAAGGGAGTCGAACCTGGGATCCTCTGGCGGCAGCGCTCCACATCGAAGCCGCGTTGAACCAATCACACACCGCGACCACTGGGCGATGTTCTTCAGCCATCCGTTTGCTAGTCTTGCGCCCCGTGTTGTGCCCCATTCGCCTCGCGTGCCCGGTGTCGCTGCCGCCAGAGCTCACGCAAACGGAGGCAGAGAGCGCCGCCGCGAGGGCATTGTTGTACATCGCTTCTGAATTCGGCCTTTCCGTCATGCCACTTGTGCCCGTGTCGGCCGGCAGTATTTTTGATAACCATGCTGACGCCGCTCAAACGGCGACCGTGGCCGCGAGCCGACTGTTCGAGACTCGTCGCCTCACGACGCTACCGCCGTCGTCATTAACGGAGTTGGCACCCCTCCGCCAGGCCGCCGCTGCGAACCCACCCAAAACGGTGACGGCATTCCCTCACTTCCCGGTGGTCTACGTGACGATGGGGTCGGATGGAGATGACACGGCCGCATGCATCGCCGTTTTAGCATTGACAGCAGTCGGTCACGTGAGCGCCATCGCGCGGACGTACTCCCATCACCTGGCATCCAACAGCGTTATTATTTCCGCCCCACCCGTCTCTGGGAGCGTCGGGAGCACATCGACGAGCTACGTCAGCTCGTCCACTATTTCTACACCAAATGTGACGTCCTCATTGGTGGTTGCCGGCGGCACCGCCTCAGAAGCCATCACAGCGCTCTCGCCTTCGGCCGTTTCAATGTCGAGCACCACCCCTCCTCAGGGAAGTAGTCCCACGCAAACCACTACTGTGGAAAACGGCCGCCGTCGCGTCGTGATTGCCCCCACGCCTAACCAGTCAACGATCTCAGCAGCAGCAGCAACGCCGCCTCGTTCAGTGCCGCCGCTGGCGACGACGACGTGGACGGATCCTTTAGCGATTCTTTGCTACCGGCAGGAAGCGGAGCAGGAAACAGGGGGCATTCCGTCGGCGACGATGCTCGGCTTCTTCCGCGACCAAGCCGGTCGCAACATCGCGCAGAGCACTAACAGTAATAAAACGTCGGCGACATTCGAAGAGCGATTCGTCATCGCCACGAATGGCGCGACGCTACTTCCGACTTTTCAATCCATGCGCGGGGCGATGGCCGTTGTCGAGAGCATCGCCAAATGCTTTGCGATGACCCCTGACGGCAGCATAGCGGCCACAACACGGACGATACGGTCAACGACTGCCATGGGAAATGACGACGATCGGCGAAGCGACGACCAAACAGCTCCTCGCTCCTCGGCGCTGAGCCAGGGGACCTTAGCTTCTCGTCAGGCAGCTCAGCCGCGGCGATCGATCGTTGTCCCGCCGCTGCCACACGTGGAAGCTCTGACAAGGGCGAACTACGTGCAAGCCCTCTTTGAATTTGCCGGCGGTCTGGCCGATTCTGTTGCCGCGACTGTCATGGGGGGCGACGAACGAGAATTACAGCAGCATCGCGTGAACACCGCGGTTGCGTCGGCCTTCGTGGCGCGTCGTCAACCCACAGGGAAGCACGTGCTCGTCGTATTCGACACCGAGGGGAGGATGCTTTGCTGTCGTCGGCCGGGGCGGCGGCCTTGGTACTCCAATAATGTCCTGGGCTCTCAAACGACCACCACCGAAGCTGCGGCCACCGCGAGGCATCAGCTCATGAGGACGTTTGTGGCGTGGACGATGTTCGAGCTCCCACCTTCGTGTGCCTGGGCCGCGTCCGAGACGCCCCCTCAGGGAAATGGCGGATTCACCGTCCTGGAGGGAGTGTGGTCGGGCTCGTGGCATCCACAGCGTCGACAGGGGGCGATCAAAGCCGCTGGCGAGGAGCCCCAGGCGGCAATGCCGCCCTCGTGGATATCCGCCGCTTCAGCCATCGCCAAAGGTGTCGCTCAACGTGAGGAGGGGGAGGAGGGCGACACCCCCACCAAGACGGCCGCTTCAGCGGCCGGTGAGGACGACGCAACCGTTTGCAATCGCTTCGCTTCGTCTGCCGCCAGAGTCGCCGGCTCCCTCGTTGTCCTGCGCACGCGATGTCAACGGCGGCACCAAATTGCCACCGCGCCGCTGCTCTTCCAATCCAAGATTATCATCACGGATGTTCTCGCTTGGGCAGGCCAATCGGTGCTGCACGAAACGTTTCTCTCTCGCAGCAGCCTTCTGGAGGGCGGCGATGTGGGACGGGGAAGTGTCACTCTCGAGGACGAGCGCGCGACCGCCTTTCCGTGGCCGGGCGGGGTCGCCGTCGTGCGCGCGTTTCACGCTTCGGTGGCGGACGCCGTGGACATGCTGCACCGGCAGATCTTCAGCCCTGAGTTGGGCTTCACAGCCCTTGGCGACGCCACATCGGCGGGAGGAACGCTAACGTTTGTTTCCCTCGGTCCGTATCCGACGATGGCTTCAAGCGGTGAGCGCCAGCAAAACAGCGACGGTGACCTCGCCGTGCGATCACGCCTCTTGCCCGTTCAAAGGCGATACGCGTGGACGCCACCAGGGTCCACCACGATGACGTTTGCGGTGGGCGAAATTGTCCTGCGCATCACGCCACCCGCGATGCCACCGCCCTCCGCGAACACTTCGGAAACGACGGGGACATCCTCCACCTCAGCGGCATGGGCGTCCTACTTCACCCTGACGGATCTGCTCGCCATCATCCGCGATGAGTGGACCGGAGCCCATCATGCGGATCAACGGGACGGTAACGGGGCCTCCGGTCTGGCGGACCGTCCCTCAGAGGGTGACTCCTCCATGTCGGCCAACGGGATGATGGGAAGCAGCGAGGAGCCATCTTACACCACACCGGCCGAGTACTCATCCACATCAGAAGCCCCTCCGCCAGTTGCAGAGATTCCTGCCACCAACCGGCCACCAACACCAGCGGAAGGAATGAAGCATTCTGTCCTCCCTGCGGTGTCGTGGCTTTGCACATTGTTGCAGCGCACGAGGCGCAGTACAGATGGAACGCATCATGCCGAGGCAAAAGACGACGACGACGACGATGACGACGACGCCGAGGAACTGAGTGAAGACGATACCGCCGAGGCGGCTGCGCGTCGGCTTCGCTTACCCCCGCTGCGATCATTTTTGTCTTGCATTACGGTCTACATGCAGCTCTTGTGCCGCCGAAGAGTCGAAGGTAACAACGCGACGGCTGAACAAGGCGACGCGGAGGAGAACGAGCAGGGCGATGTTCAGAGAGGGGAGTACGAACAATTTCGTGACGAGTACACCGAGATGCCTCTCGTGGACTTCTTGGACTTCTGGGAAGCGGCCACCCACCAGTCAACGTCGAGCGATCCACGGGAAAAAACTCATAAAGAGACGCCGACAGTGAACAGTGACGATTTTTCAAGGAGCAACGTAGTGCCTGGAGCGACGAAGTCGCTCATCGAGCGCATCGAACGCGCGCTGACGGGGCCGACCGTGCGGGATGACGAGGAAACGCTTCGCAGCAGCTTGCTTGTCATCGGCAGCGAGGACGCAGCGTCCCCTTCGTCCTCGGCGGCTTCCATGTTACTGTGTGGTTTCCGTCTTCGCTCCGAGCATGCATTGAACCCTCAACTTGCCCGAGCCGCGCAGCGCCGCGTCGACGTTGAGGAAACCGCGCAATCAGAAGGGGCACCGCCGCATCCGACCCTCGCCGTGGAGTGCGTCCTTCGAGTCCACCCAGACGGCGCGCACTGGTGGGATGCCATGCAATTCATTCCCGTCAGTCGCCGCGATGAGGGCGATGTCGACGACAGCAGCGCCGCCACCATGAACGTTGTCGCGGTTCGGGACGCGATCGACGCCGCTGTCAGCAGCCCGTCGCTCAGTGAGTCTGATTTATTGCTCCTGACACACGTCAAAGCGCACGTGTGCCGCGGCTGCGGCATGGTGTCCGAGCGCGGCGCCAACGTCCACGGGGACGCGGTCGGAAGCGTGCGCACCGCAACCGGTGCGGTCACCGGCGCGACGATGGTGCGCCTCGATGCCGGTTACTATTGCAGCGGCTGCCTCGCGAAGTCGTTCGGAATCGGGCTGCAATGCGTGCGTTGCGGCGGCGGCCACCACAGTGCCATCGATGCTGCGATGGGCGACGACGGGGAAGGGGACGACGCACACGCAGAGGAGGGTGTCTTGTTAAGGAATGGAGGAGGCTCTCCCTCGGGGGTTGGCTTGCCCCGCCGCGTGATTCGTGGCTATGCGGACGCGCTCACCGCGCTGTCGATAAATGCACCGGAGGGGAGCAGCATCGGCAGCGAAGACTTTTACTGTCTCACGTGTTGGAAACACCTGGCGCTGTCGCTGTGCGTGACCGGGCCGTCCGCTGGACCCTCGCCGCCTCAGTACACCCAGGGCTATCAAGCACAGCAGCGTTATCGAAGTCGGGGCGGCGGCGGCGGTGGTGGCAACCACCAACCTTTTTTGCCGTCTCACGTGTCATCGTCGACGGGAGGAGGGCACCACGTACTTGCAGGACCGATGCGGGACATCGCTTTCCGTTCTGTGGCCGTAGGAACGCACACAATGGCGCCCAAACCGAGTTCGCTCGATCCCACCGCGAACGGTACCGCCGTTCCCCTGCTTGCGGGCACCGTGGGGACATCGTCGGCACTGCCCCTCCCCAATCCAAATGCGGAAAGCCCGGCCGGCGTCGCGCAACTGCCCAGGTCACTGTGGCACCGCTGGCAGGCCGCGCTCGTGGGCGATGAAGCCGCGACCCTTGGCGCGTCGGCCCTCACGCCAGTGGCCATTGTGGCAATAAACAATGGTGCCGCGGATGTCGCGGTCGAATGCTATGGCCGGTGTGGCTCTCCTATCATCGCCTTGCCGCCACCCGCGTCGGGAATACTATCAGGCAGCCTTATTGGGGGCGACGCGCAGCTCGCGGAGAGCATCGCCCAGTGCCGCGTCCGATTAGAACGGCTTTGCGGAGTTCAATTTTCTTCTGATGGCTTATTCAACCCACAAGATGGCGGCGGCAATTCGACCGATGCTGGCGATCAACCATCGCGGCGAAGCAAGGAGCAAGGTAGCGGGCCTTACTCCTCTCTTTCTTCCATCGCGGTCGAGCAGTGGCTCGCGGCTGTAAGCGCGCGCGAGGTGCTCGCCGGCGCCTTTTCTGTGGACAACGCCGCTGCCATGCACACCGCGTTTTCGCCCTCGCTGGCCGCCGCGCAGTTTGTTCGCGTCGCGCAGCGCTTCGCCATCGCGTGGGCGGCATCCGCGCTGGTCAGCGCACCAAGCAAGCTCGCGCTGCGTAAACGCCTCCGGGTCTTGGATGTCTTCACAGGTGACGCCCCTGAAGCGAGCGCTTGGGCCATTCTCCAGCGGGCATGCAAACGGCTGCGCCGGTGTCTGCTCTTGGGAAGCGCGATGGGCGGTTGCCGGACCATTCTGAATACGCAGACGGGCGCGCTGGGGCACTGGAGCGATGACGATGCGGACGACGACGTTGACGCGACAATTCTCACGGATGACATCACAGACGGAGGAGCTGGGCATTACCGTGACGACCCCAGGCGAGGAGGAGCCAATAAGGGCGCGGCAGATGGTTTCCCAGCGGCTGACGGAGGGAAATGCACCGCCGCACCCAGCGTTCTCCCCTCGCCCACGCTGGAGTACACCGTCGTGGACTTTGTTGAAAGCGTGGCAGAAAACGCAAAGCGTCACTGCGAGGCCACGACAGCAGTGCGTGCGACTCCCAAAGGACGGGGGGGTCCACCATCGAACATCACCGGTGCGATGACAATTGCCGAGGCGACGAGGGCACCTTCCATGACTCTGCAGACGAACGTCATCTGCGGGGACGCTTTATCGCCGGCTTTGTGGCAGACGGTCGTCAAAGGAACGGCGACTCCGGCGGCGCCCCTACGGTCCGAAAGGGTCACACCAAAGCTGGACGCCGTGTGCTGTATCCACCCATTCGCCTTGCACCAGGCACTGACGGGTGGCAGTCAAGGCCATCCGCAGGACGATCACCCTCACTCACGCACCGTCGATGAACAAGCAGCACCGCCACCCCCTTCGTCGGCCCCCTCCGTTGCGGCCGCATCGTCCAGCGTGGCGCAGCGCATGGATGCCCTTCTGGACTTGGCACTCAATGCTCTCGCGCCTGGTGGCGTGTTGCTTCTGACAGTCATCGACTTCGCTTCCCTCCCGTGCACGGCGGGAGGACCCCAGAGCTTCGGCTACGGCGCGTCGGCACCATCACCGCCTCCGTCAACACCGCTTTCCGTCACGATGAGTCCGTTGTCGGCCAAGGGGGGGATGATCAGTGGCCTCCTCCCAAAAACATCGGCAGCACACAGTGGCACGTCGCCGACCACACCGGCGTCATTAATGGCCCACCCCCCTTGCAACCTGCGCATCGAACTGGTCGCCACGGACTTAACCAGCACGCCACCGCAACCGCACAAGATGGTGCACCCAGCAGCGCAGACGGCCGTTTCCCCCCCTCCGCTGCCCGCGGCCGCCCTCCGTGGCGGCGCACCGGGAAAGATCGCGGGGGACCCCAGCGGTACCCTGGCGCCGCCGCCGCCGTACATGCCGCCCTCGTCGCGAGCGCAGCCGCAAACGGCACCGAACGAACCACCGACGCCACTTTTCCGGCCTTGCGCCGCGCATGGCAGCATCGTCAAGGTCCTTTGCGACCGTACCCCCGCAGCGCAGTCGTGGCATCTTGATGTGGCCGCCGCTGCCTCCTCGTTTGCATCCGCTTCTTCTCAGTCTGCCTCCGCAATGGAACGCGTGTCGTCCACAGCGTCGTTGGACGAGCAAGCGGGTACCGCCACCGCGGCGGCATCCTCCAGCATGATGACGTGCGCTGCTTCGGCAACGACGACGTCGTCGGCCAAAGTGCGCGATGTGCCGGCAATCGATGTCGTCTTGCTGGTCGAGCGCGCCGCGGCAAAGGGATTGGTTCTGGACCCCATCGCCTCGGGCACTGCCTGGGAGCTGGCGCATCAAGCCACTGCCGTCGCGAAACACGGTGCAGCATTGGCGCTCGAGGGGCTGCTTTCTCCTCCTCCTCCCGTGAGTCGCGGGGGCCCTGCGGATCCCGTTGCCGCCAAGCGGCTTCTAGCGTCGTGCCTGTCAACGTCCTCGCGCAACTCATCACTCTTCAACTCGACGCTGGCGTCCCTCCCGGTGCCGCCGTTGCCGTCGCTGAAGGCGCACGAAATCGCTTGGCTGAGGTTGCACAAGGTGCTCGTTTTCCGTCGCGCCTGTCGCCCCGCTCTGCCTCAAGGGAACACGCCATCGGCTCCACCGGCGACGACTCCTCAGTCGTCGTTGCAAGACCAAGAAACCACGCAACCACTACCGCCCGCGGCAGCGTCACGTCAAGGAATCGTGCAGAGCCGTGGCGGTAACGCCCACAACAACAATCATTCACAACAGACAGTGGTGCCCCCTTCGCCGCATTGGCTGCAAAGCAGCGAGGACGACACGAGCAGCTCAGCAGATGACGAATTGGAGGGGCGTGATGACGGCGGCGACGAAACCGGTGGTGCGACTGGGTACGACGACGGCGAAGGGGGCCGATACCAAGAGGGAGGAGACGGCAGAATCCACGAGGGGCGACATTCTCGCCCAAATATGGGGCATCCGCCGCAAGGCGGCAGCGCCGTTCGTGGCGGTGCGAACCGATTCCTTCCACGGCAGCAACCACTCCACAATGAGGCAACCGGAAACGCTCGGAGCTACCAGAAGCAATCGCCGCTGCAGGGTGACGACTCTGCCTATATGTTGGATGTACGCGGCGGAGGAGGGCGCGGCGGGGGAAACCCGTTGGTTGGACCCACACGGTTTGGACCCGTCGCAGCAGGCCGAGGCGGCGCAGCCTCCCTTCCGACAGCCGGAAGTGGCGGTGCTATTCCCGCTCCTCGCAGTCGAGCGCCCCCTGGGGGTGGGCGGGGGGGAGGCGAAGCCCCTGACACGACCGCCACGGCCACTCCCCAATACACCTCCGGCGAAGGGCAGCCGCCGCAACGTTACGGACGAGGCGCCGCCGCCGCGCCTTCGTACACGGGGGGCCCTCGTGGCGGCGGCGGCAACCCTCCTGCCCCCACCCGGGGGGGCACAGGTCCGGGAGGTCATCTTACCACCGCCGGTGGACCCCCGCCGCCATCGTCCCATCCTCGGTCCGCCAACGCCACACCCCCCCCTCCGCCACCGCCGTATGCGCCGCCTCTCCCAGCAACGGCATCCACAGGGGGGGCCACCAATCCCGCTGCACCAGGGCCGCTCCCACAGCCGAGGTCCAAGCAGCCGACGACGAGCGGCCCACTGGCAGGTCCACCGCCGCCATTCGGCGCCACCGCGACCCCTTCCACGCCCGATGGCTCGGCCGTTTCTTCGCAAGGTATGCCACCACCGCCGTCCTACGGTGGTGTGACGTTCCTTCCGCCGCCAGGAAACGCTCGCCGCCGAGGAGCGTGAAGTTCCGCGTCTCTGTGGGCCTCAAAGGACAAGAAGGGAGGCCATCAGCCGGGCGAATTGCCGATAACAAAAGGCAGCCATTAACAGGGGCTATTTAACGTATTTCTGTAAAACTCCTCCCCTCCGCTTCATCATTATCATCTTTCGGTGGCAAAGCGTAGTCCCTCTTCGACGATTTTGCTTTCTCCTCTGCGAACACATTCAAAGGTCGGATTACATTACAGAATCCTTTTTTGCGGCAGTCAGCAAAGTGGCCATGCATGGTCGCCGCAGTTTCGGCGTCACCAGGACCAACAGCGACGCGTCGCGAGGGCCTCATGTACGTCTTCGTCCTCTTCGTGCTCTTTATCAGCGGCAGAGGCATTTCCCACCCACCCAGCCGCAGTGATGTTGAACCTATCAACACCAGCCGTCCTCCTCCTCAGGAACCAACCGCCGCTCGGCGGCTCCTCGTCCCTGGGGGAGTGGCCGCGCAGGAGATTTACGAAGTGAAGGCAAGTCATCGACTGCAACTCGCCGATCGA
>ERZ1292630.5158-Hain-H41-02um-R3-5158-length-10818-cov-3_pt1 | contig 10818 bp, 5 predicted proteins | sample MGYA00564408_ERZ1292630 | MGnify/ENA primary metagenome ERZ1292630 (study PRJEB36523, sample SAMEA6512641) | groundwater metagenome | collected 2019-01-08 | study: AquaDiva: Metagenomics assemblies of 32 groundwater samples
TTTATAGGTATCGGAAAGGAAATCGGAAAGGTTAGTGGGACAAAACCGTAGCGGCTGAAAGAGGCGCTATTTGGAAAAAGCGCCTGAAGTTACAGTTCGTAAAACTTCGGTAAGCTGTTCAATTCTAAAGGGTTTATATACGACCTCTCTAACGCCGGCATCGGCCAGTTCGGCCTGACTCAGCCCGGTATCCCAGCCTGTTACGAGGACAACCGGCAGGTTTGGTCGTGACGAGCGGAGCGAACGGGCCACATCCAGTCCTGACATGCCGGGCATGGATAAATCGGTCATGACAGCATCGAATCTTTGAGTCATTGCAAGTCGAATTCCTTCTTCTCCTGAAACCGCCGTCTGGACATCAAAGCCCATCGATTGGCACATGGCTGTAATCAGATCGAGAATGATTGGCTGGTCGTCGATGGCGAGAAGGCGTGGCATTCGAGAGGTACGCACCTCCGGAGTCTGCTTGAGGGGGAATCTCAAGGAGAGATAGACCGGTTGCGGAGATTGCCGGTCGAATGCAATTTGGGCTTCGGCCTCGGCCGCCATGCGAAGGTAGGAATCTTCGGGGCGATATTTCAAAACATCTGCCGCCGGGCTGTATTGTCCGACATTTGCGATTGGCTCCGCAGTCTGGGAATGACGACGGCGGCGCACAAAATCGAAATAGACATACTGCTCGCGCTGGTAGGATGCTATGGAGACAATCTCTTCATCGATTGAGGCCGCCGAAATCCGCTCGACAAGTTCCCGCGCAATGTGACGCGCCGAATCCTCGATCATGGCAAGTCCGGCATCAGGACTCAGGAACAACTCGATCTCGCGAGGACGCCCGCCTATCATGTATAGTCCTTCGGAAATTCGAGTCGACTTCAGCAAATTATTCAAGGCTCCGTTAAGGGAGGCATCTGTCGAAGGCGACTTTTGTATTTGGGATTGACTGTCGGCAGTTTTGTCACTGCGGACTCCCTGTGCGGCCGCCTGTGCTTCACGTATGATTCCCTCCAGCGCTTGCCGGTGAGATTGAGCCACTGACGGACTTGTCAGAAGGAGTTCGGCCTGCCCGATTACTCCCGTGAGGTGGTTGTTAATTTCGTTGATTGTCGCCGGGTTCATCGAGTCGCCGATCTTTTGGCGGTTCATGCGAACCATCGTCTGTGACAGCCGAAAGAGCGCGACCGCAAGAGACAACAGACGCTCCCACTCCCCTGCCTCGTTGTCAGAAATGTCATGTAGTATGACCAGAGTGAGGGCGGGCACTCCGCCCGGTTCAGCCAAAGGGCAAATTGCGAGCATCGAAGGCGTCCCTCGCTGACCGCAGGCGCGTCCGATAGCATCCCTGAATCCGGAACCAAATCCTTGCAGTGTTCGGGAAACTGCCGTTGTTCCTGAGACAGCGCGGCATTCGCTGTTGGCGATGGCTTTGCCAATCATTCCATCGTGGGAGCCGACAAGCAGATCACGGTCGAATTCACCGATATCGCCGGAGGGACGATAATAATCGCCATCCTTGACGAAAGTGGCCAGAATCGCCGTGGAGGGGAGGATATCCTTGAGTTGTCGCTCGAAATATCGCGGATCATTTTCAATTGGATTTTGTGATTCCCAACGCAGGAAGGAAATGACCTTGTCGAATCCACGCCGCCTGGCGAGGGATAGTGTCTCCTGCTCCCCCTGGGTGACCGCCGCCGCGCCTATCAGAGAAGCCAGACCGAGCAGGCGCAGGTCGATGTCACTGACAGCAAAGGCTGAGTCACTTTTTCGAAGGAGAATCGCCTCACGGCGACCGGGCTGGCGTATCGGATAGACAAGCGATGACAACACCACACGAGTCTCGCCGTCGTCAGCGCTTCCTTCCTGATTTATGATGAGCGGCTTATTCCTGTCGAAAGCATTGACCAGTGCGGAGCGGTAGTTGTCCGAGAACTCCTCTCCCACGTCGCTTCCACCCCGAATGGTGAGAGCGCCGGAAGTCAGCCCAATGAGATAAATTGATTCGGCCCCTGCGATACCCTTCAGAGAGCGACAAAATGACTCGATCGGGTTCTCGGTGATGAGGGACTGAGAAAAGGCTGACACCCGTTCAAGGGTCGATTCTGACTGAACGCCAGCTGACAGCGCGGAGTTTTGCGCTTGTTTGACTTCACGGGCCAGACGAGTCACACGTATTCGCTCCCCCAGCCATCCGCATATTGGTTCTAGAGCGGCCAACGTTCCCTTGTCAAAGGCGCGCTCTCTTTCTGAAAACAGGATTACGCCGCCGAGCTTTTCCTGCCCTGACACGAGAGGTATCGAGAGAGAGCACTTAAATCGGGAAATTGTTTCATCGCCGTCGGCGCCAACAAATGTGAGCGCCCCACCAATAAGGGACTCCTCAAGGGTCAAGGCCTGAAAGAGGGGATTTGTGTCCGAGGTCAGACGTTCGAGATATGCGCTCTCATCCCGTTTGAGTCCATGACTCACTGTGAGAACAAGCTCGCGCCTGGCTCGATTGTATAGATAGACTGCGCCGCACATACCCGGTATGCCGATACGAATCTCCTCAAGAGTAACCGACATTAACTCGGTCATGGAAAATGGCTGACGTGCGGTGCGTTGGATGGCAGTGAGGATTCCCGATCCCCGATGCTGATTGCGAAATTCGTCCGCCTCTTCCCTTTGGCGGCGGAGCAGGTCCGCGACGCCGAGAACAATCATAAACACGCTGATAGCCGAGACTGTCAGCCAGATGGATTGGATGAAGATGTAGGCGCGCGGAATGAACCAGACATCGTACTCTGAAAATCCCATTACGACATACCACAGAGCGGCGGCTAACAAAATCGCAAACCCGCCCCACAAGCGCGATGGCTGGACGAGGGGTTTGTCGGGAGTCGCGGCTTTGAGACGATGAATGAGAAGCAGGTACGCCATCACAACAAGAACCGGAGCGACCATTCTGACAATAAGCGGCAACATCAATTCACTCTTTCAATGTCGCCATGAAGGGTGAAGGCATCGGCGGCGGAGACACACACGGGGACAATTTCTCCGGGTTGGGCGGTATCAGAGGAAAAGAGCACTGTCTTGCTTCCTTCGGTGCGGGCGCGCCAGAGATTGGCGTCACGTCGGGAGCGCCCTTCGATTACTCCCCACGCCACCCGCCCTATCTCGCGCTGATTGCGGTCATAGCTTATCCCCTGCTGAAGCTCGATGAGGCGATTGAGTCTTTCGAGTTTCGCTTCCTCGGGAACGTCGTCAGGCATCTTTGCCGCAATTGTTCCCGGCCTCGAGGAGTAGCGGAACATGAAAGCAAAATCAAATTGGACAGCGCGCACGACATCGAGGGTCTGCTGAAACTCTTCCTCGGTCTCGGTGGGGTAGCCGACAATCAGGTCGGTCGATAATACGACATAGGGCAAACGTTTGTGGATATAGTCGACAATTTTGAGATAATGCTCCCGGCTGTAGATGCGTCCCATTACTTCCAGCACCCGATTTGAACCCGATTGCAGGGGCAAATGAATATGAGGCATGATTCGCGGCTCATCGGCCATGAGGTCTACTAAGCGCTTGGACAGATCCTTGGGGTGGGAGGTCATGTAGCGAATGCGCCTGATACCAGTTTCGGCAGCAACTCTTTGCAGAAGGCGCGGAAAATCGACGTCGTGATATTTGTAGCTGTTGACGTTTTGCCCTAAGAGAGTTACCTCGACGACTCCCTCACCGACCATCTTTTTGACAGCATCGATAATGTATTGCGCTGAATGTTCCCGCTCTTTCCCCCGCACATAGGGGACAATGCAATAGGTGCAGTAATTGTCGCATCCCCTGGAAATGGTCACGAAGCCCGACCATGGTGACTCTTTGATAGGCGCAATCATATCCATGTTCTCGTGTCCGAATGCCGTCATCACCGAGGACGTCCCCTCCACCCCTTCAATGACATCGGGTAGCTCAAACAACCGGTCGGTGCCAAGGACATAATCGACATGCGGAACGCGCTTGATCAAATCGTCACCAAGTCTTTGCGCCATGCATCCGACTACGGCAACCTTTAGTGACGGTCGATATTTCTTGTAGCGATAAAGATCGCCGAGACGCCCATAGACTCTCTGCTCGGCCTTTTCACGGATTGAGCAGGTGTTGAGAATGATCAAGTCGGCGTCGGCTTCGTTTTCGACGCGCTTGTAACCGCGGGTGGTGAGAGTCGACGACAATGTGGAGGAATCGGCAAGATTCATCTGACATCCAAATGTCATGATATGAAAGGTGCGGGGTTTCGCAACGCCAACGGGGGCGATATCGTTTTGGATTTGTAACGTAGTATTCTGCATGGTGTTAGATGGAGGGATGATACGGATTTTTTCGGGTGATTCCAAGCATATTTTTGGACACGCCCAAGCCGAACGCCACCGCCAAAAATAGAGTCGCCGCTCCCCAAGAAGGAAAGCGGCGACGAAAGCTCCCAATATGCCAGGGGATACTACTTAGACGGATTCCCGCACAAGATATCGCCTCCCTGAAATAAGTAGCTGACAACCAGGGTCAAATCAACAACGTTGACCAAATCATTGCAGTCAGCATCTCCAACCCGGCGTTCAGGTTGTGGCGCGGGTCCCATCATGAAAAGATACTGTGTGTAATACACTAAATCGATGACATTGACTCGGCTGTCATAGTTGACGTCCCCAAAGAAGCGCCACACTTTCAAAGTTATGCCGATTCGCCGAGGAGAATTAGATGCACCCGGTGAATTAATAAAGAATGAATCCGTATATTGACCAAAGAGGAACGAAGGCGTCGACTCGGCGATCAAATGAACAAAACCGGCTACGTTTCCAGATGACGGAACAATGTCAAGCCACGGCACACTTTCCGCTATCGTCCAGGGCATGCATCCGCCGAATTCATTGTCGATGGTCTCGATGTAACCCAAAAATGGCCCGTTCAATTCCTGTGTAGGAATAGTAATATTATTCGAGCCTACCAGGATGCGCGGTGTCGCTACGCCGGCGGATTTATTGATCTTGATAATCATGTATTGGGGCGAGTTGATCGCTTTGGGGGCGGTAACGACAATGCTGTCATAGTAGATCCCGACAGGCAGACCGGCGTCTGTCGTTGTGACTTCCACAATTTGAGATACGGTTCCGCTGTCAGTATCAATTGAGAACCAATCAGATTCATAACTCAGTACGAAATCAACTGGGTCATCCTGTAAGTTGCTCGCTACGATGAATTGGCCGGAGGGAAATGGAATGTTCTTTCCCATATCGCATTCATAAATGGTGAATGAGAGGGTGTCGGGGGCAATATCCAGCATGGCTGGGTTTGTCACCGAGTGTAGATGGAAAACCACCGGATAGGGCGAGTTTGTCGCTTCGGGTGAGGTTACCCAGACGGTGTCATCATAATCGGTATCGGCCGCGATGGAGGCCAACTTAAGAGTTACAGTTACTGTATCCCCGGCGACACCAGAAGTGGGAAAGAGACTAAGAATCCTCGAAGAAAACTCGCTTGCTGTAAATGTGAGTAATCCTGAACCGCCGTTTGTGACAACGAATTTTCCGGCTGGCAATGGCGACCCATCTCCGGGGATAATCCAATAGTTGTATTGGTTAATTGCCAGAATCATCGGCAAGTCGGAACCCACGGTCAATTTCACCGGAACCTTCTGCGGCGTGTTAATAGCGCCGACTCCGGTAATGACGATGGTGTCAAAATAATCCCCGAACGCAAGACCGGTAATATCGCACGATACAGTGACTGAGCCATTGTCTGTCCCCAATGTGGGCGACAGTCCCAGCCAATTCTGACTTTTCGCTACCGACCAATTGAGGGTCGATCCTGAGGTTCCATTGTTGAAGACATTCAAGCTCTTTGAGGCTGGATTGGCGCCATTCGCGACGGCATTAAAATTGAATCCTGCCGGGCTATAGCCAATGGTCGGCGGAGGGGGATCGAGATGGAGTGTAACCACAACCCACTGTGGAGAATTGATAGCACCGCCTGAGCTTACCATTACAGAATCTTTGTAGTCGCCAGCCGCCATGAAATTAGTGTTGATGCCAACGGTTACGGTTCGCGGGGTTGAGCCGCTGAGTGGGGTTGGAACAATCCATGACACCGATTCAATAATGGAGAGAGACAGAACTTTGTTATCTGAGGTAACGACGAAAGACTGCGACGCAGGAAATGAGCCACCTGTGATCCCTGAGAAATGGAGGGAGTCGGGAGCCACGATCATGCTCGACGGCGAGGCTGTATCCTTCACGACTTTTCGACCACCCCACACCGGATTGTATGCTGACCCATCGCCATTGACAAACGTATAGGCCGAACCCTCATCCCACAAAAGCGTGTCAATGACAATAGAATCAGATTGACTCCATGAAGTCAGAGTGAAATAATAACTTCCCCACAAACGGCGGCTGGGATTAGTCAGCACACCCTGTCCGAGGGCGACCCCGCCAAACAGAAAGTTGTGTGTCGTATTGGTGACGGCGATGCTTCCGGTCTCGAAGAAAAATGTCCCAAGCTCGAAAGAGGTCTGAGTGAGCGAAGTCGGCTTGGCGCTATCCAATTGGAGATTCGGATTGTCCCAGTGCATCGGCACAGTGACGCCGATTACTCTGTCGGCGTCATTGAAAACCCATAGCTCCGCCCGCAATTTCATCTTGCCGGTTGTGGCATCGGGGATGACGGAATAGACCAATTCGCAGGTATCAGGAGCGCCGGCATCCTGCGCAAATGCAACGGATGAAATCAGCAGGACAACGAGTCCCACCACCAAAGCCAGTAAACGGTTATACTTCATGACCAAAAGCCTCCATGCTGTGGGTACATACTATCGATATTGGGTAAATAGAGAATAGCCGTGTGAGGGGTGTATCTATTTGAACGCATAACAGGGTGTCACCATTTGTGCCGAAACGAACTACCTTGCGAAGACGTTGTATCAGACGGGACACGTACCTGCCCCACGCACCGGCGATCGAAACGCCTGGCGAATCAACCGTCGGCACATGAGACAACATCGAAACCAGGGCTGGAGCGCTCTGCGAACACTCTCCACCAGCACCGTTCCGCCAATTGTGCTGATGGTCATCAGCATTCCCCCGGCGTGTCGGTATTGCTGTCAGTAGTGAATATAGGCGTGGAGGCGAAAAGGTGTCAAGAGATATTGTGCGACGTGGGTGCGAATCACATCGGACAATTCGGCGGTGCAATCACTTGCGTGCGACCGCCCGGCGGCGGTTATTTTGCCCCTTACGGCGGCGTTTGGCCTTCTCTATTTCCTCGGTAAAAATCTTTTCGAGGGTGTATGTCGAAGGGGTGAAATCGAGTAAACATAATTCAAACATTTCATCGATCTTCTCGATCAAATGAAAGGTAATTTTCCGTTGAATTTCCTTGGGAAGCTCACGGATATCCTTTTGATTCTCTTTCGGTATGGCCACGTTCGTCAGCCCGGCGCGATAGGCCGCGGACACCTTCTCTTTGATTCCTGCGACGGGAAGAACCTTTCCCCTGAGCGTCACCTCACCGGTCATGCCGATGTCGTGCCGTATCGGCCTCTCGGCCAGAATCGATGCGATGACGAGGCAGACCGCGGCACCGGCTGAGGGGCCATCCTTGGGGATCGCTCCGGAGGGAAAATGGATGTGAATATCGAAGGCGTCGAAATCCATGAAATCAATGGCGAGCATATCGGCCCGGGATCGAACATAGGAGTGTGCGGCCTGAATCGACTCGCGCATAACCTCTCCAAGGGAACCGGTGGTGATGATCTTCCCGTCCCCTTTCATCTTGAGCCCCTCGATAAACATCAATTCCCCACCTGCCCCGGTCCAGGCCAGTCCGGCGGCAATGCCTATCTCGGCTTTGGTTTCCATTTTTTCGGGGAAGAAATCCGGCAGACCAAGATAACTTTCGAGATTCTTCTCGTTGATTGTCCATGATGAACGTCGTTTTTCGGCTTTCTCAAGGGCGATTTTGCGGCAGATCTTTTCTATCTGCTGGGAAAAGGCAAGCAGGCCGGATTCCTGGGTGTAGCCGGTAATCAACTTGGTCAGCACCTTGTCGGAGAACTTCAGCTCGGAGCGGGTGATGCCATGTTTTTTCAACAACTCCGGAATAATATAGCGCTGGGAGATGACAATCTTTTCTTTCTCGATATAGCCTGGAAGCTCAACAATCTCGAAGCGCGGAATGAATTGTTCCGGCAGTTCCTCCATCGAGCGCGCCGAACAAATAAAGAAGACCTTACTGAGATCGAACGGAATCCCCAGGTAGCGGTCGAGAAAACGGTTGTTCTTGCGGGTGTCTATCGCCTCAAGCAAGGCCATGTTGACCGATGAATCATTTTGCACGTTGAAATGGTCGAGGTCCTCGATAAGTACGACCGGATCGCAGGAACCGGCTTCACGGATTGTTCGAATGACTTTCCCGGGGAGCGCCCCTAAAAAGGTGCGCGGTTCGCCAGTGACATCGGCGACGTCGCCTATTCCACCAACCGAGAGGCGGATAAAGTCTTTGTTCATCGCCTTGGCGATAGCCTTCGCCAATGCGGCTTTGCCGGTTCCGGGGGCGCCAATGAGGCAGAGCGTCGGCCCCTCGTTGACTCCTCCCAACAACTTGCGCACTGACAGCCTTTGTAGAATCTGCTCTTTTAGATTTTGCGGGCCGAAATACTCGTTATTAAGGATGCGCTGGGCATCCTTGATCTCATATGATTCCGGTTGATATTTTCCCCAGGGAACCGCGAGTAGCCAGTCGAGATAGTTTTTGGTGTTGCCGTATTCGGCAGAAGCGGTGGAAAGATGCTCAAGGCGGTCAAGCTCGATAGTGGCAAGAGCCTGAGCCTCGTTCGGAAGAGCCTTTGTATCTCGCAGTTGCTTGCGGAGGAGGGCGACTTCCCTCTCCTCGGTGAAATCGTCCCCAAGCTGGCGGCGAATCTCATGCAACTGCTGGCGGAGGAAATATTTCTTCTGATCTTCGGCAATTGTCTCGCGCACTTTGGCGTTGATAGAATGAAGGGTCGCGGCCTGATTCAGTTCGATTTTCAAGTGGTCAAGCAGGCGGTCAAGACGTGACGAGAGGTCTACCGTTTCGAGAATTTCTTGTTTTGCGGAAAGGGGGAGGTGAAAAGTATAGGCGGTTTTGTCAGCCAGCAATGAAGGTTCCTGCACCAGACGTGCCAACACCTGACTCTGCTCCGGGGCATAGGTCGGATCGATCCGGGAAATTTCATTCACCGTTTCGATGATCGCCGAGACTTTCATGGCGATATCGCCGACATCGTGGGGTTTCACTGCGCATTCATCCACCGCGCCGTAGAGTGCGCGGTCCTTGGTGGTAAGCTCCTCAATTGCCACCCGTTTGATTCCTTCAAGGGTGACAAGCAAGGTATCTCCCGCTCCCTGCCTGACATCATGAAGCCGGGCGAGCACTCCGACCTGACTGACCGGCGTGTCGACCTCGTGGGGCATGCTTGGAGAATATGCGGCGACAATGTTCTTCTTTGAAGCATGGCAGGATTTGATGACCCGGGCATTTTCCTCGCGGGTAATCTGGAGACTGACAAGGAGTCCCGGAAAGAGTACAGCGGTGCGGAGCGGCAAGACAGGATAGGTTTCCTGCTTGTCGCTTACGACCAGCTCGAGTTGTCCGGGGGCCTTAATTATCATACTTGGGATCTCTGTTCTTTCATAGTATCGGCTTGGAAGATATAAGCTGAATCATAGAGAGTCAGAAATCAAGTGCGGCCTATCTCAATGAACGACAAGGGAATTGGGCATCTCATCATCTTTGAGTCCGCCAACTACAAAAAAGCGCGGGCTTTTACTTAAACCCGCGCGATTCTGTTTCAATTTGCACTCTTGATTACCGGATATGCAGTACCATGTGCCGGATTGCCCCAAGATGGTAGGCGACATGGACCACTAACGCCATCTTCCCTGTCAGCTCATCCCCTGTCCATCGGGAATCTGCCGCCAGCGCGGTTTTCCAGTTTAAGTATTCCTTGCGGAGATCAGAGAGTAATTGCTTCCATTCGTTGTCGCTCACGGTGTTTTTCTTCCATGCTGTCGACCAGTCGGCATTCCCATACGGTTCCTCCCCCTTCGACCAGCGATTGGCGAGCGAGAGACTATACCGCAGATGTTCAAGGTGGGCGGCGATGCTGGCATGACCGGAGACCGGTTGCTTAGACGCTTGCGACGCCGTAAGTCCTTCCACCGCCCCAAACAATCCCTGCCCCTTCTTTGATTCGGTGAACCAGCTGGTTCCATCTGTTGGAGTACCATCGAAGGCCTCCGCCAGCAATGTTTGCAGGGATTGCCCTGCGGCCTGTGGTGAAATCTCTGACATATCATTCCTTTCTTCTCAAGCAAATCAGCAAAGTATGTCGGGTTTCTCCATCGATTCGCTTTGCTCATCTCTGTCGGAACGCCGACCTACGAAGACTACACTCAATTCACGGTTGGACCGGCGCCACTCTCAGCGATTTTGCGGATCTCGAAATCGTGGTGATTTCGCAGATTGGCATAGTTGACCCGCACCCTCATCGGATCGAGCGCCAGACGATAATAGCCGAGCCGGTTGTTTTCAAAGACCTGCCACGATGAGGCGATGTCGCCGTGCAGTTCTCCTTTCATACGATACAAATAGCGCGCCTGGTTGAAGCCGATTTCGATGTCGTCCTTGTAAAGCCATCCTTGTGACGACGCCAGTCGGGCATGCGCCAGTTTGGTGAGATACTTGAACGATTTCGCCGTAAGCCTGACCGGCATGCCGTTGATTTTGACCAGAAATCGATCCCGCTCGAAAGAGCCG
>ERZ1292630.5159-Hain-H41-02um-R3-5159-length-10816-cov-8_pt1 | contig 10816 bp, 5 predicted proteins | sample MGYA00564408_ERZ1292630 | MGnify/ENA primary metagenome ERZ1292630 (study PRJEB36523, sample SAMEA6512641) | groundwater metagenome | collected 2019-01-08 | study: AquaDiva: Metagenomics assemblies of 32 groundwater samples
GAGAGAGAGAGAGAGAGAGAGAGAGAGAGAGAGAGAGAGAGAGAGAGAGAGAGACCGGAATAGATAAGGGAGGACTGTCTGTGGGCAGGATGGGATCTCTCTATTTTACATTGTGTCGCGCAGAGATGGATCATTGAAGCGGACGGCAGGGCGGCGGTGTGTGCGGCGCCTTCCGTGCGCTCAAGCCAGCAGAGCACTCTCTTCTTGCTGCTTGATCCATGGCCAGTGTGAGAGGGACGCTGCACGCTTTGCCGACGCGTGCCTCCCGTCATCTTGCTTGTCGTCGGTAGCACTGTCGTCAGGACGGCCTCCGGCGTGCCGACGCGCGGTTCCCGTTAAAAGTTGCGACATGCGCGGCAGCGCCGCATACGAACCTTGTGCGGCCTCCGCGACGACATCGACGACTGACGCACGCTGCTGCGCAAACGATGCAGCGGACGACAGCAATCGCTCCGGGAGGGGCGAAATGCAGAAGCACGGATGCCGCAGCGCATCGGCGGCCGAAATGCGGAACATGGGATTCAGCTCCAGCAACCGGCTGAGCAGGTCCAGGCAGTCCGGCGTAGCATCGGGAACGAGGCTCGAGAGTCCCTCACCCGGCTGCGGAATGAAAGAGATTTTGTGCCAGTCGGGTAGGTCCGCGCCAATGCACGCTTCCGCGAACGAAGAGGTAACCGCCGACGGTGCACCACCGGCGATCATCTGCGAGTTCGCATCCTTGCTGATTGGCGGCGCAGCGAACGTATGCGGGGTTAACGGCACGGTGAAATCCTTGGACATAGGCATCGAGGGTGGCTGAGTCAGAGGGCGCAGCCACGACTCCGCGGATGGCGTCCCCAAGACGCGGAAGAGGAGGTTCATTTGGTCGATATCGCCGGTGCCGGGAAACAAAGTGGAGTGCGGCCCCGCGCCAACGAGCATCTCGCCGAAGACGCAACCAGCGCCCCACATGTCAATTTTACCAGAATATCGTCGCGCGCCGAACAGCAATTCAGGAGCCCGGTACCAACGGGTGGCCACCTCGTGAGTGAGGTCACGGGCGGGCAGCATGCGCGTGGCAAGGCCAAAATCAGCCAGCTTGAGCACTTCCTCTTCGTTGCCAGTAGGGAGGGGCGACGATGAGCTAAGATGATCACCTCCTCCTTCTTCGTCGTCATCGTGAGGTCTACTGTCGCGGCCAGCTCCATCAGCATCCACACACAGGGAGGAGGCGGCTGGTTTGGTTGATTTCCGGCACGCCGCTGCTGCGGCCCGTCGAATGAGCAGGTTGGACGGCTTGACGTCCCGGTGAATGATCTGCCGTCGATGGCATGCTTCCAGCGCGAGGAGCAGCATCCACATGTACCGCTTCGCCTGCGCCAAGGGCATGCGATAGTATGGCGTGTACGATGCCAACACCTTGGACATGTCGGTGTCACACATTTCTGTGACAAGCATCACGGCGGCTCCGTGCGGAAACACGTCGTGCAATTCGATGATGTGAGGGTGACCTTTCAGAAGTTGCAGCGAGCGCATTTCCCCCAATACAGGTCGCGGTAACCCCTCCTGCGTGCGGACGACAGGGATGCGCTTTATCGCGACGACATCGCCAGTCTGCTTGTCAATGGCACGAAGTACGGTGCCAAAGCACCCCTCCCCGAGCTTGTCGGTGATGACGTAACCGTTCATAGGCGAGCCCTCCTCGCTGCCCCAGCCCGAAGGGAATCCTAGCAAAACGCGATAAATGGAAAGAGCGAACAAAAACACACACGTGTGAATGAACAACGGTGAGACGAACGCCGCAAATCAAGAAAATAAACAAATCGAAAGACCCGACGACGCGCGCGACGAGGTGCGATATTCGGTGTTTTCATCACGTCACTTTTCCACCACCACCTCCTGCTTCTGTGACGCGTAGCTCCGCGATGGTAGCACCCCCGACGCGCGGGACAAACTCGGCGACGGAGTTTAACCAGGCGTCGACGCTGACGGCGACGGCGTGATGATCCTTCCAACCATGGCCAGCGTCGCGAAAGAGTTCTTGAAAACGCGGTCTGGCAGTGTCGGCCGCGTTGCACGCGAGCAGGGCGGCGATCACGGCATCGAGCCAACACCAAGTGTTGTCGTCCGGGAACGCGAGCGCGGCCAATGTGAGGAATCCGAGCCAGGAGTATTGGTGGGACCTCGCCAGCATCCCACCGACAGCAGTGAGCAGGTTGCCTCCCGTGGGGCTCAGCGATCGGCTTCCGTCCTTCGCCTTGTCGAACGCGGCGCCGACCACCGTGGCGCACATGATGACCAGGCCCTCCGCGTTGACGGCTGTTGGGGGCCAAGGGACACGCAATACTGTCCCTCGAGGAGTTCCGGGCGGCGCGCCGTCGGGAGCTGGCACGAACCAACGCACGGAAGGGTTGCCCGCTTCGTCGACACGTTTCTCTCCACGCAATCCCATTCCGCTATAACGCTCGGCATCCGAGGTGGCCAACGAGCTCCGAATGACAGAGAATGCCGTGTGCTCAAGCGTCCGGGTGGCTCGACTGACGAGAACGGTCAGCCACGCGGCGGTTGTGTCTCCCGCGCTGGCTGACGTTGCCTGGGACAACAGAAGTGCCGGCCAGGAATCATTGGCTTGCGGTCCTTGCGCGCCACCACCGGCATACAAACCAACGGCGAGGGCGCACCAGCACGCCATCTGGCACCAGCTCGCATCCACGTGCAGCAGTGTGCTGAAAATGTGCGCGGCCGACCCAGGCGCGAGGCCGACGACGTTACGGCCACCGCCCGCTGTCGAGAGGAACGCGGTTCCGCATGAGGTTTCGATCTGGGACGGGTTGACAGTGGTGCCGGCGTAGTGCTGCCCCAGATCACTCCCGAACTGCATTGCGCGCTCTTCGAGCAACTCGCCAAAGTGCGCCGACTCGTTCACGCTGCCGCCACGGCTCACGGGAAGCACCAGTTGGGCGAGAAGCCGCGCGCTTGTAAAAGCAGCATAATGCACGGGAAATGAGCACGGTCCGCAAAATGTGGATCCTACGGCGTCACGACATGCCCACGCTGCGGCGATCGTCGCCGATGCGGCGGTTCGCTTTGCATCGTGGAGGAGGCAAGTCACCAGCTCGACACGCGACGGCACGGTGGATGACAGCGCAGCGCTCGCTCGTGTCGAACCATTGGCCTGCATCGACGCCGAGGTGGTACTGCCGCTCGCCGCGACGTCCATCGGGTTGAGGGCCATTGCAATGGTCCAGCAGCGAAATGCCGCGCGCACAAGGGCGACCGCCACACCGGATGCACCATAGACAGGCCGAACGTGCGCCCCATGTACCCTGTGGCGCCAATAATGCTGCGTGATTGCCGCCACGTGAGCGAGGGTCTGTCGCGCCCTCGTAGGCAGAGCGGCCTCTAACGATTGAAAAGCACTACGTCGATTCGAGCCGCAGAGTGCCGTGTGCGCGAAGACGTCTTGAAGCAGGGTACCGCAGCACGACGGCGGCGTGTCCAAGCTGGCCGCCGTGGTGGTCGCAGCCGGCGGCGCTGACAAGCAATGAGGGAGGTGGTTCATCAGCCAGTCCGCCGAGCCAGTGCCCGCCGCCGTCACTTCGAGGGATCCGACCGCGAAAATGAACAACCACGCGTCGTGAGTGGTGATGCCTATCGAAGGCGGTCGATGTAATCGACATCGCGGCCCTGTCCATGAGACACCATCTCGATCTTTCGCCGACGTGACGCCGTCTGCTACTCCCGAGAAGCTTTCCGTCACCCAGTCCGCCAGTCGACCGGTGGACGCCGATGGCAGTGTGGCCGCAGCAGTCATGGCTACCATGTCATAAAAACGAGTCAGGGCCTCGGCGACGGGCGGAGCGTTGAGGCATAGTCGCAGCGCATGCTGCATCTTCGACGACCCATGCATGGCGCACACCACATGGACCCAGCCGCCCAGCCACTCCAGGAACGTCGACAGCGTTCCCTGGTGCGGCACGGCGTTGGAGTGGCCGGCGCTGAGATTCTCCTCCTCGTGTTGTGTCGCATCCGCGGCACCGGGTGGTCGCAAGGATTGCATGAGGCTAAGGGCCGCGGCGGATCCGGTGACCGCATGGTGCCAGACAGAAATGAGACCCGCCGTGGGGCTGGGGGGCGCTGCTGCCGCGCCTTCCCGATCTGCCCACGGCGCCACCACGGAGTCGTATCTATGCATGAGACGACCCCGCAATAGCCACAACCTCGCAAACCAGCGGCGATCGAGATGGACGATGGCGCCTGCCCAGTCCTCGTGCGCGCAGTTAGCAATGTTTAGATCGCCGTACATCTGCTGACCGCCTGAGCTGAGCCCAGCGTGCAATCGTGTGGTACCAACTACGGCCACGCTGAGCAGCACCCGCAGTAATCGAAGCGCGGTGCCGGAAAGCTGTCGGCGTCGGCTAGCTCGCGCAGGGTCCGCCGCTTGATCGTCGCAGGGGGCATCCAGTGTGGCCATGGCAAACGCGGTTACGCTTGCGACGAGGGAGCGGGCGCCCTGCAAACGAGAAACACCGTGAAGCGTACCAACAAGTTCGCACAACCGGCACGACCACACCGCGACGTCGTCGTCGTCACGTGCAACCGGAGTTAGCGGATCGTTCAGCGACGCCGATGGCCTTTGCTCATAATCACCACGGTCGGCCGTGTCCGTGGGATGAGCGCTCGCGGCCAAAATTTTCAGAAGAAACGCTATCGGCGGTTGACGACCGTCACCGTCGGTTTCGCACCTGTGTCCCTCTTGCGGCACGGAACTGATATTGCGTCTTGAAAAGTTGACTACATTGTCAACCTGTGCGGCGAAAAGAGCCGCGGTGTGCCCAAGGGACGGCGGGCGCCAGGCTTCCACAAAGTGCGCGTCGTGGGTCAACGCATGGTACATCCTCCCCATCAGGGTCCCATCCTCCTCTTCCTCCTGCTGTGCAGCGTCGCGGCGTAAAAAGGGACGGTCATGCCCATCTCCGCGTCGTCCGTCGTCGTCGTCGTCGTCGTCCATTCGAAGATCGACTTGGTGCGCTGCGATCGTGTGCCACAAGCTGAATCGAACAGCAGCGGGTAGAGGAGGCTGAACGTTGCGCCGAGTCCTCCTGCCGGAGCGCCCGGCGCGGTCCTTGTAGCCATCGCGCACCGACTCGTGGAGGTTCCACAGGCCAGCGTCGACGGCGAGGACGTTCCTCGGGGTGAGATGCGAGCGGAGTTGGACCACGGCACGGTGGTCTTGTGGATTGCACAGATCGAGGACGAAGTTCAGAATACGGCTCTCCCAGACAGAAAGCTCCGACCCTTGCATGACGACCCCGTCGCCGTGGGCGGATCGAAGCATGTCGGCGAATCCTGCATGCAATTCAGGTGTTTGAATGACCGTGCGAACGAGAAGTGCTCTGCGCAACGCCACGGCAGCGGCGACGGGGAACACCGCGTCCGACGGTTCGACGGCCGTTGGCTTCGACTCCACGGCAGTTGACGGTGCCGTTTCTTTCCACAGAAGGCGCATCGCGACGTGGAGGTCCGGTCGCGAACACTGCAAGAGCCACAATTGCAGGTCACGGACCAGGTTCCTTTTTGTAGGAGGAGGCAGATTGGCCTCAGGCGCATCGGGAAGGTGACTGACGCGCAACATGGCCGCGAGCGAAGAGCCGACCAGGTCAGCACGACGCTCCGCTGAAAATGATGATGACAGCTGAACCTCCAGTCTTTCGATAATGGGCATCAACGGCGAAAATACGTCGCCGATATCTCGATGTGCCGCCATGACGCGTGAGCGCAGCCGGGAGCCCGTTTCTGCGGGTACGTTCCTTAACACGTCCGCGGCCGGGGTGCGATAGTTCATCGTCGCACGTAAGAACGCCACATTGTCGCTACGATCGCGTCCTGAGTGCGGCGTCACCACCGGAGGCACGTCTTCCTCTTCACGCGTCGCGGCCGGGCCACTTGCGGAACTCCGAGGAGGTAACGCACCAGCAGCAGCAGCTTGATCGGCCGCATCGTCCATCATTTCCAGCAAGAATGCTCGATGATGCACGGCAAAACCGCGGATGAGCGGGTCGAGCACCTGAACACCCCTGACCGGACTGTACTGAATGTCTTCCGTTGTGAGCTGCGCTAGCCGGATGAGCAGCGCCCCTTCGGGATCGATGAGGCGCGCGAAACCACGAGCGGCGATCAGGGAAATCAACCCGAATAGCGCGTCGCCCGTTTGGCCAAGGTCGAAGGATAGCGAACGGTTGATGACCGCGACGACGGCGTAGAGGGTTTGAAGGCGGCGCGTGTCGAATGCTGTGACAAGCGATGCCGCGTCCGAACCGGATCCATTTAAGCGCAGCGGCCCGGCGGCTCCGAAGCTAGACGCGCTCGAAAAGGAGGTGTTAGCCAACGCCCCGACGACACTCTCCCCATCCGCCGCGGCAGGAGGTGTGGCCGACCCTACGTGGCGCGACGATGGAGCGGCTCCTCCTCGTGGTTGCGACGCCCCCGCGGCATGGCTCGCTGAGCGGGGCGCGGTGCTCGCACCATAACCCCAGAGCAGCACGTCCATCACCGTGGACGAAAGTCGCAAGGCGCTAACGGGAAGATGGCCGCAAATCACTTCCGCGGCAGTCAGTAGCATGCCGCAGTGCAACTGCATCGTGGGTCGTATTTGCGGCGGGCTCTCGCGAATCAAGCGGTCGAGCGACGCGAAGCATGCGGCCGCGAATGCCCCAAACAGGCCACCCCCAACGGCTTGACCGTCGCTGTCGCTATCCGTCGTCGTCGCACTCCCCACCGCGAGGATGGCGTGCGATGACGCGGGGTCCACGCTCGCGGCGCCCTGAAACACCGCCGCGCGCACCGAGATGGACACCTCCCCGCTTATGTGAAAGAGAAAGACCTTTCCGTTGACGAGCCGCGGCAGCAGAGGCGACGAAGCGTCGAATTCGGCACCAGCTCCGCCGGCGGCACCAACAACGGCTTCGTCGTCTTCTTCCCCGTTGTCGTCCTCGTCGTCGACGAGCGCCACGGTGGGTTGCGGCTCCAACGCACAGCAAACCCACACAACGAGGGTCCACACCGCATTGAACACGGTGGCGACGGTGTCGACGTCGCCGGCCACCACCGCGCAGCGCGTAGCGCACCTGACGATGGCGGCGACGTCACGCAGGGACACGACGGTGCCATCGGAGGCAGCGCCCAGGAGCGCCTGCGCCGACAACGAACCCACTTCAGCGGGTGACAATTTTTCGATAAGGGCTGTCGCCGCCGATGCGGCCTCGCGTCGCAGCAACAACGAACGATCCCCGCGACCTTCCACATCGTCGTCACGGTAACCTGCCGCGACAAGAGAAGAGCAGGCATCGCCATCCTCTAGGCTGTCCAACAGCCCTTCGAGCACGTCGCAGACTTGAACCGTGGGCCATGACGGCATCAAACCGATGATGTGCTGACGATAGACGGAACAGAATAACCTGGCCACGATCGTGGGGCTGGAACCGGGCGATGTGGACTCCGCGCACACCACACGGGCGGCTGGAAGCGTGGCGGTGGTGTGTCCGTGATGGCTGAGGACGTAAGGGGCCCCTTCGATCAGGTAGGTGAGGGCCGCCAGCGGGGAGCTACGATGCTGGACGACGGCGCACTCACTGTGGGTGGCGGATGGGCCGCGTTGCCGTTGAATCTGAATGCGCGTGTGGACCTGAGCAATCAGCGTGGCTATGCGACGCACCGTCGTAGGACGGATATCGTTGCGACTGAGTCCTCGTTGGAGCAGCCAATCGATTTCAGCCCAACCACCAAAAACGAACGCGTTCGAGCGTTCCATACGTAGCGTCGCTTCCACGAGCGTGTAGAAACACGTGGATGCGGCAGGGATGACGTTGCCATTCAGGCTGGCCGCGATGATGCGCTGGATCGCGAGCCGATGATTGCGTTGCAGGACGGGTACCGTCGTTGGGATGTCGCCGGGCGACCGAGAACCCCCGGACACTACTTCGCCAACAGCAGCAATGTGCAGCGGGGTCGCATCATGTGAGGAAGGTGGCGAATGCAAGCGGCCGTACGCGGACTGCGAGCCCGTGAACAAGTCCAGCAGCGACAAGGTCGCTGCACCGCCTATACGATGGCGGTGACGTGTCCCGTCGATAACCTTCAATACGTCCTCGATGAACAGAAAGCACGCCTTGATGGTGACGTTGCAGGCGGCATGCGTCGCCAGGTGCGGGAGGGCGACGGTGAAGAGCGCCCAGGTCAGCAAGTTTGCCTTAGATTCCGTTCCAGTGGGGGGTAGCTCGACCGGCACCACCACAGCCGGTTGGTCACAGGAGGCAGCAACTGCCGCTGACGTCACGAGAGCCGCGAGCGCCGCAAGCGCCTCGGATCGGATGGTGGCGTCATCCTCCTTCCCAACGAAGCTGTGCACCCCGGCGACCGCCGCAGTGGTCCTTGCCGCGGTGGCCGTGGCGGTAGCGAGCGCGGCGACGAGTTGCAGCAACGGCACGATCAGCATGCGGCGTGTTCCGTTGCGAAGCAGCTCCAGGGCCGCCTGCCGGATATCGCCTTCGTTCGGAAGTAGCGACCAGCGGCGCGGCGTTGATTCCGACTCATGAGAGGAATCTGGACGCCGCCGTTTCGTCTCCACAGAGAACCTCCGGATGGCGCTGCACAGTGTCGCGAGCTGCGGAGGGGCGGACGTGGCCGACGTCAGCGACAAGGCCAGTCGCAGCTCATGATCCAGGATGAGTGCGACGCAGCCGACATCGGACGTAGCGGGGTTGCTGCCACCCGCGGACGTCGAGCCTTCCGCTGTCGAACCACCGATGGCGATGTTGCCGCAGCGGCTCTGTGTCACCGAGGTCGCCTCCCATACGACAAGGCACGCAGCCTCGACGAGCAGCGCGGTCGCCAGAGGATCGCCCCTTCCCGCCTCGTTGTGGCTCTTCACGCTGCTTAGATGCGTTTGAATCGTTCCACAGAATCTGGTCCAGCGAACCAGCAGTATCGTCAAGTACGCCGCATGACGCCGCGCGTCGATCCGTGTCCACATCCTGAGTCCACTCAGGAGTTTTTCATAGAGCGTGACGCAAATATCCCGCCCGCCGTACAGTCCCAGCGTGATCAGGGCTTGTGAGACGGCCTGCGCGAAGGCCCGGTCGCCGGCGATTTCCTGGTCTCCAATGATGCTGACGACGGCCAACGCGAAGATGCGGAAGGCATTCTCCCTCTGGGGCGCCAGGATGCGACCGCAGATGGCCGCGAAGTGCTTCAGTAACACCTTTTTCGCGGCGATTTCCGTGGTGTCTTTCAGTTGCTGCAATAGCACGGTCCACAGCGTGGAGATGTGACGAGACACGTGGGCCGCGATGCACCGCGAGAGTGCCCGGTCGACCGTTTCCGTTAGCGTGGGATGGTGATTGAGCTGCGAAGTGATGAACGTCATCGTCTCGTTCAGCGGCGCAGGATCGTGGAACACGCTCGCAGCGTGCCGCATGATACGGTGGGTCAACCGCAACCGCACAACCGTGGCCGGTGCGTCATGGTGGTCTCCCATCGTGAAATCAACGACGGCGACTGCACGTTAAAAATGATACTCAATCAATACTGAAAACTGTCACACAACTCAAACAGAATTTTTTTCGATTTGGAGCATTTTGGAATAGAAAAAACCCCGCGTGTAGCAGGGAAAAATGTTCGCTTTTGTCCGAGAAGACGCGTTGAGGAAAGGGAAAGAAAGGAAACGTCGCGGCGCTCCATTTTTGATTTCCGCTTCCAACGAGAGAGATGTCAGGAAGTGGGGAACGGCAGGGGAAGAGGCGCACGAGACGGACGATGATTTCGGAAATCACGAGTGGGAGAAGAGGAAGGGAGGGAAGACAGCGAGCTCTCGATGTCCTAACGACAAATGGCTTGTGCATGAATTCTTGCGACCGACCCATGTGGTGGATCATCCTAAATCCGCGAAGATGCAATTCGCAAAGGGACATCCATGGAACCGATAGCATATGGGGTGTGGAGATGGAAAGAAAAGGGCCTCCAAGTAAAAAAAAAAAGCAAAGGAATGAAAGCAGCGCGCGGGATAGAAAAGGTGGCTGGCGAATACCATTCCCAGGGGTGACTCACTCATCGGTGGTGGTCGCGTCAAACTCCCATAGGGTCGAAGAGCACAACATCCATAGGGTCGAGTGAGGAGCACAACTCACGGTCGCACAGAACATAGCGGAAACCATGATAAGAAAAAAGTTTTTGTCGGGTCGAGGAAGAACCAACCGCAAAACGAAAGGAAATGGGGGCGAGCGAGGCAGAACATGTCAGAGCGAGGCCAGACCGCGCGTGTACTGTATGTGCCCACGTCGGGTGCAAAGTCACGAAGGACATGGAGAGATAGGGCACTGGAGAAGACGTAGAAGAACCAGAGAAGAAAGATATGACTCGCTGGGAGGGGACCGCCTCCGCACGAGCGCAATATCACATCGAGCAATTCGTGCGCACTTCACGACGCGAGGGGAGGGGGTAGAGCCACTTATGGTCGTCGAAGCGCGACCAACTTCGGGGGGGAGGAGAGGGGGAATCGCCAAGGTACTAGAAAAAGCCGCTTGCAACATGTCGGGCTCTGCCACCGAGCGATGGTTACAGGAGGAAGAAGGTTGGTCGTCCGGAAAGGCGAGCGGGAAAAAAAGGGTTCGGTCGAGGAGGTCCGTTCGATGCCAAAACGTCAAACACGGAGGAAGCTCGTAAAAAACACAAGCAAACTGTATCGCCTGTGAAGTAGGCAACGCACAGACAAATAGGGACGATCACAATGACGACTACGTGAGAGAGAGAGAGAGAGAGAGAGAGAGATAGATAGAGAGAG
>ERZ1292630.5162-Hain-H41-02um-R3-5162-length-10810-cov-8_pt1 | contig 10810 bp, 9 predicted proteins | sample MGYA00564408_ERZ1292630 | MGnify/ENA primary metagenome ERZ1292630 (study PRJEB36523, sample SAMEA6512641) | groundwater metagenome | collected 2019-01-08 | study: AquaDiva: Metagenomics assemblies of 32 groundwater samples
ACAACCTGCGCGAGATCATCGACCACATCGACGAGCTGCGCTTCCGCTCCCAGACCGAGAAGCACGAACTGTCACACCTCTACGAAGCCAAGATCAAGAACATGGGCAACGCCGGGCGCAATGGCGGCGAGTATTACACCCCACGCGCGCTCATACGTGCCATCGTGCATGTGGTGAACCCCAAGATAGGCGAGAAAATATACGATGGGGCATGCGGCTCGGCGGGCTTCTTGTGCGAAGCGTACGAATACCTCAAGCAGACCAATCCCAAGCGCACCACCGCGCAGGACCGCATCCTTCAGGAGCGCACCTTCTACGGCAAGGAAAAGAAGTCGCTGGCCTACGTCATGGCGATCATGAACATGATCCTGCACGGCATCGACGCGCCCAACATCGTCCACACCAACACGCTCACCGAAAACCTCGCCGACATTCAGGAGAAGGACCGCTTTGATGTGGTACTGGCCAATCCGCCCTTCGGCGGCAAGGAGCGCAAGGAAGTGCAGCAGAACTTCCCCATCCGCACCGGCGAGACCGCCTTTCTGTTCCTGCAGCATTTCATCAAGATGCTCAAAGCGGGCAGGCGCGGCGGCGTGGTCATCAAGAACACCTTCCTCTCCAACACCGATAACGCCTCCGTGAGCCTGTGCAAGCTGCTGCTGGAAAGCTGCAACCTGCACACCGTGCTCGACTGCCCCGGCGGCACCTTCCAGGGTGCGGGCGTCAAAACCGTGGTGCTGTTCTTCGAGAAAGGTGCGCCCACCCTTCGGCATGGCTCAGGGCAGGCACGCAAAGTCTGGTACTACCAGCTTGATCCAGGCCGCAACATGGGCAAGACCAACCCGCTCAATGACGCCGACCTCATCGAGTTTGTGAAGCTGCAAAAGACCTTCGCTGACTCGCCCAAGTCCTGGAGCGTGGACGCCAAGACCATCGACCCGACAACCTTCGATCTCTCCGTAAAGAACCCGAACGGTGGGGAGGTAATCGCGCACCGCAGCCCGGAGGCCATCATGGATGAGATCGCTGCGCTGGACGCTGAGAGTGCTGAGGTGTTGGAGAACATCAAGCATGCCCTGAGCCTGTCGAACGGGACGCTGCTGTGAAAAACCCTGCCTTCTTGCTCGTCATTCCCTGTCACCCGCGCGAAAGCGGGGGGAATGCGGGAACCCAGAAATCCGACAAAAACACCCCCGTCATTCCCCGTCACCCTCGCGAAGGCGGGGGGCAGGCGGGAATCCAGCAATTAAAAAATGTGATAATGGTTTTCCTATGAAAAGTCCTGCTGTTTACATGCTTGCGAGCGGGCAAAATGGCACGCTCTATATCGGCGTAACCTCCGATCTCATCAAGCGGGTCTGGCAGCATAGGGAAAGCGTGGTCGATGGGTTTACCAAAAAATATAGCGTGAAAATACTGGTGTGGTATGAGCAGCATGAAACCATGGACAGTGCCATCTGCAAAGAAAAAGCCATGAAAAAATGGCTGCGGAAATGGAAGCTCGCAACGATTGAAAAGACCAATCCACATTGGCTCGATTTGTGGCCTGAAATAACCGGAGAAGCTCCCTCCCCCATCATTCCCGCATATGCGGGAATCCAGTCATCCGGCAAAAACACTTACGTCGCTCCCTGTCACCCTCGCGAAAGCGGGAGGAATGCGGGAACCCAGCAAACTGATAACGATCTGGATTCCCGCCTGCGCGGGAATGACGGTTCTTTGGGTGGTGCGCGATGAAGGCAGGATGGCAGACCAAGACGCTGGGCGAAGTGTGCCAGATCAAGCCGCCGAAAAGCGAAGCCCGCGACCGGCTCGCCGCCGATGGACTGGTCTCGTTTCTGCCGATGGAAAACATGGGCATCGGCGAGAAGTTTGTGCGGGCGACTCAAGCGAAACCGCTCTCCGCAGTCGTGGGAAGTTACACCTACTTCGCGGACGGTGATGTCCTGTTGGCAAAAATCACACCTTGCTTCGAGAACGGAAAACTCGGGATTGCGGAAGGGCTGACCAATGGTATCGGCTTCGGGTCTAGCGAATACATTGTGTTCCGCCCCAACAAGACGCTCAGCAAAGAATGGCTCTACTACTACCTGTCTCGCGAAACCTTCCGAGTCGAAGGCGCGGCGCGGATGTCGGGCGCTGTCGGGCACAAGCGTGTCTCGAAGGAGTTCATTGAAAGCTACCCGATTCCCGTTCCCCCGCTCCCCGAACAGCAGCGCATCGTCGACATCCTCGATGAAGCGTTTGACGGCATTGCCACTGCCAAAGCCAACGCCGCAAAGAACCTGCAAAATGCCCGCGCTCTGTTCGAAAGCCACCTCCAATCCGTCTTCACCCAACGCGGCGAAGGGTGGGTGGAGAAGCGGCTTGGGGATGTGGCAGAAAGTATGTCCACAGGCCCATTCGGAACAATGCTTCACAAGTCGGATTACGTTTCTGATGGCATTCCACTGGTAAACCCGATGAATATCGTAGAGTCAAAGATTGTTCCGTCGAGCAAAATGATGGTGAACGAAGAAACGAGAGATCGCCTGAGCAGCTATGTGCTCAAAACGAGAGACATAGTCATCGGGCGGCGGGGTGAGTTGGGGAGATGCGCGCTGGTAACTGAACGCGAAGCTGGATGGTTGTGCGGAACAGGATCGTTCTTCGTGCGACTTAAAAACTTGATGGATGGCAAGTTCTTCGTAGCATTTTTTGGTTCAGAACAATTCAAGGCAAGGCTTGAAGCAAATTCAGTGGGTACAACGATGAGCAGCTTGAATCACGGTATTCTGAACGAGTTACTCATCCCGGTTCCGCCAATTAAGGTGCAGAGAGTAATCATGGAACGAGTCAATAAACTCTTGTCCGAAACCCAACGCCTCGAATCCCTCTACCAGCAGAAGCTCACCGCGCTCGACGCATTGAAAAAGTCGCTGCTGCACCAGGCTTTCAATGGGCAGTTGTGAGGCGGCTTGACACAAAACTTGACTTACACTTGACACTCGATTAATCTTTTTCCGTGGCCTATGTTCCTCAATTCACCATCACCCCAGCCCTGCTTGCCGAAGTTGAGCAGGTGGCGGCGTTGCGCGAGCGCATTCAAAGCGCCGTGGTGGATCTTACCTGGGTTCCCGCCCTGCAGAAAGATACCCGCACCCGCAATGTCCATGCCTCGACGGCCATTGAGGGCAACCCGCTGACCCTCGATCAGGTGCGCGCTCTGGAGGAAGGGCGCGAACTTTCCGCGTCCGGTGCGCGGCCCAAGCGGGAAGTCCTCAATTATTTCGCCGGGCTACGCTACGTGGAAAAAAACGCGGGCAAAAAGACCATCCGCCATGCGGACATTCTGGAGCTGCACCGGATTCTGGCCGGGGAGGTGATGGATCAGGGCGAGGCCGGGAAATACCGGATGATTGCTGTCCGGGTCGGGCAGTATCTCCCCCCTCCGCCGGATGCCGTTTCGGGGCTGATGTTCGAGTTGCTGGAGTGGTGGAACACGGCTGCAAAAAAATTCTCGCCGGTTCTCACTTCGGCCATTCTGCATTACCGCTTCGAGGCCATCCATCCGTTTGCCGACGGCAACGGCCGCGCAGGCCGGGCGCTCGCTTTGTGGGAACTCTACCGGCGCGGCTTCGACACCCATCACATTTTTTCGGTGGACGAATATTACTGGGAGGATAGACCGAAATATTATGCCGCGCTGGACGGCGTGCGGCAGGCTGGAGAAGACATGACCGCCTGGTTGGAATACTGTGCGGCGGGACTCCGGCAAACCCTCGAACGGGCGTGGCTGCGGATTCAAACCTTCCAGGTGAAATCTACGGAGAAACTGGTCTTGCGCCCACGGCAGGAACAGCTTCTGCACCTGCTCCGCGATCACGGCAGCATGGCCCCCGGCGAAATATGGAAGGCGCTGGGCGTGTCCCGGCAAGGTGCGATGGATTTATTGCGTCCGCTGCTTGACGCGGGGTTGGTCGAGAAGGTTGGCGGAAAAAAGATGGGGCATTACATTTTGCGAAACCTATGAACGAGGCCGAAACCCGTGCCGAGCATATTGATCCCGCCTTGAAGGCGGCAGGCTGGGGTGTGGTCGAGGGTAGCCGCATCCGCCGCGAGGTCATCACCCTTGGCCGCCTGCAAGGCGCCGGACAACGTGCCAAGCCGGAAATTGCCGATTACGTGCTGGTGTACCGTAATCGCAAGTTGGCCGTGGTTGAGGCAAAAGCTTGGGATAAGCCCTATACCGAAGGGGTCGCACAGGCCAAAGCGTATGCCGGAAAAATGGCCATCCGCTACACCTACGCCACCAACGGCCAGAAAATTTACAGCATCGATATGCAGACGGGGCATGAGGGGGATGTGGCCGCCTTCCCCTCGCCGGATGAACTGTGGGCGATGACCTTCGCCGAAGCGAACGCCTGGCGCGACCGCTTCGCCGCGGTGCCGTTCGAGGACAAGGGCGGCTCGCATCCCAGCCGCTACTATCAGGACATCGCCGTCGAGCGGGTGATGGCGGCCATCGCGGAAAACCAGTTGCGCATCCTGCTGACGCTGGCGACCGGCACCGGCAAAACTTTTATCGCGTTTCAGATTGCCTGGAAGCTGTTCCATAGCCGCTGGAACCTCAAGCGCGACGCAGGGCGCAGACCGCGCATCCTGTTCCTGGCTGATCGCAACATCCTCGCCAACCAGGCCTACAACGCCTTCTCCGCCTTTGCCGAAGATACGCTGGTGCGGATTGCGCCAGAAGACATCCGCAAGAAGGGGCGTGTCCCCAAAAACGGCAGCATCTTCTTCACCATCTTCCAGACCTTCATGGCTTCGGCAGGCTCAGCCACCGGGCCTGTCGAGGGGTATTTTGGTGACTACCCGCCGGACTTCTTTGATTTTATCATCATCGATGAGTGCCATCGTGGCGGAGCCAACGACGAAAGCAACTGGCGCGGCATCCTGGATTATTTTACCCCCGCCGTGCAGCTTGGCCTGACCGCCACGCCCAAGCGCAAGGACAACGTGGATACCTATGCCTATTTCGGCGAGCCGGTGTATGTCTACTCGCTCAAGGAAGGCATCAATGACGGCTTTCTCACCCCATTCCGCGTCAGGCAGTATGCCACGACGCTGGACGAGTACGTTTACACCTCCGATGACAAACTGGTCGAAGGCGAAATCGAGGCTGGCAAACTTTACGAAGAAAAGGATTTCAACCGCAGCATTGAAATCGTCGAGCGCGAACGATACCGCGTCAAACTTTTCATGGAGAGCATCGACCAGCACGAAAAAACGCTGGTGTTCTGCGCCAACCAGGGGCATGCCCTCTTGGTGCGGGATTTGATCAACCAGACCAAGACCGTTACCGACCCGTGCTACTGTGTGCGCGTCACCGCCGATGACGGCGAACGTGGCGAGCAGTTCCTGCGGGATTTCCAGGACAACGAAAAAACCATACCCACCATCCTGACCACCTCGCAGAAGCTCTCTACCGGCGTGGATGCCCGCAACATTCGCAATATCGTGTTGCTGCGGCCGATCAATTCCATGATCGAGTTCAAGCAGATTATCGGGCGCGGCACGCGCCTGTATGACGGCAAGGATTACTTCACGATCTACGACTTCGTGAAAGCGCATCACCATTTCAGTGACGCGGAGTGGGATGGCGAGCCGCTTGAGCCGGAAGCGAAGGAAGCCTGGCCGGTGCTCACGCCGCGTCCGCCTGTCGAAGCACGAGAACCGGCGGCGGAATACCAGAAGCGGGAGAAGATCAAGGTCAAACTCGCCGACGGCAAGGCGCGCACCATTCAGCACATCATGGTCACGACCTTCTGGGGGCAGGATGGCAAACCACTTTCCGCGGCTGAATTTCTCAACATCCTGTTTGGCGACTTGCCGGAATTCTTCAAGGATGAAGACGAGCTGCGTGCGATCTGGAGCATGCCCGACACCCGCAAAAAACTGCTGGACGGTCTGGCTGAAAAGGGCTTTGGCAAAGATCAACTGGCCGAGATGCAGAAAATCATCGACGCCGAAAACAGCGACCTATTCGACGTGCTCGCGTACGTGGCCTTTGCCCTGATACCGCTTACCCGCGAGGAGCGCGCTGCCCAGGCGATGGCGCTCATCAGCACGCACTTCAACAGCAAGCAACAGGTCTTTCTCGACTTCGTGTTGTCGCACTATGTCAGTGTCGGCGTGGAAGAACTCGATCAAGCAAAACTGACGCCGCTGCTGCGTCTAAAATATCACGACTCGATTGCCGATGCCGTGGCTGACCTCGGCAAGCCGGATGAAATTGGCAGGGTGTTCAGCGGTTTCCAGAAATATCTTTACCAGGAAACGGCTTAATACATGCGTAAGCAAGCCGTTAATACAAGAACTAGCTGACCTCTGTACGCGCACAAGCATAGGCGCGTTATGACAACGATGGCATGTCTGCGGTAGAGTTTGAAGCACAGTATTTCAGCAGGTGAAAAGGAAGTTTTGCATGAAAACAACTATCGTCGTTGCTTTGGCATTATCGCTGCTTGCCGCACCTGTTCTTGCGCGGGACGTGATGTACCCGGTACTTCCCGGCACTTCGCTCCGGGATCATAGCAAGCCAGGTAGGTTAATCGAGGGGAATAACGTTTATCCGACCATACCGGGTACGTCGCTCAGGGATTATGGAAAGCCTGGATACACTGTTGATCGGCATGACGATGGATCGACCACTTTTCATCCGACGCTTCCGGGTACGTCGATCAGGGATTATGGCAAAACCGATTATTTCATGAAGTAATTGCCGCAAGTCCCGCCAGTCGCTAGTCTGGCAGTGCCGGAGTGATCTGCAGAGCGATGAATTGTGTAAATTGCCGGCTGCTGAAGTTATTGTCGGATACGAGTATCAACGTCGCTTTGCCCTCAAACTCCGGGCCGAAAGTGATCCCTTCAATATTGTCGAGTGCCAGAGTTGACCCATCGTCTTGTTTCAGCTCGGACAGATCAAGCAGCAGAGTCTTGGTCACAGCCTTGAAGTTTTGACCGGCTATCGATTCAAGACCGGAGATATCGGTGGCATTTCTTGCATCGACGTAAAACAGGCGGATGGTTTTGCCGGTAACCGGCGAGCCGGGCGTCTGGGCACCGAGTGCATAGGAGCGTTCGACAGTGATGAACTGGCGATCACCGACGGCAAGCATGTCCGTCAGCCCGTTGGTAGCATACAGGCCCGGTACAATTGGCGCGACGGCAACCTGCTCTACCTTATATACATACTCGGCTCCGGGCAACCCGGTGGCAATGTCGAAGGACAGGATGCGCGCGCGCGATCCATTGCCCACAGCGGCTGGCGGGCTGTCCTGTGCCAAGCCGTTTTCAGTGGCGGTGTACAACGTGTTGCCATCTTTCGAGATGGCCAGGCTTTCGAAAGCCAGGTTGTCATGAATGCCTTTGTCATCTGATCTGAGTCCGTGTGTGGAGCCCGATGGATGATAGTAATCGGGCACGGCGAAGTCGCGTACATGGCTGCCGTCGAGGTTCATCTCACGCACGGTGGGATTCCGGTACCCGGCACGGCTGCGCCGGCCTTCATTGCTCCAGTAAATCCTGTTGCGAGAGGGATCAAAGCGCAGCCCTTCGGGGTCCACCGTGTTTCTCTCAAAGGCGCCGCCACCCGGCTGCTGGATGATCGTAACCGCGTTAAAGCTCACACCGGCATAACCAGGGTTAGATGACCGTTGAAACTTTGCGAGATCCAGGCTCAATTCATAAAAGCGCGCCGGGTTGATGATGCTGCGGTCATCGCTGATGGCGAAGTACCGGCCGCTATTTGCGCTGTAATCCAGGGAAGAAAGACCGCCCACAACTGTGCCGCCGAAAGTTGTGCCGCTGGGCACAATCTGCTGGCCCAGATAACTCAGGACGAAGCCGCCTGCGTGAACTGGCAAGGCCAATGAGCAGACGGCAACAACGATGACGCAAATTTTGCGAACGGAATTCAATAGCAAACTTCTTGCTCCAAAAATGGTGCTGGTTCAGGTCAGGTTATAATCGATTCTTTCACATGCAATCTCAGGAGTTACTTTGTTTAAACTCGTTGGCGCCCTGATAGGGTATTACTTCCTCGGAATTTCCGGGGCATTTATTGGTTATTTCCTGGGAAGTATTGTTGACCGTTATAGCGCTTACGGCATGGGCGGCGTTAACCCGCTCAGCAGAGGTCAGCGCCAGACAGTTTTTCTTGAAACTGTTTTTATTTTAATGGGGAAACTGGCTAAAGCAGATGGCCATATATCGAAAGATGAGATTGCGCATGTCGAACAGTTTATTCAACAACTGGGAATGTCTGCTGAGCATAGACAACAAGCAATTGTTCTTTTTGGACGAGGAGCCACCCCAGACTTTGATTTTGAGCCGAACTTAAGGAAATTTATGGCCGTTTGTGGCCATACGCATAGCTTGAAACAAATATTGCTGGTCTATCTCATTGTTATGGCCTTGTCTGATGGACGCATTGATTCGGCTGAAGAGCGCTTGCTGATAGATATTGCCCGTCATCTTGGTTATGACCAGGCTGCATTCCAGCATATGCTGGATATGGTTTTAAACCAGTCGCACTTTGCTGGCGGTCAAACGACCTCTGCCACCGCTTTGGATGATGCTTATAAAGCGTTAGGCGTGAGTAAGGAAAGTAGCGACCAGGAAGTCAAACGGGCTTATCGCAAGTTAATCAGCCAATATCACCCTGACAAGTTAATGGGCCAAGGTGTTCCAGAAGACATGATTGCTGTAGCCACCAAGCAAGCACAGGAAGTGCAGGTCGCTTATGATTTGATTGAAAAAAGTCGAAAACAATAACCGCTGTCAGACGCCCTGTTTGTGCAGGTATGTGATCTTCTAAACCAGAATTTGGGATTGGGTTAAGCAGTAACCGCCGTCCGCTAACGGCCGCGAATCGCCTTATGGCCGACGGTTTCAGTTCGACACTGAGCAGACCTCAAAACAAATGCTCAACTCAGTAAAATCTTCGCCACCATCGTTGGTAGCAGCTTAATCACGTTTTGCCCCGTCGTTTCTGACGGCCTCTTCACAGTCTTTAATGTCCTCACTTATTGCAGAAGGCAAATTGCTGCAATCTTGCATAACTTGTTTTTGAGTCTCGGCATCAGTAACTTTCAAAAAATATTCAGTAGCTATGATCTTTAATTTAAACGCTCCCAAAATGAGAATTGCTATAAGCCCAAATGCAAGAATCTTTGCTTTCATATCTTCATTCCTAATCAAATCAATTTTTTATCAGCGGTTCCCTAATCGAGCGCAGGGGGTCACGCATGCGCTATTTGCACTATACATGAGGTTTTATGACTGCGGGGTCTCGACCTGTCACGCCTGCGTAAATGGCGGCTTTGGAGCTGAAGCTCAACCGTTCCCTCCTGGCGCTAACTCGGTGCCGGCAAGCGGCCGAGCAGCCGGAGAGCGAGCAAGACAGTAAGCGGGATATAAATGAGCAGCCCCGTCATTCCTTGCAGAGATTCGCCGATCCAGAAAGTCACGGCGAGATTGAAGATCAGTACACCATAATAGAGCCCGCAACCAAGCAGCACGTGTCCAGTCACCGATTCGGCAGGAGGGAGGTGGGTCTGGGAAAGCTTGCGATCCAGGGGGAGATAGGCCAGCAGCGCGAGCAGGCTGACGGTGGCCCAGCCGATATAATTGGCCACTGGCACACCATAATGGATGCCAGGATCGGGATAGTAGTAAATCTTGCCAAGAAACCAGCGATCGCCAAGGAGCGTGACTGGATCGATGATGATATCGATAAACGTAAAAAAGAGGGTCGTGAGCAGCACGAGGGGCCAGCCCGTTCTCGCGGCGAGAGGGAACTGCATGCGGATGATACTGACGCCGGAACGGGTGCCAGTTGCGGGCAGCAGAAAGGCAAGGGCCATGCAATAACTCGCAAACAGAAGAAACACGAACGAGAGGGAATCCATGAAAGGGATGTCCGCGATATACAGCTCCTGGCCGACCGTCGAACCCGTGTAGAAGTACCAACCGAACGGAATGCCGGTGCGAGTGGAGGAGAACTCGCACGCAAATGCCACGATCCAGGTGATGGCCATGAAGTATCCCGTCCGCCGCCAGCCGACCAGGCGGCTCGCTATGAACAGGAAGACGGCGAGAAACACAAAAACATAGGGGCGGAGGACAGCCGTCTTGAGCAGGAGGTCGAAGAATTCCATTGGTTCCAAGTGCGCGACTATATGAGAGAGTTCTACAGGTAAATCACTTTAGCATAAACCTGAACCAATAAAATATCAGCGAATCAAATTACTCTGAAATTCCTCTACTCAAGTAAACCTCCTCAAGGCAGCACAGGCTAAACCGTAGATCAGTACTGCCAGCAGGATCACCACGGAAAACCCCAGATGAATCGCCAGCAAGGTGGCGAGGACGGCCCCCACCACTGAGGCGCAACCGTTGATCGCCCATGCCCAGGGAATGGTGTCCTGGCCCGTGCCCGCCAGCCGCATCATGCCAGTAGGGAAAGGTATTCCCATGCACACCGCCAGCGGCGCGATCAGTACCACGGAAATAACTATTTTTGCTGCATCAGGTAAATGGATCAGCGCCTGAAACAGGTCCGGCAGGATCGCGAGATAGAGCAGCGATATAGCGCCCATCACCATTACCGCTTGGGTGACATGCCTGCTGCCCGCCTCCTGCCAGCGTCCGGCAAGCCAACTGCCCACGGCAGCAAATACCAGGAATGCGCACAATACGGTCGCCACGGCATACAAGGGGTGAGCCAGAAACAGCACGAATTTCTGGATGAAAGCGATTTCCATGA
>ERZ1292630.5163-Hain-H41-02um-R3-5163-length-10810-cov-5_pt1 | contig 10810 bp, 7 predicted proteins | sample MGYA00564408_ERZ1292630 | MGnify/ENA primary metagenome ERZ1292630 (study PRJEB36523, sample SAMEA6512641) | groundwater metagenome | collected 2019-01-08 | study: AquaDiva: Metagenomics assemblies of 32 groundwater samples
AGTTGAACCTCCGACGGGGGGTTGGCAGGGCCGTTCTTCGTGATCGAGTTCTCTATCGTGTTGTTAAAGAGCTTTCTGCCCTCCTCGATGTTCAGGTCGATCACGGTCGGGCGCTGAAGGCTCTCCGGTTGGCGCACGTAGCACACGATGTACTCGTGCACGCCCTTGACCTTGCTCTGTTGGTCGATATTGCCCTCGTTGTTCCAGACGAACTGGACGACCGTGCCGCGGTGTTGATCGAGCCGTTCGCGTGCGCGCTGCACGGAGCGCTGCGCGTTTCGCTGAACGAAAAGCAGACGGCGCTGGTTATCGGCTGCGGATCGATCGGTCTGCTGACCATTGCCGCGCTGCGGGCAAGCGGATACAAGGCTCGCATTGTCGCCGCGGCGCGGTACGATCATCAACGGCGATTCGCGCGGGAGCTCGGTGCAAATGAATTACTTGAATCACCCAGCGGAGTCGCGGAGCGGTATCGCCTCTGGGCAAAGTCGCTCTCCGCGGAAGTGCTCAAGGCCGAAATGGGCAACCCGATGGTGGTGGGCGGGACCGACGTCGTGTTCGATTGCGCCGCGTCTTCGCAGTCCATTGACGACGGCATTCGATTTACGAAAAGCGGCGGAACGTTCGTGCTGGTCGGAATGCCCGGGACGCCGTGGGGCGTGGATTGGACGCCGATCTGGTTCAAGGAACTGACGATCCGGGCGGCCTACGCTTACGGACCGGAACGGTGCGCGGACGGCGCGCGTGACACGTTTGACCTGGCGATTGAGCACATGCGAACATGGGGGCCGAAACTGTCGCCGCTGGTCGGCGAGCCTTTCGAGTTGAAGGAATATCTGTCGGCGATCGGCGCCGCGCTGAACACGGGTCGAAGCGGCGCGGTCAAGACGGTGTTTGCCATTCGTGACGAGCGTGCATGAATGAGTGGGCGTAATGGAAAAGGCAACATCCACACGGTGACGGCCGACGATCCGCCGTTCTTGTTCCATCGCGGCGAGGGCTACACGCGACACCGTTTGCCGGTCGGCACGAAGGTCATCTATCCGAACGCGCCGCTGGACGCGCTTCCCGACCGCCGCGCCGCAATCGAGCACGCCATCGACCATCCCCTCGGGACGGACCCGCTCGACGCGCTCCTTCGCGCGGGGATGAAAGTGACGATCGCGTTCGACGACGTTTCGCTGCCGTTGCCGCGGATGCAAGCGCCCGACATCCGCCAGTCCGTGATGGAGGTCGTGCTGGAGCGCCTCGACCGCGCGGGTGTTACGGATGTCGAACTCATCTGCGCGATCTGCCTGCACCGTCGATGCACCCCGGCGGAGATCAAGCACTTCGTCGGCCCGGCGATCTTCAAACGCTTCTGGCCCGACCGCCTCTACAACCACGACGCCGAAGACCCCAAAGGCAACCTGATGCTCGGAACAACATCGAAGGGCGAGGTCGTTGAGATCAATCGCCGGGCGGCAGAGTCCGACCTGCTCATCTACGTTAACATCAACCTCGTGACGATGGACGGCGGGCACAAGTCGGTGCCGGTCGGCCTGGCGACGTACCGTTGCGTGCGGCACCACCACAACGCCCACATGATGCTGCACGATTCGAGCTACATGGATCCGCCCAACAGCGCGTTTCATCGTTCGTGCGAGCGCATGGGCGAGGTCGTCGCCAAGCAGGTCAAAATCTTCACCATCGAGACGACGCTCAACGGCGATACGTTCCACAACTTGCTCGGCTTTCTTCAACATCGAGAACACGCCTGGAACCTCCGCGACCGACTGATGTATCACGGCAGCCGGTTGGGCATGGCGGTGCTGCCGGGTCCGCTGCGGCGAAAGGCGTACAGTTCGCTGCCCGCCCCCTACGGCCTCACGGGCGTCCACGCCGGCGCAACCGACGCCGTGCATCAGCGGACGCTGAGCAACATCGACCGCCAGCACGAGGTCGAGGTGCCGAACCAGTTCGATATCGTGCTCATCGGCCTGCCCTCGATCGGCCCGTACAACGTCAACTCAATCCTCAACCCGATTCTCGTGCAGTGCCTTTCGACTGGGTACTTCTTCAATTTCTATCGCAATCGCCCGCTGGTGCGGCGCGGCGGCGTGATGATCATCGACCACCCGATCGAGAACAAGTTCAATAAGCTGCACCATCCTTCGTACTACGATTTCTTCAACGACCTGCTCTCGCAGACCCGCGACCCGGCCGAGCTCGAACGCCGCTTTGAGAAATCCTACGCCGAGAATGAGCGATACATCGACCTCTATCGCCGCTCCTACGCGTACCACGGCGTGCATCCGTTCTACATGTGGTACTGGGGCGCGCACGGCATGGCCCACATGGGCAAGGTCATCGCGGTGGCGCCCAAGAGCGTCGAAACCGCCCGGCGCATCGGGTTCGACATCGCGCCATCGATGGATGCCGCGATCGGCATGGCCCGCGACTTCATCGGCGGCGACGCGACGACGGCCTACTACCACTGCCCGCCGGTCATCATGTGCAAGCTTCCGGCGTGAGGATTTCGATGGGTCCTTCTCGCTTCCTGATCGTCGCGAATCCGACTTCGGGGCGGGGGTGGGGGCGGCGGATGGCGGAGGCCGTCGCCGAACGGCTACGCCATCACGGGAAACAGGTCGAAATCCGCTACACCGCCGCGCGCGGAGACGCCGAATCGATCGTCCGCGAGTCGTGCCATAGCGTGGCGCCGCCGGAGTGCGTCGTGGCCTGCGGGGGCGACGGAACCATTCAAGAGGTCGCCAATGTCCTTGCTTCGCTCAAAGCGCCGATGGGCGACGCCTGTCCGGCGATGGGGCTCGCCCCGACCGGTCGCTGCAACGACTTCGCCCGCGCGATGCGTATACGACCGGATCCTGACGCCGTCGCCGGCGCGCTTCTACATGGAACTGCGCGCCCAATCGACCTCGGTCGAGTCAACGATCGCTACTTCTGCACCGTCGCGACGCTGGGAGTGGACGCGGAAGTATCGAGCTTCGTGGACACGATGCGAATGCCGCTGCGCGGAACGCCGGCGTACATATACGGCGCGCTCCGCGTGCTCGCCCGCTATCGCCCGCATCCGCTGCGAGTCGAAGGCGACTTCGGCCTCATCGAGCGCCCGCTCTTTCTCGCCTCGAGCGCCAATACGCCGTTCTACGGCGGCAACATTCGAATCGCTCCGCAGGCCGACCCCACCGACGGATACCTCGACCTGTGCGTGATCGACCCGGTGTCTCGGCTCAAGTCGTTCGGCCTGCTGCCTCGATTACTCGCCGGAAAACATGTGGCGCTGCCCATCGTTCACTTTCATCGAACTCGGCGTCTGACGATCGACGCGCCTTCGCCGATGGACGTTTGGGCCGACGGCGAGCGCATCGCCCGCACGCCGGTGACGATCGATAGTATCCCCGGTGCCGTCCGCGTCATGGTTCCGGGATGAGAATCGGGTCCGCGAGATCAGCACGGACGATCACCACCCCGTTGCGGCGGCGAGCAACGCAAACCCGCTGCCCAGTACGAAGCTGAGCGGCACGGCAAGGTAGTCGAAGACGTTGCTGTAGAGAGCGACGATGAAAAGGAGAAACCCGTATGGTCGGATCATCGCGTAGAACGGCCCGAGCGTACGCGGAAACAGGTGCTCCAACACCCACGATCCGTCCAGCGGTGGAATCGGAATCAGATTGAAAAGCGCCAAAACAAGGTTGATGAAAACGCTGAGCTTGAGAAAAGTACACGCCAGCGCGAAGTACGACGCCAGCGCGAACCCGGACGCCGAGACCGGCATTGTGGGATCCAGTGACGCGAGACGCAGGACCGTGGCGTGCGGCACGACCATCCGCAACACGCACGCCGCGCCGAGGAGCAGCATCAACGACGCGCACGCCAGCAGCAGGTTCGATCCCGGCCCCGCAATCGAAATCAGAATATGCGCCCGCCGATGCCGGGGCAGCATGTCCACGTACACCGGCACGGGCCTCGCGTATCCGAATATCGGGGCATGAGCAACCGCGAGCACGATCGGCAGAAGCACCGTCCCGACCGGGTCGATGTGCGAAAGCGGGTTGAGCGTCACCCGTCCGAGCGACCTCGCCAGTCCGTCGCCCAGCCACCACGCGGTGATCGCGTGGCCGGCCTCATGCACGCTCAGCGATAGGATCACCACGACGATTCCGCAGACGATCATCCCCCAGTTTTTCTCGTCACCTTGGGCCGGTGCAGCCGTAAGACTGGTCTCATGCAGTTCGCGTCCGTGCCGCGAGATTCCCCGGACCGTAAGCATGGAAACGGAAATTCCGACTACAAAGAAGCATGTGGCGACGGCGCAAACGGTCCGCGAATGACGCATCGTCTCATTATGCGGAACAAAAACGCGATGCAGAATCAGCAGCGCCAATGTGGCGAGCGCCGGCAGCAGACCGATCACCGGAAGGAACGTCAACGACGAAAGGATCAACGCCCAGACGGCGATCGGCGATACCTTCGGCCAGGGCATACGGCGCGTCGTTTCGACTGCGAAGGTCGCACCGTCCGCAGTCGTGTCCGAAGTCGGAGTTGCGAAGGCCGCACCTGCGGCGGCGGCGGCGCCTGCCCCGGGAGCTTCCTGCGATGGGGTCCGAGTCGTCTCCGTCGGCGGGGCCAGAACGTCAAGGAGCGATGCGACCTGATCCCGCGACAGGATAAACTGAAGGCTGCGATCAAACGTGTCGAATCGGACTAGAAATCCGCTCTGGTAGCTCGTCACGTAGACGTCGGCGGGCCAGCGCTCGCGCGGAATCGTCATCACGGTGTCGTCGTCGCCGCGAAGGACGATCCGCTCCGGTTCGATCGTGACCAGCCAGCTTCGCCCCTGGGCGTCCGTCCAGTGTGCGGGCGCAACGCCCGTCGTGTCGTTCATCGGTCGAATTCATCCCTGCGGAAGCTGCTGCCCAGATAAATCGACCGGACACGCTCGTCGCGGACGATCTCGCGCGGCGTGCCTTCGGCCAGCTTGTGCCCCTCGTTGATGATGTAGCTGCGATCGGTGACCCGCAACGTCTCGCGGACGTTGTGATCGGTGAGCAGGATGGCGATGCCGCGGTCGCGCTTGAGGTGCAGAATCTCGGCCTGCAGGTCCTCGACGGCCTTGGGATCGACCCCGCTGAACGGCTCGTCGAGCATGATGAGCTTCGGCTCGGTCACCAGTGCCCGGGCGATCTCCAGCTTGCGCCGCTCGCCGCCGGAGAGCGTGCGGGCGAGCTGTTTGCGCTGTTCGATCAATCCGAACTGCCGAATCAGTTGTTCCGCCCGCTCGAAGCGTTCCTTCCGCGAAAGATGCCGCATCGTTTCAAGGATCGCGATCAGATTGTCCTCGACGGTCAGCCGCTGAAAGACGCTCGGCTCCTGGGAAAGATACCCCATCCCGAGCTGCGCCCGCTTGTACATCGCCAGCGAGGTCACGTCCTGACCGTCGAACACCACCTGACCCTGATCCGGGTCGATGATCCCGACGGTCATGCGAAACGTCGTCGTCTTACCGGCCCCGTTGCGTCCCAGCAGCCCGACGATCTCCCCGCTGCGCACGAAATAGGAGAGTTGATCGACGACCGCCCGACCGTTGTACCGCTTGACCAGCTCGTGGGCTTCCAGCAGCGGTTTGTCGTTGGTATGCTTCAAGCGCGCGTCCCGTACCTCATCGAATCCCGCGGAACCGCGCTCCCGGCGGAGCACGTCGCGGGTTTTACTTATACGCTTGTTACCACGTTTCGTGAAAGAAGGAAAGCATGCGCCCAAAGTTCGCTTATCTCACCACGAAGAACACGAAGACCACGAAGAAGATTTCAGGCCCGATACGCGGCGAACGGAAGCTCTCAGACAATGGAAACGTTCGACCGACAGGCTGTCGTCCAGCACACCCGCCCCGTGCTCTCGCGCGGGCCGTTTTCACACGGATATTTTCTTTTCGTGTTCTTTGTGTTCTTCGTGGTGTCGTGAGAAATTCGGGATAGCGGGCGGCTCGGGTTGGTGCGGTCAGGCCGCGAATTGTCGCGAATACTCAGCGAATCCAGCGCATCCGGCCTACATCCGGGATGATCCCGATGCGGTCGAGCAGCGGCAGCCAGTCGATGCGGTACCCCGCCGGCCAGTACACAAAAAACGCCTTGCCGATCAATTGATCTCGCGGGACCGTGCCCAGCTGGAAGGCTTCGCCGCGATCCCGCAGATGCGGACCCACCTCGTCCCACAGGCGCGAATCCTTGCTGGCCGCCGTGTTGTCGCCCAGCATGAAATACTCGCCCTCGCGCAACATGATCGGGCTGATCGGACTTCCCCATCCCATGCGCGGCGCCCACGGCAGCCGCTGCAGCGGATTCATCCGCATGTCGTGAAAATAGTATTCGTCGCGATCGACCGCCAGATGCGTCAGCTCGAACGCTCCGCCCTCCACTTCAATGCGCGGCGGGATCGCGCTCGGCACGCGCTTTTCACGCCTGAGTTTACCGACCTCCGGCGCGTAATAGGCGGGCGAGGACGGATCGGACGACGACGACAGCACTTCCTTTCCTTCAACGGTCAACGCAAGTCGGTAATCCACGTTTTCGAACTGGATTTCGACAGACTGCCCGACGGCGAACGGTTGCAGCGTCGCGGACGACATCATCCGCTCGGGGTCGGTCGTCCCTTCTTTTGATTCGGTCAGACTCACCGATCCATCCATACCGAGCGACGCCCGGAATGCCCGACCCCACTTGCTCAGGCCGACGCGGACGATTCCTTGCGAATCCTTCGGCGTTAGCACGAAACGAACGCGCTGGTCGGAAACTATCGGCGCGCTTCCCTCGCGGATGTTATAGGCGTTGCCCGCGCGAATTTCCTTGCCGACGATGGTGATGTAGTCGTCGCGCGCCTCGCACGGATGGAATTGTATTCTGCGTGACGACGTATCCCACCCGGAGGCCGCGCCGCGTACGGCGACCCAATGCGGCTGCCCGTTGCTGGGTTTCCGCGGGGGATAATCGTTGTCGTACACCGTGTGCCACAGCGAACGTTGTGCGACGGGCGTTTTTCCCGCGATCCTGAGTTTTCCATCGAGTTCCTCGTACGCTCGTGCGGAGATTTGCGGGAGTAATCCCTGATCCGCGTGGGTATAGCGCAAGTGCTTCTCGTGAATGTTCCGCTCAAGCTCGGCCACCGTCTCCGGCGACAGTTCCGAGATGGGGACCGTGTAGACGTCCCCGTCGAGGATCATCAGCACCTCGTTGGGCATTCCCGCGCAGCGCTTGATGAAATTCGTAACGCCGTCTTCCGGATCCTTGAAGACGACCACATCCCACCGCGCGGGGTCGAGACCAGGTCCGCCGATGTCGAAGGGCCACTTGAACACGAGGATGCGGTCGCCTTTTTCCGGCAGACCCATATCGTCGCGAAGGCGCAGGCGGGCGTTGGGCTGTCCGCAATTCGGACAGATCGCGACGGCGTTGGCCTCCACCATGCTGAAGCCGCGGCTGTCGTCCGGGTCCCTCAGTCCGTACGCGAACTCCGTTCCGCAGTCCTCGCACAGAATGGTCGCGTGGGCGCCGTAGAGCGTGGGGGCCATCGAGCCGGTCGGAATCACAAACGCCTCGACCACGAACGCCCGGAACACAAACGCCAACACCAGCGCGATCACGATCGATTCGATCGTGTCCTTGATTCCCTCGCGCTGGTGCGGCGGCGCAGCATGCACGATTCGCCGCGGCGGGGGCTCCGCAACGAGCGACGGCGTCGGATTTGATTCGAGTTCGTTCATATCGGATTACCGGACGACCGTCGCAGCGACGGCGTTCGATGGATTGTTACCTCAAAGCCATGGGTGGGCAAACCCGAACGAAGGTGCTGACGAAAAAAGACCCCCATAAGGCGGCGCACATTCAATCGCAAAGCATTCCGATGTCGATTTGGCTGAATCCACGGGCGGTCCCCGCCTCGCCCGAGTCCGACGACCACCCGCCCACGCGGATCGTGTAGCACGCCCCCGCGACCACGCCCGGAATGCTCACCACCGATCCCGTCTGAAACCCGCCGCACGAATCATCGTCGCACGCCGTCAACGTGTTATTGGTCTTGTCCGGACACGAACACCCGCCCGACGAATCGTTCGCCCCGTACACCGCGAGCACGGCGTCGTACCGCGTGCCGAGGCACATCGAAATCGACAACGTCCCCGAGCACGGAGCCGTGTACGCGAACCATACGTCCGCCCGAAACCGCTCCGGCTGATCGAACCCGCACTCCACTCCCGGGTCCGGCCCGTCGGTGGCGGCGAGGCGGTTGTCGCCCAGCGCCGTGCACACGTACACGTCACCGTCGCGCGGCAGGCAGGACTCGCCCGCCAGACAATCCTGCGACGCGATGCGGCACGCCCGATCGCCGATTTCCGACGGTGTCTCGCCGACGCATCGGCCTGCGTCGGGATCGGCAACCTGCCCCGCGCAGACCTCTATCGCGTCGGCGCAGTTGTCGTTCGGCGGCGTCGGGCAACCCCCCAAAATTTCGTCAAGCTCCGTGCAAGTCTGACCGGCGAAGAATAGAGCAGTGGCCGGACACGCCGGCGCGTCCTCGTCGCCGCACACCGGCGGCGCGCCCGGCGTACAACAAGCGCCCACCTGCAATAGCGGCGGGCCGTTGTCGCACAAGTACGCGTCCGCACCTTTGCGATCAACGGCTGCGTAATACGCGAAGGCCGAATACAGGCACTGTCGCAGCTTTACGTCGTCGAGCGTGAACGTGTCATGGCAGATGCCGGTCATGTTCGTGTAGAATCGCAGGTCGCATTCGTGTCGTGTTCCCTGGCATTGCACGTAACACGAATCATGGGCTTCGCACGCCGATGTGAAGCACACGCCTTCGAACGGACAATCCGGAATCAGCGCCGCCAGCCCGTTCCCGTCGCCGCAGGCCTTGCCGTCCTGAAACGACGCGAGCTCGTTATTCACGTTGGTATTGAACCGCGCGACGAACTCCGCGTTGCACGCCCCGACGCCCGGCACCGCCGCCGCGAGAATGATTTGTAGGGTTCGCCGTGCGGACCAGGTAGGGTGTGTCCCCGGACGCACCGCTCTTCGCTTCCGGTCACACGCGGGTGCCCCACCCCTTGCGATGGGGGACTGACCATCCGAACCCGGAGCGCAAGTGACGGGCGGGCATCGCCCCGAATCACCCCGCCGTTTTGCTTCTCGCCTCATACCCCGTCCCGCACTCTGGACACCTCGGTTCCGTCAACCCCGCGAGATTGTATACGCAATTCGCGCAAAGCCCGCGCCGCATAAACCCCCAATCGACAATCGAAAATCGTCAATCGACAATCATCGCCCTCAACCGCTTCAAATTCACCCTGTCCAAATCCGTTCCCCGTCCGTCCTTTCCCTTGGGCGTTTCGAGGATGAACGGAACCTCGACGAAGCGCGGGTCATTGACGAAGTGAGCGAAACCCGCCTTCCCGATCTTGCCCTTCCCGATGTGCTCGTGGCGATCAACGCGCGAACCGAGTTCGCGCTTCGAATCGTTCGTGTGGATGCACCGCACGCGGGACACGCCGACCGTGCGATCCAGTTCGTCGATCATGGCCGCGTACCCTTCCGCCGCCCTAAAGTCGTAACCGGCCGCGAAAAGGTGGCACGTATCGAGGCACACGCCGATTCGATCGGATTCGCGCACGCGATCCAAAATCGCCGCGAGCTGTCCGAAGTGCCAGCCGATGGCAGTTCCTTGGCCGGCCGTCGATTCCAGCAGGATCATCGTCGCAAACCCCGCGCACCGCCGATGCACCTCGTCGAGCGACTCGGCAATCCGTTCGATACCGGCCCTCTCCGCCTTGGTTTCCATCGGAACCCGGAGCGCAAGCGACGGGTCAGGGCCCCGCGCTGGCGCTTGGGGTTCGGACTGCATCGCGTTGTTTCCCTTCGTGGCTTCGTCTCTTCGTGGCTTCGTGGCTCCCTCGTTCATATGCGCTCCCGGATGAAAGACCAGCGCCTCGACGCCGAGCGCTTCGCAGCGCGTCAGCTCGTCGACCATCGCGTTCACGCTCATCTCCCGCGTGTCGCGGTTCGGTGAAGCAAGGTTGAGTAGATAGCTCGCGTGTGCGACAACGGGTGCCAAATCCGTGGCACGACGGGCCTCACGAAACCGCGCGACCTGCTCTTCGGTGAGCGGCCCGGCGCGCCATTGACGTTGATTTTTCACGAAGATTTGCAGGCAATCGCACCCCACAGCCTCTCCGGCCGCGAACGCGTTTTCCAGCACTCCCGCAACCGACATGTGTGCTCCGAACCGAGCTTTTTTGCCCGTTTTACCGAAACTCTCCAGGCTCGCCGCGTTGCCGCGTCTTTGATTACTCATAAGTCTATTGTTTATCATGGTTTACGGGCATCCGCAAGACGTTGGCGAGAATTCGAACGAGCTTCCGAAAAAAACTTTGCTGACCGCTTGACGGCGATCGGGCTTCTGATACGGTACGCAGTTCGCCCCCATCCCCAGCACTGAGCTGCGGATGGCGGCGAAGTCGGATGCTCTTTGACAATTGAAGAAGTGGACGCGGGTCCGTCGGAAATCGCGCAATCCTCCCTTCGGGGCGGCCTTGCGCGAAGCGCCGGCGGACCAAGGTAATGTGGATTAGAATCACAAGGTTCTCATCGAGACACGTTTCGATCTGGCGCTTGTTCGGGCCTGTTCGGATACGTGACTTCGAAATGAATCTCAAGCGCTGGAAGTCGGCTTGACACATTGCTGCACGGGCCCGCGAGGGCTCGCGACAGCCTCTCATGATTGTGGTCAAGCTATAAAGGGTGCATGGTGGATGCCT
>ERZ1292630.5165-Hain-H41-02um-R3-5165-length-10809-cov-6_pt1 | contig 10809 bp, 17 predicted proteins | sample MGYA00564408_ERZ1292630 | MGnify/ENA primary metagenome ERZ1292630 (study PRJEB36523, sample SAMEA6512641) | groundwater metagenome | collected 2019-01-08 | study: AquaDiva: Metagenomics assemblies of 32 groundwater samples
CGAGGCCGGGACAATCCGCATATCGGCCAATTGGGCTGAACATGGCGCGAAAGAAGGCCCCCGAACTGACGTATCGGAAGCACATCGCGGACTACGACTTTTCGGGTTTTGGGCAAGCATCTGGGGTCCATCTGGGGTCGGGTCCATCTATCCGTCGTCGGTTTCCCGCGTTGCTTCATGAACATTCTCGAACAAGCGCCTGATCTGCGGGTCCGCCAGCTTCAACAGCGCCGGATCGGACTGATACGCGAGCAGGATGAAAGCGCGATTCGCCTCGATCTCCCGCAGGAGCAGCAGGTTCTCTTCAGGCGTCAATTCAACCCTGGCCATGTTGCCCCTCCGCCAGTTGCCGCTTGATCTTGCGCAACTCTTCGACATCCACCACGTCCTTGCTCCGGCCAGTTCCGGTTTTCAAGCTTATCAGGTCGTCGATGCTCGCCACCGGAATCGACAGCGGCCCGATACGCTTGGTGACCGCATTGCGCTTGAGTTCGTCGAATGAAACCAGCGGACGCACCAGCACGTCGATGACGGTCGCCATCATGTCCGGACCGCGCAAGGCGAAAACCAGCATGCCCTTCTCGCGCTGCCATTGGTCGATAAGCGCGGCGTCGCGCAGGGAGTCAATCGGAATCGGCAGCACCGGCTTGAGGTTGGCGCTCTTGGCGCAGTCAACGAACTTCGCAAGGTTCTCATCGTTCAAAGCCAAAACCACATCCACGTCCATGGTGAGGCGTTGATAGCCATGCAAGGTCACCGCCAGGCCCCCGACCAGAACGTAGTCGATTTTGGCGCTGGACAGGGTAGCAAGAAGCTTGTACATGCTCATGGTCGAAGTGTACCCAGTCCGGGCGTCCCCCGCTATTGGACACAATCCGGGATGGGCGCTGTCTTGATCAGCGCAATGACGCGCCCCCAACTCCCCTACCAGAGCGTCTTCAGTCCGGCGTCGCGATACGCAGGCAAGGCGCCGTCTTTGGTCACCAGAACCAACTGCCGCTGGATAGCCTGCCAGACAAGCATCCGGTCGAAGGGGTCGCGATGTGGCGCACGTGGCAGCTTATGGAAACTCGCCGACTCCTCGGCCGACGGACTGATCAGCGCCAGTCCCATGTCCCGGGCGACGGAGACCAGATCTTCCGGGATCGTGTTCGCAAGAGCCAGTTTTCCGAGCGCGAACTTCAGCGAAATTTCCCACAGCGTGATTGACGACAGGCAGACGGCACTCGACGTGTCGGCGATGGTGGCGCGTGCGCGGCGACTCAGTTTCTCGGGAGAAAAAACCGCCCATAGAAAGCTATGGGTATCCAGCAGGTAGCTCATGCGGCGAGAAACTCATCGTCGCTCAACGCAAAGTCCTCGGCCAGGGTAAAGCCGCCTTTGCCTTTGAGCAAGCCGAGCGGTCGCTTGCCGGTGCCCGCTGCGAATTCTGCATAAGGCACCAGCGCAGCCACGCGCTGCTTCTTGCGCCCGTAACAGACGATGACGGACTCGCCCGCCCGGACGGCCGTCAATACATCAGAAAACTGAGCCTTGAATTCGCCGATGGTCAGGGTGCGCATGCTGGTCTCCAAAAGAGACTCCATTCTTGCATATCAGGACAAGTTGTCAAGATGGATTAAAAGGATTAAAGGGGCTCACATCCGCGTCGGAAATAAATGCGAACACGACCCCTTTTATCCTGCTTTATCCTGACGAGAGAAGGGCCGCGATTGCGGCCCTTCGTCTATCTACCGATCCGTTGGACAGCCTGCGCGGCGGTGACGATGGGGATGCGCTCGAAGCTGGCGATGCTGAGCGGTGAGCAATTGATGGGGCGTGCCGCGCCACAACAGTGCCGACAACACCACATTGGTATCAACAACGATCCGCACCCGCGCTTTTCGCTTGTTCCTGAGCCCGTGCGCGCCGCTCGGCCCGAGCCGCCTTCACTTCGGTGGCGATCTCTTCCTCGCTCATCGGTTCCACGCCCGCCGCCTCCAGGGCTGGGGCGATGGCGAGCAGCCGGTCGAGCGCTGCGCGCCGCGCGGCCTTGGCCGCCAGGAATTCCACAAAATCCTCCACTTCCGCCACCTGCTGCGGCGAGAGCGTCTTGATCTTCGAGATCAAGGCCTGTTCGGCAATCGCGTTCATCGCATCCTCCTTCCGCAAAAAAAAGGCTAAAAACAACAAGAACAAAAGGGAAGAACAAAAGGGAGCCAGGCTCGATCTATCTTTCACAACCCCAGCTTCCCTTGCCCCTCTTCCCGTATTGTAACCCCGGTCAGCACGCGGAAAGCGATCTGCTTTCCTTTTGGCAAGAACGGGCAGTCGGGCGGGACCGGCGAGGGCGCCAGGGCTCTTTGCTACACTAGCGGCCCCTGGACTTCGGATCCCGTATCGCGCGCTGGCCGGCGCCGCGCAACGGGCGCGCCCCTGGTCCGGGTGGTTGTACCGGCAACGCAAGTTTTTGATCCGCAGCAGACTAGAAAGATTCCGCCCATGTGCTTAGCCGCAATATCCATGTCCGCAGTCCCGCAACAGCGCCGTTCAGTGCGCGCGTTCAAGGACGCGCCCGTCCCGCAGGAAGTGCTCGAGGCGATCTTTACCCTCGCGCAGCACGCCCCCTCCAACTGCAATGTCCAGCCCTGCCAGGCCTACGTCGTATCCGGCGCGAAGAAAGACCAACTGAAAGCCGAACTGGTCGATGCCGTATCGAGCGGCAAGCCCGCCAACCCGGACTTCGAGTGGGACGTCAGATACCAGGGCGAGCATCGCGAACGCCAGTTCGGCTCGGCCAATGCGCTCTACGGCGCGATGGGCATAGAACGCAACGACAGGCAACGCCGCCAGATCGCGATGTTGCGCAACTGGCAATTCTTCGGCGCGCCGCACGCGGCGTTTTTCACCATGGCGAAATACCTCAAGCTCACCGGAGCCGTCGATCTCGGCATCTACGCCCAGACGCTGGCAATGCTGATGGCCGAGCGCGGCATTTCGAGCTGCATGCAGGGCGCGCTCGGGATGTTTCCGGACCCGGCGCGCAAGATGTTCGGTCTTCCGGACGAGGTCGGAATACTGTTCGGCATGTCCTTCGGCTACGCCGACGACGTCGCGCCCGCCAACAAGGCTCGTACCGACCGGGTTTCTTTGGATACGATGGTTCGATTCCTCGGCTAGCGATTCCGAGGCGGCACAAGGCGCGATAGGCGTAGGCCCAGTTGCGAACACCGCGCCAGCCAGGCGCGGTCCGCCGGGCGGCCGCCTCAGTCCACGAAGAAATCCGGAATGAAGTTCTTCGTTCCCGGCTTGACCGAGTATTTCTCCAGATCCGTCACCCCATGGGCTGCCAGCAGCTCATCGTCGATGTAAAAATTGCCGCTGTTCGAACTCGGCCCGGTAAGGATGAGGTACGCCGCGTCGGCGAGAATCTCCGGCTTGCGGCACCGGTTCACGTCCACGCCCGGGATCATCCGCAGCGCGGCGGTGGCGATGGCGGTGCGCGGCCACAGGCTGTTAACGGCGATGCCGTATTTTCTGAACTCGCCGGAATGGCCGAGCGTGCACATGCTCATGCCGTACTTGGCCATGGTGTAGGCCGTGTGCGGTGCGAACCACTGCTGCTTCATCGACAGCGGCGGCGATAGGTTCAGCACCTGCGGGTTGCGGCCCGCGGCGGCGGCTTTTTTCAGCGCGGGCAGGCAGGCCTGGGTGCAAAGGTAGGTGCCGCGCGCATTGATGCCGTTCATCAGGTCGTAGCGCTTCATCGGCGTGCGCTCGGTGTCGGTCAAGCTGATGGAAAAAACGAGGTCGGTTTCACATTCCCACCAATTCAAGCCGTCCGGGGCTTTTGTAGGTCTTCCTCGCTTGGGTTACCGCACCGCACGTTTCAGCGACGCTCGCGGAAAGTGAACCCGACCTATTTTCCAACCTATCTGTTTGCAACTGGCCCGACCAGCCTGTAAACTGAATATTCAAGCTTCAGGTCAAATCAGCCATGAGTCAATCTCCCCTGCTCGACGCCCGCAAAGCCGCCCGTGCCGCCAAGCACCAGCAGGACGAGGACTTGCGCGCCCTGCATGAGAGGGCGTTGGCTCTAGTGTCCGACAGGATGCGCGCTCCCTCGGTTATGGCGCGTGCCCAAGCGGCGATTGCGAAGTGGGAAAGCGCGCAGACGTGCAGCCCCTTCTATGTCGAAGAGTGGCGGCGTATTCTCGCCGATCCCGTCGAGGGCCTGCGCCGGTATGTGCTGCAACCGGACGCGCCCAACGGCGTGGCGCTGATGCACAACACGCCCTTCGGCTTTTTGCTGCGCGAACCGGCAGCAGCGTGAATCGCGAACATATTCAACGCCTGCTTGGAGAGGCCGCCAAGCTCACCAACCATCGCGATTACGTGATCATCGGCAGTCTTTCGGTGCTGGGCGCCGTTGCGACTCCGCCCGACACGATGGTGCACTCGATCGATATCGACCTCTACCCCAAGAACGATCCCGGGCGTACCGCCGAAATCGCATTCCATCTGGGGTTGGGCAGCGACTTCGAGCAAAGCCACGCGTGGTGTCGCCCATGCTGCCGACGCTGCCGGAAGGCTGGCAGCAGCGCCTGGTTCGCCTCGAATTCGAGAACGGTGTTACCGGCTGGTTTCTGGATCCGAATGACGCCGCGATTTCCAAATACGTACGCGCTGAACCGCGCGACCGCGAATGGATCCGGGCCGGGCTCGATGCAGGCATCCTTTCCGCCGCCGTCATCGAATACCGCATGCGCGAAACGTCGATGGAAGTCGACGAACGGGTGCGGGCAAAGCGGGCTTTCGAGGAAGACCGGGCCAGACTGGCCGGCAAGAACGCAGGCAAGTGAACGGAGATAGGGGTACGTCCCCGATTCTCCGATATCTCAGTCCTCAGCGATATCCTCGCGCACCAGCATCCAGACACGCTTGAGGGGCAGTTCGGCCTGGATCTCTGGGGCAAGCTTGTCGTAAGTGCGATATACGGCATTTACGATGTCGCTTTGATCCCAAAGCCTTACCTTGAATACTTTCTGACGTGCCTCCTGCTTAAGTGGCTGCGTAAAACCGCCCCAGCACACGAGTAAGCCTTGATCCGCCTTGAAAGTGTCCATTGTTCCGACGAGCTCGCGGAACACTTTCACATCCGCAGCCGACTCCGTCGCCTTGACCTGTACACAAAGCGTTGGGGAGTCGAGACCAAGCGGTCCGCAGCCCGCCAGGATATCTGCCCCGCCATCCGGCCCCGGCGCAGAGACGGTCGTGACGTATCTCTCAGCTTCAAGCACTGCCGCTACGAGTCGTGCCAACTCGTGCGCCTGGAAATGCTTGCGCACGTGGGCCACAACTTCATCCTCTGCAGCCTGCGCAAGATTGATCACTGCTGCAGCGTCGGAGGCGGTCTCGACTTCCCCTTTTTTCTCGACGGAACCGTCAGGATCGACATAACCTGGATCCGGCTTCCCAGCCAGCACTTCCGCGACCCGGTGCTCGGCATCATTGCGCTGGATACGACAAACGGTCATGGCCGCCCCGAATGAGTAAAGCAAGTCTTGCTTGAACGCCGAGCGGGCAACATCCGGTTTGATCCATGTGACCTTGCGCGTATGCCGTTTCTCCGCAGCGATCATCGTGTACTCGTATGGCCCAGAAAGGCGTCCTAGTGCGATCTGACCAGGGCGGGTCTTGAGAGGCAATACCACGATGTCTCCCTCCTTCGCGGTCCGACCGAACGCCCAAGCCTGGCGTGCCCGATTTGCTGCGCGGTCCTGATTCGGATTCTGATCCGCGCGCAACAAAGCCTCAGTCAGCGAATCCACATCCGGGTAACTCGTGAGATCCTGCGCGTCCCGGAAACCAATTAGGACTCGTCCTCCTGTAAGAGCGGTATCATCGTCCTCGCCCCGCGCTCCTGTCCGCATCAACCACACTTTGTCGCTCATTTAATCCCACTAGGCAATACTGCCTTCGCCCGCTTCGCCGGCAAAGGATAAGAAAATCTTTCGCAATCTGCAGCCCAACCACGGAAAATCCACTGCAATCTATAGCCGCCGAATGCCAAAAGAATTCCAACGATGCACACCGGGGACGGACGCCGGTTTGGAACTGGTGCACACTGAGCGGGGCACGGCGGCGAACGTGGCCGATGTGAACTGCGGAAAATCCTTCGATATTGGATTCCACCATTACCCTGGTTTTCTGTGCGCATTCATGTATTCGCGCAGCGCGGCGTTAATGCGACTCTGATAACGCTGGCCTGTGTTCCTGAAGAAACTCAGCACATCCGCATCCAGGCGAAGCGTGACCTGCTGCTTGTTTTCGGAAGGCACCAGAGCGCCCGGCCGCGTCCACTGCACGGGGCCGGTTTGTCGCGCAATATCGCTGTAGTCAATACTGGCGTCGGGCATGGCCGCCACGGCCGACAAACGTTTGCGCTGCGCCGCAGTCGGCGATGCGGGATTTTTCGGGTCAAGTTTGAATTTCACGGTATTGCGCACGTTCATGAGCATCAGCCTTTCTCGCTGAAATCAATCGGATGACGTCGCCGTCTTCGCCACGCACGGTATAGACAACCGCGAGCAAAACCGGTTCGACAAGACCCACGGTTTTCCAGCGATCTTCGCCGTAGGCATCCCGACCATTGAAGGTTTCGATGCGATTCGGGTCAGGGAACACTCGGGCAGCATCCTCAAAACTGACACCGTGCTTGCGTAGATTGAGCGCGGCTTTGTCGGCGTCCCACTCGAAATCCATCAGTTCAATGTACTACGTTTGTAACTACACCGCAAGCAACGGCGACACAGCGCGTATCGAACGAAATGCGTTCTGCCCTTGCCGCCCCCGAGCGGGTGCAGACCTATTGCTTCATTTCGCGCTTGAGGATTTCGGTGGCGGACGAAGCGGACATGCCGCGGCAGCGCGCGTTCCACAGGAAATTGAACATCGGAGCGCTCAGCGTGCCCTCTATCTGCGGCAGGGCGGACGTCTTGGTCGCGTCGGCAAGAAAGCGCTTGCCGTTTGCGGTCCCGCACACGATGGCCCCGAGATTGTCCGGAATCAGCCTGAGTCCTTCGAAGCTAATGTCGGCGGCAGGACGATCCAGCGCTTTCGCAACCGCAGCGCGGGCCTGTTGCAGCAGAAAACCCTCGTTTTCCTGCTGGACGACAGACAGCGACGGGCTCAGCGCCAACGCCAGGACGATTGTGCGGTAAAACCAAAGGCAGGCGGCCAGCTTCATGGTGTCCCCAAGGTACCAACCCCGGCCAGGTAACGCGGGGACCTGAGGATGCGTAGGCTATCCGCAGCTACGGGTTTTGTCCATGGCATCCTTGCGGCAGTGGCCGGCGGCAGCCACCCACGCCCGCCTTCGCGCGGGCGTTGTTGCTTGTGCGCTTTAGCCGCGTTTCTTCTCTTCCGGGGTGATGAATCCGATAGGCCGGCGCTTGGGCTCAGGCGGGCTCATCAACTCGCGGATAGCTTCGAACACCTGCCTCAACTGGGTGCGGGTGGTGGCGGCGAGCGTGTCGTGGCGGAGCGCGAGCGCCTCGGTCTTTTGCTCCGGTTCTTCGAGCTTGGCGGCAAGCTCCTTGTTCGTGGCGAGCATCTCGCGCAGGCGCACGAAGGCGCGCACCACGTACACCGAAACTTCGGTGGCGCGCGGCGAATTGAGGATAGTGGCGGCCATGATGGCGCCGTGCTCGGTGAAGGCATGGGGCAGATACTTGCGGTGCTGGCCGCGTGCGGTCTTTAAGGTCGCAAATTGCGACCTTAAAGCATCCCATTCTTGCTGCGCGAGTTGGAACATGAAGTCCAAGGGAAATCGCGCCTTGTTGCGGCGTACTTGCTCGTTGAAGCGCTTGGTTGTGACGTCGTAGAGCGCTGCAAGGTCCGTATCGAGCAGCACCTTGTGTCCGCGCAGGACCAGACAGTTTCTCTGCGGCCATCCACCGCCTTGCCCTCATAGCACCCCGAACTGATCGAGGTCGCGCCGGAGCTTGCTCACATCGACGAACTGCTCCGCCGGCAAACCGCAGGCGCGCGCGGCGGAGACGAACTCGGGCACGTCGTCGAAGTAAATCAGCCTGCTCCCCGGGGCGCACAGGCCCAGTGCGCGATCGAACATCTGCCGCGCCGGCTTGGCATAACCGACCTCGTAGGACAGCACGAGCCGCCCGAACTTTCCCAGAAAACCATAGTGGCTGCGTACGTAATCGAGATGCAAGACGTCGGTATTGGATAGCAGCACGAGATCGGCATGCTTTCCGATTTCATCGAGTAAGCCCGTCACCTCCCGCTTCTCGGCGAAGATGTCGCACCAGATTTCGGCGAACTCGAAATACGGCAGACGCAGTCCGACGGCGGCGCAAAAGCGTGCAACAAACTCCCGCGGGCTCAGGCGGCCGGTATCGAAAGCGGCTTTTTCCTCGCCACCGAGGATGGCGTCGCGAATGACCGCGGCCGGCGCTCCGCCGGCCGCTTCGAGGCGCGCGCAGGCGCGCATGAAATCAACGCTGACCAGCACGCCGCCGAGATCGAAAATTACGGTCGGACGCACCATCGCCCGAGCGGCTCAGGCGCACCAGTCGCGCATCAACTGCGCATACACTTCGACCGCCTGGTCGATGCGTTCGACGTAGCAGTATTCGTCGGTCTGATGCGCCATCTGCGGCTCGCCCGGACCGAGGATCACCGTGGGCGGATCGCGCCAAGCCTGGTTGAGCGCCGCGGCATCGGTGAAGTAGGTCGCCGAGCGCGGCTCCGGACGTCCACCTAAAAAGGACGCCATCAGCGCGTACACGCTCTGCATCCAGGGATCGGATGGATCTGTGTACACCGGACCGACATCGACCATGGGTGTAAGTTTCACCTGGCTGCCGAGGGATTCGGACAGGCGCCGGCGCAGCTCCCCGTGGTTCATGCCCGGCGTAGTGCGGATGTCGATCTGGATTTCGGCAGCATCGGGCACCGAGTTGATGTTGAGGCCGCCATGCAGGCTGCCGACGTTGAGCGTGGGCTTGCCCATGAGCGCATGCGCGGCCGCGCCAAAATCGAATGCCTTGAGCTTGAGCACCGCCTCGGCGGCCTTGTACACGGCGTTGTCGCCATGCTCGGGCATAGAGCCGTGCGCGGTCACGCCGCTGGTCACGCCCTTTAGCCAGAGCGCGCCCTTGTGTCCGATCAGAGGATAGTTGGCGGTCGGCTCGCCCACCACCAGCGCCCCGATCTCGCCCAGCGCCTTGCGCTCCCGCGCCAGATGGAAAGCGCCGCCGCAACCGCACTCCTCGTCGGCGGTGATCACCAGCACCACGCCCGCGGACTGGCGCAGCCGTTCGGCGAGCTGCAGCGCCGCGACGGTGAAAGCGGCGACACCGCTTTTCATGTCGCTAGCACCGCGGCCGTAGAGCTTGCCGCCTTCGACAGTGCCGGCGAAAGGCTCGTGCTTCCACGCCGCCGCACCTAGCGGTACGACGTCGATATGGCCGGTGAAACCCAGCGGCGGTTTGCCCTTGCCACCGCCTATCCTCGCCACCACGCTCGCGCGCTGCGGCGCGAACTCGTGATAGCTCACCTCGAAACCGCCGCGTTGCAGCAATTCGCCCAAGTGCTGCGCGCAGGCGCGTTCGTTTCCCGGCGGGTTGATGGTGTTGAACGCCAGCAATTGGCGGGTCAGTTCGACCGCTTCAGGTATCGATTGCATTTATTTCACTCCAATCGCGCGTTCGCAGTGTCAGCCGAAATATGCCGCGCGCACTTCGGCATTTTCGGCGAGTTCCCTGGCCGTGCCCGAGGCCACGACCCTGCCTTGCGACAGCACGTAACCGTGCTGCGCGATGGCCAGGGTCTGGTGCACGTTCTGCTCCACCAGCAGCACGGTGATGCCGAGCTCATTGATGCGCCGGATGACGTTGAAATTTTCTTTCACCAGCCGCGGCGACAATCCGAGCGACGGCTCGTCGATCAGGAGCAGCTTGGGCTCGCCCATCATGCCGCGGCCGATCGACAGCATCGCCTGCTCGCCGCCCGACATGGTGCCGGCGAGCTGCGCCGCGCGCTCGGCGAGGCGCGGAAAAATCCCGAACACCTGCGCGAGGCGGCCGGCGATCTTGCCTGCATCGCGTTCCTGGTAGGCGCCCAGGCGCAGGTTTTCGACCACGGAGAGCTTGGGGAAGACCTTGCGCCCTTCGGGGATGCAGGCGATGCCGGTGGCGACGACACGGTGCGTGGGCATGCCGGCGAGATCGGCGCCATCAAACATCACGCGGCCGCGGCGCGGCGGCGTCAGCCCGAGAATGGCGCGGATCAGCGTGCTCTTGCCCGAGCCGTTGGAGCCGAGGATGCAGGTGATGCTGCCCGAGGCGACCGTCAGCGATACGTCCTGCAGCACGTCGGCCTTGTCGTAGCCGGCATGGACGTTCTCCACGCTGAGCATCGTCGCCATGGTCATTCGGTGCCCAGGTAGGCTTCCTGCACCTGCGGGTCGGCGGCGACCCGGGCGTAGGGGCCTTCGCAGATTTTCTGGCCGTAGTTGAGCACGATGCAGCGCTCGGTGATGCGCTCGATCACGTTCATCTCGTGTTCGATGATGATGATCGCAAGGCCCGGCATGTGCTCGCGCACGATCAGGATGTCGTCCATGAGCTCGCGCGTTTCTTCCTGCGTCATGCCCGCCGAAGGTTCATCCAAAAGCAGCAGCGTCGGCTGGCTGATCAGGGCGCGGCAGATCTCGATGCGGCGCCGGTCTATCATGTTGACGCTGCCTGCCGCTTCGCACAATCTTTCGGCGAGCGAGGCGCTGAAGGTCCGCACCAGTTCGCGCGC
>ERZ1292630.5169-Hain-H41-02um-R3-5169-length-10807-cov-6_pt1 | contig 10807 bp, 4 predicted proteins | sample MGYA00564408_ERZ1292630 | MGnify/ENA primary metagenome ERZ1292630 (study PRJEB36523, sample SAMEA6512641) | groundwater metagenome | collected 2019-01-08 | study: AquaDiva: Metagenomics assemblies of 32 groundwater samples
TCCAAAAAATACCCCCCCCCCCCCCTATCTGCTCGTCGACGCTATGCCATCGATAAGGAAGCGCTCGCGGTCGCTCGCGCGTAGCACCGATACGCCCGCCATCGGATGCCACAGATCTGTCGCGGCCGCGGCGGAACCGTTGTTGCCGCGGCTTACGACCCGTCCCGACGACCTCAAGAAGAGCCTCTCGCGCCGCAGCCACAGCCGTACCGTGATGATGCGCGGAGCCATGGGGGGCGCCCCGCTTGCTAGCGGGTCCTCTGCGAACGCCTTCGCCTTCGTGGATCCTGTTTCCTTTGCGTTGTCGTCGTCGCCGACCCGCGACCGCCATCCTGGGCATTTCGGCGGACCTTCGCCAACTCCGCGGAGAGCATCTTCCGCCCCGGACACGACCACCGCGGGAGAATCCCACGATGCCCCAGCCGATTACGCCACGCCCCTTCAACCATTGTGCGCTTACATCGGCCTAGCGGGGGCCTCTCTTGGCGGCCGACGCACCGTCCGGTGCGGCAACTACGCGTTGCCGCACGAGCGCTGCTGTGCGCGGCACCTGGTATCGTCCATTGTCGCCCTGCACATGTCGCCTTGGGGATACGACCCGACGGAAGCCGATGTCCATTTCTCCGGCGACACTCACGAGGGAGACGACGAAGGAAGAGGGGCCTGCCCTTCCTCTTCCCCTGCGAAGCCTACTGCCACGGCGGTCGTCGGTGTGGAGTCGTGGATGGATGATCAAAGCTCGACTTTGTGCAATGCCGTTGGGAGCATTTCCCTTGCGCGGTCGCCGTTGACGCCAACGTCTCCGCATGAGCCACCTCCACCCTCGTTCGCTTCCTTCCTGGAGAAGCAATGCGATTCTCCGGCCACGCCGCCGCTCGTACGTCGCCCGACGTTCAACAAAAAAGACGCTCCGGGCCTTCAGCCTGACAGCGCTGCACGCCGCCCTCCGCCTCTTCCTCTTCCTTCTCTTCCCCTGTCATCGTTTCCTAGGCGCCTCACCAAGAAGGAGGAGGATCACGTCGCCCTTGAGCGACTGGCGGTGCCACCGCAGTTGACGACAACGTCCAAACCGATCAAAGGCGAAGATGACGACGCTAAGGCAACGAAGGACGGGCGGCATCCCCCCCCTCCCCTTCGAATCGCCTCCGAGGCGGCGGCGGCGGCCGCGTGCCTCCACCGCCGCGGACCCGATGAGAGCCGTTGCGGCGACGGATTATCGTCGTGCGAGGAGGACGCGACGGCGCTGCTCGCGAAGTGGCCGCTTCTCTTCGCGCCGCCGCGGCGTCAGTTTCATATGAGCGTGCTCCGGCGAAGGAGGAAAGGCTCTTGTGCGCCGACCGCGGCGTACGAACTCCCCGCCGGTACGGTGGTCTCCGTCGAGGGAGACGCTGCCTTCACGGCACTTTTGCGTACCCGAGCGGTGGTGCCACCTAAGCACCTCGACGAGTCCATTGGCCTGATTCAGCCCTCAAGGCGGTTTGGCCGTCGTAGGGGAGCCCCGAAGCACGTGACTCCGATCCAGCCGGGCAACTGCGTCGTTCGCGCTCTGGTTTCGGGTGTTCCTCAGCGCACCGTGGCTCTCCTCCATCCACGTGAAGAGGACGGTGCTTCGAACATGACCGACACGATGATCGCAGTGGAACAGCGGCTCGTGGTCGTCCTCACCAGTCGCAAGGTCCCCGGTGGGGCGCCGTTGACGTTGGAAGCAACGGATCCCGCCACCCCAACTATTGGCGGTGGTGCCGCAGCCGTCTCACCGCCGGCCCTGACGATGGCGTCGCCTTCTGCTCTCGTTGCTGCTGCGACTGCTGCTGATGTGACGAAGAAGGAGGAGCCGTCGTCGTCGTCGATCGCCGCCCATGAGGAACGAGGGCCCGCCCCCCTGACGCTCGTGGGCACGTGGCCCACGGACGCGTACTACCACGGCGTGGGCGAGGCGACGCGCGTCGAGCTGCCTGTGGGTGAACGGAGGAGGCGAAGGCCGGGCGCCTGCGGGGGGAACCCGTTATACTTGGCGCCCCCCTATGCGGCGCTCCGGCTCGTTCCGTGCCCCTGGCTGCCGGATGGCCACTTGGCCGTGATCGCCGCCGAACCGATACCCAAAGGGACGTGTTTCGTGTACGGGGGCTTGCTGGTCTCCACGTTGCCGAAGCACCTGCACGCCGCAGGGGGTGGCCCTGGCGCGGGCACCGTCGGTGGGGCGATGTCGCAACGGGTACCAAGCCGTGGCGAGCCGTGCGAAGAAGCGGACGCCAACGAGGCCGACGGGAGCGGCGGCGGTGGGGACGAAGAGATGGCGTCCCAGTCGTCGTCGGTGGTGATTGTTTCGTCGATAGCCGCGACGACCGTTTCTTTCCACGGCGAGAGGAAGGGACCATCACTACCACCGGTCGACGCCGATGACCCGACCTCGTCCACCCCCCGCCCCGCGTTCATCACGGTGCGATCCGTGGTATCGCTGAAGGAGAGAACAATGCATCCAGACCACCTTGGGAGCCGCTTCGCGGAGCGGCCTGGCGTCGGTCCAACGGCCTCTGCGGTGGTCAAAGACGACGATGACGCGAAGGACGAAGGGGCACGGAGCACGCCGCCATCGGCGGGGGCCGACCACCACCTTGTCACAAACCCTTACGAGTACACCATCTGCATCAAGCCAGGGGTGTCCGTGGTGGGCCAGTCCATCATGCGCTACGTGAACCATCGTTTCAACCGTTGTTCGGTCGGAAACGTGTCGCTGCAGACGCTCGAATACGCCACCGCGGAGTGTTACAGCCGACAGCTCTTTTCCCCTCCAGTGGAGCGGACGATGACGAGGGCCATCGCTCAGGTTCGTGGCGGTAAGGAAACGACGACCGCAGAGAGACGCCGGGTCGAGAGGAGAGCCACAGGGGGACAAGACGACGGTCGCCACGATGTCGATGCGATTCCGTACTTCGTCGCCATGAGGGACATCCTCGCCGGTGAGGAACTCCTCGCGGCATCGTACGGCGCCGCCTACGACGCGATCTTGGAGCGCGACGCGTGCTGCACCAGTTTACCCTTGTCGGATCTGGAGTGCCGACTACTCCGCCGATTTTATGCTCAGCAAGATCAACCGCCGTGGTCGAAGTCGGGATCAGGATCCGTTGCTGTGGTGAAAACGCATGTCACGGCGGGCTACGAAGGCGTGTACATTGACGCATTCGACGTCGGTGACGTGGTCGAGGTTCCAGGAGGCGTGACCTGCGTGAGCCGACTGAATCGTAGCGGGGCCTCAACGAGGGGAAGGAGACCTGCCACTGCCACCAGAGGCGCCGCATCCGTCGCATCCGGCGCGGCTCAATTGTGGGTCGTCACTCGCGTGATGCACGGAGCCGGGGCACTTGGCGTGGCGGTGAGCCGGTTGTTGTCCCGTGCCAAGCGGACACAGTCTCGGGAGCAATCGCGAAAGCAGATCGCGACGACGACGCCGGGGGTGACGGCCGGCCCCGCCACGGAGGACGTTCGTTCTGCGCTTGCCGCCATCGTAGAGGCTGCGACTCGCATGGTGGAGTGGGCTCCGTTGCCACCATGCGGCCAGGAGGCCAGCAGCCGCCCTGATGCGGCGGCGCCGGCGCCCAGCGGCTGTCAGATGGGTTCATTCTTGGAACTCGAGCCGCTCACACCGTTCTCCGGTGTGCCGCGACGTGAGGAAGCGCGCCCTCGCACGACAGCCATCGAGCGATCAGCACACAGGGGCGACGCGCCGAGAGAAGGGCCGGTCATCGTGCTCGCTCGCGCGGCGATACGACTCGCTCCTACCATTGACCTTGGTGAAACCTATACGGTCGACGCCGCGGAGCTCCTCGACGCCGGTGACGACGAGGACGACGCCGGAGGTGGGGAGCCAGCAATGCGCTTCTTCCTGCAGAGGCACCACCACCAATCGACTCATCATCTCTCGGACGCTCACAAACCCCCACCTCGCGGTGGCGAACGCACGGTCACCGTGCACGAGGTGTGCGACAGCTATTTCGCTCGTCGCGCTACCGCGCGCTGTCACGTCACGGAGGCGCTGCGGCAGTTGCGGCCCGATCGATCACATAGGGGCGTGAGGCAGCCTTCGGAACAACCTATAGACCACTGGCTCCGCGATGCTGCCACGCTACTAGCGGCGACAACCACGTAGCATAGATTGGGATACCAGCGGCGCCTCTCCATCTCCTCTCTATTCCTCCTCAATGCACTCTCATTCCTTCCCCTCCCAGCTCCCTTCTCAACTCCACTCACAGTGTCGTTTTGGCAGCGGCGCTGTGAACGAATTCCGAAGTGTTGGTCGGCCGAGAGCCCTCCCTCTACTTCCCATCTACGTGTGCCACTCGACAGCTGTTAACACAAGTTGCTTTTTCCCTCAAGCCGAATGAAGCGCTCTGCCGTGTTGCCGAAAGTGGCCCATCCGATCCATGCGACGGATCAAAAGTTTCTCCCGCCGCATGGGGCCGCCGCCGTGCGCAAGAACATCAGTTCCCGAACCACCCACAAAAGTGGCGTTGCGGCGGTGAAGCAAGCCACCGCGCATGCGGAGGTCCGCGCGCCGGCGAAGAAGGCCCACCGGTTCCGTCCCGGCACCGTAGCGTTGCGCGAAATCCGCAAATTGCAGGCGACTGTCCACACCGTTCTGAAGCGCGCGCCGTTTTACCGTTTGGTGAAAGAGGTCGCCATTAACTACGCGCCGGATGCGATTCGCTTCACGAAGAGTGCCGTCGACGCGGTACAGGAGGCGACCGAGTCGTTCGTGACGAGTCTGCTAGCCGACTCCAACTTGTGCGCGCTGCACGCTAGACGCGTCACCGTCATGCCGCGGGACATTCAACTGGCACGCCGCCTCCGAGGTGAACGGCTCTGAGAGCGTGGCGACGGCCATGACGGCGGGTGATCCTTATGAACCAGACCTGGGAAGCTGGATGGCGCGATTTTTCAGTTGCTCAACGTGCGACCTTCCCCCCGTCTCGCCTTCCGCCATCCGTTCGGATCGTTTTGCCTCCGCACCTCCTCCAACTCACTCCCCTCCTTTGTCCCTTCCGTCCCCCCTCCTCGCCCAGCACAGGTTGGACGCGCCTTCGAAAGTGTGTCGTGAAGGGCTGCCGCGGCTGGCTCAGAAGATGATGATGTGTATGTGAAGGCTCGACGTTGGCTCTCTCGTTCGGAACACCACGGCAACCGGTCACTCCATCTCAGCTTTGTGCTTTACAACGTCACTGCTTGCCTCTGCGGCGCCCCCAATAGTATTTCCTTCCTTCCCCGTTTCCGACATGGCTGCCACGCATGTCGACTCACGCCCACCGCGTAACGCACCCTACCCGACCTCCCAGGTGTCCGGCAGCGCGAGCCGCGTGAACCTCCTCCGACGCCAGCAGCGACTGCCGACGAGCGGCTACACGACTTCGAGCCAGCATCCCGCCCTGCCCCTGCCGTATGGTCCTGGCCCGGGTGACATGCTGGGTGGTGCGTCCTCCTCAGGCGGTGGGACCGAAGCGGCGGCGGCGGCTCAATACGTGCGCAACTTGAAGGAACAAGTGGGCGTGTTGAAGTCCGAAGTCGGCATGTTGAAATACACCGGACCCACAACGAAGCTCAGCAGCAACGTCCCACTTGCCGTCGATGTGCATGACGTCGACCTCGTTGAAGACGCTCTTCGACAAGGAAGGCACTCCACGGACCAAGCCGCCAAGGCCTCGGAGAGCCTCCGCACAGAGCAACGCCGAACGCAGCAAATCGCAAGCGAACTCCTGGAGGCGAGGCAGGCGGCCGCTGCGGAGAAACAGGCGGCCACGGACATGAGCCGCAAGATGCAGCAGCAGCGGTATCGCCACGAGACGCACGAGAGAGAGAGGGACCGCGCGTTGACGGACGTGCGCACATGGCAAGAAAGGGTGGAGCTTCTGGAAGCGCAACTGACGGCACAAAGGCAGGAGCTGGAAGCGTCCCGTCGACGGGAGCAGTTGCACTTGGCCCACGTCACCGGTACGGGGGATCACCAACGATTCGGAGGAAACGCGGAAGGAGGCTCGGCGGGGGCGGCTTTGGCCGCTGGGTCGGACGACATCGGAGGCGGCATCCCACTGCACGTCGCGCAGCAGATCGTCGGCTCCCATCCCCGATGGCGACAGGAGATGGAACAACTCAAGGCTAAGTTGAACGCAGCCGAAGCGTTGAACAAGGAGCAGACCGACTTACTGGACAAAATCACGAAAAGTTTAGAGGCGAAACAGGCGGAGTGTATCGAGCTCGTCAACTCCGTTCGCCACGAGCAGCAGAAGCAACAACTGACAGCGGCGACGGTGGAAAGCGACCGGCTGCTGCTGGACGACTCGCGGAAGGAGGGCGAGTACCTCCGCGCGGTGCATCGGTCGCTCTGCGACGACCTCGACCGGTTGAAGCAGCAGAACGAGCACCTCTTCGCCAAGCTGCGAGCGGAGACGGAGGAGCGACAGCTCCGCGACGCGCACATCGCCAACGTCGTAGACGGAATGCGGAATTTGCAGCACGAGGGCGGTAAAGTGCACGAATGCATGATCGCCGAACAGAAACTGAACGAGTCGCTGCAGAGGGATCTACAGCGAGAGCGCGATCGAAGGCTCGAATTAGAGCGGGCGCTGGCGGAGGAGCGCGACCGGCTGCGCCAGCTGACGGTGAAGCTGACCGACGTCGGCCAAAGCTACGCGAAGCGGACCGCAGACTTAGAAGCGCTCATGAAGCAGTTGAGCAGCCAGCACCAGCAGGCGGAGATGTTCGACAAGACCGCGCACCGATCCGTCGCTGAACTGCTCGATTCGCTCCGCCGCGACCAAACGGTCGTGTCCTCGGTGATCGCCGTCGGTGGACCGCATCGGACCGCGTCGCCCACTGGCCCGGCACCCCTGCAACCCATCCCCGCTCCCAGCGCCGCGACAGCAGGTGGGGCGGCAGCTGGGGCATCATCCATGTCGATGGCAGGGGCCGTGGCCGCCGCGACGGGCGTCGTGCGAGCGTCGGGTGCGTCTCCACCGCTCCCAACGGGTTCCTCCTACAGCACCTCGGCCCCCTACGCGACCGTCGCGCCTGCTGCGTCCTACGCGACCGCTAGCGGTTCGTCGTCGGCGGTATCCACCGCCGCTTCCGCCCCGGCGCCGCGAGCGGCTGTGCCGTCATATTCGGCGCCTGCGCCGGTGCCCGTTGGGGGACTTGGCCCCGCTCCTGTCGGACTTGGGCCTGCCCCTGTCCCGTCGTCCTCCATCGCCACATCATCAGTGCCATCCGCCGCGTCCGTCACGGCCGTCAGACCGCTTGGGGCCGCCCCGGCAATGCAGAGTGGGCCCAGCTCGGCCATGGCCAGCGTGGCCACCGCGGCGATGGCGGCGCAGGCAACCCAGGGGCCATCGGTCGTTTCCTCCTCTTCGGCGCATCCGACATCTTCCTATGGGCCCAACCCCGCCGCCTATTATGGGTCCAACCCCGCCGCCTATGGGTCCAATCCTGCCGCCTATGGGTCCAATCCTGCCGCCTATGGGCCCTCTCCTGCCGCTGCTGCCGTCATGCCCACGACATCCTCCGTCGCGACCGCGGCGTCGGCGGCGCGGCCCGTGGCTGCTGTTATAGCCCCCTACGTCTCGCAGCGGTCGCACACGTCGTCCGCCGTCATTGAGCAGGCCCGGGCGGCCATGGCGCGTGAGAAGACGGTGCGATTAGAGTCCAACCGCACCGTGGATGAGGCGGTCGCGGCGCTGTCCAATGGCGGCAGCCCGTCGAAGGGAGCGCATCCCTGAAGGCCGCATGTCTCTCCCACGTCACTTTTTCTTTTCCCTTTACAACTGCAAGCAACGCCTTCAACCCTCTCCCCCGCTTCTCTCCTTTCCTTCTCTAGAATTTACCAACGTTGGATTAGGGCATCTCAGGGCAAACGTGGTTCGTCGCGATGTTCCATCCTACCCCTGCACAGGCTTTATGTTGGTATCTACAGACCACGTGATTGTGAATGAAGAAGGTTACAACGAAGAAACGAGCGAAAACGAGAGAAAAGAGTGCAGCGGGGCAACGAGCGAGGAGAGACAACGGAGAATTTTAGGCGCGTTGTCATGTCGATGCTGTTTTGCCCGTTCTGCGCCTCGCTACTGCTGCTGGACGGCACTGGGGGCGGCGGCGGGTACCTCGCGGGGGGTGGACGTGGCCCGACCCCGGTGGGCACCTCGAAGAGCGTCTCGGCGGCGTCATCATCGTCGCATCCGATGACGTCCATCTGCATGGCGCATCGGTGCCCAACGTGTCCGTTCGTCGCGCCGGTGCAGACGGTCCTCCGCCGGGAGACGTCGTTTCTGCACCGCAATCGAAAACCACCGGAACCCACCGGAGCGGACGATGCCGCCAACCGTTCGAAACCCACCACCACCACCACCCTCGGGGGTACGTCTGAGAGCCATCTGATGTCAGGTCGCTCGGCGGTGGCCTACCCTCCTCGCGCCGATGTTCCCCGCCGTCCGGTTAGCGTCGTAGTGGTGCCGCCCTCTGCCTCATCGCCCGAAGCGGCACCGCCTCCTCCGGCGGCCGAATCTGCGGGGGGAGGAGCTCTGGGGCCCGCCTCGTCCTATGTCAGCGGCGGACTCTCCATTGTGCCTCTCTCCGACACGCTGACGCAGACGACGACCATTCGTTGCGTGGACGACCGCTGTCCGGGGACTGAGGCGGCCTTCGCGCAGGTTCAGCTGCGGTCCGCCGATGAGGGGACCACGATTTTTTACAAGTGCCTGACCTGCCATTCCACGTGGCGGCTCGACGGCTAAAGGGAAAACCCCTCCCCCCTCTCCACCCCGTCACCTGGCAGCATTCGCAATCCCTTCTCAAACAGTTGAACTGCCGTGCTCAATGAAACGGCATATCACGTTGTCGCTCCAACTTGACGAAGCCAACAGAACCGCTCCCCTTTCCCCTATTCCATGTCCACGATTGTTGCCGGACTACAACGAGCACACCGTGAAGCTTGGCGATGGCGTTGCCGTGGGGGCTGCTTGTGGCTGGCCCCTTCCATCCGCCGCATGCCGGTCCCTGCATCGGTTTCACCATAACCCCACATTGTGTTGCATGCAATCACCGTAACCACCGAACCCGACATCTCACAGATTCCCTCCCTTCCTGCCCGCACGCTGTAATTTTGACGACAATGTCTGCTGCACGCGGTGGCGTCCCATATCAATCTCAATCTCAAAGCAGGGGCATCGCGCTGCCAACGCGGCCGGTGCCTCGGGGGAAGGCCGCCCCCGGCCGAGCGCGCATGCACGGAATCGGGCGGATCCAACGAAAAGCTCGCGGAGGAACGGGAAGAAATACCCCCCCGTTCGCCGAGCGACAGTGCCCCGCGAAGAAATCTCGGTCGACTCCGCGCCCATCCTCGCCCCCGTGGGTGGCGGCGACACTGCCTCCGCGACGGCGATGCCACCGTCACGTCGTCAACGGAAACTTCGAACAATTGACGCCAGGGACGATACAAAGCGACTCGGTCGTGTTGCTAGCAACTAAGATTTCGACGGGAGCGCTATTCACGGGTGCATCCGTCGCCGCTGCAGCACTAGTTGGGCCGTGCGTCGAGGCAGAAGTTGCGAGGCGTGAGACGAAGGTTACGCCATTCCTGGGTGCGTCTGTTGCGTTTTCGCCGTCACCACACAGATTCCCTCCTTTCTGCCCGAACGGTGTAATTTTGCCGACGCAATGCCCACTGCCAACGCGGCCGCGGACCCACAGGGAGAGGATCCAGCGCCTGGGAACAAACGCACTCGCGTGGGTGGTGTTGCCGTTACGCGAGCGACGACCTTGTTGGCATCGTTGATGCGCCTGGGGCGATCCCTCCGCGACGAAAAAAGCGACGTGTTTAAGTTCTGCGGGGTGATGACATTCCGCGATGTAGAAGGCGGCGACGTACTCAAGCAACGGCACGTGGACGCCGAAATTATTGTGCCGCGTCCCGCTGACAACGTTTTGAGCCACTGGAAGAAGTCAAAGTTGCCCATTGTGGCAGGCGAGAGCGGGGCGGGAAAGACGGTCACGTCGATTCGAGCGGGGCGTGAAGGAACCGTCATCTACCTGCGCGGTAGCTGCGTATCGGACAAGGCGTTTGAGTTACAATCTATCGCAGACCGCGCCGAGCGCACGAAGCGCATCGTCGACTTGATAACATCGAATGTGCTGTCGGCACTGCCCAGCAAGGCGTGGCCCACGACCCACTGCGACGAGGTGGTGACGCTGGTCATCGATGAGCTGGGCGGATGCTCCAATTTTATCCGCGGGCTGTGCGCGGCTCGCTCTGAAGTGCGTGCCCGCGTGAAGCAGCTGCTGAAGGTCGATGCTGTCTATGTCATCGCCGTCGGTACGGGAACGGACGTGGTGGACACAAGCGTTGGCTCTGAGCCCGCCACGTACTCCATCGTGTTTCTTCGGTCCGGTGAGGTTTGGGCTGGGCTGACAGCAGCTATCGACGCAGACTTCCACGCGGCCCTCGCCACGGACGGCGACGCGGCGGCATCCATGTTGCGCGCCGTCGTTGGCAACTCCCGCGCGGCGGCGGTGCTTGCCATGGCGTTGAAGCCAATCCAAACTGCAGCGAACAGCACTGTTGCCACGTACCGGGCCATGTTGCCGGCCTTGCTGACGAAAGTGACGATTGGCTATAAGGCGTTGAATGCGCTAGCGGAGCTCAATGAGTGCGCTTGCGCGGTGGCGGCCCTGCAGGCGCTCGCGTTGGTTATGAGCCGCACGCACGCACCGATGGACGACTGCTTGCGACGCCAGCTGCTGCATCGGTATGGCATCGTGACGGATGACG
>ERZ1292630.5171-Hain-H41-02um-R3-5171-length-10805-cov-23_pt1 | contig 10805 bp, 11 predicted proteins | sample MGYA00564408_ERZ1292630 | MGnify/ENA primary metagenome ERZ1292630 (study PRJEB36523, sample SAMEA6512641) | groundwater metagenome | collected 2019-01-08 | study: AquaDiva: Metagenomics assemblies of 32 groundwater samples
CGCTCCGTCTCTTCCATCTGACCGTGGTGCTTGTCTTTGTAGAGGCTGGTAAACCGACAGACGGAGGCTCTGGCAGAGGTTTGACCTCAAACGTCCTGATATCTGAAAAGCCGCCTTCGATGCCCTCCTTGTCAACAGACAAAACCCTCCAGTAAAACTTACCTTTTTCTAATTTATCGATTATTTTTGTTTCGGAATTATAGCTTTTTTCGTCAAGGAGCAGCTTGCTGAAATCAGGAGTATCGGAGACCTGGATGTGATATAGCAGCTCTTTTTGCAAAGACGACCATGAGAGCTCAATGGCCCCGTTAGTTATACGGAACCCCTCTGGAGGGGAAAGGAGTTGGGGAGGAGATGCAGGCGGCATCTGCGCACCAAGGTAGCGGATGCCAACTCCCTTTATGGCGGCATCAAAAGGTTCGACCTTATTTATTAATATATTGCTTCCCACAGGGCCGCCGGATAGCTCTATAAGCTTGTCCCCGACCTTCAATACAAGGGAAGAAGAAGAGCCAATCCATAAGACGGCGCCGTCAGTAATGGCATCTCCTTCCTTAAGGGGTTGCCACTCATCTGCGCCTTTTTTGATAAGGGACGAACCAGTGACCGATTTTACCGTACCCTCCGCCAAAGAGAGAGTGGGCAGGACAAAAAGCAGACCTGTGATTAAGAGCAGGGCCATTCTCCATATCCTGTTAAGACAGCTATTGGTCATTGTTCATTACCCATTTTCAACATTTCCCTGATCTTCTCTGGAATCCTCACAGGTCGTCCATCGCTATTGACAGATGCAAGGGTTACCATACCCCGAACCAACTCTTTTTGAGAACCTTCTCTCCTGATGGTGTGACTGAAGGTCATCTTTACCCCTGAAATATCCGTTAATTGTGTATCAAGAAGCAGCAGGTCGTTGTACCTGCCGGGGGAGAGATATTCCAATTCGGCCTTTGTCACAACAAAGAGGATACCATTATCATCATGGCAGTCTGTCAAAGAGATGCCCCTATCTCTCAGGAACTCAGTCCTTCCCCTTTCGAAGTATCTGAGGTAGTTGGCGTAATAAACAACTCCGCCGCAATCAGTATCCTCATAGTAAATCCTTATTGGGAGCATGGTTTATAAAGATACCAAAAGTATGAAATTGTTACAAGGAAAATCAGACCCTCAGGTTCGGGTCCATGGCATCTCTCAGGTGGTCTCCCAGGATATTGAAGGACACCGTTGTTATGGCTATAGCAAGGCCGGGGGCTATGACCATCCATGGGGCGGAAAGGATATACCCCCTTCCGCTGCTTATCATTGACCCCCATGTGGGCATTGGGGGCTGAGCGCCAAGTCCGAGAAAGGAGAGGGATGCCTCGGCAAGGATAAACCCGCCTATTCGAAGAGAAGCTACCACGATTGCAATCGGTAGTGCATTGGGAAGAATATGCCATAAAGCAACCCTGTAACCGGAGCATCCAAGCGCCCTTGCTGACTCGACATAAGGCAGCCCCTTTATGGTGAGGACCGTCCCGCGCATCAGCCTTGCAAAGGATGCCCAGCCGACAACCCCAAGTGCTATTATAACGGTATAAAGCCCCGGAGGAAGCACCGCTGATATCCCAATGGCAAGGAGGAGTGATGGGAAGGCCATGACTATGTCTATAAGCATGGTAATGACTGCATCAACCTTCCCGCCGAGATAGCCGGATAATAGCCCCAATGAAAGACCTATGCTCATTGAAACAACGGTTGCAATGACCGCAACGGAGAGGGAGACCCTTGCTCCATACATTATCCGGCTCAGGACATCACGCCCCTTGTTGTCCGTTCCAAAGAGGTGCTGCAAGGACGGCGGCATCCGCAGTGAGTCAAGGTCTATGGAAAGAGGGTCGTAAGGCGAGATAAGAGGGGCCATAATCGCAACGAGGATAATCCCCGAAGCGAAGACAGCGGCTGAAAGAGCTATTTTGTCTTTAACTATCCTCATCCCTCATCCTTCAACCTTTTCTCTCAGTCCTGATCCTTGGATCAAGATAAGAATACGATAAATCCACCAACAAGTTTATCGCTACAAACACTACAGCACCAACAAGGACAGTCCCCATTATCACAGGGTAATCCCTCTTCATGATCCCATCCAGGGCATATCTCCCCATCCCGTCCCATCCGAATATCGTCTCTGTAAGGACTGAGCCGTTAAGGTAACTCCCGAAGTCTATCCCTATAAGAGTTACTATCGGGATCAGCGCATTTCTCAGCGCATGCTTCATTATGACACTGAACTCACTCAGTCCTTTTGCCCTTGCTGTCTCTATATAAGGCTTTGACAGCACCTCCAGCATACTGGATCTGGTTATCCTTGAAATGTAGGCCGCTGAATGGATTCCAAGGGTTGATGCAGGGAGGACAAGATAAATCAAAGCGCCGCCACCCATCCCTGAGGGTGGGAGCCAGTGGAGTATAAGGGCAAATACAAGCATCAGGATAAGTCCCACCCAGAAGACAGGAAGGGAAATACCCCAGAGGGCTATCAAAGATGCGGTCTTCCCGAGGAAGGAGTCCCTGAAGACAGCTGAAACAACACCGAGGATTATTCCTGCTATGGTTGCAAACAGAGTAGCGGCCAGGGCCAGTTTGAATGTGTTGGGAAGCTTCTCCAATATGTCTTCCGCAATCGCCCTGTCTGTATAATACGACCTGCCCAGTTCCCCCTTAAGTATCAAACCAAGATAACCGATGTATTGGATAATGACCGGTCTGTCTTCACCCAGGTCTCTCTTTATCCTCTCCACAACCTCCTTCGGCGCCCTCTCACCAACCATCCCCGCAGCCGGATCGCCGGGAACAGCCTTCATAAGAAAAAAGGTGACAATGGTGACACCCAAGAGGGTGGGGATGAACAGGAGGAGTCTTTTCAAGATATAAGCATGCATTATTAAGGGCAATATAACGTAAAAGCACAGCAAAGACAACACCCATGGATCAGCTTATGAATATGCTGGGAAGAGATCTCTCCAGCCTTCTTCTATTGTTAGTGGTGTTGACAGGCATTCTTAATTGTGGATAAATAAACTGCGTTGAATTTCATCATCAACCATGATATACCTTTCTTGAAATTATATTGAATATAGCTTTGCGTATGTCGCCTTTGGCAAGAAACACGTTATCATCTAACAGCCACTTAAGTGGCTGTTATTAGGAATATTCAGCTTCTTATATGTAATTTTGCTTGAGGTTCATGCGTTTAGGTGATAGCGTATATTTGATTAAACTTATTAGGGAGGTTCGATTATGAAAGATGGAGAACAAAGCAAATCTTCTTTTTTAAAAAGTCTTAACTCTATTTTTAGTATCACCGATAATGTTATCCTTGTTTTTGTGGCATTAGGGATAGTCTTTCTGGCTGCAGCGTTGCTCTATGACGCTGTATATGAGGCTATATTCTTATGGACTCAACACACAATAGCGCACCTCTTAAGTGAACTGATGTTCGTACTTATCATCATGGAGCTTTTCAGGCAGGTGTGGAAACAGATAAATAAAGAGGCGTTCTCCCTGAACCCGTTCCTTTATATCGGTTTTATAGCAAGTATAAGAGGCCTTCTGCTCACTCAGATGGCAATCGCATTGGATGATGTCGAATGGTCTCAGGGAACAATACAGCTATCAGTCCATGCAGGTATCCTTCTGCTCCTCGTTGTATGTCATTTCTTGTACAATAAGAATTATCAAAAAAATTAGATTTTGAGATGGCTTCTAATTGACTATATCGGCTACCTCAAACACGGGAGCTAATTCAATGAACAAGGTATTCCTATTTAGAGGACTCTGCTTAGCCCTTACCCTCCTGGCAGTTGGCTGTAATAAGGAGCATCCTTTACCTGAAGCCAACTCATCTACTGCTCTCCTCTACGCAACAAAATGCAGTATATGCCACTCCACTTTCCACCCTAAAGCACACACCTTTGTGGGGTGGAAAAACGTTGTTTCTAAGATGGAGAAAAAGGCAGATGCTATGGGCATAGGGCCTCTATTATCCGAAGAGGAGAAATCCATAATAATCACCTATCTAAAAAAACATGCGCGCAAGGGATTCTAACTTCCTCGCGCTGCACATTTTACAAACACGATCCGTTGCGGGTTTGAAGCAGATTCGAGCCATGTGTTACCCCACCTCGTTATACTCTCTTGCCCGGAACTTCACCCCAAGCTCCTTCTCCGCTATCTCCCTGCATCTCTCTACAGGTACCCCCGGAAGGGCCACAATAGATGCTTGGATATCCGGGATATAATTTTTTGCCTCTTTTATAAATGCCTTTACAGCATCGTAAGCTGCCTCTCCTTGCGGCGGACGGCAGATCTTTACATACCTCTCAGCGCTTTCGGCGTTCAGACTTACCGATATGGAATCAACAAGGCCTTTCAGCTCAGGGAGGATGTTCCTGCCGTGGACGAGGTTCGCGAGGCCGTCGGTGTTTATCCTTACCTTTAGACCTTTGGACTTCAGCCACTTCGCCACTTCCTTTACAAGGTCCAGCCTTATCAGGGGCTCTCCGTATCCGCAGAAGACGACCTCCTTGTATCTGGAAGGGTCGCCTATTGCTGCAATTACCTCGTTGAAATCCGGTTCATGGGAAAGCTCAAGGTAGTGGCCCTTTACGGTATAAGACCTGAACTTGGCGCAGAATGCGCACTGGTTTGTGCAGCGGTTAGTGATGTTGAGGTAAAGGGAATCCCTTATGGGGTAGGCCAGTTTGACCTCTTTCTCCGTACCATTAACCCCAAATAGATCTTTCACATTCAAAGTCGTTATCCTTGCCACATCGTCCAGGGATAGTCCCTTTACCTCTGCAATGGTCCTGGCAATCTCCTTTACAAAGGCAGGCTCGTTCCTCTTCCCCCTGTGCGGGACAGGCGCAAGATATGGGGAGTCAGTCTCTACCAGTATCCGCTCTATAGGTATATTCCTTACAACCTCTCTCGCATCGTCTGCCTTTGGAAAGGTTATGACGCCTGTAAAAGATATATAAAAGCCCAACTTCATTATCTCCTTCGCAAAGTCATAATCCCCGGAGAAACAGTGGACCACCCCTCCGATCGCCGATGCCCCTTCTTCCCTTAGTATCCGAAGTGTGTCCTCATGAGCATCCCTGTCGTGGATTATGACCGGTTTTTTCAGCTCTTTTGCCAGCGACAGAAACTCCCTGAACCTGCTGATCTGGAGCTCCCTGGGTGAAAACTCCTTGAAATAGTCGAGCCCTATCTCTCCTATGGCAACTACCTTTGCTGATTTGGCCAGGTCCCGAAGGGTCTGAAAGGTCGCCTCGTCCATATTCTTCACATCGTGAGGATGGATGCCTACGGAGGCATAGACGTTCTCATACCTTTCGGCAAGCTCGACAGCCTTTATGCTCCCGGCGAGGTTTGCGCCTACAGAGATCAGGTACCCTACCCCGGCCTCTTTGGCCCTCTTTATGACCTCATCCCTGTCTGTGTCAAACTCCTTCATCTCTATGTGTGCATGGGTGTCTATAAGCATGGAGAAATTATACAGGTTGCAAAGGAAATGTGTCAATCTATTTGGCCTTTCTAAGGCCTTCCAGTACCATATTTATTTCTTCTCTCTCTTCCCTGCTGAGGGTTATTCCGCCATACCTTACCATTTCAAAGCTCTTTGTTATTTCCAGAACATTTCGGTAACTCCCGCCCAATTCCTCCAAGGTATGTTCTGCAAACTCTCTTGGGGTCATGTTTCCTGTTTTGATGATACCTCTTTTGGCCAGTATTTTCAGCATCTCCTGATAGAACGGGACATTTACATTTTCCCCGGATAACGAACTTCTGTATCCTCCCGGCCATCTCCTGGTCAGGAGGTAGTAGACCATGAAGATTGACAGCACCGAAATCAGAAATGGCAACCACAACCTTCCGACCTTTGCTCTGAGCGCAGAAATGGCTTTAATAATGGTCTCCCGTCCCAGCTCAGTCCTCCTCCTTGCCTCCTTTGCGGCATTCACCTGGTCCTGGAAGGTGAAGTTTATTATATAGCGGTCCCATTTGAGCCTTATATATGCGATATACCGGCTAACGGCAGTTACAGTTATGTTCTCCTCAACCTGCATTGCTGAAGGCGTAGGATCGAATGAGACCCATTCGTGAGAAGGGAAGTATACCTCAACCCACGAGTGGGCGTCCCTCTGCCTTACAGTATAAAACCTTCCGAGGTCGTTCCACTCCGACGTGACATACCCGGTAACAAGCCTTGCAGGGACATCCACTTCCCTTAAGAGCAGGGCCATGGCTGTTGAGAAGTGGTCGCAGTATCCAGCCTTATCCCTGAACAAGAAGTCCTCCACAGGCGGCAGGGATACATCTCTATTGGGACTCAGTGTGTAGGAATAGTTCTTTTTCAGGTAATCCACTATCGCCCTTGCCTTCTGGTATGTACCCTCGGAGCTTGCCGTTATGGAAGATGCCAGTTCCTTTACCCTGACTGACCCGGAGGGTGGCTTTGCATAAAGGTCTATCACCTTGGGGTTATATGGATCCCTGTCAGCGTCAAGCTCTTTGCCGTTTGGGACTCTTGTATCGGAATATACGGCGTACTGGAACCTTGAGGAAGGATTGACCGGCAGATAAACGGTATTGTAACTATCTGTAAGAAGGGTCTGAAACCTCCCTGTCAGCCTCACAACCTTCTCCATCCCGAAGACAACCCGCGAGTCAATTGGGTCCAGTATGACCTCCTGTCTTACAAGGTTCTTGTCTCCCTTTGATATTACAAAATCGTTATCCTCTTTATAAATTGCTTCGAGTCTGGAGCTCTCCCTTTTCCAGGATACCCCGTTAAAGGAGTCGAGTACAGTTCCCCTAAGATATATACTACCGAGCCCTTTTTCAAAATCCGGGAGTTCCACCCTCATGACCGTCGTAGGGTCCGGGGTCAAAGCCCCTATATCGCCGAAATCGACCTTGTCGCCAAAGCCGGAGGTCTTCATGACCTTCCCTTGCTTCTTGGAAAAGAGGCCTACCCCGGCCCTCGGGAGTATGAAGAATATTCCCAGCGTTATGACCAGAGACAGCACAGCTACCCCTCCTATACCGAGGAAGAATGGGATGGTTACAGTCCCCTCAAGCGCCCGCTCCTTGTTTTCTGCAATTCGCCCCTCCACCTCTTTTTTTATATGGAACAGGAGGAGTACCCATGTGACAGAGACAAGGTACATTGTGAAGGTAAAGGCGAAGGAGAGGTTGATGGTCAGAGCCGATGCGGCCAGCAGGTCAAAAAACGTCAGAAGGAACAGCTGGTTGTAGTCGGAGTCCGTCTTAAGAGAGAGGAGTCTGGCGTTCGTCAGGAGGATAAGGAGATGAGTAAATGCATAAAGGATATCCTTTGATATAAAAAAGAAGTCGGCTATGAGGAAAGGGATGGAGACTGCGATTATCCACTTTGAGAGAGGGGAAAGGTCAAACTTTTCCTGTATTAAGCTTGTCGCCAGGCCAAGAGTGATGATAGCGATATAGGGGGCTTCGATCTCTCCTGTGAGTGTCAGGGAGAGGAATGCGGAAAAAACCAGAAGGTACGATGCGGTCTTGAAGTATGTGTAGAACTTCACGGAGTCACCTTTATTACCTTTGAGAAAGACCCTTCTTTCCCCTTCCATGCCTGGCTGTCGTATGGAAGGATAAGGACACCACCCGTTTCAATCCATGCAAGGAGCTTTCCCCTTTCATTGCATGGAGAGAGAAGCGCCAGTGCTCGAAGTATCCTGAAAAGCTGCTCCTTACCTATTCCAAGGGAGATCTCCTCACCGGATGTCACGAGGCCTACCTGGTATCCCTTGTATAGGAAGTGGGATGCAAGGGAGGCGGTAATGACTATCCCCTTCTCCAGGGACTCCTCAAGCCCTTCAGGGATGCAGTCATCGAGAAGTAAAGTGACCTTCCTCGCATCTTCCCTGGCAAACTCCCTGATATACAGCTTCGAAAGCCTTGCAGATGTCTTCCAGTGGATGGCCCTCCTGTCGTCACCTGATACATAACTCCGCAGGCCGTAAAGGTCGCTACCCCGTCCCTTTATACTGGACTCCAGTTCGCCTTCATCTATTCCGGTCTCCCTTAAAAGCTCCCTTGCATCCAGTATTTTGGGGTATACCAGTATCTCTGATTCATCTCCGGCATCCTTTGATTTGAGAAAAAGACCGAAAGGGTACTTTGTCGCCAACCTTCCATGCCGGAATCTATGCAACCCCCTCTCTTCCAATGTAAAGTGATAGTTCCCTGATTCACTGCCATTTGGAGGTATTTTAAGAAAGTACCGGCTTCCTGCCTCAGTCTTCGCATCCATATGGTCCTGAAATGTCAGGGATATTGACGGGAAGCGTCTCTTGTTGTTCAGAGCAGTTATCTTTACAAGGAAAGGTTTTCCGGCAAAGGCCACCTTTGGCAAGCCCCTCTTTATCTCCACCATCCGAAGGGAGCTCTCGGACAGGATCCCTGACAGGGTAATCATGGAAAGCATCATGGCCAGAATGAGATACAGGAGGTTGTTCCCTGTGTTTATCGCCGCCACACCAATGGCAAGGGCGACAATCACGAACCTCGTCCCCTCAGGGGTAAATCTGAGCTGCCTCGGAGGCCGGAGAAGCTTCAGAACCCTGTGCTTAATTTCGCTGAGATGCATGATAGAATTTTACTCAGGGCCGGGGGTTGATGCAAGGTATATAAATATATTACTCCGGCATCTATATATAAACTCCACTTCCCTGGCGGGATTTATGCCCCGTGGGTAGGAGATTAAGGGGAGGGGGGAACGTATTATACGCCTGAGTGGACTAAACCCATTGATTTGTTGTGAACAAAAATTATGGCACCAGTTGACGAACGAATGAACGATTCAGTTCTTGACAAAAATTTTTGTATATACTAAACATATACAAAAGAGGTGAAAATGGAGTTGTTCCCAAATATTGAAGGTTTTGACTGGGATCAGTGGAATATAACCAAGAGTAAAGAAAAGCACAACGTAACCTTTATAGAGTGCGAAGAGACTTTCTTTAATAGCCCTCTTGTTGTGAGGGAGGATAAGAAACACTCAGAATCCGAAAAACGCTATTACTTGTTGGGAAAAACTGATTTAGGGAGGTTACTGTTCATAGTATTTACTATCAGGAAAAACAAAATAAGGGTTATATCAGCAAGAGACATGGGTAAAAAAGAAAGGGGCGTGTACCATGAGCAAATTGAAAAAGATACCGAAGTTTAAAAATGAAGGTGAGGAGTTGGAGTTTTGGGCAAGTCATGACTCAACCGAATATATTGATTTTTCAAAGGCTAAAAAAGCGATATTCCCTAATCTGAAACCATCAACAAAGACCATCTCCGTCAGGTTGCCGGAATCCCTGATCGAACATATGAAGCTGCTGGCTAACAAGCGAGATGTACCTTACCAGTCTTTGTTAAAGATGTTTCTGGCCGAAAGGGTCGAGCGGGAAATACATCCGGCATAATAGCTCCCCACCGGTATTGGAGAGTTGTTTTCTCAAATGGGTTATCACTCCAGAGTAACTAAGAAAAGTAATGATGGCGGTGTTGACATCTATGCAAAACTTCAAACACCAACAGGAATTGATGAAGTCATTATTCAGTGCAAGCACAAGGAAAATCCGAGTTCAACAGTTGATGTAGGAAAAGTGAGAGAATTATTCGGAGTGTTTTCTGCAAACAGAAAACTTACCAAAGCAATTCTTGTAACTAATGGAAGATTCACAAGCGGAGCAATTGACTTTGCAAACCAGAACAGAATTGAATTAATTGATGGAACCAAACTTCAAGGCTATGTTGAACTTCACTTCTGATACGCCAACACATTTGGTGTCAAACAGGGTCAGCGACCTTCTTCCTTCTGAATCTCGAAAAGAACCCTATTATCTCTTTCTTCCATACAAAGAACAGGATGGAAAAAAGGAGGGTGCCTTCTAAGGTCATCTGCAGCAGGAGCGGATAATCAAGCTTATAACTGTTCGTCGAGGGATCGTATTTGTAGCAGAAGAGGGTCACCTTTTCCAGGAGACCGGCAAACCCGGCCTTGTCGCCTTTCTTGAACTTGTCAGGATAATAAATTGGGCTCAGTACCTGGTCAGGCTTGAAATCTATACCGTATACATGGTTCAGGATATGACCGTTCGCGTCAACAACAGACACCATGTTTATATGCTGAAAGGTATCGTCCTCCTTTTTATAGAAGAAACCGAAGTCCCTGGTCATCCTGTCTATGGTTTCTTTGCCGGCAGTGGTAAATCGCCAGTGGGCAAAGTCCTTCGTGAAGTTGGAGCCAAACTCCTTCAGCTTCTGCGGGGTGTCCCTGTCAGGGTCGAAGCTTACCGTAAGTATATTATAGTCCTTCCCCAACCTTTCCGCCTTTTCCCTGACCACGTTGGAGAGGCTGAGTGTAATGGTCGGGCAGATATGTATGCAGGATGTGTATATAAAGCTGACCACAAAAGGTTTTCCGGCGAAATTGGCTGTGTTAAACTCCCTCCCGTCCTGGTCAATAAGCTTGTATTCGCCGATCTTACGGCCGATGACGTCCTCGGTTTTTACGACAGAGGTCTGTTGCTCGGACTTAGGGGGTTCAGCAGCGTATGAGCCAGTGGCTAAAATAATGAAAACCGAGATCATGTTAAACAGAAGTCCCTTCATATCCCCTGCCTTGTATAAAAATTATACCTAAAAAAACATTTAGCCACAGATTTTCACGGACTATATTTGATGCCCTCGTAAAAAGTATTTCGCTGCAAACTAAGCAGCGAAACGATTTT